>Ga0066903_100007007_pt1 | contig 10137 bp, 10 predicted proteins | sample PanSoiMetaGPlot1_FD_67491 | JGI IMG/M metagenome (GOLD analysis project Ga0066903, IMG submission 67491) | Tropical forest soil microbial communities from Panama analyzed to predict greenhouse gas emissions - Panama Soil - Plot 1 (version 2) | ecosystem: Environmental > Terrestrial > Soil >... | reverse complement strand
TGGAACGGCCGGTACCGCGACACGGTGCGCGATTTCTGGCGCGGCGAGCCGGCCACGCTGGCCGACTTCGGGTACCGGTTCACCGGGTCGTCCGACCTGTACCAGGCCGACGGGCGCCGGCCGTACGCGAGCATCAACTTCGTCACCTGCCACGACGGGTTCACGCTCGAGGACCTGGTCTCCTACAACGAGAAGCACAACGAGGCCAACGGCGAGGACAACAAGGACGGCGAGAGCTACAACCGCTCCTGGAACTGCGGGATCGAGGGCCAGACGGACGACCCGGACATCCTGGCGCTGCGTGACCGCCAGAAGCGCAACCTCCTGGCCACAGTCCTCCTCTCCCAGGGCGTCCCGATGATCCTGGGCGGGGACGAGCTGGGGCGGACCCAGTGCGGCAACAACAACGCGTACTGCCAGGACAATGACATCTCCTGGTTCGACTGGGAGCGCAAGGACTCGGACCTGACGGGCTTCGTGGCACGGCTGATCCGGCTCCGCCGCGACCACCCCGTGTTCCGCCGCCGCCGTTTCTTCCAGGGCGTGCAGATCCAGAGCGAGGAGCTGACCGACATCGGCTGGTTCAAGCCGGACGGCCTCCAGATGGGTGCCGCCGACTGGCGGAACGGCTACGCCCGCTCGCTGGGGGTCTTCCTGAACGGCGACGAGATCGCCGCGCCGGACCCGCGCGGGCGGCGCCTCCGCGACGACTCGTTCTTCCTGCTGCTCAACGCGTACGACCAGGCCATGCGGTTCACGATCCCGCGGGGACCGTACGGCCGCCGCTGGATGCGCATTCTCGACACCGCCGACCCGCTGCCCCGCTTCTATCGGGCGGGCGGCCAGGTGCCGGTGGCCGGGCGCTCGCTGGCGCTGCTCAGGAAAGTCGAGTGATGGCCGCCGCCGGGTCGATCCACTTGAGGCCTGGCACGTCGGCGAAGTCGTCGTCCGCGGACACCAGTGCCTCCAGGTCCTGGTTCATCACGACCGCGGCCAGTACCGAATCGAAGGAACCCAGGCGCGGATACGCCTCATAGAGGTCGAGGCCCAGCGCGAGGTCGGCGGGTGCCGTCGTGAGCAGGTCGAACGCGGCCGCGTACCGACGCGCGAGCGTCACCGCGATTGCGCGCGTCCGGCCCCGCGCGTGGAGGTGGGTGACCTCCTGAACCACCTCCACGGTCGTGGTGCATCGCAACCGCCGACGGCCGTGCGCCTCGAGCAGACGCCGGCACGGTTCGCGGAGCGGATGGTCTCGGCCGGCCGCATACACCAGGACCGTGGTGTCCAGCAGGATCACCCCCCGAGACCTGCCCGCGCGTCGTCCAGTTCGCGACGCACTTGGGCCGGGTCGTCAGGCACGTCCATCGGCGGTGCGGCGAGAATGGCTTCGATCGCCTGGCGTCGCACCTCCCATTCCTGCTCGTCGGCGAGCTGGTCGATGGCCTCGCGGATCACCGCCGCCGCCGGGATGCCCCTCCGCCGCGCCAGCCGCGCCACCTTGTCGTAGCGACCGTTGTCGAGCAGGATTTGCACCCTCCGATTGAGCATGTGCATATGGTAGAGCATGTGCATGAGGCGCTCGACTCGATGCTGAGCCTGTCCCGTCGACCGTCATCGATCCGTCGATGAGCGGGACGCCGCGGGCCACGTACCGCCTGCAGCTGACGCCCGAATTCGGCTTCGACGACGCGGCGGCGGTGGTGGGGTACCTGGCGCGGCTGGGGATCAGCCACCTGTACAGCTCCCCCTACCTGCAGGCGGCGCCGGGGAGCCAGCACGGCTACGACGTGGTCGACCACTCGCGGGTCAACGCCGAGCTCGGCGGGGAGGAGGGGCACGCGCGGCTGTGCGAGGCGCTGGGCGCCAGCGGCCTGGGCCAGGTGCTCGACATCGTGCCGAACCACATGGCCATCGCCGGGCACCTCAACCGCTGGTGGTGGGACGTGCTGGAGAACGGCCGGTCGAGCCGGTACGCGACGTACTTCGACGTGGACTGGAACCCGCCCGAGCGGAAGCTCCGAGACACGATCCTGATACCGGTACTGGGGGATCACTACGGGCGCGTGCTGGAGTCCGGCCAGCTGCGCCTCGAGCGCAGGGGCGTGCGCCTGGTCGTGCGCTACTTCGAGCACGAGATGCCCGTCGATCCCCGCTCCTACGAGCTGATCCTGGGCGACGGGTTCGAGGGGCTTGGCCTGCTCTTTGCGGCGCTGCCAGTCGTGACGCCTGACGACCGGCCGGGCGCGCTGCGCCGCCACCTCACGAAGGAGGCGCTGCTGGCCCGGCTCGAGCGGCTGGAGGCGGGCCCGGAGCTGGATGCCCGCATCGCGCTGGTCAACATCGACGCGGACCGGCTCGACTCCCTGCTGGAGCAGCAGAACTACCGTGTGGCCCGGTGGCAGACGGCAGGCACCGAGCTGGACTACCGTCGGTTCTTCGACGTCAACAACCTGGCTGCCCTCCGCATGGAGGACCCGGAGGTCTTCGCCGACACGCACGTGCGGATCCTGGAGTGGCTTCGCGCCGGGGTGCTGGACGGGGTCCGCGTCGACCATCCCGACGGCCTGCGCGATCCCCTCGGCTACCTGCAGCACCTGCGCCGTGCCGCGCCGGCCGCGTGGATCGTGGTGGAGAAGATCCTGGCGCCCGACGAGGAGCTGCCCGAGTCCTGGCCGGTGGCCGGCACGACGGGCTACGACTTCCTGAACCGCGTGCTCGGCCTGTTCGTGGACCCCGCCGGCGAGCGCCCGCTGACGGAGACCTACGTGCGCTTCAGCAATGAAGCGGCGGCGTTCGCGGAGGTGGCGTACAGAAGCAAGCGCCAGGTGATGCGGGAGCTGCTGGCGAGCGACGTCAGCCGGCTCACCGAGCTCTTCGTGCTGGTCTGCGAGGGCAGCCGCCGCTACCGCGACTACACGCGTCAGGAGCTGAACGAGTGCCTGCGCGAGGCGCTCGCCTGCCTGAACGTGTACCGCACGTACGTCCGGCCCGGCGATCCGGCGTCGCCCGCCGACCGGGCCCGAGTGGCCACGGCGCTGGCCGCGGCCCGCCGCCGCCGGCCGCAGCTGGACGCGGACCTGGCCGATCTGCTGGGCCGCATCCTGCTGCGCGAGTACGAGGATCGCGGGCAGCCCGCCGCCGAGCTGGCAGCACGGTTTCAGCAGACCTCCAGTCCGGTGGCCGCGAAGGGTGTCGAGGACACGGCCTTCTACCGGTACCACCGGCTCGTGGCGCTGAACGAGGTCGGCGGCGACCCTGGCCGGTTCTGCCTCTCGCCCGACGCGTTCCACTTCGCCTGCGGACGCGCGGCGGTGCAGTGGCCGGGCGGGATGCTCGCCACCTCGACCCACGACACCAAGCGCAGCGAGGACGTGCGCGCCCGTCTCGCCGTCCTGTCCGAGATCCCGGACGCCTGGACCGCCGCGGTCGAACGCTGGGCCGCGATGAATCAGCGCCACCGGGCGCAGGACCTGCCCGACCGCAACACGGAGTACCTGCTGTACCAGACCCTGGTCGGCGCCTGGCCGATCGGGCTGGAGCGCCTGCTGGCCTACCTGGAGAAGGCCGCCAGGGAGGCGAAGCGGCAGACGTCCTGGCTGGCGCCGGCAGCCGGCTACGAGCGGGCGCTGCGCGACTTCGCGAGCGGCGTCCTCGCCGCCCCCGAGTTCCTGGCCGACCTGGAGGCGTTCCTGGCCCGGGTCGTGCCAGCCGGCCGCGTCAACTCGCTGGCGATGAAGCTGGTCTGCCTGACGGCGCCGGGGGCGGGCGACGTCTACCAGGGCTCCGAGCTGTGGGACCTCAGCCTGGTCGACCCGGACAACCGACGGCCGGTCGACTTCGGGCTGCGCGCGCGGCTGCTGGCGGAGCTCGACGAGCTCGAGGACGGCGCGGCGGCGGCCGCGCTGGAACGCTGCGACGAGGGCCTGCCCAAGCTGCTGGTCGTCAGCAGGGCGCTCCGACTGCGAGCGGCGCGGCCGGAGGCCTTCGACCGGGGCTCGTACCGTGAGCTGCCGCTGCTCGGCTCGCTGCCGGGGCACGCGGTCGCCTTCTGCAGGGGCGAGGCGGTGTGCGTGGTCGTGCCCCGCCTGGGATTCGGCGTCGAGCGGGCCGGCGGCTGGGGCGACACCGCGGTGGCGCTGCCGGCCGGCTCCTGGGTCGACCGGTTGACCGGGCGGCGGGTCGCGGGCCGCGAGGTGCCGGTCGCCGACCTGCTGGCGGGGTTTCCGGTGGCGCTCCTGGAGCTGGTGAGTCCGTAATGCAGTTCCGCGTGTGGGCGCCGCGCGCCGGCCGGGTCGAGCTGCAGCTGCGTGGCGAGCGGCTGGACATGGCGGCCGCCGATGGCGGCTGGTGGGAGCGTGAGGCGAGCGCGGCGGCCGGCGCCGACTACGGCTACCGGCTGGACGGTGGAGATCCGCTGCCCGATCCACGGTCCCGCTGGCAGCCGGACGGCGTGCACGGGCTGTCGCGCATCGTCGACCACTCCGCCTTCCGATGGACGGACAGAGCCTGGCGCGGCCGGCGGCTTGCCGACGTGGTGGTCTACGAGATGCACACCGGCACGTTCACGACGCGCGGGACGTTCGCGTCGGCGATCGAGCGGCTCGACCACCTGGTCGAGCTCGGCGTGGAGGCCGTCGAGGTGATGCCGGTCGCCGAGTTCGCCGGCGACCGCGGCTGGGGATACGACGGGGTGGACCTGTGGGCGCCGCACCACGCGTACGGAGGCCCGGACGGGCTCAAGGCTCTGGTCGACGCTTGCCACGCCCGGGGCCTGGCCGTCGTGCTCGACGTGGTCTACAACCACCTCGGCCCGGAGGGGAGCTACCTGGAGCGGTTCGGACCGTACCTGACGAGCCGGTACCGGACCCCGTGGGGACAGGCCGTCAACTACGACGGCCGCGACAGCCGGCCCGTGCGCGACTTCGTGGTGGACAACGCGGTGGCGTGGCTGCGCGACTACCACCTGGACGGTCTCCGGCTGGACGCCGTCCACGCGATCTTCGACTCCTCGCGGCCACACATCCTGGAAGAGCTGGCGGCCCGCGTGCACGAGCTGGACCCACCGCGGTTCGTGGTCGCCGAGAAGCCCCGAGTCGACCCGTCCCTGCTGGCCATGGGCCTCGACGGACAGTGGGCCGACGACCTCCACCACTCGCTGCACGTGCTGCTGACCGGCGAGCGGACGGGCTACTACGCGCCCTACGGGACGGTGGACGACCTGGCCTCCGCGCTGCTGGATCCCGGCCGGCTCGGGGTCTCGCTGGCCCGGCTCGTCGGCTTCTCGCAGAACCACGACCAGGTCGGCAACCGGGCGACCGGCGATCGCCTCTCGCAGCTGGTGGACGCGGACCGGCTGCGGCTCGCCGCCGCTGTGGTCCTGTGCTCGCCGATGGTTCCCATGGTGTTCATGGGCGAGGAGTGGGGCGCGAGCACGCCGTTCCTCTTCTTCTCGGACCACCGGGACCCCACGATCGCGCGAGCGACCAGCCGGGGCCGAATCGAGGAGTTCCAGGCGTTCGGCTGGCGGGCCGAGGACGTCCCGGACCCGCAGGTCCCGGCCACGTTCGAGCGCTCCCGTCTGGACTGGTCAGAGCTCGAGCGCGAGCCGCACCGCGGTCTGCTGGCGTGGTACCGGCGGCTGCTGGCGCTGCGCCGCTCCACGCCGGAGCTGCGGGCGGGCGGCCCGCTCTCGGTCGAGCACTCCGATGCGGGCCGGCGCCTGGTCATGAGCCGCGACCCGGTGCGCGTGCAGTGCGATTTCGAGGCCGGTCGAGTGGTTGTGGAAAAGCTTGGGAAACCGCTCGAATGGGAATAAATGTTTGCATGGCGAAAGGCGATTTCGTGGAGGTCCTGGTGGACGCGGGCGGCGGCGCGGCGCGTGAGTACCGGATCAGGGCGGCCCGGGCCGGACGGCGGGTGGAGGTCAAGACCTCGCGCACCGCTGTCGAGGTGAACGAGCTGACCCGCAACGGCCGCATCGTCCGCAGCGCGCGCTTCATGGCGCCGCGCGTCCTCGCGGTGGTCGAGTACCCGGCGGACGAGCGGGAGACCGCCGCGTAGCGGCGTCCGGCTATTCCAGGCGGTTGTCCGTCGAGAGCAGCCAGGCGTCGCTGCCGGCGCTCAGACGGGGCAGCCCCTGCCGCCAGATGTAGCCCGCGTCGCCGTCGCGGCGACGAAGCTCGGTCTGCGCCCAGCTCAGGACCGGGTTGGCGGCGCGCCGCTCGACGAACGTGACCGTCACGGTCTGGTCGATAACGAACGGGTCCACGCCCGTGGTGCTCCGGAACCGCCAGCCGGTCGGCTGGTAGGCCATGTAGCGGACTTTCGAGTGGTGCAGGTTGGTCGCCCAGACCAGCATCCCCCCGCCCGGCGGCAGCTCCTGCAGCAGCGCGGCCAGGTTGTTCGCCTGGATCGAGTCGCGCCAGTTGCTGAACATCGGGCTGCGCAGCTTCGTGCGGAGCCGGACCGGGACGGCCCGGCCGTCGGCGTCGTAGCCCGCCAGCCGGAACCCCAGCCGGACCGCCGTCGCGAGCAGCTCCGCCATGTCGGGCTGCTCGAGCACCTCGGGGGCCGGCGGTTCGCCGCCGGGCGGTCCCAGCGCCTCCATCGCGAGCACGCGCGCGCCGCCCGCCCACGCGACCGGCAGGAGCCGCCGGCCGATGCGCCGGTTCCGGACACACCGTCGGCCGCCGCTCTGCGCCTCGTTGATCATCACGACCCGCGACCGGACGAATCCCTCACGGCAGAGCTGCTCGGGGGTCAGCCACGTGACCTCGTTCGCCCTGGGCCAGCGCGCCGGACCGCCTGAGAACTCAATCGCCATCGATACGGGCGATGATCTCGCCGACCGGCACCGTCGTCCCCTCCTCGACCAGCACCTCCGTCAGCACGCCGTCGAACGGCGACTCGATCTCAGAGTTGACCTTGTCGGTCTCGATCTCGACCAGCGGCTCGCCGCGAGTCACGCGTTCGCCCGGCCGCTTCAGCCAGCGCGAGACGAGCCCCTCGTCCAGGGAGTCGGCCAGCCGCGGCAGCGTCACGTCCATTCCGCTGCGATCGTATCCGAGGCCGGCGGCGGGCTACGCTTCTGGGCAACGCATGCGAGCGCTGGAGGGCAGGGCGGCCCTGGTGACGGGCGGCGGGCGGGGAATCGGAAGGTCGATCGCGCTCGCGTTCGCACGCGAGGGGGCCCGCGTGGCCGTGGCGGCCCGGACGGCGGCGGAGATCGAGGCCGTCGCCCGCGAGTGCGGCCCGGACGCCATCGCCATCCCGCTGGACGTCACCGACGAGACGGCGTGCGCGGCGGCCGTGGCGCGGGCGGAGGACGAGCTGGGCGGCCTCGACGTGCTCGTCAACAACGCCGGCATCGCCACCTCGCACAAGTTCACCGATGTGGACACGGCTGCGTGGAGGCGGATCATGGCGGTGGACCTGGACGCGCCGTTCTTCCTGACGCGTGCCGCCGTCCCCGGCATGCTGAGCCGCGGCGCGGGCGCGGTGATCGCGGTCGCATCGATCTCGTCCAAGATCGGCGCGCCGTACATCTCGGCGTACACGGCCGCCAAGCACGGCCTGCTGGGCCTGATGCGGGCGCTGGCCGCCGAGTACGCGGCGAAGGGACTGACGTTCAACTGCGTGTGCCCCGGCTACGTCGACACCCCGATGACCGAGGCCAGCCTGGCGAACATCATGGCCCGGACCGGGCGAACGCGGGAGCAGGCCCTGGCGCCGCTTCTCACGCCGCAGGGCCGGCTCGTCGCGCCCGACGAGGTCGCCGCCGTGTGCGTCCTGCTCGCGTCGGACGCCGGGCGGGGCATCAACGGCGCGGCGGTCAACGTGGACGGCGGTCAGGTGCAGGTGTGAGCTGGTGACCGCCGTCGAGCGGCGGCTCAGCTGGGACCACCTGCTCAACGCGCGCGACGTCGGCGGCCTCCCTACGCCCGACGGGTGGACCCACTTCCGCGCGCTGGTCCGCAGCGACGACCTGCGCCGGCTCACCCCGGACGGGCAGGCCGCGATGCTGGCCTACGGCGTCACGACGATCGTCGACCTGCGCTCGCCGCGCGAGCGGGGGGTCGCCCCGAACCCGCTCCGCGACCATCCCGGGTACCGCCCGCTGCCCTACCTGGGCAGCGAGAGCGCGGGCGCGCCGAGCCGGTTCGAGACAGCCGCCGAGAACTACCTCGCCTGGCTGGCGACGCGCGCGGCTGGGGTCGCCCGCATCATGCACGGCATCGCCGAGGCGCCGCCGGGCGGCGTCCTCGTGCACTGCCATGCCGGCAAGGACCGCACGGGAGTCGTGGTGGCTTTGCTCCTCTCCACCGCCGGCGTCGAGCGCGAGGCGATCGCCGAGGACTACGCGCTGAGCGTGTGGTGGAACGAGGCCGTCGACGACCAGGAGGAGATCCCGGGCGGGCTCGACGCGGCCGAGCGCCTGCGCGACCGGCGGATCTACTACCCCCGCGCCGAGAACATGCTCACGATGCTCGCCGAGATGGACCGCCGCCACGGCGGCGTGGACCGGTACCTGGACGCGATCGGCGTTGGTCCGGAGGTGCGCCAGCGGCTCCGCGAGCGCCTCGCCTGAGCCGCCGGTCAGGAGTTGGCGCACACGCCGGTCGGGTGGTCGGCCGGCTGGTAGTGCACACGGACGTCGGGCTTGATCGTCCCCTCGCGGTCGGACTGGATCACCCACACGTATGCGGAGCAGCCCTCGGCGTCGGTGAACGTGGTGTCGACGGACGTCGCGGGATCGGAGGCCTGGTAGGAGCCGGTGACGCAGCGCACCGCGAACCCGCAGCTGTCGAACTGCGTCCACTGGTGAAACGTGAAGACGTAGCTGCGCACGGGGACGTCCGCCGTGAACGAGAGCAGGAGCTGGAACGTGTCCGGCACGCTGCCGACGCGCACGACGTCGGGCCCGATGGCGCACGGGCCGGTGCACGCGTTCCACATCGGCAGCGTCGGACTGCGGGCATCGTTCCGCAGCGCGCTGTTCTCGGTCTGCAGCGTCGCGAGCTGCGCGGTCAGCTGGTCGCTCTGCCCGCGGACGACGACCAGCTGGCCGCTCAGGGCACGGACCCGCTCCGCCTCACGGGAAGTGTCGCGATGGGCGCGGGTGTCGTCGAGGGCGGTGAGGGCGAGCAGGCCGCAGAGGAGCGCGATCGCGAGGCCCGCCGCCGTCGCGGCCAGGCGGAGGTGCGTCATGGTGCCTCCCATTGTCCGGTTCACCAGGGCGGGGACCGCACCGCTACCGGTTGAGAGCCTGGCGCTCCTCCCGATACTCGTCGATGGCCTTCTTGATGGCGGTGGTGGTGGCGTCGAGCCAGCGGGTCATACCGGGCGTGGCCGAGGGGGCCTCGCGGACCCAGTCGTGCGACTCCTGGAGCGAGGTCAGCTGGCCCTGAAAGTGCGGCATCACCTCTTCAGCGAACAGCTGGTAGGACTCCAGCGTCGCCTGGCGGTCGGCCAGCTCGCCGCCCATCAGCAGGTAGCCGCCAAACCCGCCGCGCGACTGCTCGACCAGCTTGCCGATGCACTCCACCGCCATCTGGGGCGTGCCGACCACGCCGCCCCCGGCCGCGTTGAACTTGTCGATCAGCTCGTCGAAGCTGCTCGCCTCCAGCGCCGGGAGGGGGACGATGTGGCCCAGGTAGTCGAAGATCGGGAGGAAGCCGTGCACGACGTTCCTGCGCGCCTCGGCCTCCGTGCGGGCGAGGTGCATCGGGCCCATCATCCGCCAGGTCCGACGGTCCGCCGTCGTGCCGTGGAGGGCGGCCTGCTCCTCGACGATGTCCCAGTGGTCGCCGAGGACGTCGAAGCCGGCGGGGCTCCACGCCGCGATGGAGAGCAGGCCCAGTCCGTGCTTGCCGGCCGCGCTGGGACCGGCGGGGGAGATCGACGCGGCGACCGCCATCTCGAAGCGCGGGTGGGTGTAGGGGCGGAGATGGAGGCGTGCCTCGACCAGGTCGAACCAGTCGGTCTTCATCGATACCGGGCCGTCGCCGCGGAGCAGGGCCATGATGGCGTCGAGGCTCTCGGCCATCATCCCGCGCTGGCGGTTGGGGTCGATGCCCAGCATCGCGGCGTCGGAGGTGAGCTGCCCCGGGCCGACCCCGAACATGACGCGGCCGCGGG
>Ga0066903_100007005_pt1 | contig 10139 bp, 5 predicted proteins | sample PanSoiMetaGPlot1_FD_67491 | JGI IMG/M metagenome (GOLD analysis project Ga0066903, IMG submission 67491) | Tropical forest soil microbial communities from Panama analyzed to predict greenhouse gas emissions - Panama Soil - Plot 1 (version 2) | ecosystem: Environmental > Terrestrial > Soil >... | reverse complement strand
CACTCGTCACTATCGAGAAACAGGCACTATGTCTCGACGGATTCGGGTATGCGAACCCGAAAAATCACCGCATACAATACAGGAACAAAAATCATGGTCAGCACGCATGCGAAGGCCAGACCAAACATGATGACCGCCGCCATTCCGGAGAAAAAAGGATCCATAAGGAGCGGAATCATTCCGAGCACCGTTGTGATCACTACGAGGAAGACGGGCCGCAATCGGTTTACACCCGCTTGCAGGATCGCCGGATACGGCTCTTTGCCCTGGTGTTCCTGAATGTAGATCTCCTCAACTAAGACAACCGCGTTTTTAATCTGTTCTCCGCCGAGAGCGAGCAATCCCAAGAGAGGCATGAACCCGAATGAGTTGTTCGTGATCAGAAGTCCCGCAGTCGCGCCGATGATTCCTAATGGGACAGCAATACAGATCACTGCGGTCGCACGGAACGAATTGAAGAGGCAAACCACGATAAATATCATCACCAGCAGCGCCCCCGGGATCTGCTCGGCAAGAGAGGCTCGGGCATTGTTGGAGTCTTCGTACTCGCCACCCCATTCGCGCTTGTACCCGGGAGGCAACTTGATGTCCTCTACTTGTTTTCGCACCTCCCCCAACAATTGACTTGGCAGAACAGTCCGGGCGTCGGCTAGGACGGTAAGGGTCCGCATACGATCGCGGCGCATAATGATCGGATCTTCCCATACCAACTCGACACCAGAGACAACCTGGCTTAAAGGAATCATCCTTCCGGCAATCGGACTCCATATTTGTAGATTGTTAATCTCATGGACATCGCTGCGTTCAGCTTGGGGCGGGCGGGAGATGATCGGCAACAGCCTCGCCTCTTGAGGAAAGATTCCAGCGCCAGTTCCGCCCGGCTGGCGGTAGAATCCGACTGCACGGCCCTCGAAGCCTGATTCCAGCGCCTCGGCGATATCAACGCGAGTGAGGCCGTTGCGATTCGCCTGCAACTCAAGCACCTTCGGACGGATCACCATTTCAGGCTGGCGCCAGTCGGTGCGAACTCCTACCGATTGAGGGTTGTCGCTGAGGACTTTCTTAGCTTGGTCGGCAAGATCCCGCAGCACAACAGCATCAGGGCCGCTGAATCGCACCTGAATACGTCCGCTACTGCCGGGACCCAGCATGAACTTCTTTGTGTTCGAGTTGACGTTTGGATAGTGCTCTTCCAGGTATTTCTGGACTCTTGGAACCAACCCGTCGATTTTTCTCCAGTCATCCACTTCGACAAGGAACTGAACATAAGCTGTGTTTGGTTGTTCTGCCGAATAGACCAACAGAAAACGCAATGCTCCGCCACCGACAAAAGACGACACGTGGGTGACTCCCGGCTGCGCCAGGAGATACCGTTCGACCTCATCGGCGTACGCCTCGGTTACCCGTATATGAGTGCCGGCCGGCAGGAAATTATCCACCAAGAACTGGGGCCGGGTGGCGGGTGGGAAGAAACTTTGATCGACTTTAGTGAAGCCGTACAGTGCCGCGACAAACAGCACAACCGTCGCGATCAGCACCATAAACCGGAAACGAAGAGTGAAGATCAGAAAACGGCGGTAGCCCTGAAAAAACAGATTGTCGTAAGCCTGCTCTGCAGTAAGTCCATCGGGACTCGGCTTAAAAAAATGGTACGCCAGCAAAGGAGTCACGGTAATTGCTGCGATCCAACTCAGAGTGAGGGAGATGCATATGACCCAAAACAAGGAACTCAGCAACTCACCGGCGGAGTCCTCCGATAACCCGATGGCGGCAAAAGCCAATATCGCGATGCCTGTTGCTCCAAACAACGGCCACTGGTTATGCGCGATCACATCGCGAATTACTTCCATCTTGTCTTTGGCGGCCTCGATTCCAATCTTGAATCCTTCGGTGACAACGATCGCGTTGTCAGTAAGCATGCACAGGGCGATGATGAGAGCACCAAGCGAGATACGCTCCAGCAACAGGTTCCCCTTCAGAAACATCACCAGAAAGGTCCCAATGATCGTAATAAAAAGGACGAAGCCGATAATGAATCCGGCCTTGCGGCCCATTGCGAAGAGAAGCACGACAAAAACAATCGTCACTGCCTTGATCAGATTGAAGGTGAAGGCGCGAGTCGCTTCAGTGACGGCGAGGGGCTGAAAGTTGATGTGGTGGACCTCGATTCCGAGCGGCTGGTTAGGTTTCATCCCCTCAAGTTTTTTCAGAACACCGTCGCCCATCGTCACCACGTTTCCACCCGGAGCAGTGGAGATACCTAGGCCGATGGCTGGCAGGCGATCGTACCGTAGTATGCGGCGGGGCGGATCTGCATAGGCGTGCTCGATCGTAGCAACATCGCGAAGCAGCAGTTGACGGCCTGAGCTACTCGATCCGATCACCAAATCGAGCATGTCCTCTGGCGACCGGAAGCCGCCAGTCGGATTGATCACCATATATTGACTTCCGACGCTCACGCGTCCGCCATCAGCAGCGACATTTTCCGCCTGAAGATGGGAGAAGATCTGATTTTCATTGATGCCGAGCTGCGCCATCCGCATTCGCGATATCTCGAGGAAAACAGCATCCTGTTGCTCGCTGAAAAGATCGACTTTCGCAACACCGGGCACCAACTGCAACTCACGGCGCACCGAATCAGCGTAGCGGCGGAGCTGGGCCATCGAGTAGCCCTTTCCTGTGATCCCTAGAAAGATGCCGTAGACATCGCCGAAATCGTCAACAACCTGTGATGTACCGCGCACCGAGGGGGGGAGTCTGGGTTGAACATCGTTGACCTTGCGACGAAGTTCGTCCCAAACCTGAGGGATTCTATCCTTGTGGTACTTATCTTTAATATGGACTCTGACCAGCGACCGTCCACGGGAAGACTCTGATTCGACGTAGTCAACCTGGCCCATCTGCTGACACGCGTCTTCGATGCGATTCGTGACTTCGTTGGTTACTTCCTCGGGGCTGGCTCCGGGGTAAGGTGTGACGATCAGGGCCTGTTTGATCGTAAATTCCGGATCCTCAAGCCTCCCAAGGCTTTTATATGCATAGATCCCACCCACAATGAAGATAAATGTCATTGCGAGAATGACCCTGCTATGTTGGACCGAGTATACGCCGGGGTTCATGATTAGCCGCCTCCGAGCGCATCGCCCAGATCGCGAACTTTCATTCCTTCACGTAGAAAATTCGCTCCAGCTACAACGACACGATCACCTGGCTGCAGGCCGCCAAGAATTTCGATTTGCTCGCCGGTCGGCGCGCCTAACTTCACAATTCTGCGATGAATCGTCTGATCGGAGCCTAGAATCCACGCCACCTGCTCTCCCGTGTCCTGCTTGACGACGGCTGATATCGGTACAACGAGCGTGTTGCTCGACTTTATGCTTGCTCGGGTAGTGATGGTGACATTGGCCGTCATGCCGGGCAGTGCTCTGATTCCCGGCGGAGCCTTCATGGCGAAGCGGACTTCGAAGATCTGCGTCTTGGGATCGGCTATTTGTGCGACCTCCTTGACATGTACCGGAAACTGCCGGCCTGGCGCTATGCTGAGCTCTGCCACACTCTGCTGAATCACAATCGAGTGAAGGTTAGAGGCAACGTATGCTTCCGGAACATCCGCTACGATATCGATATCGACCACGTTCTGGAACCGAATCACAGGATTGTTCGCAACTATGTTCTGCCCCACATCAACAAGCCGCTGAGCTACTACGCCATCGTACGGAGCACGCAGCGTGCTGTCCCCAAGCTGAAGTTTCGCTTCAGCGACGCGGCCTTCAAGTCCGCGAATTGCGGCCTGCTGAGCGTTGTAATCCTCCTGTGCGGCTCGGTATGCAGTTTGAGCGGAGTCGTAATCGGAACGTGAGACTGCGGTGGAGTCGACGAGGCGTCCGTAGCGCTCCGATTCTGCTTTTGTATTTGTGAGCTTCGATTCCGCTGCTCCCAACTGTGCTCGCGCCTGATCGAGCGTACCCTCAGCGGTCTGCAGCCGGGCTTGAAATTCGTCCTGTCGGAGTTGGGCGATCACTGTGCCCTTCGATACTTTCTCCCCCTCTCTGAAAGGCAGACGGACAAGTACGCCGGACACCTGGAACGCAAGGTCGACCATCTTCGAAGCTTCGACCCTTCCAGGAAAGGAGCGCACGCTCGGTCTATCGCCCGCTGTCACCACGATCGTCTTGACGGGGCGAGCCTGCTCGGGAAGAGCTGGCTGATGCGACGAACATCCGACGATAAGACAGATTATCGACGAGGCCACCGGCAACCCCAGTTGAGCTGTGTTACGCATGTGGTCGCTCAATTACTCAAGCCAACTTCTCTGCATCTCGTTCTCAATACCACAGTAGACAGGATTCGGGTACATATGTAGGTTTCATTCCTGCTTATACGGCGGCGCTATGAGATCAGTTCTATTAGTCGACAGCGTCGCGACTGATGGGGCAGGTCATGCAATGGCCTCCGCCGCGACCGCGGCCGAGTTCAGCCCCGACGATTGTGATCACTTCGATGCCCGCCTTACGCAGCAGCGTGTTTGTGTATACATTGCGGTCGTAGGCATAAACAACACCCGGCGATGCACAGACAAGGTTGGCCCCGCTGTCCCATTGTGTGCGCTCCCGCATGTAGGGATCACCGCCAGTGTCGACCACGCGCAACTTCTTCAATCCCAGGGCTGCAGCAATAACCTCGACCAGTGACCCCTTGTCTTTGGTCAACTCGAGGTCGCCATTGTTACCGGCGGGGCGGTACGAGAAAGCCTCGATACCATTTACGATGTCGGGATAGATCAAAACGCAGTCGCGGTCGGCGAACGTGATCACCGTATCCAGGTGCATGGCCGCTCGTAGTTTCGGCATCGCAGCGATGATGACTCGCTCAGCCCCACCCTTCGCAAACAGCGCGGCGGCCACCTGACTGATGGCCTGACGCGATGTGCGCTCGCTCATGCCTATTAGGACATTCCCTTTGCCGATTGGCATTACGTCGCCGCCTTCGAACGTTGCCAAGCCATGGTCTTTGGTTGGGTCGCCCCACCAGACATTGACCTTGCCGGCGAAATCCGGATGGAACTTGTAGATCGCAGTAGTGAGGATGGGTTCTTCGTGACGAGCGGGCCAAAACAGAGCGTTGAGGGTAACGCCGCCGTAGATCCAGCAGCTCGTGTCCCGCGTATAGAGCGTGTTCGGCAGCGGCGGCAATAGATACTCCGTAACACCAGCAGCGTCCTTGACAAGCTTGAGCATTTCGCCGCCGTGAGTTTCCGGAAACTCCTCGGTCGACAGACCGCCCAGCAGCGTCTCGGCGAGCTTGCGAGGTTCCAAGCCTTCGAGATAACTCCGAATTTCATCCACCAAGCCCAGACCGACCTGATCCGGCACGACCTGGTTATCCAGGATCCATTTCTTTGCCTCCGGAATGGCAACCGTTTCAGCCAGCAGATTGTGCATCTCCACTACATCAACACCGCGGTCGCGCAGCTTAGTAATGAAGTCGAAGTGGTCGCGCTTGGCGGCATCAACCCACAGCACGTCGTCAAACAGCAATGCGTCTGAGTTGGAAGGGGTCAGCCGGGTATGAGCTTTGCCCGGAGCACAAACCATCACCTTACGGAGCTGGCCGACTTCCGAGTACACGCCGAAGTTTCCATTCTCTTTTGCCATTCACAAACTCCTAGTTAAATTGCGATCTTGCCACTTACGAGTCCATAAATGCCTGCCAGGGCACCGATAATTGCAATTACGAAGATGACGATGTCTGCGGGCTTAAATACTTTGAGGTTCTGTTCACGCCTTGCCCAGATGTAAAGTAGCGTCCCCGGGCCGTACAGGATTGCAGAAAGCAGGATGAACTTCAGCCCACCTGCGTAGATCATGAAAGCGGTATAGACCACCGCAACGAGTGCAATAATCAAATCGCGCTGGCGGCCCTGCGGCTGAACGTCGTAGGTTTCGCCACGCTTTGACACTTGGAACCCGTAGGCCGCTACAAACAGATAAGGGATGAGCGACATCGCACTCGTGAGACTTAGCATCAACGCAAACGCGTCTCGGGAAAAATACGTACTCATGACAATGAGCTGAACAACAATGTTGGTTAATAAGAGCGCCGCTGCCGGAACACGGTTGGCGTTCTCAGTAGCGAAAAGTTTCGGCATGTCTTTGTTTTTCGCCGCGGCAAAGAGCACTTCGGCGCAGATCAGCGACCACGCAAGGTAGGCTCCGAGCACGGAGACGAGCAGTCCCAGGCTGACAAACACCGCGCCCCAGTGCCCAACAACGGCCTCCAGCACAACCGCCATCGACGGTTGGCGCATGCCGGCAACATCGGCCCGTTGCAGGGCGCCATACGGGGTTAGGGTTACGAGTACCATCAAAGCCGTGACACCGATAAAGCCGACAATCGTGGCCACTCCTACATGGGAGCGCTTCTGCGCGTAACGCGAGTACACGCTCGCGCCTTCAATCCCAATAAAAACGAACACTGTGACTAGCATCGTGGCTTTGACCTGTTGGAACAGGTTACCCTCCAGATCGCCGCCATAGAAATTACCGCGGAACATGTCTGCCCTAAAGAAAAAGAGCATGATTACGATGAATACCAGGATGGGAATGACCTTCGCGATCGTGACGATGGTATTGACGAATGCCGCCTGTTGGACGCCTTTCAAAATCATGAAGTGGAAGAGCCATATCCCAATCGAGGCGACGAGGATTGCCACCACCGTGTTGCCATCGCCGAAAACGGGGAAGAACGTGCCAAGCGTTGCCTTGATCAGCACCCAGTAAGAGACATTGCCGATGCAACTGCCAATCCAGTAACCAAAGGCGGACAGAAAGCCCGGATAGTCACCAAAGCCAGCCTTGGCGTATGCGAACACGCCCGCATCCAGATCGGGTTTGCGCGCTGCGAGCGTTTGGAAGACGCGGGCCAGCATGTACATTCCAGTACCAGCAATCAGCCAGGCGATGACCGCACCAAATGGTCCAGTTGCGCTCGCGAAGGTGCGCGGGAGTGAGAAGATCCCGGCCCCAACCATGCTGCCCACGACCATGGCAGTCAGCTGGGTAAGCGACATCTTCTGTTCAGTGGAAGCCATGCCGTACTCCTCGTGAAATAGGATGGTTGGCTAATTTCGTGCTGTCGAGTAAATGAACAATATGTTGAGTAAATGAACAATAATAGAGGCCTATCTTTACTCAATCCTCTTGTGCTTTATGGCTGTTCTGATCTCTTGCCCTTATCTATCTCAGACAGACTGTGCCTAAAAAGGTATGCAGATGCCACTGACGCTCTCACAAGAACTGCTGGTGGCCAACTGTCAAGACTTACAGGATTAAGAATTCAACATCAACGGCACCAACAAGACAGAGCTTCTTGACCAAATCGAGTTGACCAAATTGACTCAAGAACGGTCACGATCATTGGTTTGGGATCGGCAAAGGACCGGTAGCGACAAAACTAGATGTGGTGCTCATCTGGTAACCAAATGTCTTTGCCGCGCATCTTGATAACATCGGAATCGAAAAGTTGAGCGGGCTGTAGAAAAATCAGAGCGGCGCTGGAACGATTCTTCTGGAAGGCCACATCATGGATGATGAATCCCCTAGGCTAAGCAACGTAAGAGAGCCGTCGTATGCGGATGCCATCATTCCGGTGGCTATCCTTTTAGTTCTGGTCGCTGGGGGTGCCTTTCTGTTTGGTGTGGCCGCCACAGACGGGCCCGTTCAGGTCGCGTTGCTTATCAGCGCCGCGGTCACCGCCCTAATCGTTCTGAAAAATGGGCATCCTTGGTCCGAAATCTCTAAATGCGGAGGAAACGCGCTCGCGACCGTCGCAACGCCCTTTTTTATTTTGTTTAGTGTGGGCGCGCTCATTGGCACATGGAACATGTCAGGCACCATACCAACTATGGTCTATTACGGCGTTCAATTGCTCCATCCGGCCTATTTCTACGTGGCCGCGTTCGTGATCTGTGTTGTGATATCGCTCGTCATTGGGAGTTCCTGGACGACCGCGGGGACGATGGGCGTGGGACTGGTTGGACTCGCAGCGATGGTTGGCGTGTCGCCAGTCATCACCGCCGGAGCCGTCGTTTCTGGCTCCTACGTGGGCGACAAACTGTCTCCTCTTTCCGAAACCACGGTCCTGACAGCCGAGCTCGTGAAAATCGATGTGTTCACTCACATCCGCGCGATGCTTTGGACTTCAGGGCCTGCCTGCATCATTGCGCTCGTCGTGTTCACGATTCTCAGCCTGCGGGAAGGCGGCGTCGCCCACAATGTCGATACTGCGAGCGAACTATCCAAGTTAGATCAGCTCTTTTGGATCACGCCGTTGAACTTGATCCCCCTGATTGTGTTGGCGGTACTCTCGTTTCGCAAAGTAGCGCCGTCGCTTGCAATCCTCATCTCAGCTCTGCTCGCCGGTGTCATGGCGGCGCTCCTGCAGCCGCAGGCCGTGTTACACGTTGTCAGCGATTCAAGCCCGTCTGCGCCCCTCCCATATATTAGAGGCGTTTGGCTGGTAATGGCGAATGGCTATCGATCAAATACGGGTATCCCTGAGGTGGACAGCCTTTTATCACGGGGCGGCATGCGCAGCATGTTGCCCACGGTTTGGATCATCATCGGTGCGGTGGCCTTTGGCACGTTGCTTGAAGAATTTAAACTACTAGCAAAACTAATTAATCCAATTCTTGAACGCGCAAAAACCACGGGGCAATTGATTGCGGCAGTTGTTGTCTCGGCGATTGGGTTAAATATTGTAGCCGCTGACCAATACATTGCACTGGTGCTGCCCGCGAGACTGTACCGCACCGCGTTCGACGAGCGCGGCCTGAAGCCACAAAACCTGTCACGAGCGTGTGCGGATGCAGGAACGGTAACATCGCCACTCGTGCCGTGGAACTCGTGCGGCGCATTCATGGCCGGTACGCTTGGCATACCCACTATGCTGTATTTGCCGTTCTGCATTTTCAACATTGCTGCTCCGATCATGTCGATGGTGCTGGGGTTCACGGGTTTCAAGATCGAGCGCATCAAGCCAGCCGAAGCGCGGGCACAGTCCGCGTCAAGTCCCTAGAAAATCAAGCTTGGTTTGGCTAGGTTTAGGGATGGTTCTCTTTGCCTGAGACGGCATCTCGAAGGACCTGAAGAACAAGAGTCCCAATGAAAAATGCACTGATAACAATGCCGCTGCTACTTTTCTTGCTTGTTGACGCAATGCAAGTCATCGCGCAGGACACGCAGGACGACAAAATGCGTCGGTTGCAAACCAGGATGGATGAACTCAGAGCTCAGATGACGCAACTGCAAGTCGAAATCGACGCGATGCACGGTGTAAGGGACCTTTCCAAAGCACCACAGGAACCAGTACCGGAACATCTGGAGACCGGAGCTATCAAGAGAACTATGCCGCCCCTGCCGCCTGCTGTACAACTTACTCCGCAACAGCAACAAGCTGCAGTTAGTGCGGTGACTTCGGAGCACGAAACGTTCTTAGAAGAGTCTGAGCCAGTGCCCCGTCTCTACAACGCTCCGCTCGAGCCCACCTATCCGGGGTTCTTCGTTCTACCGGGGACCCAGACGATGATGCGGCTCAATGGCATCCTCAAGACTGATTTCATCTTTGACCCACGACCTGCGGGAGTCCCCGATGCGTTCATTCCATCCTCGATACCGATTCCACAGGAACCTAGCAACCAAAACTTCAATGCGGCAGTTCGTGAGAGCAGAGTCTCGGTAGATTTACGCATTCCCGTAAGCAAAATCGGAATGGCACGGACGTTCATCCAATTCGACTTCTTCGGCGCAAATGGAGCGACCACGCCGCGTCTGCGACATTTCTATGGTCAGGTGCATAACATCCTGGTGGGGCAGACGAATACCGTGTTCATGGATCCAGACGCGTGGCCCGACATCCTAGACTTCCAGGGACCTACGTCTGGCATTCTGGCGCGTCCTCCGCAGTTTCGATACAGCTTCCTAATAGGTAAGGGTGTCAGCAGCGCGGTCTCGGTTGAGCAGCCTGTCTCCGATATCCGCTTTTCCGTCGATGGCTCGGCGGCTCGGCCCATTACTCCCGCTCCTGACGGAGCGATACGACTTCTTTATGACACAAATCGTGGACACTTTTACTTATCGAGC
>Ga0066903_100007003_pt1 | contig 10140 bp, 5 predicted proteins | sample PanSoiMetaGPlot1_FD_67491 | JGI IMG/M metagenome (GOLD analysis project Ga0066903, IMG submission 67491) | Tropical forest soil microbial communities from Panama analyzed to predict greenhouse gas emissions - Panama Soil - Plot 1 (version 2) | ecosystem: Environmental > Terrestrial > Soil >... | reverse complement strand
CGGAAAGGACGTAGCATGAACTCCGAGAAACCGCCGTTCGGACCTCCGACCGATCGCGAGCCGCCAGCGGCTGCGGCGGCGAAGAAGCCGTATCAGAAACCCGCGTTCCAGCGCGAACAGGTGTTCGAGACGATGGCGCTCGCCTGCGGCAAGACCAGCCCGACGAGCGGCGCGTGCAGAGCGGTCACCAAGAATTCGTGAGCTCGCCCCTCGACATCGCCGCGCCATCCCTGCTGGCGCACGCGCTGCAGGCGTTCGGGGCCGCGCGTCTGCGCGTGCTCGGCGGCAGCATGACGCCCGCCATCCACCCGCGCGACATCCTCCTCGTCTGCCGGTGCCGGCCTGACGATCTGCGGCCGCGCGACGTCGTGCTGTATGTCCGCGACGGACGCCTGGTCGCCCACCGCCTGATCGACGTCGGGATCCGCGCGGGGAGACGCGTGCTCGTCACCCGCGGGGACGCCCTCTGGACGGCCGACCCGCCGGTGGACGCCGGCGACCTGCTGGGCCGGGTCGTCGCGGTCGGCCGCCGGGGCGTGTTTCGCGCTCCGGCCGCCTGCACGCCGCTGGCGCGCGCGCGCGGCCTCGTCGCGAGCGAATGCACAGCCCTCCGCGTGCGTGCGCGCCGGTGGATGTGATCGCGGCGCGATCCCGCGAGCGCGCGATCTACGCGGCACTGTTTCTGGCGGCGCTCGTGCCGCGGGCCCTGTATCTCTTGCGTGCGCGACCGGCGGTCGAGAACTATCAGTGGGCGCTCGCCGGTAGCCTCCTCACCGATGGATCCCTGAGCGTCGACGGCATGAAGACGACGGCCTATGAGCCGTTGTACCCGCTGTTTCTCGCGGGCGCGCGACTGTTGGCCGGCGATCATTTCACGCTCGTGCGCGTGATCCAGTGCGGACTCGGCGCGCTTGGCGCCGTACTGCTGTATCGGCTGACCACGGCGCTCAGCGGCCGTTCGCGTGCCGGCGTCATCGCGGCGTTGCTGTATGCCGCCTATCCGCTCCTGATTCGATATGCCGTCGATCTCAGCGACACGACCCTCACCGCGGTGCTGCTCGTCGGGTTCGCTGGGGCGTTGGTGACGGCCGGCACGGCGCGGCGCAGCGCGGGAGCGGGCGCGTGGCTCGGATTCGTGCTGCTGACGCGCACGATGGCGCTGCCGCTGGTTCCGCTTGGAGCCGCGATCCAGTGGCGCACTCGCGGCGGGCGCGCGGCTGCGGCCTTTACCGCGACGTCACTCCTCGTCGTCGCGCCGTACTTCGTACGCAACCATCGCTTGAACGGCGCGCCGCTGCCGACGCGCAGCGGGCTGAATCTCTTCATCTCGAACTGCGACCATACGGCCTTCGTCCTTCCGGACCACGGGCCCGACATCCTGGAAGACTACGCAGCGTCGCTGCTCGATCGCGACGGCGCCGTCACCGGTCCGGCATCGCCCGCTCGAGAACGCGCGGAGGATCGCGCGTACACCCGTCTCGCGCTCGCGCACATGGCGGCCGATCCGCTGGGGACGCTGGCGCAGAAGCTGCGGAACATCTGGTACTTCTTCTCGCCGACGCTGACGCCGTCGAGCGATCCGACGGCGGGTCCGTCGTTTCATCTGGACGCACAGGCCCGGTTCACGATCGAGAACAGCCGGCCGCGCCCGATACTCGATCGCCTCGCGTATACGGCATCCTACGTGCCCGTGGTCGTGCTCGCGCTTTTGGGCGTCTGGATTCGGCGCCGCGATTTGCGCGGCGCCGCGATTCTGGGGAGCGTGCTCGCCACCTTCACCGTCGTGCACGCCGTCTACTTTCCGACGACACGCTATCGCGCGCCGGTGGAGTTCGTGCTGCTGGTGTATGCCGCGGTAGCGCTCGACCACCGGCTGCCCGGGATGCAACCGCAGCGCTAGTCACTCCCGTCGCAGTCGTCGGCCGGCCCGATCGTGCGCCAACCGTTCAACAGCCAGGCGTGCCGTAACTCGGACTCACGATTCGCGAGTGCTCTGACGTCGTCAAAGCGCTCGACGCGCGGTTCTCGCGCGTCCACGACAATCAGCTCGAAGCCGGGCCCGCCCGGTTCGAGGCGTGTTTCGCACGCGCGCGTGTCGGCTCCGCGGCGGTAGAAGTAGATCATGGCGGGTCCATCCGGCAAGAGACGATCCAGCTGAGTCCGCCGTAAGTGGTTGAAAACACAAGGAACCTGGGCCGAGCCCTGCAGCAACCACACACGCAGCCTGGAACAATTTGCCTGGCGGGCCCGAGCGATGGTTGTTAACCGAGCGCGTCGAGCGCCGCGCGAAATTCGTCCGCGAGCGCGGAAAACTCTTCGACGCCCACCGACACCCGGATCGTCCCTTCGCGGATCCCGAGCGCGTCGCGCGCCTCGGCGGTCAGGCCGCGATGCGACGTGACCGCCGGGTGGCTGATGATCGTGGCGACGTCGCCCAGTGTCGGCGCGAACGGAATCGTCTCGAGCGCGCGCATGAAACGGTTCACCGCGTCGCGACCGCCGTTGAGCTCGAACGTCACCATGTTCCCGAACTGGCGTCCGAAGAGGCGCGTGGCTGTCTCGTGGTCGGGATGATCCGTTCGGCCGGGATAGAACACGCGATGCACGGCTGGATGCGCGGCGAGCGCGTCCGCCAGCGCCGCCGCGCTCGCGGCGGCGCGCGTGACGCGCAGTTCGAGGGTGTTCATCCCGCGCTCGGCGAGCCAGCAGTCGAACGCGCTGGCGGTGAGTCCCCACGTCACGACGACGTCGCGAATGGGGGCGATCAGCTCGCGCGAGGCGCAGACCGCGCCGAGCGTCACGTCGCTGTGGCCGGCGAGCATCTTCGTGATGCTGTGAAAGACGACGTGGGCGCCGAGCGTCAGCGGCTGAAGGGCCAGCGGCGTCGGAAACGTGTTGTCCACGATCAGATGCGCGCCATGCGCAGAGGCCACGCGGGCGAGTGCGGCGACGTCCACGACGCGCAGAAGCGGATTCGAGACGACCTCCACCAGGATCAGTTTCGTCGCCGGCCGCATCGCGCGTTCGACGGCGGCGACGTTCGTCGCGTCGACGAGATCGGTCGAGAAACCCAGCCGCGGCAGATCCTGCGTCGCCAGGCGCGACGTCCGGCCGTACAGCGCATCGCTTGCGACGATGTGATCGCCGGCCTTCAGGAGTCCCAGGAAGATCGCCGCGATCGCCGACATGCCGGAGGACGTGATGAGCGCGGCGTCGGCCCCTTCCAGCGCCGCGATCTTGGCGGCCAGCAGCTCCGCGTTCGGGCTGCCCTCACGCGCGTACGTGAACCCCCGGTCCCGCCCCTCGTACACGTCGTTCATGTGATCGGCGTCGCGCGCGATGAAGACCGCGCTGGGGACGATCGGCGGCACGAGGGGCGGCGTGCCCGAGTCCGGAAACGGCGTGCGGCGGACGATGCTCTTCGGTCGGTCCTGGTGTGGCACAGCGATTGGGATCATATGCCACCTGAAGAACCCCCGATCGCGGACGTCCTCCACACTGTGCGCGGTCGATCAGATCAGTGGCAAGAGCTCTGCTCCGTTCTCGGCGAGCATCTGGCGACGGAACCCGGCCGCATGCCGCATCATCTGCACGTTGCGCCACGAGTTACCCGCCAGGCTCCATCCTCCGCCGGTCAAGCCGCCAACGGCGACGTTGAGCAACAGGTCTTCCATTGCACCGGCGCTGCTCGGCCCCCCCAGGCCGATCCGCAGTCCGGTGGTGGCGAAGGACGTCACGCCGCCAATGACGACGCCGGTCATCGTTTCTCTCGTGGCATTGAGCACGACGCTGTCCAACGCTGACCCGACGACCGGGCGGCCGATCCACATCGCTGTGGCGAATGGTGTGACCGCAGCCGAGAGCATGCCGCTCTGTGCGCCGGTCACCGCGCCAGTGAGCAGGGCGTGGCCGACGTTCTCCCCCCTTGTCACCGCCATCGCGGCGTTGAGCCCGGCGCCCGTCGCGGCACCCATGGCGATGCCTTTGGCCACGATCTTCCCCGCTTCCACGAGCGATTGCCCTCCAGTGATGTACGCCAGTCCACCAGCCACTGCGCCGGCGCCCGCCCCGAGGCCAATCTTCGCCGCCGAGAGAGGCTCGCCCGTCACGACCTCACGCGCCACTTCGAGGCCGGCTCCAACGACCGCCCCGACCAGGGCTCCGACGAACATGACGGCGAGATCGTCAAGCAGGAACACCTCGCCGGTCGGATCCTCGAACGACACCGGATTGTTCGAGTAGATATACGGGCTCGCGAATTGACGGGCGGGGTCGACCGAGTAGAAACGGCAGACGCCGGGATCGTAGAGGCGCGCGCCAAAATCGTACAGGCCGAGCCCTTCATCCCACTCCTGCCCTGTATAGAGGTAGCGCAGCCCGATCGATCCCACGTTGGAGATCTCCTTCAACAGCTCACCGAACGGGTCGTAGTTGTACCAGGCGACGACCTGGCCAGCTGACGTGACCGCCGCGCGCGGCGAATGGTTGTGATCCGTCAGCAGCGCATACGTCGCACCAGCGTCGTCAAGCATGGCCACACGCCCGCGCAGCCCGTAGACATAGCGAACGTTGCTGGAGTCGGACGTCTCGACGAGGACGCGACCCTGCAGATCGCGTACGTAGGTGCGTTGCCCATGGCCGTCCCGCCGAAGCACGCGGCGCCCCGCGGCGTCGGCGACGAACATCATATCGTTCGCGAACGTCAGCGCATTCGACACCGGGTCGTAGCACATGCCCCTCAATCTGAGCCACGCCGACGCCGTCACGTTGCCATTGGCGTCGTACGCGAAGCTCTGGCCGGGGCCGCCGAAGTCCGAGAGACGGTTGGTGGTTGGGATGTAGTTGAACGCGACCGTGGTACCCCCGCGAGTGAGCGACTGGATGTTGCCGTTGTTGTCGTACGCGACCGGTGCGGTCGCGGTCCCGATGCTCCATGCGGGGTTCACCGAATTGTCTGCGCGCGTGAGGCGTCCGAAGGCGTCGTAGTAGTACTCGTAGACGTACTCCGGCAGTGGCGCGCCCGGCCAGTTGAACGCGTACTTCGCGCTGGCGATCTGGCCGTTGCGATATCCGGTCCCGCCGCTCGCTCGCGTGTCGAAGAAGAGCGTCTCGGTGAAGAAGTCGTCGGCAATCGACTGCAGGTCGCCCAGCGCATTCATCGTGTACCGGCGCGTCACGGCGTTCCCCAGCAGCGTCTCCGTCACCGTGTCGTTGTGGTACGCGTAGCTGGCGTAGGCGACCGGATTGGCCGACGTACCGACGGAGGTGAGCCGCCCCTGCTCGTCGTACGCGTACTGCACGTCGTAACCGCTGGCCGGTTCGCTCATCGACTTCAGGCGCCCGACACCGTCGTATCCGAGCGCGAGCTGTGTGGTCGAGCCGCTCAGTTTGGTCGTGACCTGCGTGGGCCGTCCGGAGGCGTCGTACACGTACTGCTGTACGACGTCCAGCGTGGCGGCCGCGGTGAGGCGCCCGTGGGCGTTGGCTTCGCTGCCGTTCGGGACATCCCACGTGAAGCGACGGGACCACGTCCCGTCCGGAGGCCAGGACAGATCGTCGAGTTGGGCCTGCGTCACGGTCGCGAGTGTGCCGTTCCAGGTCCCCTCTTCGACGAGCCGTCCGAGGCGGTCGTACTTCGCGTAGACGCAGTACGGCGGCGCGGCGGCGGCGCCGGCCGCATCCTGCAGCAACCGGCGGCGTCCGGCGCTGCTGTAGGCGAACGCCGTGCGGCCGCTGTCCGTCTCGACGGTCGCGGTCACCTCGTTGAGGAAGTCGTAGGTGATGCGCCGGTTGAAGATCGTCTTGTCGACATGCGTCGGACTCGAGTAGGCGTTGGGGAAGTAGGTGGCGATCAGCCGGAGCGCCGTGTCGTACTCGTAACCGGTGAGCAAGCTCGCCGACGAGCCGGGATCGATACGCGCCTTGCCGAATGTCGTGCCGACGCGGTTCGTGTAGGTGACGACTTTCGCGCCGGTCAGGCCGGACTTCGTCGTCGTGTTCAGCTGCTCCTTCGGGAAGGAGAAATACGCGTCCATGTCCTCGCCATACGCATAGGTCAACGCGCCGTCCTGCCCGGCGGTGTAGATGCCGGCTCGCCCGCGGCTCAGCGGACGCTGCAGGGGGTCGGGGAAGTGTTGGCGCGAGTCGGCGAACGGTGTCGTCTTGTACGCGTCCGGCCAACCGGCCGTCACGCTCCCGATCACGGTCATGGTGTTCCCATCGAGTCTCGCGAATCCGGCAACCGGCGCCAGCGACGATGACGCCTGCGTGGTCTGGAGCGTCCTTCCGGCGTACAGCATCCGATCGCCGCCGAAGAGCCGCTCACTGATGGTGCTGCTGGAGGCGCTGCTGGCCGCGATGTGCTGCATCGCGTCACCGTCGGCATTGGACGTGACGTTGGTCAGCTCCGGCGCCGCCGTGTAGCCGAAGTTGTAGAGCGCGGCGCCGGGCACGCTGCTCCGGAGACCGCATCCGCCGGTGACGGCCGTCGCCACCGTGTGCTCGAACAGCAGGACGCCGTCGGCATAGGCGCAGAGTGTGGTGCCCCCGCGGACGACCAGCGTGAGGACGACGGCCGGCGGCAAGTACGCCATCGGCTTGCTCTTCAACTGCACCCCGGTCGAGACGTCCGTCAACACCACGGCGCCCGCAGCGAGACCGAGCAACACGTCGTTGGACGTGCCCGCGTACCGGACCGTCAGGCCGATCGACTGGGTCGAGACGGGTGGTGTCGGGCCGAGCAGCACTTCGGCGAACACCGCGAAGTCCGGCGCCGGCGTGATCGCCGCCTGCGCGGTGCCCACCTGCGTCTGGACCGTTGCCGCCATGAGATGGTTGCCGGTGCGGGTCATGTTCGACAGGTTGGCCGGCGGAAACACGGGATTGAGGATCGACGTGAAATCGTCCCACGACGCGTGCGATCCGCACTGTGTCCGCATCGCCTGATTCGGCGCATCGGCGCTGTAACTCGGCGGTTCGCCGAACCACATTTGCCCGAGCACCGACGAGTACGACTGGTCGACGACCGACAGGCTCCTGCCCGGACCCGCCGACGCCAGAGGATTGCGGCTGCTGTCGTAGAACGTACGCCTGACGGCTCCGTTGGCTCCTACGGTGGCGGTGACGCATCGCCGCGGGAGATCCCAGACGCGGGCTTCGTACTGACAGTCCACCGGCGCGAACACGAAGTGGTCGATCGCCCCGCCGCCCTTGATATCGACTGTGGGGAAATAGCCATCCAGCTGGGTGCCCGAGCCAATCGCCTGCACGTACCGCCAGCCCGGCTGCTGCGGATCAAAGGAGATCGTCTCGCTCACGCTCCAGGACGGCGTACCGTTCCTGAAGCCGATCCGGCACGACGCCGGGGCGGCCTCCGTTCCCGGGTTCAGGCGCACGTACGCGGCAACCAGGTAACTGGCCCCCGGACGCGGCGTGAAGCCCATTCCAACCGTGAGTTGATCGGTGCCGTTGGAGGCGCAGACGGCGGCTCCGGTGTACGCCTGGCCCTGGACAATCTTTGCACCGACCAACCACCATGGGGTGAGGTCCTCGTAACTCTCGAACCCGAGCCATCCGGCTTCCTTCGCGGTGACATTGGCGTTCTCGAATGTCGCCACGGTCCAGAACCGGTACGGTCGATCGAGGAGCACGCTCGACACGACGCCGTCGCTGTTGACCTTTGCCAGTGCGGCGCCGCGATCGCTGCGAACCGTCACCGTCTCGCCCGCCCGCCAGCTCGCGTCCGGCGTCGGCGCGAAGCCGTCGGTGACCTTGGGGGACTGCAGGCGGAACTGCCGCCACTCGCCCCACGTCGCTCCCCATGATTTCCATTGCGTCACGGCACCAGCGACCGCGGGCGGATTGCTGGGCAGGTCGCCAGGTGCGGCGACGTCGATCACTTCGGCGACGACGCCCTTCATGCCGATGGTCGTTGCGGCGGGATACTTCTCGCTGGTATAGGTCAGCTGCCGCTGACGCGTGACCGATGCGGATCCGCCGTCCTGATCGGGCTTGACGACGGTTTGCGTGACGACCTTGGGATACGGCGTGGTGCGGTCGTCGCCGTACGCGATCGTCGTCTGCTGGACGACACCGTCAATCGACGTGCTGGTAGACGCGGTCTTGGCGAACGACGTCGTTCCGGATCGCCCGATCGCGTAGACGCTGTGCTCGAACGACAGCTCGTCTGCCAGCGCGTCGTCGGTCACCGGTTCGCCGGCCAGGAGGTACGAGAGGAAGAGATCCTGCAGCGCGGCGTCGCCGCCCGATGCGCTGACGGTGATACGCGCCACCGCTGCGCCGTAAGGGACCGGGACCGTGCCACTCGCCGAATGCCCTGCCGACGCCTCGAACTTGCCGGTCGCGACGGCGAGGCCCGCCCCGTTGTAGCACGTCACGGTGATGGTGCTGGGACCGCCACGCTTGTTCCGGAAGTCGATCGTGACTTCGGTGGCAGTGGTGTACGGCGACGAAAACGAGAAGGTCTTGCCGGGCGCCGTCGGGATCAGGTTGAGGAAGCCGGACACCACCACGCGCTCCGGATGCCGCGCGCCGGTATCCGGCGGAACGACAGGTGAATCGGGCGGAACGATATAGGTGACTTTCAGGGTCCGCATCCGTGCTTCGTCGGACAGGCAGCTCCAGGCACGGACGTGCGTCGTGGGGCCGAGCACGTGCAGATCGAATCCCATCGGCTGGCCGCCCACCTCGTCGATGTCCTGGTAGATCCCGTGAATCTGCTGGCCGGCGTTCTCGATCGCCAGAGCCATGTCAGCGGGATCGAGGTGGTCCTTCCAGGCCTCGCAGGACACGCTGGTGATCTGTGCCGCGGCTGGAAGAGCGAGCGGGACGAGCACGCCTGGCCAGAAACCCACCGCCGTGTCGTCGAGCACCGTCGTCGAGGTGGTCTGCACCATCTTGAAGTTGCCGCTCCAATACACCTTGCCCACGACGGCGGGGTTGGCCGCCACCGCGGCATCGTCCGTGTAGTAGTGCAGCTGACTCGCGGGCTGGCCCGTGCAGAACAGGAAGCTGGTGTGGCCGTACCGATCCTCGTCGTCGGTGTTCCCGTAGAGGGCGCCCACGTACTCCTGCGCGAGATTCCAGTGCGCGTAGGTCTGTGTCGGATCGAACTGCCAGTTCCAGAAGCTGTAGACGAGGCGCGTGGGCACTTTCGTCGTCCCGTCCGGCTGGTTCTGCACCTTGACGACCGGATGCACATCCGAAAACGATCGGCCGCCGGACACGATCCCCTCGCCGTTGTAGTAGCTGTAGAAGACGACCGCGCCGAGCGGCGATTGCACGCTCGCGAGCGCGAGCGGATATCGCGAATCGTCCGCAGCGTTGTAGCGGAAGAGATATCCCCCGTCGACGGGGTTGCCGGCGCCCGTCGGCAGGATCGTTCCGCGCCGGATCGCGACGAGCTGGCTCGGCGACGTCGTCGCATAGTCCAGCACCACCTGCTCCGTCGGAACCTTCGGAGCGCGATCGATCTGCACCGACCTCGTGATGAAGGACAGCGCGCCGGTCGTATCGTAGGAGAACTCGATCTCGTCGCCGAGCGAGTTCTTGATGGCCACGATCTGGTTCCCCTTGTACGAGAAGCCGATCGTGCTGGGGACCTTGCCTGTGGCGTTCTGCAGGTCCACGATGGAACTCAGGTGCCACACCGTCCGGCCCGTCAAGAGCTGTCCCTTGGAGCCGAGCCTGTATGAAATGCCTCGGTCGTTGGTCGCCATCCACCCATGCGTCATGGGATCGCGGGGAAAGACCCATCCGCAGTAGTCGCCGCCCGTTTCGAGCCATCCCCCGGGGTTCGGCGTCAACACGTAGCTGGCGTATCCGTCGAGGAAGTAGGTGAGGCCGCCCTCCTCCACGATCTTCGGATAGTCCATCAGCTTCCAGCCGTGTGCATGAAGGACGTTGTCGTCCGCAGGCACGCCGAGGCCGACGCTACGGCTGTTGTAGAAGGCGTCGACGCGATACTCGAGGCGGCCGTCGGAGATGCCGACGAGCGGAAAGGCCTGATTGACATCGCCCGTGAAGAGGTTGACACCGTCGTGCACGACGTCGCCGCCGATCGACGCGACGGGAAAGACGCTGTCCGGGCTGGAGCGTCCCACCGGCTGTGCCGACGCGCTG
>Ga0066903_100007002_pt1 | contig 10140 bp, 8 predicted proteins | sample PanSoiMetaGPlot1_FD_67491 | JGI IMG/M metagenome (GOLD analysis project Ga0066903, IMG submission 67491) | Tropical forest soil microbial communities from Panama analyzed to predict greenhouse gas emissions - Panama Soil - Plot 1 (version 2) | ecosystem: Environmental > Terrestrial > Soil >... | reverse complement strand
GTCGAGCCTGATCCCGAAAAAGCTTGTCCGGGCCAGGCCGCTGTTCGATCCGGAGATTCTGCAGCGCGCGATGAAGGATTCAGTGCTGAAGCTGAATCCCGTGACGCTGATGAAGAACCCCGTCATCTTCGTCGTCGAGGTGGGCGCAGCGCTCGTGCTGCTGTTTCTCATCCGGGACTTCGCGACCGGCCGTGGCGATGTGGGCTTCGAGTTTCAGATCGACCTGTGGCTCTGGTTCACGGTGCTCTTCGCGACCTTTGCGGAAGCGATGGCCGAAGCGCGAGGCAAGGCGCAGGCCGAATCGCTCCGCAAGACGAAGACCGACACGATCGCGAACCGCCTGGCCGACGATGGCCGGATCGAGAAGGTCGTTTCATCGAAGCTCCGCGCTGGCGACGTCGTCGTGTGCACGGCGGGGGAGACGATTCCCGGCGACGGCGAGGTGATCGAAGGCGTCGCAACGGTCGATGAGGCTGTCATAACCGGCGAGAGCGCGCCGGTGATTCGCGAGTCGGGCGGCGATCGCAGCGCGGTGACTGGCGGAACGCGAGTGCTGTCCGATCGCATCAGGATCAAGATCACGTCCAATCCGGGCGAGACGTTCCTGGACCGCATGATCGCGCTCGTCGAAGGCGCCGAGCGCCAGAAGACGCCCAATGAGATCGCCCTGAACATCCTGATCGCCGGCCTGACGATCATCTTTCTGTTCGCGGTCGCGACGCTCGTGCCCTACGCCATCTACAGCGTGAGCTCGGCGGGTGCCGGCTCGGCTCCGACGATCGCCGTCTACACGGCGTTGCTCGTGTGCCTCATTCCGACGACCATTGGCGGCCTGCTCTCTGCCATCGGGATTGCCGGCATGGACCGCGTGATGCAGCACAACGTGCTGGCCATGAGCGGCAAGGCCGTCGAAGCGGCCGGCGACGTGAATACGCTACTCCTCGACAAGACGGGCACCATCACGCTCGGCAGCCGGCAGGCCGTCGAGTTCCTGACCGCGTCGGGCGTGACCGAGGGTCAGCTGGCCGACGCCGCGCAGCTATCCAGCCTGGCAGACGAAACTCCCGAAGGGCGGTCGATCGTCGTGCTCGCGAAAGAGAAGTACGGGCTCCGTGGCCGAGACGTGGCGGCGCACCACGCGCAGTTCATTCCGTTCTCCGCCTACACGAAGATGAGCGGCGTCGACATCGAGGGCCGTCAGCTCCGGAAGGGCGCCACCGACGCGATCGTTGCCTTCGTGAAGCAGCAGGGAGGTCGCGTGCCGCCCGAGTTCACGGCGATGTCGGAGAAAATCGCGCGGGCCGGCGGCACGCCGCTGGCCGTGGCCGACGGGCCCCAGCTGCTCGGCATCATTCACTTGAAGGACATTGTCAAGGTGGGCATGAAGGAGCGCATCGCGCAGCTGCGTGCGATGGGCATCCGGTCGGTCATGGTCACCGGCGACAACCCGCTGACCGCGGCGGCCATTGCCTCCGAGGCTGGCGTCGACGACTTCCTCGCCCAGGCGACCCCGAAGGACAAGCTGGAATACATCAGGAAGGAGCAGGGCGGCGGCCGCATGATCGCGATGACCGGCGACGGCACCAACGACGCGCCCGCCCTGGCGCAGGCCGATGTCGGCCTCGCGATGAACACCGGCACGACGGCCGCGCGCGAAGCGGGCAACATGGTCGACCTCGACAGCAACCCGACGAAGCTGATCGAAGTGGTCGCCATCGGCAAGCAGCTGCTCATCACGCGCGGCGCGCTGACCACCTTCTCGATCATGAACGACGTGTCGAAGTACTTCGCCATCATCCCGGCGATGTTCATGACGACGTACCCGGCGCTGAACAAGCTGAACATCATGTACCTGCGCACGCCGTCCAGTGCGATTCTGGCGGCGGTCATCTTCAATGCGCTGATCATCGTGGCCCTCGTGCCTCTGGCGCTGAGGGGCGTGCGGTACCGTCCGCAGAGCGCGGCGCAGATGCTGCGGCGCAATCTGATGGTGTACGGCGTCGGCGGGCTGATTGCGCCATTCCCGTGCATCTGGGCGATCGACAGAATTCTGGGGTGGCTGCACCTCGCTTGACCTGAGAGGGAACGCCCTTCAGGCCGTCCCGACGGTTGGGAGATTCGTATGCTGAAAGAACTCAAACCCGCGTTGCTGATGATGCTGGTGATGACTGTTCTCACCGGCTTGATCTATCCGGCTGTCATCACCGGCATCGCCCAGGTCGCCTTTCGCGACCAGGCCAACGGCAGCCTGATCGTGAAGGACGGCCAGGTGATCGGCTCGCATCTCATCGGCCAGAACTTCTCGAAGCCTGAGTACTTCCATCCGCGGCCCTCCGCGGCAGGCGCCCACGGCTACGATCCGACAGCGACTGCAGGATCGAATCTCGGCCCCACGAGCGCCAGGCTGCTCAACGGCACGACGAAGCTGGACGACAAGAAGAATGAAGTCGTCGACTTCGACGGCATCAAGACCCGCGTCGTCCACTACGCGGCCGACAACGACCTTCCCTATGAATCGTCGGTCCCGCTCGATCGCTTCAAGGACGCGCAGGGGAATCTGGACGACGTGAAGTTGATCAAGGCGTTCGGCGATGACAAGGCGCCGCTGGTCTTCCGCTCGAAAGAGCCGATTCCGGCGGATGCCGTGACGGCGTCCGCGTCGGGCATCGACCCGCATATCAGCCCCCGCAATGCTGAAATCCAAGCGGCGCGCGTGGCAAAGGCCCGTGGTGTGCCGATCGATCAGGTACAGGCGCTGGTCGCGCAGCATACAGAGGGCCGAACCCTCGGCGTGCTGGGGGAACCGCGGGTCAACGTCCTGGACCTGAATCTCGCGCTCGATGAACGATTTGCCCGCAGGTAGGATCGCGGTACGCTGTCGGCTGCGATGAACGCCGACAGCCACCGCGATCCGGAGGCGCTGCTCCGGCAGGTCGAGGCCGCCGAACGCGCAGAGCGCCGCGGGCAGCTGAAGATCTTCCTCGGGTACGCCTCCGGCGTCGGCAAGTCGTTCAAGCTGTTCGACGAAGGACGACGACGCCACGAGCGCGGCGAGGACGTCGTGGTCGCCGCGACCCAGTCCAACATCCCCGCCGAACTCGACGCCATGGTCCGGACCTTCGAATCGATTCCCACAAAGGACGTAGCCGGCGTCCCCGTGATCGATGTGCAGGCGGTGCTGGCCCGCCATCCGCAAGTGTGCCTCGTCGATGGCCTCGCGTACGACAACCCGGCCGGGAGCCGTCACGCCAGGCGCTACCAGGACGTGGAAGAGCTGATTGAAGCTGGCGTGTCGGTGCTCACGTCGATCAACCTCGAATACATCGCGGAGGAGCAGGAGTTCGTCCGCAGCGTGCTCGGCACGGCCAGGACGGACACGGTCCCGCAGGATTTCATCGACGGCGCCGAGGAGGTCGTCGTCGTCGACGCGCCGCCTTCCGCCGAAAGCGCGGAGGCCCAGCTGCTCTCCCAGCTTCGCCAGCGCGCGCTGCTGCTGACGGCAGGCGTCGTCGATCGTCAGCTCGAGGCGTACCTCCGGCTGCATGGCATCCAGTCCGCCTGGGGCACGCAGGAGCGGATTCTCGTGTGCATGACGCCGCGCGCGAACGCCGCGAAGATGCTCGCGAGCGGACGTCGCAACGCCGACCGCTTTCACGGTGAGCTCTTCGCCATCTACGTCATGCAGACGAACCTCACCGACGACGATCGGCTCGCCCTCGACCGCAACGTGACGCTCGCGCGGGCCCAGCAGGCGCACGTCGAGACGCTGGAAGGCAAGGACCCGGTCGGCACCATCCTCGAGTACGCGCGGGCACACGGGATTACTCAGATCTACGTCGGCCACAACCTGCGGCGCGGCTGGCGGAACCGACTCGGCGGCACGCCGCTGGATCGGTTGATTCGCGACGCCGAAGGCATCGACGTCCGCGTTTTTCCGCAATGACCGCCGACGCACCAGCCCGCGGCCGGCTCAAGGTATTTCTCGGGTACGCCGCAGGTGTCGGCAAGACCTATCAGATGCTGGCGGAAGCCCGCGACGTGCAGCAGCGCGGCGTCGACATCGTGGTCGGGTACTTCGAGCCGCATGGTCGGAAGGAGACCATCGCCCAGACCGAAGGGCTGGAGATCGTTCCGCGCAGGCGGCTCGAGTACCGCGGAAGCTGGTTCGAGGAGATGGACACCGAGGCGATCCTCGCGCGCCGGCCGCAGGTCGCCGTCGTCGACGAGTTCCCGCACACGAACGTGCCCGGCTCCGCGCGCCAGAAGCGATGGGAAGACATCCACATCCTGCTCGACGCCGGCATCGACGTGCTCACGACGATGAACGTGCAGCACCTCGAAAGCCTCAACGATCAGATCTGGAGCAGCACGGGCGTACGCGTGCGCGAGACGATTCCGGACTGGGTGCTGAAGCAGGCCGATGAAGTGGTCATGGTCGACCTAACGCCCGGTGCGCTCCTGAACCGCCTCGCCCGCGGCGTCGTGTACCCCCCGGAGCGCGCCCGCGCGGCGCTCGAAAACTTCTTCAAAGAGTCGACGCTCGTCGCGCTGCGCGAGCTCGCGATGCGCCAGGCCGCGTATGCCGTCGAAAGCCGCCTTCCCGACGACGACAACGGCCACGCACCCGATCTGGCGCCGGTCGAGTTGCAACCCCACGAGCGGCTGCTCCTGGTGCTGACGCCCCATCCGTCCAGCGCCGCGCTCATCCGGCGAGGTCGCCGCGTGGCCGACTACCTGCGTGCCGAGTGCCTGGCCGTGTACGTCTCGAAGCAGCAGGATCTCGACGATCTCGTTCCGGCGGAGCGCGAGACGCTCGAACGGCACCTGAATTTCGCGAGGGCGCTTCGCATCGAGACGCGCATTCTGCAGGGAAGCGACACGGCCGAGGCCGTGGTGGCGTTCGCGCGCCTCCACGGCGTCACGCAGATCTTCGTCACGCGAGAAGAGCCGAGCGCGCTGCGATCCTGGTTCGCCTCGGCGTTCGTCCAGCGCATCGTGAACCTCGCGCAAGGCATGCAGGTCACCGTCGTCGCGGATCGCTCGATCCGCCGGCAGCCCGCATGACGATCGCTCGCGTGCGGTTTGCAACGCTGGCGGCGCTGCTGGCGCTCGCGGCTTTTTACGCTGGCGCGCACGCCGTGACGCGGCGGCCGGTGCCGGCGGTTCATCCGTTGACCGGCCGGCAGATTGCCGGCATCGCGACGGACGCCCGCTGGCTCGACCGCGGAACACGCGAGCAGGAAGAGGCGCCGGATTCGGCGCTCGCGCTCGTCGGGATTCGTGCCGGGATGACGGTCGCCGATATCGGTGCGGGCAGCGGGTACATGACGATGCGCATCGCGCGCATGGTCGGACCGTCGGGGAAGGTGTACGCGAACGACATCCAGCCGGCGATGCTCCGTATGGTGCAGGACAAGGCGAAGGCCGAGAGTCTGACGAACGTGGAAATCGTGCAGGGTCTCGATACCGACGCTCGTCTACCGGAACGCGCCATCGATCTCGCGCTCCTCGTGGACGTCTATCACGAACTCAGGCACCCGCAAGAGATGCTGCGGAGCATCCGGCGCTCGCTGAGAGAGGATGGACGGCTCGTCCTCGTCGAATACCGTGCCGAGGATCCGGCCATCCCGATCGCGCCAACCCATCGCATGAGCATAGCGGTCGCCCGTCTCGAGATCGAAGCGGAAGGCTATCGCTTCGACGGCGTCGTGTCCGGACTACCGCGGCAACACATCATCGTGTTTCGACCATAAGGGCGCCGCCCCTCACCGTCCCGGATGTTTATGCGCTGCCTTGGTTCCCTGCGGCGCGTCGATCCCCTGGCCACGACGCTCGCCGTGCGCTGGCCACTCCATCGAATCGAGCCAAAGCATGGTCGCGCGCCGCATCTGTTCGGCCCTCGACAGCCCGAGACGCTGTTTCAGGGCGTCGAGACGCGCGAGCGTGGTCGCGTCCAGCAGGATCGAGAATCGTCTTGTGTCAGCCATCGCAGATACCGCCCGGGAGGCGTTGACAACGCCTCCCCGGCCATCAAACGACGTCCAATTCGCCCGTGCGAATCTTGTAGCTGTGCGCCACTGGAATCAGAAACACGCGCCCGTCGCCGATTTCGCCCGTTCGGCCCGCCTGGATGATCGTGCGCGCCACGTCTTCGGCGCGACTGTCGTCGACGACCACCTCGATCTGCATCTTGGGCAGGAGGTCGACGGCGTACTCTTTTCCGCGGTAGAGCGCCTTGTGGCCTTTCTGTTTGCCGTGCCCGCGCACTTCGGTCAGCGTCATGCCGGCCACGCCGGCCTTGCCCAGGGCCTCCTTGATTTCATCCACCTTGTTCGGCCTGACGATCGCCTTGAGGAGAGTCATCGTCTGCTCCATTCGTTGAGCGTCGCGAGGCGGAGGCCTACGCGAGGCTGACCTGCTCGCTGCCTTCTGGATAGGCTTCCATCCCGAATTCGGGCACGTCCAGGCCTTCGAGCTCGGCCTCACGGCTGACGCGCAGCGGCCGCACGGCATTCACCATCTTGAACACCACGAACGTGAACGCAAACGCGTACACCGCGCACAGCGTGGCGCCGCCCAGCTGCACGAGGAACTGCGACGTGTCACCGTGCAGCAGCCCGGTGACGCCCTTGCCCGCGGTGCCGAGGTACGTCGCGGGACCGATGCCGTTCCATCCCGCGCCGTACGATCCATCGGCGAAGATGCCGACCGCCACCGCGCCGAACCATCCGCAGAATCCGTGCACGGACACGGCGCCGCAGGGGTCGTCGACCTTGAGGATCCGTTCGTTCAGGATCACGCCGCCGCAGACGATGGCGCCGGCGATGAGACCGATGACGACGGCCGACGTTGAGCTCACGAACGCGCAGGGAGCCGTTATCGCGACGAGCCCGGCCAGCATGCCGTTGCACGCCATGGTGATGTCCGGCTTGCCGAATGCCAGGTACCAGACGAGCAGCGCTGAGGCCGACCCCGCCACGGCGGCCAGGTTGGTGTTCACCGCCACAATTGAGATCCGCAAGTCGGTCGCGCCGAGCGTCGAGCCCGGGTTGAAGCCCATCCACCCGAAGAGGAGGATGAACGTGCCGCTCACGACGAATGCCAGGTTGTGCGCGGGAAAGGCAACCGGCTTGCCCTCCTTGGTGTACTTGCCGAGTCGAGGCCCGAGCACGATGGCGAGCGCCATCGCGCAGAATCCGCCGACCGCGTGCACGACGGTCGAGCCGGCGAAGTCGACGTAGCCGTGGCCGAGGCCCATCGTGGCCCCGAGCTGCGACATCCAGCCGCCGCCCCAGACCCAGCAGCCGAAGATCGGATACAGCAGCGCTCCGACGAACAGCTCGCAGAGCACGAATCCGCCGAACGTGATCCGCTCACAGATGGAGCCGACGATGATGTAGCCGGCGGTTTCCATGAACACCACCTGGAACAGCATCATCGTGTTCGCGCTCGCATCGTAGGCGGGACCGCTCAGGAAAAACCCCTTTCCGCCCAGGAAGCCCCACGCACCGCTGCCCAGGAGAAACTGGTTGAGCGTCGGCGTGCCGCCGATGTTCGACGGCGCCGCGTTGATGGCGACGGCACCGAACTGGAACGCGTAGCCGACGGCGTAGTAGGCGAGGAACGCGAAGACATATGCCGCGAAGTTCAGCATCATCAGGTGCGCGGCGTTCTTTTTGCGCACCAGGCCGCACGTCAGCAGCGCGAAGCCCGCCTGCATGAACAGCACGAGGTAGCCGGTGTTGAGCGTCCAGCTCGTGTTGGTCGCGATCCTGACATGGCCGACGCTGTCGGCCAGCTTCATGGCCAGCGGTTCCTTGTCCGCGGCGGCCTTGAATTCGTCGTACGCCTTCTTCTTCTCGGCGTAATCCGGAGCCGCCTTGTCGGTGGGCTCCGCGACCACGAAGGCGTTGCCGCCGGCATCCATGACGCTGCCGCGATCGCCGGTGGCGATCCCGGCTGGATCCGGGGCCGGTGGAGTCTGGGCGCGAAGGGTGCCGGGCGTAATCAGCACGAGGAGACACGCGACGGCGCCCATGCGCCGTCCAACGTTCGACGACAACCAGGTCATGTCGACACATCCTTTCTGTCGGGCCGGCTCGGAGCTCGAGCGGGCGGACACTCACACGTGAGTCGGAAATGCGCGGACGAATGCCTGCAGCCTCGAGTAGTGAAAAGCACCGAGGCGTCAGAAGGAAAGGCGCAGGCTAGAGGCGAAGCGCGACGTGACGGAACGGCAGGGTGTCGAGCGGGTGCGACTCGGCTCGCCCCTCCGCGACGGAGGCGGTCAGGACCGGTAGCGGCAACGACCAGGTGGCCGGAGTGACAACGCACTCGGAGTCGGTCTTCTCCTTGATGTCCTTCGGCAGCGCGTCGGTGTGGCTGGTCGCCTGCGTGAGGTCGTACGAGCGGAACGGAGCTGTGAAGGGCAGCAGAATCAGAACGATGAACGTCATCGCGGAGAGCTTCGACGCGACGTGGGCGCGCAGGCCGGCGAATCGCTGTCGTCGCGTGGTGCGAAGCACGGCGGCCGCCTCAGCAAGATTTGTTCTCGCACGAGGCGGCACTCCGCGGCGGAAAACACGAGGATTCCCGCCGGTTCGCGGCGTGGCCGATGGGCAATCTTCGACATTAATGTCAGGCCCATGTGCGCTCTCGACAAAGATGTTCGAACGATCGCCGAGGCACCGCGAAGGCGACCGAAACGCGTGGGCGGGGCCGCGTCTCCGGCGCGGCACGGACGTGCCTGAAACGACAGAATTGTTCACAGCACGGCATCGTCTATACGAATGTGTCTGTCATTATGCCTCTCCCCGGCCGATTCCCCTGGCCTGAGAAAGTCCTAAAAAGTCACTAAAACGGCCGTTGAGGGCCCCGACGAGCGGCTAGCATCAAAAGAAGAGCCTAAGCATCCCACCCGGGATGCGCGGGGGACCCACCGGAGACGCCCTCGTCTCCAGGGGCGAAGCCGAATCCGCGGCGGTTCAGGACACGCGACGGATTCGGCCGAGGACTTCCAACCTCGAGCCCGCCAGCTAACCCCGTCGGCTGTTGGAGGCGGCATGGCCGAAGAAGGGGTTCTCTCGCAGCTCAAGCGCGTCGTCGTCGGCAAACCGATTCCGTCCCACCTCGCACACCACGAGCGGCTGTCGCGGTTCACCGGGCTGGCTGTGCTCTCGTCCGACGCGTTGTCGTCGGTCGCGTATGCCACCGAGGAAGTGCTGCGCGTGCTCGTGCTGGCCGGGACGGCCTCGCTCGCGTACGCCAGCCCTATCGCATTCGTGATCGCGGCGATCCTCGCGATCGTCGTCTTTTCGTACCGCCAGACGATTCATGCCTACCCGAGTGGCGGCGGCGCCTACATCGTCGCGAAGGACAACATCGGTGAAACGCCGGCCCTGATCGCCGCGGCGTCGCTCCTCATCGACTACATCCTGACGGTGGCGGTCAGTATTGCGGCGGGCGTGGCGGCGCTCACGTCCGCGGTCCCACAGTGGCATGCGATCCGTGTCGAACTGGCGCTCGGGTTCGTGTTGATTCTCATGCTCGGCAACCTGCGCGGCATCCGCGAGTCGGGTCGGATCTTCGCGGTGCCGACCTACTTCTTCGTCGTGACGATTCTGGGCCTGGTCGCGGTGGGCATCTGGCGCGCCTTGAGCGGGTCGATCACGCCGGTTGCGCCGGCCGAACCGGTCGCCGCCGTCGCGTCGCCGTTGACGCTCTTTCTGCTGCTGACCGCGTTCTCCAACGGCTGCACGGCGATGACGGGTGTGGAGGCGGTGTCGAACGGCGTGCCGGCGTTCAGGCCGCCGGAATCGAAGAACGCCGCAGCCACCATGATGATGATGGCGGTACTGGCCATCACGATGTTTCTCGGCATCACGCTGCTGGGCCACGCCTACCAGATTCACCCGAGCGAAACCGAGACGGTCGTGTCGCAGTTGGCGCGGGGCGTCTTCGGCGCTCGCAATGTGCTCTACTACGCCGTTCAAGCCGCGACGATGCTCATCCTCGTGCTCGCGGCCAACACCGCCTACGCCGACTTTCCCCGTCTGGCGTCGATTCTCGCGCGCGATCGCTACATGCCCCGGCAGTTCATGAACCAGGGCGATCGCCTGGCCTTCTCGAACGGCATCGTCG
>Ga0066903_100007001_pt1 | contig 10141 bp, 9 predicted proteins | sample PanSoiMetaGPlot1_FD_67491 | JGI IMG/M metagenome (GOLD analysis project Ga0066903, IMG submission 67491) | Tropical forest soil microbial communities from Panama analyzed to predict greenhouse gas emissions - Panama Soil - Plot 1 (version 2) | ecosystem: Environmental > Terrestrial > Soil >... | reverse complement strand
GGGCTGTTCGCGGACAGGACCCGCCTTGAGCTAATTTTGCGACGCTCTCTTAGCGTTTGAAAGACGCGGCCGCGCTATTCAAGTCCGCGCCACGCGTTCACGATCTCGACGATCCCGTCGGACGGTTCATCGCCCTGCTGCCAGTCCACGGGCGAACCGGCATCGAGCAGCAGCTGTCCGACGGCGGCGTGATCTCGGTCCGCCCGATCCGTGCGCGAGCCCTCCGCGGCCCAGATCAGCGGCTGGGCTTTGAACTCGCGGTCGCGCACGGTGACCGACGCGCCATGAGTGAGCAGCACGCGCACCGCGGCGGGCCATCCTTCCATTGCTGCGGCGTGCAGCGCGGTCTTGCCGATCGATTCGTCAGGGCGGTTCGGATCGAAGCCGCACTCGAGCATCGCCTCGATCGCGTTGATGTCATTGCGCTCAACAGCGCGGTAGAACGCAGCGTAGTGCTCGGGACCGATCGCGCGGCGAAGATCAGGCCGCGCCGCTAACATTGCCGCCGCAACGGTCCGGTCGCCGCGACTGCACGCCGACACCAGTCGATCGACGTCGGACAAGTCGCGCGGCGCGCCGTGCGCGAGCAGCCATGCCGCGACTTCACGATTGCCATTCAACTCGGCTACCGCGTACGGGGTGCGGCCATCGGCACGCGCGGGAGCGATATCCGCACCGCGATTGACCAGCTCCTCCGCAAGCGGAACGTCCCAACTGGCAGCCACCACGTGCAGCGGGGTCTCGCCGTTTTCGGCGACCACCCGATCCGGATCGGCGCCATGCTCCAACAACCAGCGCGCGCCCGCGTCCGTCTTCGCCCAATGGAGAATCGCGTAGAGCGGCGGCGTCCCGTCGGTCGCCCAGGGGCGGTTGACGTCAGCGCCGTGCATGACGAGCAGCTCGAGCGCCGCCACATTGCCCGCTCCGGCCGCGAGCGGCAGTGTGACGCCGTCGCTCGGATCGGCGCCGGCGTCGAGCAGAGCGGCCGCGAGGCGAAGGGAACGGACCACCGACACGGAGCCCCAGAGGACCGGACGCTGCACCGCATGGTGCAGCCACGGGAAACGAAGATTCGGGTCGGCTCCGAGCAAGATGAGGCGACGCGCGATTGTGACCAATCCTTCTTCCCGCGTTCCGGAACGCGCACCGACCGACGTGTAGCAGACATAGTGCAGCGGCTGCCACATGCGCGGCCCACCCGGAGCGGTCGCCAGTTCAGGATGATCGGCAAGGCGCGCCTCGACCGCCGGCGCATCGCCGACGAGCAGCGCGCTGTGGAAATTGGCGTGAGCGATCGCCGGGTGCAGCGCGAGCAGCCGTTCGGCGCGATCCGCGCGCCCGTCAGTTGCCGCCTCGATGAACTGGTCGACTGCGGCAGCGAATTCGAGGGTCAACTCTTCGACGCGCTCGCGCAATGCGTTCCACGAATCGAAGCCGTGCTCACGGGCAATCACCGACTGCGCGTCGTGGAGCGCGAGCGCCGTGCGCCCGAGATCAGCCTCGGAGCGGCGCGCGAACGCGGGCAGGATTCGGAATCGTTGAAGGGCAGCGGCGTCGTTGGTGCGGGCGGAGCGCAGCAGATCCTTCGCCTGCTGTTTGAGCTGTTCGAGGTTCGGGCGCTCGGGTAACTGCCTGGCCGTCATGTGACCTCCATGCTGATGCCGGTGGTCCGCAAACCGAGCAGCACGGAGACAGCCGTGCAGTCACGAGATGGTCAGAAGGGGTGGACTCAGTCCTTCGCGCGGACCCGCGGGCGCTCCCAGCGCACCGGACCGATGGTGCCGCGCTGTCCGGTGGAAGTCAAGCCGGGTGTCGACACTGTGCATGACCTGGACCCGGCACCGGTACCATCAAAACGAGGTTGCGCACCTGGCGAGCGGATTCCAGGCGCGACTCCTTTCAGGAGGACGCTCATGCCCACTATCAACAGCACGAAGATCGGAAGTGTCGCCTCCCTGGCGGCCGGCGCCACTCACAACTTCCAGTGGAACAACCCGCCGTGGGGCACGGTACTCGGCTACTTTGCGTATCCGGTGCCGCCGACCGTCTCCGGCTCGCACGGTTCAGCCTCAGGGACCGTTCAGATCACGAAGGTCGAATGCACGTGGCTTCGCGACAACTACAACGGCGAAAAGAAGCACGTGAACATCGAGGTCAAGAACACGGGCAGCGGCCCGACCGGTTTCGATGTGTTCGAGAGCTGGATCGGCTGACCGCGGATCGCCATCGGGTCGAAATTCTACGAGCGTGCGAGCCGCCCCAGCCGCCGCGCCAGCGGTATCATTACCGGCCAGTACGTCAGACGAACGCTCGATACACGCGCGACCGACGTACACGGGGCCGACCGACACGATGCCACGTAATGCCTACCGTTCGTGAAGCTGCGATACAGCTGGTTGCCGACCTGGGTATGACCACGATCTTCGGCAACCCCGGCTCAACCGAGTTGCCGCTGTTTCGAGACTTCCCACAAGAGTTTCGCTACATCGTGGGTCTGCACGAGTCGATAGTGGTCGGCATGGCGGACGGCTATGCGCAGGCGACCGGAAATGCCGCGCTGGTCAACCTGCATTCGGCAGCCGGCGTCGGACACGCCATGGGCAACATCTTCACGGCCTACCGCAATCGGACTCCGCTCGTCATCACCGCAGGTCAGCAGGCGCGCTCGATCCTTCCGTACGAACCGTTCCTGTTTGCGACCGAGGCCACGGAGCTGCCGAAGCCATACGTGAAGTGGAGTCACGAACCGGCGCGGGGCGAGGATGTGCCGGCGGCCATCGCCCGGGCATATTACACGGCGATGCAGCCGCCATGTGGTCCCACGTTCGTCTCGATCCCGGTCGATGACTGGGATCGCAATGCTGAATGGGTCACCCCTCGGGCCGTCGCGCGAACGACGCTTCCGGATCCCGCGTTCATGACACGGCTCGGCGATCGGCTCAACCACTGCGCTCGTCCCGGCTTCGTGGTGGGACCGGGTGTCGATCGAGATGCCGCGTGGGAGGAGGTCGTGGCGCTGGCCGAGCGGCATCAGGCGCTCGTGTGGGTCAGCCCGATGTCGTCCCGGTGCAGCTTTCCGGAGCGGCATCCGCTCTTCGCGGGATTTCTTCCGCCGATCAGGGAGACGATCGTCAAGTCCCTCGCCGGCCATGATCTGATCCTGGTGCTGGGAGCGCACGTTTTCACGTATCACATCGAGGGCTTCGGGCCGCATGTGCCGGATGCTGCGGAGGTGTACCAGATCGTCGACGATCCCGGTGTCGCGGCGTTGACGCCAGTGGGCACGTCGATCGTGGGCAGTGTCCGTCACGCCCTGAGCGGCCTGCTGGAGCGACCCGATACACCGAGGCGTGCCGCTCCAGAGCGGCGCGAGATGCCGCCTCGCGCAACCGCTCGCCGGCCGATCTCGGTCGCCTATACAATGCAGACGCTCTCGGACCTCCGGCCGTCCGACAGCGTCATCGTCGAAGAAGCGCCGTCGAGCCGAAAGATCATGCAGGGGTACTTGCCGGTCGAGCGCCCCGGGAGTTTCTTCACGTGCGCGAGCGGCGGCCTCGGTCACGGCCTGCCAGCGGCAGTCGGTGTTGCGCTCGCCAAGGGCGAGACACAGCGGGTCATCGGGCTGTTTGGTGACGGCTCAGCGATGTATTCGATCCAGGCGCTCTGGTCCGCGGCACAACTCGAGCTGCCGATGACGATCGTCATCGTCAACAACCGTGCGTATGCGGCACTGAGCGAGTTCTCATCTCATTTCAAGATCACTGATCTCGTGGGCACTCGGCTCGGCGGCATCGATTTCGTGGGGCTCGCGCGATCGCTAGGCTGTACGGGCGTGCGCGTCGAGCACCCGGAAGAACTGGCGCCGTCGCTTTCGGCAGCCTTGCGCTCGCCAATGCCGTCGCTCGTCGACGTTGCCGTGGAGTAGCGTCAGTTCCCGCCGCTGGCGACGTCCGAATGGCTCTCGATGCCGCGCTTTCGGGTCCGCCGTCCTCGTCAACGGCGAGTATCACCGCGTCTCATCGGCGCATGCTGCTGTCGTGCTTTCTCGGCACCACGATCGAGTGGTACGACTTCATGATCTATGGCTTTCTCGCGCCGCTTGCGTTCGATCAACTGTTCTTTCCGCGTCTGAGTCCGGTCGCCGGCACCATCGCCGTTTTTGGCGTGTTTGCCGTAGGATTCGCTGCGAGGCCCCTGGGGGGCGCGTTCTTCGCGCATTTCGGCGATCGACTCGGGCGAAAGCCGATCATGGTGTCGACGCTCGCGCTGATGGGTGGATCGACGACCGCCATTGGACTGATTCCGACATACGCGCGGGTTGGCATCGCCGCACCGATCATGCTCGTGTGCCTGCGCTTCCTGCAGGGTTTTTCCCTCGGAGGCGAATCCGCGGCGGGGCCGCTGCTCGCGACCGAAAGCGCTCCCGGCAACACGCGAGGGTTGTTTGCGGCTCTCGTCTCGAGTGGTGCCGCTGCGGGTCCAACACTGGGCGCCCTCGCGGCGTTTGCCGTGGGTGCGTTGCCTCAGGCTCAGTTGCTCTCGTGGGGATGGCGTCTGCCTTTTCTGGCAAGCGCGCCAATCTTCGCGATTAGTTTCTACGTGCGGATGAAAGTCGAGGAATCGCCCGTCTTCCGGCGCGCGCTCGAGCGCGCGGCGCCGGAACGCGTGCCGCTGCTGGCAGTTCTGCGCTCCTGCAAGGTCGCAACGTTGCAGGTGCTGTTTTGCGCGATGGCAGAGTCATCGACGTTCTACTTCACGTCGGTGTTCGCCCTGTCGTACGGCATCCAGACTCTGCACCTCGGGAACGGCCTGTTCCTGTCCGGAATAGCCGTCGGGAACGCGGTGGGCATCGTGACCAATCCATTCTTTGGGGCGCTGTCGGATCGCGTAGGGCGGCGGCCCTTGCTCGCCGCGTCGTATCTGCTGGCCGCCGTGTATGTGCTGGTACTGTTCTTTCCACTCCTGCGCACGACGTCGCCCGCCATCGTCATCCTGGCGACAGCGATACCCGGCGCATTGTTACAGCCGATGTCGATCGGGGTCAGCGGCAGTTTCTATCCAGAACGCTTTGGCGATCCGCGGCTCAGGCTGTCGGGTGTTTCTGTCGGGCGGCAGCTTGGAACGATCCTCGGTGGTGGGATCATGCCGATGGTCTCCGCGTCGCTGCTGGCGATATCGGGCGGTGTGCTCACCGTCGTGCTCGCGTACTTCGGGTTGATTTGCGCACTCGCGGTGGGCGCCGTCATTTCGGCCGGGGAGACCGCGAGCATCCCGTTGCCTTGAGGATGCTTCGAGAATCAGCTCTGCCCGCGGTATCGGAGATCGAGCGCGCGCGAGTGTTCCTCCGTCGCGCTGCAGCCGGCCCCGGGACGATCGGCTGGGAGATTCTGGAGCAATGCCCGGAATGCGCAGAACTCTACGTCCCGGTGGGCGACTCTGCGCTGATTCGTGGCGTCGCCGCAGCCGTGCACGCGTGGCGACCTGCTGTTCGTGTGATCGGGGTGCAGGCGGAGGCGGCGCCTTCGTACTATCTGTCGTGGCGTGAGGGCGAGGTGGTCTCGACGGAGACGTGCAACACGATCGCGGACGGTCTCGCCACGCGAACGCCCGTCGAGGCGAACGTGCGGGCCGTTCGCGAGGCGGTCGCCGACATGCGCCTCGTCACTGAGCAGCAGATGCTCTCGGCTATCGAGCGTCTCGCGACCGATGAACAGGTCGTCGCCGAGCCCGCGGCGGCGGCAACAGCCGCCGGCCTGGTGTCCAGCCTCGATGGATCGGTGTCCCGGCCGCCCGGGTCCAGCGACGAGGCCGTCGTCCTCCTCATCACCGGCGGCAATATCGCCCCGGGTCTGCTCCGAAGTAGGTCCTGACGCTGATCTCACGCGTGGAGTGCCCGGAAGGCCCGGACCGGAGCGTCTGTCCGCATTTTTCACGGGCTGTCGGCATCCTGCGGGACCTGATCGAAAGCTCAATGGACGGTCGCCATGAACTGAGCTAGATTCCCCAGCGTACAGTGCACGGAGGTGCTATGACGATCAGACGATCGGGTTCGACGATTCTCTGCGCTCTCGGTGTCGTGTTCCTGATTTCGTCGGTCAATGCCGATCGCCAGCAGCCGACCGTTCAGGTGCCGAACCCCGGCGTGCCGCAGATCATGACACTGGAGGGCAAGTTCGTCAGGGCAGCCTATAACAACGAGGCGTACGTGATCCTCGGTTATCAGATCGCCAATCGCACGATCGGCGACGACTGGATCATGCTCGATGTCGGCCTCACCCTGATGGAGAAGGTCGACGACTACACGCTCAAGCGTGACGCCGTGTCGCTCGACACGCCGGACGCGCATCTCCCCCTGCCGTCGATCACGGAGTACCGTGAAAATGAAGCCAAGCTGCAGGCACTGCAGAACCGCCTGAAAGTCCAACGAGACTCGATCAATTACTTCCCGCCCTGGACGCACGGCGTCAACCGGCTCGGCTTTTTCTCCGACCTCGGTTCGCGCGCGATGCCATGGGATCAGGCCGAAGTCACCAACAACCGCGCCTGCATGGGTCAGCTCTATTTCCACGTGCCGGGCGGCACGAAGTATGGTCAGTACTGGCTGAACGTGAAGTTCGCACAGAGTGTGGTCCGCGTGCCGTTCCGGCTCCTCACCGAAGACGAAGAAAAATTACTCGGCAAGAACTTCGGCGACATCAAGAAGCAGATCGACAACTCGTTCCGCAAGAAGAAGTCTTGAAGGTTGCCGGGCGGATATCCCTGCTGGTGGTCGCGGCCGCCACGTCGGCCGCGGCCAACGCAGCTGTCCCGGACGATTTGGCGAAGCGGCTGCAGCAGGAAATCGTGACGAGCTCGGCCGCGAAGTGCCCCGATCCGACCGCCTACTCTCTGACGCGCCCCGACGCAGCGGCTGGACCGACGGCGGTGGGTCTGGGTGTGTTCTTTCAGGATCTCGTCGCCCTCAATGACGTTGATCAGACGCTGGACATGGATGTGTACATGCTGGCGCGCTGGCGGGATCCGCGGCTCGCCGACACGTCGCGAGGCAGCGCGGCGGCCGACTGTCCGGTTCCGACTGCCCGTCTCTGGGTGCCGCAGCTCGAACCGGAGCGGCTCCGCAGCAGGCAGACGTTCTATCCCGATCGGTTCCTCGTGGACGGGGACGGAATTGTCACGTTCATGCGGCGCATGTGGATCAAAGTCTCCAACCCGCTCGACGTCCATGATTTTCCGTTCGATCGGCATCACTGGACGATCACCATCTGGCCCATCGAATCCCGCGCTGACGAGCTGACGTTCCTGCCGCTCGACCGGATGAGCGGCCGGAGAGAGCTTCTGTCGATCCAGGGCTGGCGCGTGGGGATTCCACGCCTCGAAGCGAGCACCGCAGTGCGCGACCAGCGTAGCGGAACCTTCGCTCGCTTCGACGCGATCCTGGACCTGGAGCGCGACTGGAGCTACTACGCGTGGAAGCTCGGTCTTCCGCTGGCCCTCATCGTCCTCATGGCCTACGCCGTCTACTACATCCCGCCGGCTGCGGCTCCCCAGCAGATCGGCCTGGGGACCACGGCGATGCTGACGTTGATCGCGTACATGCTCACGCTGGCCAATACGCTTCCTCATATTTCCTACTTGACCAGGGCGGACAGGTTCTTCGTCGGCTGCGCGCTGCTGGTGTTCCTGGGCCTGATGAAGGCGATTGTCACGCTGGCGCTGTCGCAGGGGCCGAGAGCTGTCTTGATCATGCGCGTGGACCGCTGGGGCCGGTGGCTCTACCCGGTCGCGATCCTCGCGAACCTGCTGATCGCGCTGTTCTACTGACACTCACAATCCTCAGTGGTCTTCAGCGTCCCGCCTGCAGATCGTTCTTCACGATCTTGCCGCCCTTCATCACGAACTTGACGCGCTGGAGTTCGGTGATGTCAGCCAGCGGGTCGCCCGACACGGCCACGAGGTCCGCATACTTGCCCTTCTCGATCGATCCGATCTGATCCCGCCATCCCATCGCTTCAGCGTTGACGATCGTGCCGGACTGGATCGCCCGGGCCGCACTCATGCCACGGCGCACCAGCGATTCGAACTCGAGCGCCTGCGTCCCGTGCACGAATGTCGATCCGTCGACGCCGCTGCCCACCATGATCTTCAGGCCCCGGGTCGCGACTGCCATCGTCACCGCGTTTTCGATGATCGGAATGATCCTGAACTGGCCGCTGGTGTTCTTGCGGTCGTTGTCATCCATGTACGGTTCGGTGTAGCGGACGAGGGTCGGATCGAAGTAGAGCCGCTTGGAGACCATCAGGTCCGCCTGGTCCTGGGTCAGGCCCCAGGCGTGCTCGATCGTGTCACAGCCTGCGACGATGGCGTTTCGCTGCCCTTCACCGCCGTAGACGTGGCAGCCCGTCTTCTTGCCGAGGCGATGCGCCTCGTCGATCATCGTCTGCAGCACCGGCAGCGGGTAGGTCACGACATATTGCGGCTCGCCGGTGGGCGCGAACGAATAATTGCCAGCGGGATACAGCTTGATCCAGTCCGCACCGTGCGCAATCTGGTCGCGAACTGCCGCGCGGCCTTCCTCTGCCGAGCGGATGACGGTGCTGGCCAGCGGGTCCGACGGAGCCGTCGCCGGTGACGCGCCCCAGACGATGCCAAGTGTCGAGACCTGGAACCGCGGGCCGTCGATTCGCCCCTCGTTGATCGCGTCTCTGATCGCGACATCCCCGTAGCCGTTTCCGTGCGAGGTCATGTCGCGCGCGGCCGTCACGCCGGCGCGCAGGTCCGCCTGCAGGTTCTGAATCGCGATGATCATCGCGGCTTCCGTCGTCGTCTTCGGGCCGCGGGTGTTGAACATGTGCGTGTGTGCATCGATCAGTCCGGGCAGAACCGTCGCGCGACCGAGATCGATGACCTGCGCACCCACAGGAATCGTGACGTGGCCCTCAGGACCGACAGCGGTGATCCGATCGCCCTCCAGGAGGACCACCTGGCCGGTCAGCATCACGCCGGTCAGGCTGTCGAACAATCGGCCGGCGCGGATGGCGGCGACGCGAGGGGCCGGCGGACATTGATAGAACCCGCCGTCAGAACCGACGCACGGTGGTTGACCCGCACCCCGCCATGGTGCCTGCACGGGTTGTAAGCCCTGCGCTCCCAATGTGGCCGCCACGAACGTTCCAAACGCGAGGATCAACAGTGGTGTGCGTTGCATGACGCGGTCCTCCTGCCAGCAGCAGACAGTGTATTTCGTCGATTGACGCGCCTTCCGCGCGGGCGACTCGCCCGGCGCATCGCGAATCTCGCGCACATCCGCTCGATGCGAGGGCTATTCTCATACCGCTTCGATTGAGCGGACAAGTCGTCCGCGAGAAAGGTGCGTGACACGTGAGTACCGCGTGTGCTGTTCGTTCGTCAGCGCCGGGATGGGATTCGTTTTCTGCGCGGTGTCGCGTTCGGGAGGCGCCGGCATCCTGATCGAGGACGCCTTGAATGTCGCGTGTCGACGAGAGCGGACGAGATGTTCTACTCGGGTAGCTTGAGCGACTTCAGATATGCGAGCGTGGCTTCGGCATCACTGCGCGGCATGCGGAATTGCGGCATCCAGATGTTGAGCAGGCCGGCCGATCTGGAGGTTTGGCCGGCCTGCTGTCGTGAGGGGCTCAACAGTTACGGACAGGTCGCCGCGATCATCTTCACGCTGTCCACCTTCAGCTTCGGCGCATTGGCGGCCGACGCAGCAGGCGGCTGAGTTGCCCGGCTCGGTTGATCGATCGTTCCGGTGATCTCAACTTTGTGGCCGACATGCGATGTGAGCTTCGCGTCGTCCGCGTCGAGACGGTACTCGCTGGCGACGGCCGTGCTCGGCGGACTCGACGTCCCTGCGGTGCCCGCAGTGCCGCTGCTGCCGCTACCCATCGACGCGTTGGTGAGCACGAACTTCGTCTCGTTTGCGCTCGCCGATGGACTGGTGCTTCCAGTCGTGCCGGTTGGAGCCGATTTGGCCTGCTGCACACAGCCAGTCACGGTGATCGCTTTGTCAGCGCCGCCGGACGCCGACGGTGGCTGTGATGGTGATGAGCTCGGAGGATTTTGCGCGAGGGCAGCGGCTGTGACCCCCAACACGATCGCTGCGCATGTTACTGACCAG
>Ga0066903_100007000_pt1 | contig 10141 bp, 5 predicted proteins | sample PanSoiMetaGPlot1_FD_67491 | JGI IMG/M metagenome (GOLD analysis project Ga0066903, IMG submission 67491) | Tropical forest soil microbial communities from Panama analyzed to predict greenhouse gas emissions - Panama Soil - Plot 1 (version 2) | ecosystem: Environmental > Terrestrial > Soil >... | reverse complement strand
TCGCCCGGCATGTTGACCAGGATGGAGGTGGTCGAGCCACCATACTGGGCGCCGTAATAGATGCCCGCCAGCATGACGAGCGAGGACAGCGGATTGAGTCCATAAGTAACCGGCAGCAGGATCGCGATCGTTGGGATCGGTCCGATGCCGGGCAATACGCCGATCAGTGTTCCGAGCACGCATCCAATCAGCGCAAACCACAGATTCTGCAGGGTTGCAGCCGCGCCGAACCCCGTCGAAAGGTTGGCGAAGACATCCATGTCCTATTCCCCCCACCAGGCCGGAAGGGGCTGCCCAAGCCCATAGACAAAGATGAAGACACACGCGATCGACAGCCCGACGCCCAGGGCCAGAGATTCGATCAGATTGAATTGACGGCGCGCGATGCCCGCAATCAAGGTCATCACGACACCCGTTATGGCGAGCCCTACGTAACTCATCATGTAGCCGAACACGATGACCGACAGCAGCACGAAAAACATCGGCCGGAACTGCGGCGGCTCAATCGGAGGCCCCTCGACCGTCAGCGACTTCAGACCGACGACGACACCGATCCCAATGATCAGCCAGCTCAGCAAAAACGGAAAATAGCCAGGCCCCATGCGGCTGGCGGTTCCGTAGGTGAGATCCTTGCCGAAGTAGAGACCGGCCAAGCCGATCAGCAAGAATACGATAGCCGAACCAAAGTCTTGAGGATTCTTTACCCGAAACATTCTGCTCCCGCTCTGTTCCCAGCGCGTGTTTGGCCGAGCGCGATGAACGCGCGACCGATCGCGCTTTTTGATGAATCTATATCGTTCGACCAAGCGCAGGGCAACACGCCGGAGCGACGCGACCCGACCCATCACGTGTTATTCATTACGGGGCACGTGCCCAAACGCGTGGGCGAGTTGGTGGGCCCGGCAGGACTCGAACCTGCAACCAAGCGGTTATGAGCCGCTAGCTCTAACCATTGAGCTACGGGCCCTGCGGCGCGCGCACGGTAGCATCGTTGCGTCGAGATTCGGAAATCCGTTTGGGCAGCGCTGAGGCGTGCTCGAGCATATGGTCATCTGCGCATGTTGCGCGATAGCGATGACCTGTCCGCCATGATCTTGCGCGCGTTCAGTGTGAGGACATCGAGGTGCCGCATCGCTGGCTTCAGGCATCCGATTGTGTGAACGGAAGCATTGTCCGTGCGTTGCCATTCCTCGACGACACATGCGTAGCTTGAACCACGGCCTGCCGGGCGAAGGCGCGCACAGGTGCGATGTTGGCGACGGAGGTCCCGATCAGCGTGCCCAAGCCAATTTGAACGGTATCCCATTCAGCATACAGGGGTATTCCGGTCCAGTTCCGCATCTGTTGCAATTCTGCAATGCAACATCAGGACTCCACTTGGGCGGGAACAAAGCCGACATAATTCTCGTTGAAGGAGTGGCCTGAAGGGTTGCCGCCATGAATCTTGCAGAGAAGAGCTGTGTGCAGGTGCACCGAGCAGAGCGGGCAAGCGAAGCCGTAGCACGCGTCCTCATCTGGGGTGGACTTGCGGTGTGCGTTGTCGGGTCAGCTGTCTACGACCTTTGGATGATCCACTGGTGAACGCCGTGAACGACCGACGCGCGGTCGAGCCGTACTCGTCCTGAACTCGTCCTGATCATTTCAAATATCATTCGAACGACTGCAAAACGTCCCGGATGCCTGGCCAGTTGCAATTGACGGGTTGGCATGCCGACTTTTGAATAGGCGCGGCCGAAACGCATCCGGGAAGAGCGCATGCCGCGCCTCGTGCCCACCCTGCTCAGCCTTGCACTCACCGTTGCGCCGGTGGACGCTTAAACTGGCAATTGGCCAGCGCGGCATTTGGCACGGCGCCACCGCCGACCTGGGTCAACGCGCTGGCATCTTCAAGAAACATGATCTCGTGCTGGAGATTCTTTACACCGCCGGCGCGGGAGAAACGATGCAGGCGGTGATTGCGGGATCGGCCGACGTGGGGGTGTCGGTCGGTACCCTTGGCGTGCTTGGCGCGTTTGCCAAGGGCGCGCCTATTCGTGTCATCGGTTCAGAATCGGTCGGCGAAGACGCCTATTGGTTCGTCCGCTCGGATTCACCGGTGAAATCGATGGCTGGCATGGGAGGGCGCACCATCGCTTATTCGACCACCGGCTCGTCAACCCATGCGAACGTGCTGAGCTTAATCGACCTCTACAAGGTAGACGCCAAACCGGTCGCCACCGGCGGCTTCCCAGCGACATTCACCCAGGTGATGTCCGGCCAGATCGATGCCGGCTGGTCAGCACCGCCCTACGCCATGGATGCGTTGCGCAAGGGCGAGATCCGGGTGATCGTGCGGTCTTCCGAGCTGCCACTGGTCAAAGGCCACTCGATAAGGGTGATCATCGCCAACAGCCTAGCCCTCGCCGCCAAGCGTGCCCTCTTCCAGCGCTTCATGCGTGCCTACCGGGAAACGGTCGATTGGATGTATGCGGGCGATGAAGCACTGAAAATCTACTCGGACTTCGTCGGCATCCAGCTCGATGACGCCCGCCGCATCCGCGAAGAATTTGATCCGAAAGAGATGCTGTTACCCGATCGGGTGTTGGGTCTCGCCGATCTGATGCCGGACGCGATCAAGTTCAAGTTCATCAGTCAGCCATTGACGCAATCGCAGCTCGAGGACCTGGTGCAAATGCCACACTGAATCATGACGTGATCGGGGGACCATCGTAAAACCGGGTAGCGACTCACTATATCTACCGGTGAGTGGGCTGCTCCGATGCCTCTGGAGAATGCCATGGACCCGGTTCCCCGCATTGATCCCCGCAGCGGACGTGTAGTTCCGCCCGATTTCCTGGTGCCGCAGGAGCCCGAGCGCTATACCGCGCAGGATCACGCAACGTGGCGTACCTTGTTCGCCCGCCAGACGAAACTCCTCAAAGGCCGCGTTGTGCCTGACTATTACGTCGGGCTCGAAGCGCTCGGCATCACCGGCACCGGGATTCCGGATTTCGCCGAGATGAATCAGGTGCTCAAACGGGCGACCGGTTGGACTGTGGTGGCGGTGCCCGGCCTGGTGCCGGACGAGATATTTTTCACCCATCTCGCGGCACGCCGGTTTCCCGCCGGGTATTGGATCAGGTCACCCGAGCAGCTCGACTACATTGAGGAGCCGGATGTCTTCCATGACGTGTTCGGCCACGTGCCATTGCTGATGCAGCCACGTTACGCCGACTACATGGCAGCCTATGGTCGCGCCGGCCTCGCCTATGCGGGCCATGCGGCGCTTGAAAACCTGGCGCGGCTCTATTGGTACACGGTCGAGTTTGGGCTTATGCACACGCCCGCAGGGCTGCGCATCTTTGGTGCGGGCATCCTGTCCTCGGCAGGCGAGTCCGTATACGCACTCGAAAGCTCCCAACCCCTCCGTGTCTCGTTTGATTGCGAGCGCGTGCTGCGGACCCGCTACGAGATCGATCACTATCAGGGCATCTATTTCGTGCTGTCGGGCTACAACGATCTTCCGGCATTGGAGCCGGCAGACTTGGACGCGCATGTCGCCTCTGCGCGGCGACTGACGGACATCCTGCCCGGTCACCGGATCGCGTCTGACCGAGTGATTGCGACCGCAGAGGCCTGGCATTCAGAGCAGTAGGGGTTGCGCGGGGTATACCAACGTTCCGCGCGGCCCAGGCTTGGCCGCGTCCGATCTTTTCGCTGGCTCGATGTGCTTCGGCCCGATGATATGAAACACCGTCTCTCCGGCCGTGATCAGATAGTCGGTGATGATGCGCCGATGGCAGCGCCACCATAGCGCTTCCGCACACATGATGGCGCAGCACTCCCGGTGCCCGAGTTCGCGTAGCCGGGCCAAGCCGGAGTGAAAAGCTGGGCTCATGGCATAGTCAGCATAATTGTGAAAGCTGTCATTTTCCCAAAACGCATTCGTCGACTGCGGCACATCGCGGGCGCGTGAACGCCGTCCGCCGAGCTCGGGGATCTGTTGATATAGAATCGCTCGTTCCGCCAAGCTTTCCCCGATGCCGTCCCCGTTGAATTGCGGGTTGGTGCGGGAACGGGGAACAGTCCGCACATCGATCAGACATTTGACCTCCGCGCTCCGAAGCAGATTGACGAATACCGCTAGCGACCGAGTCGAGTGCCCGATGGTGAAGAATGGATGTGCCACGGTTCGAGCCGCACTTTGTTGCTAGCGACGCAGCCGTTTTAGCGCCGCGCCTTTATGCAAGGCGATGTGGTCAGTTCGATCGCTCTTGATTTCATATTGAGGATCAACCTCACTCGCGCGGTGCCTATAGCCATGCCAATTCACGTCTTTGGTCTGCACTCTGACAATTCGGCCGCTCACGTAACCTGCCTCCGAGTTCCAGGTCACATGATCGTCGACTTCGAATTTTGCCTTGCTGCCCAAACAGCATCTCGCGGCTGGCACCCTGCACAGATAAACGAGGCGGCGGCATGATCGTTCCGCTCTCGCCGGTGCATCTCCACTGACGATAGACGTAATTGACCATATCGGCGTTCTGTTCTTATTGTGCCGCGTTCCCAGTTCGGTGTTCATGCCAGCCTTCACGCCCCATCAGGATGCGGCTCTCAAGGCCGTTGCCGACTGGCTCAAAGCCAAACCCGGCCGCCGCGACACGTCACAGATTTTCCGGTTGTTTGGCTACGCTGGCACCGGCAAGACCACGCTCGCCAAACACGTTGCCCAGGGAGTGGACGGTAAGGTGCTTTACGCGGCCTTCACCGGCAAGGCGGCACAGGTCATGCGCAGCAAGGGCTGCACCGGCGCCTCCACGATCCACAGCCTGATCTACAAAGCGCATGAAAGCGATGAGGAAACGCCAAACTTTGAACTGTGGGACGCTGCGCCCGCATCGAAGGCAAAGCTGATCGTAATCGACGAGTGCTCCATGGTCGATGCCGAGCTCGGGCGCGACCTGATGTCGTTCAGCGTACCGCTGCTGGTGCTTGGTGATCCGGCGCAATTGCCACCAATCAGCGGCGGTGGCTTCTTTACCAATGCCGAACCCGACGTGATGTTGGGGGAAGTGCACCGTCAGGCGCAGGATGATCCAATCGTGCGACTGTCGATGGACGTGCGTGAGGGAAGGCCACTCATGCCCGGGCAATATGGGGCGACCGCGGTGGTTCGACGCAGCGAGCTGGACCCCAAATCGGTGCTGGAAGCCGATCAGGTCCTGGTCGGGCGCAACGCGACCCGCCGCGCCTTTAATCAACGCATGCGGTTGCGGCGCGGGTTTACGAGCCTGACGCCGGAAGCGGGCGACAAGCTGGTGTGCCTGCGCAACAACCGGCGCAAGGGGCTATTCAACGGCAGCCTATGGGGCGTGAAAGAACGCGGCGCAACTCGGCGCCGGACCATCAAACTTCGACTTGCCTCCGACGAGGAAGGGGGACGCGATGTGAGGGTGTCGGTGCGGCCAGAATGTTTTACTGGCGATATCGACCAGTTGGAGTGGCGCGAGCGGAAGCGCTACGACGAGTTCGACTTTGGCTATGTGCTCACCGTGCACAAGGCGCAAGGGTCGCAGTGGGATAGCGTCGTACTGTTTGACGAATCGTTCGCATTCGCGGACGGTCGAGAGCGCTGGCTGTACACCGGCATCACGCGGGCCGCAAAGCAGCTCACAGTCGTGATGTGACTGCGCTCCATTTGCGCCGATGGCGCCAGTCCCAGGGCCGAACGAACCGGCCACGCCACAGCCCCCGTGCGGTATCGCGCGCCGCGCCTTCGGCATCGCCGTAAACTCCGCCTGAATACCGCGGCCAATCCAGGGCGAGACCTTCGCGGACCATCCAGCGCGCGATGTCGTCTTTGCCTTGATAGCAGGTTGCGATTACGCGATCGAACTTATCATGTGTACGCGGCACGCAGCGGACGGGCGCTAGCCGGAGGCGATGCATGAGCGCACGGAATGCGACACGACCACAAGGATAAGAAAGGCCATCGCTGCCGCGACAGTATTGACGCCATTCCGGCGCGTCGATCCCGAAGATTCGGACCGCTGCGCCGGCGACCACGAGGGAATCGCCATCGACCACGCGGGCCTGACCAATGATCTCTCCGGGCGCCGGTGCGGCAGGTCGCCAACGTGAGGCGTTACGCGCCACGATGTCAGGAAGTCGCGCGCTTTGCGTCGCCACCAACAGCGCGGTCGTGAACAACACACAGCAGGCCAACAGGAGAGTGAGAAGTTTCACGGTGCCCTATGATCGATTGCATCTTGGATGCTAAACGATCATGTTTGCACGGTAAAGTTGAATTATGTTCCACGTGCGCCTGCAGCGGGAGGCGCACAGAAGCTCTCAGCAGAACGCAGAACTCTGTCAATTGTCCAAAAAACTGCGCAGCTTGCGCGACCGGCTCGGGTGTTTGAGTTTGCGAAGGGCCTTGGCCTCGATCTGACGGATGCGCTCGCGCGTCACTGAGAACTGCTGGCCAACCTCCTCGAGGGTGTGGTCAGTGTTCATGCCGATGCCGAAGCGCATGCGCAGTACGCGTTCTTCGCGCGGCGTGAGCGACGCCAACACGCGGGTGGTGGTCTCGCGCAGATTCGATTGGATCGCGGCGTCGATCGGCAAAACTGCGTTCTTGTCCTCGATGAAATCACCAAGGTGCGAATCCTCCTCGTCGCCGATCGGGGTCTCGAGCGAGATCGGTTCCTTGGCGATCTTGAGCACCTTGCGTACCTTCTCGAGCGGCATGCCAAGCTTTTCGGCAAGCTCCTCCGGCGTCGGCTCACGGCCGATTTCATGCAGCATCTGGCGGCTGGTCCGTACGATCTTGTTGATCGTTTCGATCATGTGCACCGGAATGCGGATGGTGCGTGCCTGATCGGCAATTGAACGGGTGATCGCTTGCCGGATCCACCAAGTAGCGTAGGTCGAGAATTTGTAGCCGCGCCGGTACTCGAATTTGTCGACCGCCTTCATCAAGCCGATATTGCCTTCCTGGATCAGATCGAGGAATTGCAGACCGCGATTGGTGTATTTCTTGGCAATCGAAATGACGAGCCGCAGGTTCGCCTCGACCATTTCCTTCTTGGCCTGCCGCGCCTCGCGCTCGCCCTTCTGCACCATCTGCACGATCTTACGGAATTCCTGGATCTCGAGCCCGGTCTCGCCTGCAAGCGCATGGATTTCGCCGCGGATCTCCTTGATAAGATCCTTGTCGCGGCCGACGAAGTTGCGCCAGCCTTTGCTTGCTAGCTTCGAAACGCGATTGAGCCAGCGCGGATCGAGCTCCGAGCCTTGATAGTTCTTGAGAAAGTCGTCGCGCGCGACGCCGTGGCTTTCGGACAGGCGCATCAACCGACCCTCGTAACCAACGAGCCGCTTGTTGATGTCGTAAAGTTGCTCGACCAAGGCGTCTATGCGTGCCTGATGCAGCCGCAGCGACTTCACTTCAGCGATGATCTCTTCCTTGAGCTTCTTGTATTTGCGTTCCTGCGCGGGCGATAGCGACTGATTCTTGAGCTGGAACTGAATGTCTTGGTCCTGCAGCCGGCGCAGGCGCTTGTAGGAATCCGCAACGTTGTCGAACGTTTCCACCACTTTTGGCTTGAGTTCGGCTTCGATGGCCGCAAGCGAGAGTGAGTTTTCGAGATCGTCGTCGTCCATCTCCCCTTCGCCCATGGGGGGCTCGGCCGCTTCGCCATCCTCATCGTCATCCGCCTTCGCCACGAACGGGGTCGCCGCGCTCGGTGCCGTCGCGGGCGCCGGCATCTGCGGTGGTTGCGCGGACACCGGGCCCGCCACTGCCGGACCGTCGGCAGTTGCGCCCGGCGTAGCAGGCATCGCCTTGGCATCGGGCCCGGCGTAGGTCGCTTCCAGATCAATGATGTCGCGCAGGAAGATCTTTCCCTCGTTGAGTTCGTCCCGCCAGATGATGATAGCCTGGAAGGTCAACGGGCTCTCGCATAGACCGGCGATCATCGCCTCGCGGCCAGCTTCGATGCGTTTGGCGATGGCAATTTCGCCTTCGCGCGAGAGCAACTCAACCGATCCCATCTCGCGCAAATACATGCGCACCGGGTCATCGGTGCGCTCACCCGGTTCGGCCTTTTCGGATTTCGCTGGAGTCTTCTGGGAGACCTCAACCAGATCGCCGTCGCCTTCGTCAGCCTCTTCCTCTTCGCGATTTTCCGGTTCTTCAGAGTCCGGTTCCTCCGACTCGACGACGTTGATGCCCATCTCATTGAGCATCGCAAACACGTCCTCGATCTGATCGGAGGTCACCTCTTCGGACGGCAGCACCGCATTGATCTGTTCATGCGTGACGTAGCCGCGCTTCTTGGCCAGCTTGATCATCTTCTTGACTTCGGCATCAGAGAGATCAAGCAGCGGCAACGGCGTATCGGGCGTCGCTTCGACTACGTCCTTTTCCGGCGCCTCTTCCTTTTGATTGACGATCGGCTTCGCCTGACCTTTCACGGGCCCCTTAGGAGGTGCGGCCTTGGCGACAAGTTTGGGGGCAACTTTAGGCTTAGGCGGCGTTTTGGTCGCCGACTTCTGTGTTGCCTTGGGTTTCGTCTTGGTCGCCATCGATGTCTCCTAGAGCGAATCGTTCGATCCGCCCTCAAGCGTGTGAATGTCTACCCTGCCCCGTGCTCCCAAGCACGCGGTTAGAATGTAGCCCTAAGCCCCTGACGCGGTTCGTGTTCCTCTTACGGACGGAACCACCAACCGCCGCGTCAGGAACACCAGTAGCGCACCCCCCGTTCACCAGTTCCCAATATGGGTCGCCCCTGTCGATTACCCACGCCCCGAGTACGGGCGGAAGTCTCACACAGGTTCTCTACCTACCGCCTTAAACTCTCCTTCGGTAGGTATCAAAGGTCCACAATACTTGAGACACGACGTGCCCTTCTCGGCGGACTCAGATGCGGTGGAAACGCCAATGAGTCCAGAAAATTTCGTGGCCGGCAGCTGGTTAGGCTCGCGACGGCCGGCCAGACAATGCCCCAAACCCATCGATGATGGCCTCCGTTCCCTCGACCGCCAAGAGGCGGCCCTGGACGTCGCGCAGCCAAGCGAGATTTTCCTCGCTCGGCACTTCGCCTAACGCATGCTCAGCTTCTTTGAGTTCCCTATTTAGCGTCCGCGACTTACGATGCAAGGTGACCACATGAGCCCACCATTGGCGCACATCCTCGGCGGCGGCCCCAGCCCGTGCCGGCCAATCCGCGTTGTGCGTCACCGCCAATTCAATTTTTGCGAGAATTGGGCCCACATTTCGCTTCTCTAGGCCCTCTCGCAAGGTGTCAGGCTCGCGACTCTCATGTGCCGCACCGGCTTCGAGCAATGCGCGGCGCAAGCGATCAGCCTCGATATGCAGAAATTCCATTTCCGCGAGTTCCTCCGCGTGACTCTCCAGCAACCAGGGATGATTGATGGTCGCGAGCAGGATCAAGGCTTCGCGCGGCGGTAGGGCACTACGATAGCCGCGCACAATCGGGCTCGCGGTCAGGCGAGGACTTGCCATTGTGGGCGGCGGGCCCGCGCCGAAGCGACCGGGCTGGCGCCGTCGCGGATCAGTTCGCTCGCTGCGTGTTTGCATTCCCGCCAGTGGAGCAAACAGTTGTCGCATACGAGCCTCGAGGTCCTGTCGATAATATTTTCGCACCGCCTCGGGAATTGTGGAACTGATCTGAGCCAGCCTCGCCTCAAGCCCGGCACGGCGCTCCGGCGTATCGAAACGTCCTCCCTCGGTTTCGCGCGTCCACAACATTTCGGCGAGCGGCCGTGCCAGCGCGAGCACGTCGGAAACCGCATCGTGCCCGCCCACCCGTGCAAGATCATCGGGATCCTGGCCTTCGGGCAGCATTGCAAAAAGCAAGCTCTTGCCTGGCCGAAGGAGCGGCAGCGCAAGATCAACAACCCGCTCGGCGGCACGACGACCGGCGGCATCCCCGTCGAAACAGAGAACTGGCTCATCTGCCATGCGCCACAAAAGACCCAGTTGGTCCTCGGTGACCGCGGTGCCGAGGGGTGCAACGGACGCCGGAAATCCGGCCGTCACCATGGCGATCACATCGATATAGCCTTCGACAACAACGAGCGGGGCCCCATTATGCACCGCCGTGCGCGCGGCCGCAGCGTTGTAGAGCAGCCCGCC
>Ga0066903_100006999_pt1 | contig 10142 bp, 11 predicted proteins | sample PanSoiMetaGPlot1_FD_67491 | JGI IMG/M metagenome (GOLD analysis project Ga0066903, IMG submission 67491) | Tropical forest soil microbial communities from Panama analyzed to predict greenhouse gas emissions - Panama Soil - Plot 1 (version 2) | ecosystem: Environmental > Terrestrial > Soil >... | reverse complement strand
GGGTTTGGTCAACGATAAAGGCACCGTATACAAGTTTGTCGATTCGAATCCTCGGGTAATTGACTTCATTGAACCGATGATCGCAAATGAGTGTGATAATGCAAATTTGGAAATGTACAATTCTCAAAATTCCACTGAAATATATAGGAACTTTTTAAATTGGTTGTTCGAAACTTTTGGGGAGGATGAAAAAGATTTTCGCGGTAAATCTCTGGAACGCTTAAAACTATCGAGAGGTATGAAAGTACTGGTGACTGGGTGCGGTTTAGGCAACGATTTACCATTGATTCTCAATAGCGTTGGAGTAGAGGGGGAGATTCACGCACAGGATATAAGTAAATTAATGGTTATTTGTGCGAGCAAGTCCTGTGATCGAGAAAATATATGTTTTTCGATTTCTAACGCTCTCTCTCTTCCGTACGTTTCTAGATATTTTGATGCTGTATATCATTTTGGGGGAATAAATCTTTTTGGCGACACCCGAAAGGCAATTGCAGAAATGGAGCGGGTTTGTAAAATTGGTGGGAGAGTTTTATTTGGTGACGAGGGAATTGCGCCCCATTTAAGAGGCACTCTATACGCAGATATAGCCATAAATAATAACCCTCTTTGGGCTATAGAACCCCCAATGAATTTGCTACCTCATAATGCAACAAATGTAGAGCTTGCCTACGTATTGGGTAATTGCTTTTATTTAATCGCATTCAGTCCTTCAATCGGCCTCCCTCAAATGAATATTGACGTTGAGCATAAAGGCGCAAGGGGAGGCACTGCTAGGACACGATACTTTGGGAAACTAGAAGGAGTCAGGGAGCGGACTAAAGAAAAATTGATTAAAAAAGCTAAAGAGAGAGGTATTTCTATTCATTCCTTATTGGAGGAATCAATTAACTTGAATATTCCAGATCAATAAAATCAACCAATCAGTTCATGTCTTTGCGTAATGGAACATATTGCCTCAATAAGGGGGCTACCTTTCGGCAACATACTTAAAGGAGCGGAGCATGAAAGAGAATTTCTACGGTCGTATTGAGCAAACTCAAGTCTGTGATGATGTTGCTCGGTATGCTGAGGCAATTGCTGTTCGTGGCTTCACGGTAGTCCCTGACCTATTCTCTCCTGCAGAGCTCGTGGAATGGCAGAAGAAGATAGACGACGTTTATAAGAGGCAGGAAGATGAGTTCGGTCGAGATGCCTTAATCGATATTCAGGAACTCGATTTGTGCAGGGCTCCGCTACTCTACGACTTTGAATTCATGCGGCTGGCCGCCCATCCCCTAGTCTTGTCAGTGGTTAAGCAATGCTTGGGCGACTGGATCATCCTCAGTCAGCAAAACGGGATCATCAATCGCCCTCATCAAACCCATCATCAGAGCTCCTGGCATCGGGATCTTCCTTATCAGAATTATGTAATTTCACGCCCCATAGCTATCAGCGCACTCGTGGCAATTGACGAGTTTACTGAGGAGACAGGTGGGACCCAGGTAGTCCCATTTACCCACAAGGTCGAGGTGTTACCTTCTGCCGCATACGTTGAAGCGAACCGTACTGTGGTCGCTGCCCCTGCTGGTTCGGCCATTGTCTTCGATTCCATGCTATTTCATCGAGCAGGTGCGAATAAATCGCAGATCATACGGAGGGGAGTCAATCATCTCTACACAATTCCTCTCCTCAAGCAGCAATATGATTTCCCTCGTGCATTAGGGGAGCGCCCTGATCTGGGGGCTGCGTTTACCCAGCTTCTAGGCTATACATCGCAAGTGCCAATTGATGATCGGGCCTGGCGAAAGGCTCGCGCGGCTAGGAAGCTCCAGCCCAGATAGGGGTTTTCAATGGATAAAGGTACTTTCCTTGAACCCACCATTAGCGTGGTTGTTCCGGTTTATGGTTGTGTCAACTGTCTGGAAGAGCTTTGCGGGCAGCTTGTGACGAATTTGTGTACGCTGACCGAGCACTTCGAGATTATTCTGGTTGATGACCGTAGCCTGGACAATGCCTGGGCCAAGATCATCTCGTTACAGGCACAGCACCCAGCAGTAAAAGGTATTCGGCTCAGTCGAAACTTTGGGCAGCAGATTGCCATTACAGCCGGTTTGGCAGCTGCTCGTGGCGACTATGCTGTAGTAATGGACTGCGACCTGCAAGATCCGCCAAATCTAATTCCCGAGTTATATGCCAAACTACGAGAGGGTTATGATCTGGTGCTTGCAAAGCGCATTGAGCGCAGCAACTCTCCATTAAGGCGATTGGCTTCCAGGGTTTACTTCAGGTTGTTAAGCAGACTGGCCGAGGAGCCTATCGACGGCAGTTACGGTTCGTTTTCAATTCTGTCACGCAAGGTAATCGACGGTTTTCTTCTTTTTGAAGAAAAGGAACGTCATTATCTGTTTATCTTGCGTTGGTTAGGTTTCCGTACTGGAAGCGTTGATTATGTGCAGCGGCTGCGTTACTCAGGCAGGAGCAGTTATTCGTTAAGTCGACTCTTACACCTTGCGATTGATGGAGTTTTGTTTCAGGCGACGGTATTACTTCGGTGGATTGTAAATTTGGGTTTTATCTTTGCAGCCTCTGGCATGGCCATGGCGGCATACTTCGCCTGGCGTGTTTTATTTCGAACCAGCCTTCCGGGTTGGACCAGTCTGGCGGTGCTAATTCTAATTAGCACCGGGGCGATATTAGTCAGCGTTGGTGTTATCGGTCTGTATGTTGGCAAGATTTTTTATCAATCCAAACAGCGGCCTCTCTATGTAATTGATGTTGTTTCAGAAGGTAGATTGCAATGGTAGTACTCCCGGCCCCTACGCTGTTGCAGTTGATTTATATTTATCATGGCGATTGCCTTAAGGATATTCCACGAGGTCGATTGATTGAAGTCCTGCCAGGCAGCGGTGAAATTATCAGCTGACCATTAAGGCAGGATGATCCGGCGCAATCTGCCACTCTTGAGCGGAGACAGCAACTAATTTCAAGCAAAGATCCGCTTTCGACGGTTGTCTCCGGCAGGATGGTCATTATATTAGGCGACTATTTGCGCGCCCCCTTCGCCTCAACCTGAGAGTCGTATAGACGTGATCATTTCCGACGTAGTTCTAGAACATTTGGATCTCGAGGCGGAGAGCAAATTTATTCAATTCCCGAGAACGCGACCGAAGGGTGGGGGCGCATGATCGGCCTGGTTCCCGCGTCGCCGTGCCGCTCGGAAGTTGAGAAGGAAATAGCTGGCCACTGTCGACGCTATCGTAGGGATTCTTTGAAATGCTTGATCCATGCGACAGGATGAAGGATCTGTCATTTTGCGGACTTACTTATCAGTTGTCTAAATCTTCTGCTTACCTTGTCAAATCACCGTGTGCGTCAAAATGAGGGAGGCAAACTAGCGCTTTCCTCGCTTGAACGAACGAAGCACTCTGACCGTAGAAATGTATGCTCATCAAGACCCAATTCCCATCACTTCTAAAAGTACTGTCGTATAAGCAAGTGCTACAGCCCTTACATTGACTACAGAAGGTGTTATCGAATTTAGAACAAGCGTTGGTGATCTATTCCGAAGCTGCCAACAAGAATCAGGCAGACTCAATGAATGCCCCCAAAAATGATATTTGGGCTGAAGTGGCCGAGTACTATTCAGCCAAGCTGGCCGAACATGGGGAGACGCCACGCGGTGTCGACTGGAATGGTGAAGAGAGCCAGTTGCTCCGCTTCGAGCAACTAAGCAAAATCATCTCCCAACCGAGTGATTTTTCAGTCAACGACCTCGGATGCGGCTATGGTGCTATGTTCGAGTACTTGGACTCAAAATACCACGACATGACCTATCGCGGTTTCGACGTTTCCAGCGATATGATCTGCGCTGCGCGGAAACGCTACGCCACCAGCTCCAACTCCTGCTTTGCCGTCTCTGCCGATCCTGCTGAAATCGCCGACTACGGTATCGCCAGCGGCATTTTCAACGTCCGGCTAAAGCGCAGCGATGACGAGTGGTTCAACTATTTGAAGGGCACGCTGGATGTGCTGGATCGCACCACCCTCCGGGGGTTTGCCTTCAACTGTCTAACTTCCTACTCAGACGCGGGCAAAATGCGTGACTACCTCTACTATGCTGATCCCTGCGCCTTGTTCGATCTTTGCAAACGCTGTTATTCGCGCCATGTGGCATTGTTGCACGACTATGATCTTTACGAATTCACGATCCTGGTGAGAAAGCGTACGTGAAAAAGCCTCTCATCATCTTCGGTTCGGGTGATATCGCCCAACTGGCGCACTACTACTTCTCGACGGACTCGAATTACGAAGTCGTGGCCTTTACGGTGGATGCGGTTTATATCACCGAGAATCGGTTGTGCGGATTACCCGTGGTGCCGTTCGAAGAGGTGGTAGATCTGCATCCGTCAGATACTTACGAAGCCTTTGTCGCTCTCAGTTATTCTAAGCTCAACGAGGTCCGCAAGGAAAAATACCTTGCGGCAAAGGCTTTGGGCTACCGACTCGGGAGCTATGTCAGCTCCCATGCGACAGCGTTGAATGATGGGAGGATTGGCGACAACTGTTTCATTCTCGAAGACAACACTATTCAGCCCTTTGTCACCATTGGTAATAACGTCACGCTGTGGAGCGGCAACCATATTGGCCATCACTCAGTAATTAAGGATCACACTTTCATCGCATCCCATGTTGTTGTTTCTGGTGGTGTTGAGATCGGCGAGCAATGTTTTGTCGGTGTCAATGCAACGCTCCGCGACCACATTAAGGTTGGCGATAGATGTGTAATCGGAGCGGGGGCTTTGCTCTTGGCCGATGCGGATCCGGAGGGGGTCTACATAGGAGCCGCAACCGAACGCTCCAAAGTACCCAGTGCGAGGCTGAGAAGAATATGACTCAATGGACCAAACTTGGGCAGATCTATCTACCAGCAACCGAAGGAAGACACCCGAAGCTTTTATCGCACGCGGCTAATCCACTTCCGGTGCATATCGAAGGAGATACCTATCGGATATTCTTCAATGGCAGAGATCGCGAAAATCGTTCATCGGTTGGCGCAGTGGATGTTGATATCGTTCAGCGTAGGGTTATCAGGGAACATCATCAGCCGTTCTTCGAGCACGGTCCAAAGGACAGCTTTTACGCTGACGGAGTAAGCATCGGAAACTGTTACATCGCGAATGGCGTTAGATACATGCCATTCATGGGATGGCAAGTACCGCGAGAGGGACACTGGCGGGGTGATATAGGTCGGCTGGTGGTAAATCCGGACCTGACGCTACAGCTTGATGAGAAATCTCCGTTTATGACAGCGGATGATATCGACCCGATTAGTCTCTCTTACCCATGGGCGCTGGAGAAGGAGCACGGCGGCTATCTCATGTGGTACGGCTCAACAAGAGCATGGGATGCTGGAAACGGGGAGATGCTTCATGTAATCAACTCTGCATCGTCTGCCGATGGGCACCACTGGTCCCGCGACGGTTTGGCGATTCCCTACGAGATCGGGCTAGCTCAGGTGTTTTCCCGCCCTACTGTTGTCACGGATGCTCGTGGGGCTTATGAAATGTGGTTTTCCTTCCGCAGCGGTTCCGGGGAGAAATATCGGATTGGTTATGCGAATAGTGACGATGGGACAAAGTGGAAGCTTGACTTGAAGAGAACCGGTCTCAGTGTCTCGTCAGTTGGGTGGGATTCGGAAATGGTCGAATATCCATTTGTATTCGACCATTCAGGGCAGCGGTACATGCTCTATAATGGCAATGGCTATGGCAAAACAGGATTCGGTTTGGCGGTTTTAACGAATGACTAACTTTCAGGGCTTTCTCTATAATCCAGGGACCGGTAAACAATTAATTCGATACGCGGCGGTTGGCATCATAAGTAATGTTACCGGTTATATTGTTTATTTGTTAGCCACGCATCTTGGAATGGCACCGAAATTTGCCATGAGTGTTTTATATGGCGTGGGTGCGGCGATAGGTTTTTTTGTTAATAGGAGTCTCAGTTTTTCATATAAGGGGGGAATGATCGGGTCGGGAATTCGTTATTTGACCGTCCACTCTGTTGGGTACGTAATGAATCTTACCATTATGGTCGTTTTTGTTGACAACTTCGGGTACCCGCATCAGATCATACAAGCTATAGCCATTCTTGTGGTTGCAGCATTCCTCTTCATCGCATTCAAGATATTTGTCTTTCGACCTCCAATGCCCGACCAGTTGGCGACGAAATGTGAAACTGTGCCTTATCTGTAATGCTTTGTACAGCGCATCCCGTAAAGACTGCCCAAATTGTGGAGGGTCGCCTGAGATTGTTGATGGATTCGAAGCCCATGCGCCAGATCTGGGGCATGGAGGGGGCCGGTTTAAGGCGAGCTATTTTTCAGAGTTGGCTCGCCTTGAGGAGGCCAATTTCTGGTTTCGTGCCAGAAACGAAATCATAATTTGGGCCTTAAGAAAATATGCGCCGAATTTCAATTCATGTCTCGATATTGGTTACGGTACAGGCTATGTCTTGGCCGGCATTGCAGGTAAGTTCTCCGGCGCAAAACTATACGGCGGTCAGATTTTTACCAATGGGCTTGCGCTCGCCTGGAAGCGATTGCCAACAGTCAATCTCATGCAAGTTGGTGCTCAGCGGATACCCTTCATCGATGAATTTGATGTCGTGGGTGCTTTCGATGTTCTTGAGCACATTAAAGAAGATTGAGATAGCTCTCGGTCAGATTCATAAAGCATTAAGGTCCAGTGGAGTGATGCTCCTCACTGTCTCTCAGCATGCTTGATTACGGGGTGCTCCGGATGAATATGCATTTCACGAGGGCCGTTATGCTAGTAGGGAGATTTATGAGAAGGTTAGGGCGGCGGGTTTTAGAGCGATCCGAAGCACTTCATTTGTGACGACGCTCTTGCCTGCAATGATGGTTTCCAGGTTAGTTCAGAAGCCTGACAGTAAAACATTTGACCCAACTGCTGAGTTTACATCGATTCAGTGGTGAATTCATTGTTTGTACAAATGCTAAACGTTGAGGGTGCCGGAATCAGGCTTGGAATAAGTTACCCGGTTGGGGGGTCCAGGCTTGTGATTGCTAAAAAAGACTAAAGGAATGTCTTGAAATGACCAGTATGAAAAGAATGAACAACCGTATTCCGTTTAACTGGCCGCATATGACGGGCAAGGAGTTGTACTATATCGCTGAAGCACACTTCAATGGATGTCTGGCTGGTGATGGGCCCTTTACTAAACGTTGCCATGGCTGGCTGGAAGAGCATGCGGGCTGCTGTAAGGCTTTGCTAACCCACTCCTGCACCGCGGCACTGGATATGGCAGCCTTGGTGCTAGATATCCAGCCCGGCGACGAGATCATCATGCCGTCCTACACCTTCGTGTCGACGGCGAACGCGTTTGTGCTTAGGGGCGGGGTGCCAGTCTTTGTCGACATTCGTGAAGACACGCTGAATCTCGATGAGCGATTGATCGAGGCCGCCATCACTCCCCGCACTAAAGCGATTGCTGTCGTGCATTACGCTGGCGTGGCCTGTGAAATGGAGACGATAACGGACATCGCACGGAGGCGTGGCCTAAAGGTGGTTGAAGACGCTGCACAAGGCGTGATGGCCAAGTATAAGGGGCAGGCACTTGGGAGCATTGGTGACCTTGGTGCTTACAGTTTTCACGAAACCAAGAATGTGATTTCCGGTGAAGGCGGTGCCTTGTTGGTCAACGATCCTGCATTAGCGTTGCGCGCTGAAATCATCCGGGAAAAGGGTACAGATCGCACCCGCTTTTTCAGAGGCGAGGTGGACAAATACACATGGCAGGAGGTGGGCTCCTCATTCCTGCCAGGCGAGTTGATCGCCGCCTTCCTCTGGGCCCAGCTGGAGGAGGCTGATCGGATCACTCAAGTGCGTTTGACGAGCTGGCAGCAATATCACGACTTGCTTGAACCGCTTGAAGCCAAAGGCTTTCTCCGTCGACCGATTGTGCCAGAGGGCTGCCGTCACAATGCCCACATGTACTATGTGCTGTTGTCCCCAGAGATTGATCGACAGAAAGTGCTCGATGAGTTCGAGCATCACGACATCAATGCGGTGTTTCACTATGTGCCGCTACACTCTTCACCAGCCGGCAAACAGTATGGCAGGGCCCACGGCGAATTGGGCGTAACAAACCGTCAGTCAGAGCGACTAATTCGTTTACCACTATGGGTTGGGCTTAACCAGAGGCAGCAGGATAAAGTGGTCCAAGTTCTTCAAGCTGCCATCCCGCGTCTTCGGCGATCGCAGACAAGTGAGGTTCCCACGATTTTGTGGACATCACTTAGGCATAATCAGCCGAAGGAAATGTCCGATGAGATTACTGCGGCAGAACTTCACAGCGGAATTCAACCAAGAAGCCGTGGCTCTGCTCCGGGGGAGCGTCCAGAGGGCGAATCAGGTGGTCAAGGAGTTGGGGGTCAGCCAGATCGCGTTGAGCCGGTGGCTCCGTGAGGCGATGAGTGCCGTATCGAGTCCCAACGGATTCCGAGCGGCAGAGGAACTCAAGGTTTTCTGGCGCGAGGTCGAGCAGCTCTGGACGGAGCGGGACATCCCCAAAACGGCAGCGGCCTTCTTCGCCAGCGGGTCGCGATGAGATATGCCTACTTCCAGGCAGAGAAGGCACTGTATCCGCTTGCGGTGTCGTGCCGGGTCATGGGGGTCACTCGCAGTGGGATCTATACCCGGTGTCGGCACCCGCTGAGCCGACGCGCGCAGGAGAATCGGGCGGTGCTGGCTTAGACGCGGCTCTGTCACGACAACTTGGGTGACCGGCATGGGGACCGCGCATTCACCAAGATCTGCGCGGGCAGGAATTCCCTCGGATTATTCCCCATGGGGCTGCGTGCTTCTTCTGCGATGGGTACACCTTTTGCTCTAGTTAACCGCGTGCTAGGTCTAACCCCCTCTGTGAAAGTATTGCGATCCCTCAAGTTAGCTTGCCGTACGGGCTATCAATTCTAGTGTGCGCTTCTCCTAGAGAGCAGAATTAGTTGTTGTCGTGCCACTTCGATCTAGTCCGAGCAAGCCCACGAATGCAACAGGACTTTGTTCCCCTAGCATGCAATGGTAGAAACCATGCCAGCTGAAGGGCCATTTGGGAAGCATCGCTCAATCCCCTGCGTGATATCTGTCTATCACGTCAGGGCCGGAATCGAATCGATCTAATCCAGCGGGAGGTCCCCGCCCGTAAAGGCGGGGGAATCTATAGCTCTACGGAGTGAACTTACTGCTCTTATTGGTATCACCCGTGATGTGCTGTCGTCCATCTGAGCATTCGTAGTCGAGTACCGATTCAATGTGCGCGCTCGGGGGAACTTCAGTAATTGTTGGAATCTGATTGCGTGCAGTAAAGGAATTCATAAAACGGCATCCTCAGGTTAAGCGATGGACCTTATGGCTTTCTCGGGTCTTCAGTCCAATTGGGAACAGTCTGCGTCCTTCAACAGTGGGAAGGTACGTTCAGTTCGTCCGTGATTGGCGACAATTCAAGTCAGCAGGCGGCATTGCGTGCGTGGCCGACTTTTGGCCATGCCTTTTCGATCGCAGCGCGCACACAGGCATCGACGCACATTACTTCTACCAAGCGCTCTGGGCGTTTAGAAAAATTCACGAACGGAATGTTCGAACTCATGTGGATGTCGGCTCTCAAGTACAGTTCGTTGGGCTGCTGACAACCATCACCCGCGTCGTATTTCTGGATCTCCGACCGCTGTCGATCGTGATCCCCAACTATCAAGGACTGGCGAGTTCTGTTCTCGCCCTTCCATTTGGTGACCAGAGTATCCACTCTTTATCCAGCCTGCACGTCATCGAGCACATCGGGCTGGGGCGATATGGAGATCCGATCGATCCAAACGGTTCGGCCAAAGCCGCACAAGAGATCGTCCGGGTGTTGGCTCCAGGGGGTCACGCCTACATATCGGTTCCGGTGGGCAGGTCGCGCGTCCAATTCAACGGTCAGCGCGTCTTTACTGCGGCGGATGTCTTAAAACTGTTCAACGGATTGGATCTCGTTGAAATGGCAGTGGTGGACGCCTCGGGAAAACTTCACGACGATGTAAAGCCGGAATCCGCGGACATTTCTGAAGTCGGCCAGGGCTCGGATTTTGGCCTCGGTCTCTT
>Ga0066903_100006998_pt1 | contig 10142 bp, 11 predicted proteins | sample PanSoiMetaGPlot1_FD_67491 | JGI IMG/M metagenome (GOLD analysis project Ga0066903, IMG submission 67491) | Tropical forest soil microbial communities from Panama analyzed to predict greenhouse gas emissions - Panama Soil - Plot 1 (version 2) | ecosystem: Environmental > Terrestrial > Soil >... | reverse complement strand
CGAGCGCAGCGCGGCGCAAGAGCTCGGCACGTGTCAGGCGATTCGTCATCTCGTCCTCCGCAAACGTTGGCGTTGATTGGTTTGCCTGCTGAGAGGATGAGCGATGCGAGAGCAGTTTGATACAAGCACGAGAGATTGTCTAGGGACGGGCAACCGAGCGAGGCGCTTGCGCTCGCCGAAGAAGCCTTCATGCTCGTCCAGGAAAGCCCCCGCAGAGGTCTTGCCGCCGCCGAGCGGGCCCTCACCCTGGCCCGGGAACAGCGCGACGGGAAGGCGGAGGCTGCGGCCGTGCACGCGCTCGGATTCGCACGGTACGCGCTCGGTGATTCCCGCGCGCTTCGCACGATCCGACACGCGATTCGGGTCGCCGAGCAGCACAGCGACTCGCGTCGCGCCGCGCTCGCGCGCCGAAACCTGGCCGTGTATCTCAGCCACGCGGGCAAGCCAAGTGCCGCCCTGCGCGAGATCGACGCGGCGTGCGCGGCGCTGCATGGGATCGATCGGGCCCGCAGCGAGGTACACAGGATCGCGGTGCTCGCACTCGCGGGACGACTGCCGGCGTCGGCCGCCGACTCCGGCCGAGCCCTCCGGACGCTGCGTCGCGCAGGAGACCGGATCTGGGAGGGGCGGCTGCTGTACAACCGCGGGCTGCTCTACTCGAGCCACGGGAAAGCGACAGCCGCCAGGAGAGACCTTGCGGCCGCCCGAATGATCTACGCCGACCTCGGCGCAGGGGCCGCCGTGGCGGACGCGGACATCATGCTAGCCCGCTTGCGGCACCTCGAAGGAGAGCCAACCGAATGTCTCGCCGAGCTGGACGCGATCGATGTCGGCTCACTCTCGGACTGGGCCGCCTGCTGGCTGTTCTGGACGCGAGCAGAGGTACTCGTCGGTCTACGCCTGCTGCCGGAAGCTCGAGCAGACCTGAGCCGCTTCGTCGAGGCGTCGACCAGAGCCGGAGCCGTCGATTCGGTCAACAAGGCCAAGATCGATGCCGCGCGGCTGGCGCTGCTCGCGGGCGATGCGGAATCCGCCGCCACGCTGGCCGCGAGTGCTGGACGTTCGTTCTCCGCCCACCGCCAACCGGCGTACTGGGCGGGGGCGGCGAACCTGGGTCTTGCGGCCGCCGTGGCTCGCGATGCAGTGCGCCCGCCCATGCTTCGAACCGGCCTCAAGGCCGCGGCAAAGCTCAACGCGACCGGCCATGTCGTCGAGGAGCTCCGGACGCGGCAGCTCGTCGCGCGCGCGGCGATCGGGCTCGGCAGTCAGCGCATCGCGCGCCGCGAGGCGGAGGCCGCCCGCTCGCTTCGGAGAGGCGGAACAGTGGCGGATCGCGTCGAGTCGTGGCACGTCGAGGCGCTCCTGAGACTCGCCGCCGGCGACGCCCCCGGCGGCGAACGAGCCCTGCGACACGGCCTCCGGCTCCTCGAGGAGTACCGCGCGGCTCTCGGCGCCGTCGAATTGCGCGCGACGGCATCGGCTCTGGGAGTCGAGCTCGCCGACCACGGATTGCGTCTTGCGCTCGCCGCCGGCAAGCCGGACAAGGTCCTGGCGTGGGCTGAGCGGATGCGAGCCAACGCGTTGCGGCTTCCACCCGTGCGGCCGCCCACCGACCGCAAATTGCGGCTCCGCCAGGCCGAGTTGCGCCGTGTCGCCGACCAGATCCGCGAAGCCGAAGGCAAAGGCTTGCCTGCCCGTGCGCTTCGAGCGAAGCAGACCGACCTCGAGCAGTCCCTTCGCGCGAGCGTGCGTCACGCGCGCGGTGGCCCAGCCGCGGCCACGCCCGCCCCGCGGACGCTCGACGCCGCCAGAGCACTGCGGGACAGAGCCCTCGTGGAGTACGTCGACATCGGCGGTGCCCTGCACGCGCTGACGCTGGCCCGTGGCCGGCTCGCGATGCACGAGCTCGGCGAGAGCGCCGTCGCAGCCACGGAGCTCGAATGGCTGCGCTTCGCGCTGGGTCGCCGGATGCGGAATGACGCGAAGCGAGCCTCACTGCTCGACAACGCGACCGCAGCGGCGGAGCGACTCGACCGTCTTCTCGTCGAGCCGCTGCTGCCGGACATCGGAAAAGCCGACCTCGTCGTCGTCCCGACGGGCGTGCTTCATGCGCTGCCGTGGGCGATGCTGTCCTCGCTCTCTGATCGAGCGCTCGTGGTCGCACCGTCGCTGTCCGCGTGGCTCGGCATGGCGGCTAGTCACAGCGTCTCGCGGGGGCGGAAGACGGCGCTCGTCGCCGGCCCACGGCTACGGCATTCGGGCCCGGAGGTGAGCGATCTGGCGGCGCTCTACCCGAGCGCGACGGTTCTCTCCGACGCGGCTGCGACTGCGGCCGCGGCTCTGCGCGCACTCGACGGAGCGGCGCTCGCGCACGTCGCATGTCACGGTCACTTCCGGTCCGACAGTCCGCTCTTCTCCTCGCTCGAGCTCGCCGACGGTCCGCTGACTGCCTTCGATCTCCAGCGGCTGCGGCGTGCGCCTGCCGTTCTCGTCCTCTCCTCGTGCGACCTCGCGCTCTCGGACCGCCATCCGGGCGACGAGCTCCTTGGTCTCTCGTCCGCGCTGCTGTCGATGGGCACGCGCACGATCGTCGCGAGCGTCGTCCCGGTCCCGGACCGGGAGGCACGTCGGCTCATGCTCTCGTTCCACGAGGAGCTCGCCAAGGGCTTCTCGCCTGCAGCGGCGCTCGCTCACGCGCAGGCGACCTCGAGCCGGAAGTCTGGCTGGCTTGCCCCGTTCGTCTGCCTCGGTTCCGGCTGAGCTCGGCGGGCCCGAATGTCACGGCGGCGACGAAGTGGATGTATCGAGCGGCTCACTCGCCGCTCTCAAGAGCGTGGAACAAACGCTCTCCATCCTCGACGCACCACGCACGCACCGTTCGGCGACCCGACCTGTGGTGACCCGCACGTTCGCGTTCATCGACATCGTCGGCTCGACGAGGCTGATTGACGCGATCGGCGACTGGGCCTGGGTCGAGTTGCTCACCTGGCACGAAGAAGTGCTCGGAGAGTTGTTCGAACGTCACGGCGGAGAACTCGTCGACCAGGCAGGAGACGGGTGGTTCGTCGCCTTCTCCGAGCCCGCCGGCGCGATTGCTTGCGCAGTCGAGATCCAGCGCGTCCTCGCTCGCTACCGGGAGGCGAACTCCCGCGTGCTCGAAGTCAGGATCGGCCTGCATCGGGCAGGCGTACTCCGCTGCGGAGTCGCATATCGCGGAAAGGGCGTACATGTGGCGGCGAGAATCGCGGGGCTGGCCGGAGCAGGAGAGATTCTGGCGAGCTGCGACACCGTCGAGGCAAGCGCGACCAGCATCACCGCCTCGGACCCGCGCACCGTCGAGCTCGCAGGCATTTCGGAGCCGGTACAGGTTCAGCGCATCGAGTGGTCGCCGGACGCCGATGTCACGAAGCTGACATTCGCTGCGTGTCCCCGGCTGCCCGGGCCGCATCACTCATCGCATCTTTCGACTCTCTGTCTGTGATCGTCATGACCCGTACCTTTGCTTTCTTCGTGTGGCAGCTGGTCACTGCGCTGGTCGTCACAGCGGGCGCCGCTGCCCTGTGGGCGCTTGCGATAGGGAGCGGCTTCGTCCACACCTTCGACGTCGCCTTGTGTCTGGTCGGAGGCGTTCTCCTGGTCTTCGGCGCCGGTGCGATGACGTTCCAGATCACCTGGAGCGGGTCGGTCAACGGCGAGAACGCACAACGATCACAACCGCGTGGGCGCGCTCGCTGCTCGAAGCGGCTGGAAGGGGCGAGTCGGCAACTGCGCCGACTTGACTCCCGTTCTGTGCCGCCGCGCACAGAAGGCGTATCCCACGCCGCATCGACCGCTCTTCCGGGTGTATGGCCACCACCGAAGGAGGATCGATGCGTACAGGAACTCGAAACAGGATCGTCGAGACGATCGCTGCTGCCGTCGTAGTCGCGGCCACTGTCGTCCCCTTGGCAGCCGCGAGCCCGACGGGTGCCAAGCACGTCGAGATCCCCGCGCGGCTCGTCCACTTCCAGGAGCCGGGTTCGACGGGATACCTTCCGTCGTCCATCGGTTACCGGGAGCCGGGCTCGACCGGGTACGTTCCGCCCACGGTCAGCTATCGGGAACCTTGAGCGTTCACCCAGCGGACGAGCTCGTTCACACCCCGGACGAGCTCGTCCCTGGCCGCAGTCACCTCGCCGACTTCAAGACTTGTAGTATCACTGCTTCACATTCTGAAGTCGCGCTGAGGAGGTTGAGATGGCCCGCAAGAGCGAACTCATGTCGGCCAATGCCGAGTACTCCGCGTCGTTTGCGAAGGGCCACCTGCCGATGCCCCCGGGTCGGCGCTTCGCGGTCGTCACGTGCATGGACGCGCGGCTCGACCCGGCCAAGTTCCTCAGCCTCGAGGAGGGTGACGCGCACGTCATCCGCAACGCTGGTGGTCTCGTCACCGACGATGCCCTCAGGTCGCTGATCATCTCGAACAACCTCCTGGGTACAGAGGAGGTGTTCGTCATCGCTCACACGGACTGCGGGATGCTGACGTTCTCGGACGAGGCGCTCCAGGAGCAGCTCGGCACGGACATGGCATTCCACGCCTTCCCCGATCTGGAGGAAAGCGTGCGTGAGAGCGTGCGCCGCGTCAGGGAGTCACCGCACGCAGCAGACGCAGTTCACGGGTTCATCTACGAAGTCGAAACGGGACGGCTTCGCGAAGTCGCCTAGTCGGTCCGAACTCGACGCGGGACGTCACACGGTGACAGAGTCGAACAGACTCGGCGCACTGTTGTCGAACGGTACGACGAAGTACTCCAGCGTCATGGCCGTGTCCGTCACGGTTACCTGCAGGTACCCCGGGTCTTGCTCGTTGTCGTTCACCAGCGTGACATCGGGATGCGTTGTCTGAAACGGCCGGCCGGTGTCGATCTTCTGGATCTTGTGCATGAGGCGCGGCGTGTCCGCGTATCCTCCCGCCCCGGCCACGATGTACGGCACGGCCCTGCCGCCGACGTCCCGCGAAAAGCGCTGGTAGTTATGGACGTGGCCGGAGATGATCGCGTCGGGTGCGCGGTTCGCTTCCGAAATCGATTGGTCGATCGCCGCGAGAATGTCCGGACTGCCGCCGTGCGCCGAGTCCAGCGAGTAGCACGGATGGTGCACCGTCACGATCAGCTTCTTGTCGGTCGGTGCGGATTGCAGTTGGTTCGACAGCCAGGTCTGTTGATCGGATCTGCCGCGAGGGTCAAGGCTTCCCTCGACGTTCGAGTACAGGCCGACGATCGTCAGTAGGGGCGTCAGCAGCGTCCAGTAGCAATACGGCTGCGTCATCGTCGTGCGGTACTGGGCTGGCCGGGGAGTTGTGTCGCAGAAGTTGAGCATGAACCCGGTGAGCGACGGCTCAGGATCGGGCGGGTCGCCGGCGCGTACGTTCGTGTCGCCGTCGTGGTTGCCGGGGATCGCGAAGATCGGGGCTGGGTAGTACTGATACGGCTCGTAGAACTGCCACTTGTAGAGGTTGCTCACACCGTTGAAGTAGACGACGTCTCCGACGAGGTAGAGGAAAGCCGCCTTGTCGACGTCACCGGCCGCCTGGATCTGCTGCTCCATCGCCTCGGCGACGGCAACCTGGGTCGATTCGCCGTGGATCCCACCGGTGTCGCCAACGCAGTGGAAGACGAGCTTCTTGTTCGCGGCCGCAGCCGCGGCGGCTTCCGGAGCGACGAGATCGAGCGAGAGCGTGAAATCGCGGACGGTGGGCGGAGGAGGGGCCTCGAACCGAAGAGGCCACTTCTCGTGGGCGACCGGATCTCCGATCGGGCGGCGGACCTTCCCGATCCTGGCGATGCCTTCCAGTCCGGACGCGGGACGGGTGTGATGGGACGCAAAGTTGATTTCGCCGTTGGACATCATGCGCTCCTTTCATGGTCTCGCCCCGCCGCAGCATTCGGAGTCGACATCGGCTCCGCCCGGGCTCACCTGTGCTCGCCCATCGCAGCACCACTCGCAGCCAACCAGACGGACGCACGAGATCGGGTCGTCAGGCTCAGCCTTGATCGAAACACTGTTGCTCCGGGTCGACTACCAGGCCTGCCGAAGCCCGAGAATTACACGTCCCGACTACTTCCGCAAACGAACTTTGACAGAGACTCGACGCGCTAAGCGTGGAGTGACGAGTCACGAGTCGCGCTCTCGAGCAGGCAGGCGGCGCCGGAAAGCGCGGGCCACAGCAGCGCCGCCTCGCGTTTCCGGTCGGTGACCGCGAGGCTGACGAGCGCAGCAACCCAGATACTCAGGCAGTTGAAGCAGTCCATCAGCTCGCCCAACTCGCTCTCTCCCACGCGGCGACGGATCTTCAGGATCACGTCCGCGGGTCCGTCTTCCTCGGCGAGGAGATGGGTTACTCGCCAGGTCACGAGCGTGCCGACGACGAGGCGAGAGGCGAAGCTCGGCCGGCTCATTGTCTGCCTGTCCGGACCGCGCGCAGCCATTTCCCGACCTCTTCGAGGATCGCCTCGTCCGATGTGGCAGCACTGACGAGCTCATTCGGGGCCGCGAGATCGACGATTTGCGTGATGCGCGCACGAAACGTTCCGCCCTCCTGTTCGAGCCACGCTCGGATCACGAGCACGCCTGTCCGCTCGGTCTGCCCCACCGGCGACGACATGATCCTGAGATCATGTCACCGTCCCGTCTCGCGATCGTCAATACCGCGCACGAGCGACGTGATCTGCTCGGACGGTTCGACTCCGAGCGGGCGTAGGAGCCGACAGCAGAGGCGATATTGCCGGAGCGCCTCGCACACGTTGCCCTGGACGAGGTAGAGGCGGATGAGCACTCGGTGCGCGCTCTCTCGCAACGGTTCGCCTTTGAGTGCCGCGAGTCCCATCGCCAGCGCATCGTCGAGCCTGCGCATGTCCATGAACCGCTCGCACAGCGTCTCGAGAGCCCTCAGGCGAACCTGCCGGAAGTACTCGCGCTCGACGAGTACCCAGTCGTCGTACCAATCCGGGAGGAGCTCCGCTGCGAGCGGAGCCGGGTCTCGAAGGTCGCAGACGCCTCCAGCGAGCACGTCTCGCGCGAGCTCCGAGGCGGCGTAGAGATCCACCGAGACGTCGGCGGCGAGCCGGAGCTGCGAAGCCGAGGTCACGATGGCCTCGCACTTGCTGCGCTTCAGACGCCAGAGAGCCGAACGGAGGTTGGCCGCCGCACGCTGCTCTGAGCTTGCCGGCCAGAGAGAGCCGGAGGCGTGCGGCCGCAGGACGGGATGGCGTTTCAGAGCCACGAACGCCACGACACGCTGCACGCTCATCGGCAGCTGGATCGGCGAACCGTCGCGCACGAGCTCAAAGCTGTCCAGGAGCCCGAGCCGAAGACCGCACTCCACCGATGCCGACGGGTTCCGGGTCGGCTTCTGCGCCGCAGCAACGAGCGTGACCCCTACGGTGAACTCCTCAGCTCGGTTGCCGAGCCACGACTGTACAAGCGGCCTGAACGATCGTCAAAGTCGCCGCGGGTTCGAGCCGGTGACGGCCTGGTGACGCCGTGGTGACGTTGCTCCGAGACGCTACTCACTGCCAGCGAGCAGGAGGTTTTACGATGGCCGAACGAGCTGCCGGTTCCCGAGGGTTCACGTTGGAAGTACCGGTCGACGCATCATCGATCTCCGCCGACGATCTGAAGCAGCAGAGCCTGAAGATCGTCGTCAGGACATGCGAGGGCGAGCTCAAGTCGCAGGCTGTGAAGCTGAAGGCGGACGGGACCGGGAGCGCGAGCTTCTCGTTCGCGAAGAACCCGGGCGCGCTGCGCATCCTCGTCGGCCCCGACCGCGCCGAGGACCGGGAGCTCGCCGATTCGCAGACGCTCACCAGCTTCGTCGGCGAGGCGATGTGGGCGAAGCGTTCGGTCGCGCTCGCGCCGATCGCGATCTCGTACTGGTGGTGGTGGTGGTGGTGGCGCTGGTGCCGTGAGTTCAGGATCCACGGCCGCGTCGTCTGCGCGAACGGAAGCCCCGTGGTGGGAGCCGAAGTGTGCGCCTACGACGTCGACTGGTGGTGGTGGTGGTGGTCGAAGCAGCAGGTGGGCTGCGCTACGACCGACGCCAGCGGCAGCTTCGACATCAGCTTCCGCTGGTGCTGCGGCTTCTGGCCGTGGTGGTGGTGGCGCTACCGGATCTGGGAGTTCCGGGAGGAGATCGCCCACGCGATCGTGCCGGTTCTCGAGCGCGATCCACGGATCGAGCTCGGCTCAGCCACGAATGTTCCGAGCCTCGAAGTCTTCAAGCCGCTGCTCGGAAACGGTTTCGACACGTCGAAGCCGATGGCGGCGGTGTCGGCACCGCAACTGGACAAGGTCCGGGCCCAGTTGCTCGAGAAGCTGCCGCCGGCCCCCGAGCTCGCGCAGCTCCGCATCTGGCCGTGGTGGCCGTGGTGGCCGTGGTGGGATTGCACGCCGGACATCATTTTCAGGGTCACCCAGGACTGCTTGACCCCGGGTGCGGTCATCGTCGACGAGGGCTACGGGAACACCCGCTGGGACATCCCGGACCCGCTCAACGTCACCCTGATCGCCAACGACCTCGCCTGCTGCAAGCCGCCGCCGCCGTGCCACACCGGCGACTGCATCGAAATCTCATCCTTCTGCTCCGACGAAGGCATCGGCCTCAGCGAAGTCGCCGGCAACCTGGGGGCTCCGGCCGAGCCTGCCGCGCTCACCGGCTTCTACGTCGACCCGATCACTCCGAGTAACGGCGACAAGCCGTTCTCGGGACTGATCGCTGTCGAGAAGGCGAATGACTTCGCCGGCGTCGACTACTACGGCGTCGAGTACCGACCGAATGGCGTCGGCACCTGGACTGACCTGCCTGCCGGAGCGTACGCGGACTTCTGTCGCCTGCGCCTGCACGAGGTTTTCCCCTTCCCGACCGAGAACCACAAATTCAAGTGGGAGCTGCGAGCCGACGAGGTGGCGGTCAAGCACACGGTTGTGGAAAGCCGAGAGCACTACGAGACGGTCACCAACCCGTGGAACCCGATGTTCTGGGAGCTGGGCGCCCATCTCCTCATACCGATCAACTCGACCTACTTTCCGGACGGGACCTACCAGTTCCGTGCCGTCGGCTACCAGGACGACGGAGCAGGCGGCGTCAAGAACGGCCACGTGCTGCTCGTCTGCAACACCGACATGGAAAACGAGTGGTGGCTCACCTTCGACAACGCGGTCGTCGATCCGACGGTTCCCGACTGCGGTGGGATCCACATCCGTGAGTGCTGGAGGGAGCCGCTGGCGATGCTGAACAGCATCACGATCAACGGCGCCCCCATCCCGGCCTGCGGGGTGAGCGAGATAAGCGGTGACCTGGTGATCGATTTCGAGGCCTCCGACGCGTCCGGCCACCTCGGCGCGTTCGACATCTCCGTCCACTACGGGGCGGGAATCGTCACGCCGCTGATCCCGCTTGGCGTGCTCAGCAACATCAGCGCCGACTATGTCGGCGAGACCTATGGGAAGGCACTGACCCAGGGGGCGACCCGTCCGATCTGGACGGGCGGCCGGATGCGGCTGACCGTTCCTGCGCACGCTGCCTTCCCGGAGCCGTGCTGCTACCTGATCCGGCTGCAGGCGGTGAAGCGCCACGTGCTCGGCTCCGGCGACGTCTTCGGAAACTGCTCGTACGGCTGCCAGGGTGAGTGGTGGAACGCGGACGAGTTCACCGTCGGTGCCGGCGTTTGCGACGATGTGCGGAGAATCGACCTCGGGGACAGGGTCGAGATCGCTCACGCCGTCCCGGCACCGGAGATCGGCTGATGCAACGACGAAGGCATTGATGGGCTGCTGCGGACAGGGACGTGCAGCCCTTCGCGCTGGAGTGGAGCCAGCCCGCGAGAGCACGGCCTCTCTGCGGGCTGCGCCCGCCCGCCCTCGACAGGCGACCGGGCCGCGCGCCGTGACCGTGCTCCGTAATGTCGGGCACGGCAACGTCCGCATCCGCGGCTCGGTCAGCGGCGTGCTCTACGAGTTCCGACGCGGCGAACAGGCTTCGGTCGCGGCAAGCGACGCGCCGATGATGGTGAGGACAGGTCTCTTCGTGCGAGCGTGACAGAAGCGCGTCGGAGCTTTCGATCCGGGGGAGCTACCGGACGGGCAGCGTCCCCAAAACGCAGCGC
>Ga0066903_100006997_pt1 | contig 10142 bp, 10 predicted proteins | sample PanSoiMetaGPlot1_FD_67491 | JGI IMG/M metagenome (GOLD analysis project Ga0066903, IMG submission 67491) | Tropical forest soil microbial communities from Panama analyzed to predict greenhouse gas emissions - Panama Soil - Plot 1 (version 2) | ecosystem: Environmental > Terrestrial > Soil >... | reverse complement strand
CAGAACGAAGCTGGGTTTGTTTTCTTCGCTCTCCCGCTGCACAAGCGCTGGATCAAATACCCGCCATGGGGTTCAGCCGCGTGTAATGGCGGCGGAACCGCCAAATCGCGCCATTCGCCAAATTCCGCAATTCGTCGTCGGCAATTCGCATTTTCTATGAATAACTCCCCCGCATCAGTCACTAGAGAGTGGGACCTGGTCATCCGGCCGAAGATCGGGTGGCTCGATCTGCATCTCGCTGACTTGTGGCGGTATCGCGACCTCATGGCGATGTTCGTGTGGCGCGATTTCGTCGCTCAATACAAACAGACGATTCTGGGCCCGCTCTGGCACATCCTCCAGCCGCTTTGCACCACGCTCATCTTCACTGTCGTCTTTGGGAAGATGGCTAAGCTTCCCACGGACGGTGTGCCGCCGCCGCTCTTTTATCTGGCGGGTGTCACCTGCTGGTCGTACTTTGCGGATAGCATTAACCGCACCTCCGGCACTTTTATTAGCAACGCGGGCATCTTCGGCAAAGTATACTTTCCGCGGCTTAGCGTACCATTGGCGCATGTCATCTCCAGCATGATAAAGTTCGCGATCCAGTTAGCGCTTTTCCTCGCGTTCCTGATCTTTTACTGGATGCAAGGCGCGCCGGTGCACCCGACCGCGGCGGTCGCCCTCACTCCTTTGCTAGTCGCGCTCATGGCAGGGCTTAGCCTCGGTGCAGGGATCATCGTGTCGGCGCTCACCACGCGATACCGCGATCTCCAGCAGCTCGTCGCCTTTGGAGTGCAGCTGATGATGTATGTGACGCCGGTCGTCTATCCACTCTCAATGATTGGCGGCGGCAATTTCCGCTGGCTCATCCTGGCAAACCCAATGACGCCGATCGTCGAGGCGTTCCGCTATGCATACCTTGGCAGTGGCACTTTCGACGCCGGAGACCTCTTCTATAGCGCCGGCTTCGCTCTGGCAATTCTGTTTATTGGCGTTGTTCTTTTCAACCACGTCGAGCGTACCTTCATGGACACGGTCTAGGGGAATGCGAAAGTAGAAAGCGGAAAGTAGAAAACGGAAAGCAGAAGTTGAAATGAGAGAGGGGAGGCTGACCTACGAATTCAGGGCGAGAGCAAAAAAGTTTGCGGCCTTTATCATAGATTTTATGTACAGTCGCCCAAAGAACGCGATCAAGTCCAAGTTTGTGCAAGGCGACCGCCCCGCTCCGGCACATCTGTGGCGGCGCACGCTCGGGAAGCCGCGAGGGCTCGTTCCGATGCCGAGATCATCACGAAACTCGGTGGAGCGCTCTAGGAAGCCGGATGAGACTCAACTATGGCTTGAACTTCTACGAGAAGAATGCGGGATTAATTGCTCGCTCACCACCCGGATTGAACAAGAAGCCGACGAGCTGAACGCGATCTTCACGACGATCATCCGTCGCACAGGAGCGAAGTAGAAAATGGAATCTCTTCAGCTTTCCAAATCTCCACTTTTCTTCAATGAGCACTGTCATTGAGATTGACGACCTCTGGAAAAAGTATCGTCTCGGTGTCATTGGCACAGGCACGCTCCGTCACGATTTCGAACGGTGGTGGCACCGCGTTCGCGGCAAGCCCGACCCGTATTCCAAGTTGGATCAGAGAACAAAAGCCGAAAGTAGAATGGCGAAAGTAGAGAGTCCGAGCGGAGAGTCGGACGGCGATTTGGGCGATGACGAGATGTGGGCATTGCGCGGAGTCTCCTTTGAGATCGAGCAAGGTGAAATCCTCGGCATCATTGGCCGCAATGGCGCGGGCAAAAGCACGCTGCTGAAGATTCTTTCGCGTGTGACCGCGCCGACAAGCGGTGAAGTGCGGGTGAAGGGACGCATCGCCAGTTTGCTGGAGGTGGGCACGGGTTTTCACCCGGAACTGACGGGACGCGAAAACGTTTTTCTCAACGGCGCGATTCTGGGTATGACGAAGGAGGAGATACGGAAAAAGTTTGATGAGATTGTGGATTTCGCGGGAGTTGAACGCTACATGGACACACCAGTGAAGCGCTATTCCAGCGGCATGTATGTGCGGCTGGCGTTTGCGGTAGCCGCTCATTTGGAGCCGGAGATTTTGATCATTGATGAAGTCCTCGCCGTAGGTGATGCGGCGTTCCAGAGCAAATGTTTGGGAAAGATGGAGGACGTTTCGCTGCATGGGCGGACTGTGCTTTTTGTCAGCCATGGCCTGGGCGCGATCAGACAACTGTGCAGCCGAGTCGCGCTGTTATCGAACGGAACACTAGCGAAGATAGGTCCGACCGATGAGGTCGCCGACTACTATGTGGCATCGATCTCCGCGACAAAGACAAAAAAAGAGCGAACTGATGAAACACTCGGAAAGGATATGTTTATTACGCGCGCGTGCGCTGCGAATTCCTTTGGAGAAGTGAAATCACACTTCAACCACAAGGAAGCGATACTCCTCTCCGTCGAGATCACCGTACGAAAGTGGGTTAAGAACGCGGAGCTGGGATTCCGGGTAACAGATCAACGGAGTCGCCGAGTCTTTTCAAGTATGACCGAGTTGTCAGAACGACATGTCAAAGATGGTCGTTCTTATGCGACGGTGACCATCCCGCCCAATCTTTTGGTTCCTGGAAAATATAGTTTCCTTATATCCATCTTCATCTTTGGAGTTTGGCTAGATGTGCTTGAAAATGAGGTTCAGATCGATGTGCTGGACGCGGGGTCCCGATTCTCGATGTATGAGGGGATAGATTATGGTTGTGTCTTTGCCGACTGCAAATGGGAGTTAAGTAAGGAACCGTTGTACGACAGGACCCGAACGCTAGAAACACTCAGTTAACCAATAGATACAATGGGTCTTAAAATCGCCATTAGAGCTAGGAAGGTCTTCTATCCACTTAAGGATATATGTTGAACCATTTCCGAAATACTCTTGGCCGGTCCTATTGCCGTTTAAACCACAGCAGGATCGGTAAGAAACTGCAGTCGTGGGCGGCATTGGCGCAGGAAACTGCGCCACGTGAAAGCGGGATCGAGGCCAAGGAGCAGCGGGTTCGGCTATACGATACGCAGACGGGCCACTATTATCTGCCGACCGACGCGCCGCGGGATCCTGTCATTCACTGCATTAAGACCGGCGCAATTTTCGAACCGGAGATCATCGAGACAGCCAAGGCGTACCTCCGGCCTGGAAGCACGGTTCTCGATCTGGGTGCCAACTTTGGCCAAATGTCGGTGCTCTTCTCTCAACTCGTTGGTTCGTCGGGCCACGTGCATTCGTTTGAAGCGGACCCTTTTATTTACGAACTTTTGCAAAAGACTTTCGCCGCGAACAATTGCCAAAATGTTACGGCTCATCTCGGCGCCGTTTATGATCGCCCTGGTAAACAACTCTTTTACCCGGTCCAAGACTTCATCCGATTTGGAGCGTATGGCTCTTACGGCATCGACCCGAACGCAAAATCGGGTCGAACGGTCGAAACACTCAACATTGACAGCCTAAATATCGAAACCGCGATTAGCTTCATGAAGGTGGACATCCAAGGCAGCGATCTCTTTGCCTTGCGCGGCGCGGTTGAGACGATCAAGCGACACAGGATGCCGATTATCTTCGAATTCTACCAACAATTTCAGGCGGAGTTTCGCACATCATTTCAGGATTATGTGGACTTTGTGAACTCTATTTCCTATCGCTTTGAAAAAGTGGTTATGGATATCAATTATCTTATTGTTCCCCGATAAGGCGGCGTTCGTGTGTGAATTCCCACAGGAAACTTTTTATCCTTGGGTTCTATGGCAGAAACACTCGGTTCACTCTGTGATAAGCTGACAATCGTCAGGCTCAAGGAATGGCACTCTGAGAAGCAACCCGAGCGGATGCGCAGCCTGGCAACGCAGGAGCAACAGCTCCGGGAGGAGATCGATGCGCTTATTGCGGATGCCGCCAGCGGTCGCGTTCCGCTGGAGAAGCATTGAGAAGATATTTCCTTTTAGTGATAGCGGAAAATCGCTGTCAACAGGTGGCGAGAGTTGCTTCTTTATGATGCGTAGAATTGTCAGGCTCCTCCCAAAGAGTATTCGTTTAGGCCTTTACCGTCGCTTGAGGTCAGGCTTTCCTCACCACTTTCGTGTCGAGTATGCCGGCGAGACATTTTCCGAATGCGGCGAGGACAGGATCCTTGCCTTCTTGTTTAGCCACCTTGCCATTCCGACTCCTCGGTATCTCGATGTGGGCGCCGGGCATCCGTGCGTAGGGAACAATACCTACCTTTTCTACCGTACAGGAGCCAAGGGGGTTTGTGTCGAACCAAACCCTGATCTGGCGGCGTTAATCCGCGAAAAACGTCCCAAGGACGAGCTCCTCAATGTGGGCGTATCCGCTGAAAAGTCCGGCCCCTGCCACTACTACCTATTCGAGGAGTGGGGCCTCAACACCTTTGATGCAGAAGAGGCCGCTGTCAGGGCCCGCTCTGGCCGACACCCGATCTTGAAGGAGATGTCGGTTCCGGTCGTAACCTTAGAGTCAATCATCACAGATTATTTTCCGGACGGTCTGGAATTGCTGTCACTTGATACGGAAGGACTTGATCTGGCGCTTCTGAAATCCTTGAACTACAAGAAACACCGGCCGCTTGCCATTTGCGTGGAAACCGTTGGATTCTCCAAAACCCTGGCAAAGCCGAAGAGCAACGTGATTACTTCCATCCTGGCTCCTCACGGATATTCGCCATACGCAGATACCTTTGTGAATACCATCTATATCGACACGGAGCGCACCGGGACGGTTGCGCTATAAGGTATTGCCATGGGCAATCGAGCATCATGCTGCACTTGCGGCTCCTTCGTTACTTTGGTGTTTCAAAAATAGCGATGTGAACGCCCTTGTTTTTGGAATCAGCGGACAAGGCGGTTTTTATCTGGGAAACCTGCTTGGCCGGCAAGGGATCAAGGTCGTCGGCATTTCACGATCGGATGGTGGCTGTCGCTGGATCGTCGCCGACGTGGCGAAGGCCGAACAAGTCGAGGCTCTGGTTCGGAAACATCAGCCCGATTACATCTTTCACCTCGCGGCCAACTCGACTACGCGATATGACGCACTCTTCGAGAATCATGAGGCCGAGAGGTTGCTCGGTTGTCGCAACCGTTGTTCATTATTCAGCCACTGCTCAAGCTCGTTGAAGCAGGCCTCATATGATGAGTTCTTGTAGAATACTGGGGCGCTGAGAGGACAGCATGAAAGTGGCTTTTTTCATCAACGGCCCTGAAGATCATGGAATCGTCCGTGCCAGCATCACCTTGGCCAATGGTCTCGCGCGGTTGGAAAACACCTCCGTCGCCGTTGTCCGTGATCCCGATCCGCTTCCACACTTTAGCGACTTCACCTCATTCGCGCCACTTAGGGCGGCGGATTTGGTTGTCGTGCATGCCTCGAGCATGACGGCGCTACTCTGGGGCCCGCGCGAAAGCCGGGCTGGATCAATAATTCAATTTTGCTCAAGGGTCCAGCGGCCCGTGATCGTTTACCTTCATGACGTGTATGACCACACAAGATTGGGAGACGTGAAGGATAGCGCCAAAGACTGCTTGAAAAGTGTAAGAAATCCGAAACTCCTTACTACGAGTCTGCGAAAACTGCTGTTCCGGGTCATGCGTCCTCAGCCGACACTAGAGGCCAGATTCCTAGTCACGCTCGATTCCTATGCGTCTGGCTTTGTTGTCTCCAATCGTGAGGAGCAGAGCCGGCTGAGACGCCTCAGACTAGAAGCGCCTGTCGCGATGGTTCCTCATTTCATCGAGCGCCGGCGGGGTCTGAGGGAGAAGGATTCAGCAAAGGAAATACTTGGGTTGTCCGGCCAACTCGTCGTGACCCTTTTGGGCTTCATTCACCAGCTAAAGGGTCACGATATCGCGCTGTCTATGCTGGGATGGCTGCCTAAGGAGACTGCCCTGATTTTTGCCGGGCGCACGTCCGACCCCGGCGATCCTTTCTTTCTGGCCTTGCTGAGACGTATCGAAGAGTTGGGGGTTTCTGATCGTGTCCGCATTACTGGATATCTCGACGATGATGACCTCGATGTCTATCTGTCGGCAACCGATGTCGCAATCTGCCCGTTTCGTGACGTGGCCGCTTCGGGTTCTTTCGCTACATGGCTTGCCGCAGCCAAGCCAATAGTTGCTACGGATCTACCGCTGTTCCGTCGTTACCGATCCGAGTTTGGTAACGAGATTATGCTGGCGCCGCGAAAGGATGCGCGATCCTTTGCCAGGCGGGTGGCGGACGCGAATGCCCGGTCGGCGTCCCTCGAAAAAAGGATCAGGCGTGATGTGGAGCGGTATAGCGTAGAGAATGTGGCTGCAATCTTGCGCGGCTGCTTGGAGGATATGATACACACGCCGCAGATTAGGGGAACGCCGCGGGCTCGATTCACTGGCTAGACTGGAATCGTTTGTTCGATCGAATCGATCCCGGTTTGAGGTTCTTTAGGTGGCGTGCTTCAAACGCACGGACATTTTTCGAAAGGTAAGCCGCGACCTTTTCGTTGGCGAGTGGAACACCCAACCCTATTGCGCGAAACCGCGGCTGCGGATTCTCATTCGGACGAAGTTTCTAGCGATCATGAAACCATTTCCACCTCTGTACCGCGCCTGATGCGCTGATTTGAGTTGTCGTGGCTGATCGGCCGGGTATGGAAATGGTCTTCCGTCATTTCGCTCTAGAAAAAAGAGTGCAATGTGGCAAGTGAGAAGCGAGAAGTGTGAACGACTCCAACAAAGTCGCGCTGATTACCGGGATCACCGGTCAGGATGGGTCATATTTGGCCGAATTGCTTCTGGAAAAGGGGTACACGGTGCACGGCATCGTGCGGCGCACTAGCAATCTGTTGCGATCGCGCATCGAGCATCTTCGGCGCGATGAAAAAATTTATGATCGCTGCTTATTTCTCCATTATGGCGATCTTTCCGACAGCGCGACTCTGAGTCGTATTATTGCCGAGGTTCAGCCGACGGAATTGTATCATCTTGCCGGACAAAGCCATGTCGGTCTGAGTTTCGAGATTCCAGAATCGACTTGCGAAGAGGCGGGAATGGCGACGCTTCGGTTACTCGAGATCGTGCGCTCGCAGCCGCAGCCGTTGCGATTTTATCATGCTTCGAGTTCTGAAATTTTCGGGAATGCGTGTGAGATTCCCCAAACCGAGAGGACGCCGATGCGCCCTACGAGCCCGTATGGATGCGCCAAGGCCTTTGCGACACAATTGGCGCATGTGTATCGAGAATCGTACGGCCTCTTTGTTTGCAACGGCATTCTTTACAACCACGAATCGCCGCGGCGCGGAGAGAACTTTGTAACGCGCAAGATCGCGCGCGCGGCTGCGCGGCTCGCACGGAATCTGGAGACGGAGCTGGTGCTTGGGAATATTGAGAGCCAAAGAGATTGGGGTCGGGCCTGGGACTATGTCCAGGCGATGTGGCTGATGCTTCAATACCACACAGCCGATGATTACGTAGTGGCAACCGGCGAATCACATTCAGTGCGTGATTTCGTCGAAGCGGCTTTCGCTGTTGTTGACCTTCCATGGCAGAAATACGTGAAGCATGATCCGGCGTTTGATCGGCCGGCAGAACCAGCACGGCTTGTCGGTTGCGCGGATAAGATTCGCAAAAAACTTGGCTGGAAGCCCTCAGGCACTTTTCGCGAGCTTGTCCAGGAAATGGTTGAGGCTGAGCTCGCCGCGATCGATTCGCGTGATTAAGCAGAGCCGAACTGAAATGGCCGGAGGAAGCCGAAACGCCGCCCAACAAAACTAAACGCATCCGCATTGGTAGGTCGGGAAGTCCTGTGCATGCCGTTTGGGACCGGTAGCCTTTGACACCTGAGTTTGCCCGCAGATAGTTGGCAAACCTTCCCACCTGGCAGGATGTGATGTGCCCATTCTTGTTCAACGTGTAACTCGGAATCGCCTTGCTTTAAATCTTTCCGTATTCTCAAACGTGCGACGCGCGTTGCTAAACCCGGAAATGGTTGAACCTGATCATGATGATCTACGACTCCGCGATCGGGGATACGTACATTTGGAAAGGAAAGGACGTGTGTGGTGATGGGTCGAATGGAACACGGGATGGCATGTTGCGCGGAATGGAACGTTTGATAAGTCGTTCGGAAACGCACTTCGAAATGTTTCTCGAATGTTACCCGGCAGGGTTTGAGCAGGCAGGAGCGTCTGGGGAGCTGATTGTGGATTGGTTGTGGGCTCACCACTTTGCGTTGATGGCCATTGATGAGAAGGCTCGACGTTTCGTGCCCGCTGATTCAATTGACCTGAGAACTCTTTCTTTCGACGGGGAGTCGGTCCGCGCATTCAACCTTTACTGCTCACGCAATTAAAGCACGCCCCAAAATGAGCACTCACAGCAACACTATATTAGTTGCCAGCCATGTCATCCCGTATCCGCCCGCGCACGGCGTTTACCTCCGGATTTTGAAGTTATTGAAATGGCTACAGGGTGAGGGCTATCGCGTAATCTTGGTTATGGCGGCAGACTCAATTGACTCGAATGCACTCGCTGAACTACGCAAGGTGACTTTTGCCGTGCACTGGACGAAGCCAGCCCTTCCGAAGCTATCCCTTCGAACTCAAATAGGGATGCGATTTCCATTCTTAAGAAAGATGCTCTGGGAAACCCGAAAGCGATTACTTGGCGATCGTGACGTTGGTGGGGACTGTTTGAGTCAAGTCCATAGGTCTGGCCTTTCCAACATCGGAGATTACGGAGCGAAGCGAGCACTATGCCCTGAGAATTTCGTAAAGCTAGTGGGCATGCTCTCTCGAAAATATGAGGCAAGCGCAGTGATAGCCGAGACTGTTTTTTTGACGCCTTGCTTTAATGCTCTCCCACCGGCCACCCTTAAGTTAGTGGACACTACCGAAGTCTTTTCGCAGAAGCCGGAACAAGTTTTGGCGTACGGCGTCGACGATGTCACCGCCTGCACCAAAGAGGAAGAAAGAGGATACCTTTTACAAGCAGATGCGATCATAGCGATCCAATCGAAGGAAGCGAAGTTATTAAGGTCTCTCGTACCGGAACGCGAAGTAATTTTGGTGGGAATGGATTTTGCCGTTACAGGCAATCAGATGGCTAACGTAGGTAACCCGGACAGTATTACCGTGATCGCCTCCGATAACCAATTCAACGTTCACGGCGTCCGTCGATTTTTGGCGGAATGCTGGCCACAGATAAAGGCCGCGCAACCGACGGCGACGTTGCATATCGTTGGAAGGGTGGGTGACGCATGCCAATCAGACGATCAGGCGATTCGCTACAGCCGATGGATTCCGACTCTTGCAGAAGTCTATAAGGACGCACGAGTAATTATTAATCCCAACAATGGGGGCACGGGCCTAAAGATTAAGAGCGCAGAAGCCTTAGCGCACGGCAAACCGTTGGTTGCGTGGTCCAAAGGAGTTGAAGGGTTGGACTATATTGGCTCGCCTCCCTATATCGAGTGCCGGTCCTGGAAAGAATTTGCCGACGCTGTCGTTCGTCTATTGCAATCGACGAACGAAGCGGAAAAACTTAGCGCGCGGGCCCTCGCTTACGCCACAGAAACGTTCGACGTTGTTGCCGTATATGCATCACTGAAAGTGTTGTTGGAAAAACGTCTAAACTCTAAACATTCCGCTAATCAGCAGAAATGACGGCTTTATTGAATAGATTTCGCGACTGCCATGCGGCAAGCGAAGGAAGCGGCTGAACAATTAACGCGATCTTCCAGGTCCAGTCGACCGATTTGTCCGTAATAGCTACTCAGAACTCGGAGGAGCTTCAACTGTCGCTGCTTGGGTTCAGTTGCCTCTCGAGACGCTCAACGGCCGCGTTAACAGACCATTTTCTCTGGACGATCTTCGATCCATTCTTGTTAAGTTGGGTTGCCAAATCTTTATCGTGAGCGAGCCATTCGATTGCGTGCATTTCATCCGCGATACATGAGAATTCTCTATGATGGCCGTGTTTTTCAAATGCAGAGCGCGGGAGGCGTCAACCGCTACTTTAAGGAGATCATCTCCGGTCTGCCAGCGGACTATCATCCTGTCATCACCGGGCTGAAAAATTTCGGAAAAAACATGCCCAGCCATCCCCATCTGGAACGGCCGTG
>Ga0066903_100006996_pt1 | contig 10142 bp, 9 predicted proteins | sample PanSoiMetaGPlot1_FD_67491 | JGI IMG/M metagenome (GOLD analysis project Ga0066903, IMG submission 67491) | Tropical forest soil microbial communities from Panama analyzed to predict greenhouse gas emissions - Panama Soil - Plot 1 (version 2) | ecosystem: Environmental > Terrestrial > Soil >... | reverse complement strand
CACTTTACGAAAGTGTTCCGCCGTTTCACGGGCGTCACACCCTCCGAATACCGCCGTCATCCGTAGTCGACATTCCCGCACGTTCCGACCAATCGAGCAGGTTTCTCCAAGACGGCCCTTCACGCCTGCGCTACCGTCTCCACGAACGGAGAGGTCGCCGATGACGCCTCAGAAGCACATTCTCTTGATTGTTCTCACTGCCCTCTCGATGACGGTCATGGGGGCCGGACAAACACCAGCCAGGATGACACCTGCGGATCAACACCAGACCGCCGACGTCGTCATTCGAGCCGGCGCGATCCACACGATGGCGCAGGGGCGTCCGACAATGCGCGCCATTGCGATCGGCGGCGGAAAAGTCCTCGCCGTGGGCGAGGCCGCACACGATCTCGATAGCTTCATCGGCGGCGGCACTCAGGTCCTCGACAAACCCGCGCTGACTCTGCTGCCCGGATTCATCGACACGCACACACATCTCATCTTCGCCGCCAGTGACATCAATGACGTGCACGTCAACGAAGCCAAAGACATTGCCGCCTTTGTCGACTTGATCAGGAAGCGCGCCGCCGTGACTCCCAAGGGAAACTGGATCCGCACCTCTTCCGATTGGAACGAATGGAACCTTGCCGAGAAGCGAATGCCGCAGGCAAACGATCTCGACAAGGCGACGAGTGACCACCCGGTCCTGGTGAGGCGGGGCGGCCACAATGACGTTCTCAACACGATGGCCATGCGCCTCGTCGGACTGACGCGAGACACACCGACGCCCAGAGGCGGCACCATCGTCAAAGACGCCGACGGCAACCCCACCGGATGGCTTATCGATTCGGCGAAGGGGATGGCCGAGCGGCAGTTCCCACCGCGGTCATCTGAGCAGCGCATCGACGAACTGCGGCTTACGTCGCTGGACTGCGCCGCGCACGGGATAACCACGGTCAGAGATGCCTTCGTGCAGGAAGACGAGGTAACGCTCCTGCAAAACGCGAGGCAGCGCGGGGCGCTCAACGTTCGCGTGCGCGCGATGGTGGGCTACGGATTCGGGGCTGCGGCGCCGAACGAGATGGTGCCGTGGCTGGATCGGGTGGCCGCTCGGATCTCGTCCGGCGATGACGCGCTCCGCATCTGGGGTCTCAAGCTCGTGCTCGACGGTGGCGCGGAGAACGGCGCCACCGAGGAACCGTACGTCGGGCAGCCGGATTTCAGAGGCCAGCTGTTCTGGCAGGAGGACGCGCTCGCCGACGTGATCGCGAACGCCGCGCGCCGCAACCTGAAGGTAGGAGTGCATGCGTGGGGCGATCGCGCTGTCCACACGCTGCTCGACGTCTACGAGCGCGTGCTCAAGGAGAACCCGCGCGTCCCCAGAGGCGCGCTCGTGCTCGAGCACGGCGGCCTCTCGCCGGCGAAGGAGCGCGCTCGCGCGATCGCGATGGGGATCCCGGTGACCGTGCAGCATCCACTGCTCCACGATCTTGCGTTCGGATTGATCGCCGGCCTCGGAACCAAGCGAACGGCGGACATCTTTCCAGTCCGCGAGTGGCTGCAGGAAGGCGCCCTCGTTGGTGCGGGATCGGATTATCCCGTCGGCGAGTATGACGCCATGATGTCGGTCTGGGGAATGGTCACCCGGCAGACGCGCGCCGGCGTCCTCGGGCCGGAACACGCGATCGACGTGGCGACCGCGGTTCGTCTCTACACAGTCGATGCCGCGCGTTTGATCGGCGAGAGCGATCGACTGGGCACCCTCGAGCCTGGGCGGCTGGCCGACGTCGTGGCGTACGGCCGTGACCCGATGAGCGTTCCCAGCGAAGAACTGCGGTCATTGCGGCCGACGTTCACGATGATTGGCGGCCACATCGTCGGCGACTCGTCGCGCGGAGATCGGTGACTGGGCGGGTCTGCCATGCCGAGCGCCAGCCTGCCGGCCCTGCTGAACCCAGGCCCCGTATGTGCGCCGAGCCAGTTCGCGATGTCGCTAGGTTCTCACAATCCGGTATGACAGGCTGACGCGCGTCCCGCGGGACGCGCGACGACGCTCGGCGGCTTCATGAAGAGCTCGCTGGCGACTGCCGAAGCTGACCGACGGAGGGAGAAGTCGCTGCCGATCGCTCCAACGGCTGCAGCCTCGCGCGACCATCCGTGCTGCCGCAGCGTGAACATCGGCTCAATCAGCGTGCAGTGCGCGCCGATCAGACGCGATACGCCACGCGTGCGGAGCTGTTCGCCCGCTTCGACGATGTCCGCCTCGCCGCTGGCGAACCAGTGAAACCCTCCAACGAGGGCCGCGATCGGTCGATCGGGGAACATCTGCCGGACATGTTCGATCGTGTTCACGACGCCCGCATGCCCGCACCCCGTCACGACGATGAGGCCATCACGAGTGTTGATGACCAGCGATTGCTCGTCGGGCACCGTATCCAGCACCAAGGCACTGCCCTGGCGCATCAGGAAGTCCGCAGGCAGTTTCTGATCGCGGTCGTTCGGACGCGGGATGCTTCCAGTCAAGACAAGTCCAGGGCGAATCTCGCGCGGTTCGGCTGAAAGATCGAAACGCGCGTGCTTCGCTTCGATGGCTGCGCGGCTGTCCCGCAACGGGTTGGTCTGATCAGCCGGCGACGCCTTGCTGAACTTCTCATCAAAGATGGCCGGATGCGCGTAGATCCTTGTCCCATCAAAACCGACAGCGTCCAGGACGGATAGAACCCCTCCGGTGTGGTCGAAATGCCAGTGACTGAGCACGACATCGTGGACGCCTTGCAGCGGCACGTCGAGAACCTTCGCGTTTCCGGTGACTGTGCCAGGCACCCTGCCCGTGTCGAACAGGAGTCGTACGTCGTCGGCCTCGACCAGGGCACTGAAGCCCCACTCGGCCTGGGCCCTCGGATTGGTCGTAATCTGGGTGCTCAGAAACCGAACTCGGACGTCATTGAAGGTTCGTGTGAACGTCACACGTGGCTGCGACATCGCAGAAGACGTGACTGTGGCCAGGACAACGACTGCGAAGACCTTGACTGAGTGCTTTGCCATAACGTCCTCCACGCGGCTGCCTGTTTCCCCGGGATACTAGCGCAATTGGCAATGTGCCGGAGGCGCTTTCCAAACGCTTGACGTACTCCCTGGTCCGATCTATACCTAGCTTGGACAAGGGAAGGCACATGCCGCCGAGCGACGACTATCAGCTGCTGCCCGGGACGCTCTACCTCCTCGTGCTGCGAACGCTGTCAAACGGCCCCATGCACGGCTACGCCATCGCGCGCCGGATTCGCGAAGCATCTGCGAACAGTCTGGACATCCAGGACGGATCGCTTTATCCAGCGCTGAACCGCATGCTGGTCAAGGGCTGGGTCACCGCAGAATGGGGCATCTCCGAAAACAACCGCCGCGCCCGCTTTTACCGGCTCACCCGCGAGGGGCGCAAGCAGCTCGAGGCGGAAACTCGGGAATTCGAGACGCTGGTACGCAACATTCAACTCGTGATGCGCACGGTCTAGACGAGGCGCGCAATGCCGCTGTGGAATGAGTGGACGAACCGGCTCCGATATCTGTGGCGGCGCGAACCGATCGACGAAGACGTCGAGCAGGAAATGCGCTTTCATCTCGACGCGCGCACTGACGAACTCGAGGCGTCCGGGTTCTCGCGCTGCGACGCCCGCCGTCAAGCGCACGCTGAGTTCGGATCGGTGAACCTCGCGCGCGACGAGGCACGCGGCGCCTGGCAATTTCGCTGGCTCGAGGACGCCGTCGCCGATCTTCGCTACGCAGCGCGATCATTCAGGGGCAGTCCGGGCTTCGCGATCACCGCGGTGCTGTCGCTGGCGCTTGGCATCGGGGCCACCAGCGCGATCTTCACCGCGCTCGACGCGGTACTCTGGAGACCGCTCCCTGTCGCCGATCCGGATTCGCTCGTGCTGCTCTCGGCCGTGCCGGCCGGTCTCATCGATCGGCTCCGTGCAATCGGCATATTCAGCGACGTCATCGCGATGCGGGCCGACGGGCTGAGCTTTACTTACGACGATCGCGCAGAGCGGATCGTCGGCGAAGCGGTGTCGCCTACCTACTTCACCATGCTCGGCGTTCGGCCGTTCCTCGGCCAGGGATTCTCGCCCGCGGTCCAGCGTGGCGATTGGGCGCCCGAAGTAGTGCTGTCGTATGGCTTCTGGACGCGACGGTTTGGCGCGGATCCAGCCGTGATCGGCCGCGTGATCCGGCTGAACACGGTGGCCTTCACCGTCGTCGGTGTCAGCCCGCCGGGATTTACCGGCCTGACACGCGGATCGGACTTCGAGCTGCGCGTCCCGCGACTCCCCGAGGGTCACGAGCTGCCGCAGATGCGGCTGATCGCGGCCGACGGCTGGGCCGAAGTCGCCGCCCGCCTCGCGCCAGGCGTGAATCGGGTGCAAGCCGAGGACGCGGCGAGTGCGCAGCTGCGCGAGTTCCTGCGGACAGCTCCAGATGGGCGGTTGCGGGACTCAGGGATGCGCGTGGTGCACGTGCGACCGGGAGGCCGTGGCAGCGACGAGATGCTGCAGCAGTTCCACGTGACGCTGTACGTGCTGCTGATTCTCGCGGCCGCCGTTCTGCTGACCGCGTGTACCAACGTCGCCAGCCTGCTCCTGGCGCGCGCAGGCGCGCGAGAGCGCGAGCTGGCGGTTCGGCTGGCGATTGGTGCCAGCCGTCCGCGGCTGGTGCGGCAGATGCTCGTCGAAAGTCTGCTGCTCTCGGCCATGGGGGCCGTCCTGGCTCTGGGCGTCGCTCGCTGGAGCAGCGCCGTGCTGCCGCTGTTCGTGCCCCAGGGACACCTCAACATCGTCCTCGATCTCACGATGAACACACGCGTGCTGGCATTCACGCTCGCGCTTTCGACGTTGACAGCGTTCGCGTTTGGCCTGTTCCCCTCACTTCAGGCCACCCGAAGCGATCCGGCCTCAGCGCTGAAGGCGGATTCCACTGGGGCCGTCGGCGCGGCGCGCGCTCGAGCACGACGGCTGCTCGTCATGACCCAGGTGTCGTTCTCAATCGTGCTGCTGATGGCTACGGGGCAGTTCGTGCGCACGCTGTTCGATCTCCAGCCCGCCGACTATCAGGCCGATCCGACTCGCGTACTGCTGTTTACGATGAAGCCGCAGCCGGAGGTTTACACGTCAGCGCGCAAGCTCGCGATCGCGGGCGAGTTGCTGCGGCGTGTCTCGCAGCTGACGAGGGTCCAGTCGGCCGCGCTCGTCGAACGCGGACCGCTGGGCAGTCGAAATGAGTCGCGCATGGTGCAGGGTGCCGGCCGCACAATCGGAGCGCAGCCGGATTGGGTGTCGCCGGGCTTCTTCGACGCCGTCGGCGTGCCGCGCATGGCCGGCCGCGATTTCACCGCCACTGATCGACCAGGTTCGCCGTACGTCGCAATCGTCAGCAGATCGCTCGCACGCGCGCTGTTCGACGACGAGAACCCGATCGGCAGAAGGCTGCAACTCGCCAACGACCGCATGCATCGTGTCTTCACCATCGTCGGTGTCGTGCGTGACATCCACTATGCTGACCTGCACCGCACCCCCGAGCCCGTAGCCTGGTTCACGTTCCAGGCCGATGACGATCTCTACATGCCGACCCTGCTCGTTCGCAGCCGGACGGCGGAAACCGCCAGCCTGGTTGCGGCCGTGCGCGGCGAATTCGATCAGATCGACCGCGGATTCCCCGTCTTCAACATCAGGACGCTGGAGGCGCGTGTCGACGACGCGCTTGCACGTGAACGCATGATCGCGAACATCTCGGCAGGCTTCGGTGTGCTGGCGCTGTTGCTGGCGGCGGTCGGGATCTACGGCGTTCTGGCGCACCTGGTCGTCCACCGTCGCCGCGAAATCGGGGTTCGCGTGGCTCTGGGTTCGACAACCGGATCGATCATCGCGTTGGTTGCGGGCGAGGGACTGGTGCTGGCGGCTGTCGGCTGCGCCGCGGGCGTCGCTATCGCGCTGCTGGGATCGCGGGCGTTCGCGCACTATCTTCCAGGTCTCTCGTCGGTGGATCTCCCAATAGTCGTCTGCAGCGTCGGCGTCATGCTCGCCGCCGCGGTCACGGCGTTGTACGTCCCGACGGTGCGTGCCTGCCGCGTGGATCCCCTCACGGCGCTGCGTCAGCAGTAGCCACCCTGGTCCGCGAGAACAACGCTTCGGCTTCAGCAAAGCCGTAAAAGGTGTTCTCGATCGATGCCCAGGTTCCGTACTGGTGCAACTCTTCACTGATCCGTTTCAATGATCCAAGCGTGGCCAGCATCCCCATCTGCCCGATACTGACGCGCGTAGCGCCAGCTGCGAACAACTCGGCGGCAGGCGGCGCTCCAGGCAGCGCCATCAGGCTGAGCGGTCCCGGTAACTGGGTGGCGAGCCGCTTGACGGTTGACGGATCGACGAGAAGCGGCACGAACACCAGGTCCGCTCCGGCCTGCATATAGCGCCCGCCGCGATCGACCGTGAGTGCAACGCGCTCGTCGACGTTTGCGCCGAGACTCAGAAGAAACGTATCGGTTCTCGCGTTGATGACCAGCGGCACCCCGCGGCGAGCCGCCGCTTCGCGCGCCGCGGCGATTCGCTCACACTGCGCGTCGACGCCGAGCAACGCCGCTGTGCCGCCGTAGTGCGCCGTGTCCTCGAGATTGATGCCGGCCGCGCCAGCATCGAGAACGTCGTCGACTGTTTGCCGGACGTCTGCGGGACTCGGGCCGTAGCCGCCCTCGATATCCGCGCTGACCGGCACAGACACCGCTTTCACAATCTTCGCGATGGCGCGGACCATCGCGTCGCGATCGATCTGCTCGGCATCCCGGTACCCCTCCGCGTACGCAATGCCGGCGCTCGTCGTCCCGATCGCGGTGAAGCCGGCCTCCTCGAAGATTCGGGCGCTCGCAGCGTCCCACGCGTTCGGCAATAGCAGCCGGCCGGCGCTGTTCTGTTCACGAAACCTCGCCGCCTGTAACGCCAGTGATGTTGTCATGATGCTTCCTCTGACCGCCTGTCGGCAATGACTTGCGAACCTGGCAGCGCTTCCTGCCAGTGTTCGCGTAGCACCTGGTTGAAGTCGGCCCAGCGTTCCTCTGGGAAAAAGATCCGAGCGCCCCCGAGCTCGACGCGCCGCCGCGTTCCGGGGATTGTTCTGGCGAGCCACTTTGACCATTCGACATCGAAATACACGTCGTCGGTCCCCCAGACGATGAGCGTCGGTGCGGTCAGCGCCTTCAGTCGTTTTTCGATGGCTCGTGTGTGCGCATTGTCGAAGGCCGCCAGAAACCGCTGGAAGTCTCGGGTACGCTGGTCGGTCCGGACCAGTGGCCGCAGGTAGGTGTCGATGCTCTCGTCGGTGACGTGTTCAGGGTGCTCGTATGCCGGTCCGAGCGCCTGCGGGGACCGATAGATGTCCTTGTTCGTCAGCATCGCTTCGAGCGTCTCACGGAGGCCGCCGCTGGCCGCCATGGCAAGAAACGGCTTGAACGCTTCCGGGGGCCAGTTGTCGTGGACGTCGCAGTCGGTCAGCGTCAGGGTTCGAACGCGGCGCGGATATAACGCACTGAAGATCTGCGCGATGCCGCCTCCACTGTCGTTCCCGACGAGATCCACTTGCTCCACGCTCAAGCGGTCGAGGAACTGCTCGAGCATCCTGGCGTTGGCTGTGACCGACACGTCCTGATCGCCTGTGATGTCCGTTTCGCCGTGCGTCAGCAGGTCGACCGCAATGCAGCGCCGGATATCGCATAGGTGCGCCAATTGATGTCGCCAGAGGTGTTTGTTCAGCAGCACGCCGTGCACGAACAGCGCGACCGGTCCGGTCCCCTGCTCGGTGTACGCGATGCTCCCCGAAGGTGTCTGAACGGTATGGGTACTCCCTGAAACAATGCTGGTCGTCATCGCTGACCCCCGGCCTGTGCATCGAAGCCGGCGATCGCCTCTCTCAGCTTCTGAGCGCACTCCTCGCAGCAAACCTCGACAGTTTTTCCGCCGATCGTGACCTTGATCGCGTTCGCGTCCAGCGCGCAGTCACAGGCGGCACACGTGCGTTCTTTCATGACGTCCTCCGCTGATGATGTTCAGCTCCAACGGAGGCCAGTAAAACACCAGGGCGGGAGTCGCCGCTTCCAAGATCTTTAGTGACCTCGTGTCCGAGGATTGCGCGGCCGCCCGAAACACTCAGCGATTCTTTCTGAGTAGTGTCCAGATCCACCCGACGAACGTGAGAACAATCAAGGGATAGCCGACTGATGGCAGAGGCGCAGAGGTGGGCAGCAATTGCTCTCCCAGGAAGATTCTTGCGGCTGTAACAGCGAAGAGGACGGCTGCTGTCATACCCGCGAGACGGATCCAGGCGGCAAACGTTCCCGGGATGCTTATGAGCAGAAGCGCCGCCGCCCACAGGGCGACTCCGGCCCCGAAGGACGGAACGCTGCCCGCGAGGCCCGCGGCGGTTCCTGATAGCAGGAGGCTCTCTCCGGCGACGAACACCAGAAAGCCCGCGGCCACGCAGTCGTTCCCGCTTCGCAGGAACTTCAGTGTCAGAAGTGCCGTTGCCACCACCAGGCCGACGCCGTCGATCGCCCAGAAGACCTGGCGAAGAGATGCGTCAGCGACCACCGTCCCAGCGAGCCCGAACACTGCGCCCAACGCGAGGCCGACAGCCGCAGTGATGTCCAGCCTTTTCGGCGCAACTGTGTTGATGGCAAGCTCCCTTCTCGTCAGTATTCGCGTGGCGGCCGGCGCCCATCGGGACGATCCGTTTCGACGAACGCTTTCAGCCTGGCCAGCTGCCCTCGGAGCACGCTGTCGACGACCGTCGGCAGGTCGCGAAACCCGCCGGCGCGGAAACCGCCGACGGTATAACTCAGTTCGACCGCCGTTCCGCCGCCGTTCTGCAGCAGGCTCCACGACATCGTTCCGACCAGCGCCGCTTCCTGCAGCGGCCCGATCGCGCCATTGAGCCGAAGAAGCTTGTCGGGCGATGCGTAAACGACGCGCATGTGCTCGACGCCCCCTCCGTCTGGCAGCCGCTCGCAGAAGCAGCCACCAGGCTTCGCGTCGAGCGAGAGGTTGCGCGCATCATGGGAGAAGGTGTGCGTGGGATCCCACCAGGCGCCGACGCTGTCGGTGAGCGCGGTGTACACCTTCCTCGGCGGTGCGTTGATCGTAGCGGTGTTCCGTACGACAAAGCCGACGGCGGTGCTTTCGATCACCTCGCCCCGCAGTGGCGCGGCGAACAGCGCGAAAAGGATCGCAACAGTCACAGTGTTCGCTCGCATCATTCGGCTCCTGTTGGATACGTCGCCATGGCTCGCCGGGTTGGTCCCGATGATCGTTCGGTCCCATAGGTCGCGAGCTGTTGAGGGATCTACGTCACGCCGGACGTCCGGGCTCTACCTCGACAAATGCGTCGTAGAGCCCGCATCCTCCGCCCCAGTCGGTCGGTTCTTCCGCGGTCAGTGCGTTGACCGACTGTCGTCTACCGCTGCCATCGTCGAGTCCGCCGAAGGGCATCCAGGCCACGCCCGGCCGGACGCGCGTCGACACCTTGCAGCGTGCGCGCACCTCACCGCAGTCGTTCCACACGCGCACCACCTCCGCGTCGCGCACGCCGCGGCGTGCGCTGTCGTCCGGGTGCAGCTCGATGACCAGGTCGCCCTCGCGCCGGCGATGGACGTCGATGTGGCCGTAGCTGGAGTTGAGGAAGTGCAGCGTCTTGCCGGTGATGAGCTGGAGGCCGCTGCCGCGGGCGATGTCGCCCGGCGCCGGCAGCGGATCGAGGCCGCGCTCGCGGAGCGATTCTGCAAACAGCTCCGCCTTGCCTGAGCGGGTTGGAAAGCCGCCGTTCGCAAACGGCCGCCAGTCTTCCGGTCGGTTCAGCCGCGCGTGGCCATCCTGCCAGAGCCGCTCGAACGTGATTCCCTCGAGCCACGGGTGACCGCTGGCGAGCGCCGCGCGGAGCATCGATTCGTCGCCCTCGAAGAGCCACGACTCCGTCCGGCCGAGCGCCGCCGCCAGGCGACGGAACAACTCGGTGTTGCAGAGCGACTCACCGACCGGCGCGATCGCCGGGCGATTGAGGGCGAGGTACAGATGTCCCCAGGCGGGCGAGAGATCGAGGTGCTCGATCTGGCTCGTCGCCGGCAGCACGTAATC
>Ga0066903_100006995_pt1 | contig 10144 bp, 9 predicted proteins | sample PanSoiMetaGPlot1_FD_67491 | JGI IMG/M metagenome (GOLD analysis project Ga0066903, IMG submission 67491) | Tropical forest soil microbial communities from Panama analyzed to predict greenhouse gas emissions - Panama Soil - Plot 1 (version 2) | ecosystem: Environmental > Terrestrial > Soil >... | reverse complement strand
CGACGTGCTGAGCCGCGTGATTCACGGATCGCGCATTTCGCTGTACGTGGCGGTCACCTCGATCGGCACCGCGATGCTGATCGGAGGCAGCCTCGGACTCACGGCGGGCTACCTCGGCGGTGCGTGGGACAACCTCATCAACCGCGTGCTCGACGTGTTCTTCAGCATTCCCGGCCTGCTGCTGTCCGTCGGCATCGCCGCGATGCGGGGACCGGGCGTCAACAGCGCCGTGGTGGCGATCGCCATCGTCTACACGCCGCTGTTCGCGCGCGTCATGCGCGGCCCCGTGCTCGCAGAGCGAGCGAAGGAATACGTGGAGGCGGTGCGCGCGCTCGGGGCGACGCGCTGGGTGGTGGCGCTCAAGCACGTGCTCCCGAATGTGCTGTCTCCGTTCGTGGTGCAGGGCACGGTGGCCTTCTCCCAGGCGATCCTCATCGAGGCGTCGCTCAGCTACCTCGGCCTGTCCGCGCAACCGCCCACGCCCTCGTGGGGCAACATGCTCAACGAGGGGCGAACCTACCTCGAGACCGCGCCGTGGATCTCGGTCTTCCCCGGCCTCGCCATCATGGCCGCGGTCCTCGCCTTCAACCTCATCGGCGACGGCCTTCGCGATGTCCTGGATCCGAGCAGCTCGTGATCGCCGCGGGGCCGCCGCCGACAACTTCTCCACGACCCGAGTGAGGAGATCACGCGGGCCGACCGCTCAACGAGGAGGAACGATGATGACGACGAAACGCCCGCCCGACTCTGCCCCACTCACGCGTCGCGACCTCCTGAGGGTCGGCGGCGCCGCCCTCGGTGCCCTCGCTCTGCCTCGGTCGGCACACGCGCAGACGCCGCGCGCCGGGGGCAGCCTCGTCAGCGCGCAGGCCACCGAGGCGACGGGACTCGACCCCCAGCTCGTCCCGGCATTCTCCCGGAGCCGCCGTTCCCCGCTCATGTACAACCAGCTCGTCCGCTTCGACGCCGAGATGAATCCGGTGCCCGAGCTCGCGGAGTCGTGGGAGGTGAGCCGCGACAACCTCACGTGGACGTTCAAGCTCCGGCAAGGCGTGAAGTTCCACGATGGGCAGGAGCTGACCTCGGCCGACGTCAAGTTCACCTTCGACCGCTTGCTCGAGAAATCGCCGGGCAAGGCCGACTTCATCACCGTCGACAAGATCGAGCCCGTCGGGAAGTACACGGTCAAGTTCGCCACCAAGGAGCCCTTCGCCGGCCTCCTGGCCGCCCTCGGCAGCTTCTGGGGCTTCATCATCAGCGAGGCGGGCATCAAGAAGCACGGCGATCTGAACAAGGCGGCGCTCGGCACCGGGCCGTTCATGCTCGCCGACTGGAAGGTGGAGCAGCAGATGGTTCTCAAGCGCCACCCCGCGTACTTCCGGGCCGGTCATCCCTACGTGGACGAGCTCATCCTGAGGGTGATTCCCGACGAGGCCAACATCGTCGCCGCCCTCCGGACCGGGCAGATCCACCATGCCTTCATCGAGGACAACAAGAACTACAACCTGCTCAAGGACGAAAAAGGCCTTACCGGCTACCGCAGCTCACGGCTCGGCTACGACTTCATGAACATCAACGCGAGCCGCGGCCCGCTGAAGGATGTTCGCGTCCGCCAGGCGATCAGCTGGGCGGTGGACCGCGCCCAGGTGCTGAAGGTCGCGGCCTCGGGCTTTGGCCGCCTGACCCCTCCCGCCACCGCGCCGATGAAGGCATGGCAGCTCCCAGAGGAGCAGTGGATGCGCTTCTATCGGCCCGATGTCGACAAGGCCAAGAAGCTCATGGCGGAGGCGGGGGTCGCCGGCGGCTTCAGCGTGAAGCTCGGCGTGATTCCGACCTTCCCCACGATGGTCGCGGGCGCACCGGTGATCGCCGCTCAGCTCAAGCGGATCGGCATCACCGCCGAGATTGAAAACGTCGAGTACGCGGTGTGGATCAAGCGATGGCTTGCCAAGGATTTCGATTTGACCATGAACACGCTGCCCGGCTATCCGGATCCGGACACCGCGTTCTTCCGCCCCTTTCATTCGACCAAGGGCCAGAACTGGAACAGCTGGAGTGTGCCGGAACTGGACGCCCTGCTCGAGGACGGCCGCCGGACGATGGACCAGAAAAAGCGCAAAGAGATCTACGACCGCGCGCAGATCATGATTCTCGACAACGTGCCGCACCTCTTCTTGTACTCGGCCGACACGATCGATTTCACCCAGACGTCGGTGAAGGGTTTCCGGCAGCATCCGACGACCTTGCTCTACGGTTTCGAGGGGGCGTGGCTCGACAAGGCGTGACCGGGCCGCGCGGCAGAAACGGCGCGCACGACGGCGAGCCGACGCGCCGCAGCCGTGAGCGATGACCAGGTATCTCGTCGTCCGCCTTTATTCCATGGCGCTCACCCTGCTCGGACTCACCGTGCTCGTCTTCCTGATGCTACGGCTGATTCCCGGCACCGTGGTGGAGCAGATGATCGGCGCCGACGCGGCCGCGAGCCCGGCCATGGTCGAGCAGCTCAAGCGGTTCTTTGGCCTCGACCAGCCGTGGCACGTGCAGTACGCGCGCTGGCTCGGTCAGCTCGCGCGTGGTGATCTCGGCACCTCGTGGCGAACCGGCAAGCCCGTGCTTGCTCTCATCATGGAGCGCCTGCCCGTGACGCTCGAGCTTACGGGCCTGGCGGTCGGGTTCGCCATCGCCCTCGGCATCGCCGCCGGGGTCCTTTCCGCCGTCCGTCGCGATCGAGCCGTCGACAACGTCGCCCGCATCGGGACACTGCTCGGCCTGTCCGTACCGGTCTTCTGGCAGGGCACGATGCTGATCCTCTTCTTCTCGCTGTACCTCCGCTGGATGCCGCCGGTCATGTGGGTGGATTTCTTCACCGATCCCTGGCGGAACCTCGCGATCATGGTGCTTCCCGCGGTGTGCCTCGGCACCGCCAGCGCGGCCAACATCGCGCGGACGACGCGAGCGTGCATGCTCGACGTGCTCCGCTCGGAGTACATCCGGACAGCGGCGGCAAAGGGGCTCGCCGAGCGGGCCGTGATGCTGAAGCATGCTCTCCGCAACGCGCTGATCCCGGTGGTGACCGTGGCCGGGCTACAGGTGGGGATTCTGCTCGGCGGCACGGTCGTGGTGGAGGAGGTCTTCACGCTGCCCGGGGTCGGTCGGCTGGTGTTATGGGCGATCTACCAGCGCGATTACCCGCTCACGCAGAGCACGATCCTGTTCATCGCGGTGATGTTCATGGCGATCAACCTCGCCGTCGACTTGCTGTACAGCTATCTGGATCCGCGGATCCGCTACGCCGCGTGACGCGGGCCAAGGCAATCCCGGTCGATCGCGTACATCAGGATGTTCGCGTCGACCAGGATCACTTGCGCAGCTCGAGCTTGCGGGCGATCTCGTCGTCTTCCAGGGCATCGGCTACGCGAAGCGCCCTGGTCACTTCTGTTCCGGGCGTGGACGCCGCCGAGCGCCACGGGCGTGATCCGGTAACGCCGGGCCTTGACGGACACCTTGCCGGCAGCCGGTACAGCCTCGAGCGTCTCGTTCACGGAGCGCTTCCAGGATTTGCCAGAGCGGTGGGCCAGCGCCTTCAAACGCTTGGCGATGTGATCGTCGATGGTCAGCGTGGTTCTCATGCAGGAGATGCTAGAGCCGAATGGGGAGAGTCACCAGGGCTCGGAGGGCGAACGTCTGGCGCCACTCCACGCGGTCGGCGGCGAGGTCGAGTCGAGGACAGCGACGGAGGAGCGCGGCAAACACGATGCGCCCCTCCAGCCGAGCCAGCGGCGCCCCGAGGCAGAAGTGGATCCCTGAGCCGAAGGCGAGGTGTCGATTGTCCCGGCGGCCGAGGTCGAGCCGGTCGGGCTCCAGAAAATACGCGGGATCGCGATTGGCGGCGGCGAGCAGCGCCAGCACCAGCGATCCGCTGGGAATCGTGCGATCGCCGATCACCACGTCCGCAGTCGTCAGTCGGCTCACGCGCTGCACCGGGCAGTCGTAGCGCAGGAGTTCCTCGACGGCGCTCTCGATGAGGGTCGGATCGCCGCGCAGCCGCGCCAGCTCGGCCGGATGGCGCAAGAGCGCCAGCACTCCGTTGCCGATGAGGTTCGCGGTGGTCTCGTGGCCAGCGAGGAAGAGCAGGATGACAGTCGCGAACAACTCATCGGTGCTCAGCCGATCGCCAGCCTCCTCGGCGGCGATCAGCGCGGACAGGATGTCCGCGCGCGGTGCGCGCCGCCGCTCCGCCACGAGACGCTGGAAGTACTCGCGGATGGCGACGCCCGCAGCCTTGGCGCGGGCGATCACCTCGGGGTCGGAGACGATGAGGGCGTCAAGGCTCCGCGCGATGTCAGTGGACCACTCGCGGAGGCGGTCCCGATCCCGCTGCGGCACTCCGAGCATCTCGCAGATCACGCCGGCCGGCAGCGGATAGGCGAGGTCCGCGATCAGATCCATTTCGCCGCGGTCGGTCGCGGCGTCGAGCAGTCCATCGACCATGGACTCGATTTGCCTGCGAAGGCCCTCGATCGCACGCGGTGTAAAGGCTTTGCTGACGAGGGCGCGCAACCGGGTGTGGTCCGGCGGATCCTGGAGCAGCATCGACTGCCCGAAACCAGGTCCGCCGAAGCGCGCGGTGATGAGTTCCTGGAAGCCGCGGCGGCCGAAGCGCACATCCCGCAACGCAAGGGCGACGTCGTCGTAGCGCGAGAGCACCCAAACGCCGGCTGCGCTCAGATGCACGGGGTCTTCGGCCCGCAGCCGGTGATAGACCGGATACGGATCCTCGATCGCCTCGGGGGCGAGCGGGTTGAATTGGACGCGCTCAGTGCTGGCCATCGATCGGCACCGTGGTGCGGTGGGCGTGGATCACGATGACTGCCCCGAGCCAGCGCTGACGGTCAGGGGCGCACCGCCGCCGTCAAACTGGTGGCGAGTCGTCGTCGTCGCTCGATGCGGCACCCGCTGCCCTTCGAGCGGGTGCCGCGACGTCACGGACCGCAGAGGCAGTGTTACCGAGTGAATGAGGTCGGCGTCACGGGCGCTTCGGTCGTCACCGCATCCTTCTTGCCGTCGGATTCGAACACGAGCAACCCGGCGATGCCCATCTGCGGCTTGTCGAGGGGGATCAATCGCTCCTCGGACCAGACCTTGTTCTGGATGCTCACCTTGAGCGGCACGGTCTGCTTGGGTTCAATCGTCGCCGGTTCTACGGTCAGCCCATTGCTTTGGTTGAACGTCAGGTTCGACGTCGTGAACCCCACCAGCTTCATGGGCTGGCTACCGGTGTTGCTGACCTCGGTCTTGAGGACGACGGTGTCAGACCGAGGGTCATACGTCGCGCCAGAGCTCTTCGCCTGAGCAAACGGGGCAGGTTGGGCGGGTTGAGGGGGCGTGAACCTTAGGACCTGCTGGGCTATCCTGACCGGCCACGTGTAATTCATGTAGATCCAGCCGGTGATGAGCAGGAGGACCGTGAGTCCGGCGATGATGTTGCACGTCAGGTGATCCGCCTTGGTGATCAAGCCGATGTCCTCACCGGAGTCGTTGAGAGGAATCTGGCTCGTGACGGCCAGATTGGTGACCGTCCGGTGCTTGAGCGTCCACCACAGCATCCACCACACTCCGAGGAGAAACCCCAGGAACGAGAACCAGAAGACCCATCCCGTCGCGTACGTGTCGAGGTTGATCGTCCGGCCATCGAGCAGCTTGACCTTGTTCTCATAGCCGCCGGGCGCGGCGGCGACGGTGACCCATTGCCCGGGACCGAGCAGCCCCCCGCTATGCAACACATACAGTGTCGGATGCACGTGCCAGTATCCCGGCGTCCGGCCTTCCAGGACCATCCGGAAGTCGTACACGCCCCCTTTCTCCAGCGTGAACGAGGCCGGCGCGGAGTGTCCGTTGATGGTCCGTTCCTTCATGACAAAGTGCGGCCCACTGGCGGAGATGTTCACGTAGCCGAGCTCGGGATTTTCCAACGTCGTCGGCCAGACCTCCAGCACCTTGACCTTGCCGGTAATGACCAATTGCTCGCCCTGTTTCACGTCGCGTGAAGAAAACTGGACGTCCTGCCACGCCACGGTCTTCATTCGCAGGAAGCCTTCTTGTGCCCGCTCGCCGTGGCCGCTTGCCACGCTCCCGCTGCCGAGGATGCACATCAGGCCGATCATGACGGCCGAAACAAGGGTGCCTATCCGCTTGTGACGCATCGCGAGTCGCCTCCCCTCGTGCGGATCGCGGTTCATTTGCGCACACCCGTCGGGTCCCATACCATCAGCGCGTAACACACGACACCCGTCACAAAGGACGTGATGAGCGCCAGCAGCACACTGCCGCTCGACAAGTTGATCTCTCCCTCGAGAAGCCCGTGGTCTGCCAGCGCGCTCGAAGTCCACGCCAGCGCCGAGACCAGAGCCACGAGGGTGCCGAGTGTCGTTCGTTGGCTCATCGCCACAATCAGATCCTCGCTCGCTAGACCTTCTTCATGAACTTCATGATCGGCCAGATCGCGAGTATGCGAGCGATTGCCTGCCCGACCCAGTACCCGGCGGTGGCCACGGTACCGCCGAACAGGATCGCGACCAACGTGGTCTCTTCGAGGAAGCTGCGCAGGGTGCCGTGCTCGATCATCCGGAGATATTCCGGCGTCGCGCTTCGGAGGTAGCTGATGCCCTGGACATCCGCGAGCGTGAGCACGCTCCCCATGAACTCGACGGGCTGCAGGAACGGGGCGAGCGTGACGTAGTTGGAGACCCAGAACGCGAGGCTGAATGCCATGCCTCCGACCACGGAGGTGATCACAAAGCTCTTCGTCTTGAGCAGGATCCAATCGGTGAGGATGGCGGCCGGGACGATCGACGCGGGCCAGACGAAGTTGAGCGGATAGTTCACGAAGACGTCCCACTGGAGCCATCGGCCAAGCCACGACACCAGCCACAGGCCGACCGCCGTGTACGTGAACCCCGTGGGGAATCGCCAGGCCAGCCACTGAATGTACTGGATGGCCGAGGGGATGATGATCATCGCGAACGGGGTGATCGTGACCCACCACTGCCGGTCCTTCCAGTCGGTCCAGAAGTCCCAGTCACCAGCGAACAGGAGTTTGGTGATGTCGGCCGCAGCGGCGACGACGGGCAGGGCGGTCACCCAGAAGACCAGGTCCCACTTGTAGTCGAAGAAGCGGTACTTCTTATTGAGCAGGGTGTTGAACTGGGCTGCCTCTTCAGCCGTGCGTGCTATCGCCACGTCTTGATCCTCCTAAACAGCGGCGCAGGGCGGCGTTGCAGGGACCCGCCAAGGTCGGAGCGGGTCCGACACGGGCCCGTTGGACCAGCCGGCCTCAGCGAGCTGCGGATGAGGCCGCGGCTACCTCCGCCTCCTTCTCCCTTTCGATAGCGAGGAGTCGAATGATGGTCTCGGCCCAGAGGGCGAAGATGCCCGCGGCCAGCCAGCCATAGAGGACGAAGGGCCAGTGGAACGGAGCCGCGAAGATCTCCTCGAGGATCCACAGGCTGTGGGCCCATTCGTTGAACGCCACCTGCATCATTTCGGTGACGGAAGCTGCGATCAGGAAGGCGAAGGACCACGGGAAGCCCTTGTCAGGCCCGTAGACCTTGGGTAGCCGATAGCGCCCGTACAGATAGGTCCCGATGGTCATGGTGATGCCGGCGGGGAACCAGAAGTAGAACATCGGGATGTGCGACGGCGTGAGCGCCGTATCCCGGATCGCGGTCTGATGCCAGCTCCCATCCTGGTTCGGCCAGAAGCTCGCCATGACGTAGAGCGTCAGGCTCGTCATCGCGATCAGGCCCCAGAACACGGCAATCCGGCGCACCTCCTCTTCTGGCGTCACCGGCTTGTCGATGATCTCCCGGCCGGTCCGGACGAGCCAGCCCCACCAGAGGCCCGTGCCCGCGCCGACGATGAGCAGTTCTGCCCAGACCAGGCTCCGGAAGTACTTCGTGAACTCGGGTGTGGACGAGTCGATGCCGACCGTCCAGGCGTAGCGCGAGGTGTACCACCAGTGAACAGCGGTCACCAGGATGATTGCGAGGCAGCCCCACACGCAGGTCTTCCAGCCCCCCATCCAGTCAGTCGGGCCATACTGCACCTTTTCCGGAGACCGATCCTCAATTGCAACGGCTGATGGTGTCGCCATCGTGTCCTCCTTTGTCAGCCCCGTTGCTGAAACTTCAGTGCCGGCGCCCGGAACAATCCCGACGCCGACACTCCCCCTCTGCGCGACTACGGAATCAACACGGCTCGCCCCTTGACGCGGCCGTGGTGGAGATCGGAGATCGCCTGATTGATCTCGCTGAGTGGGTAGTAGACGGTGGCCAGGCGAACCCGTCCTTCGCCCGCAAGGGTCATCAACTCCGTCAAATCCGCGTAGGTGCCCACCAGATTGCCGATGATGCTCTTCTCGCTGAAGATCACGTCGATGGCTGGGATCTGGATCGTGCCGCCGTAGCCGATGACGTAATAGGAGCCGGCGTTGCGAGTCATCGCCAGGCCCTGATCGATCGACCCCCCTTCGCCGACGAAGTCCAGCACGGCCTCGGCGCCCTTTCCCCGCGTGAGTTGAAGCACCTCGCGGACGCCATTGTCTCCGCCCTTGACGCGATGCTTGGCGCCTAGCTCCTCGGCGAGCCCGAGAGCCAGATCCGAGTGGTCGACGACGATGATCTGGGCCGCGCTCTTCGCCTTGAGGACCTGGTACGCAATGTGGCCAAGGCCGCCAAAGCCGATGATCACGGCGAAGTCGCCGGGTTGAAGGACCTTCGCGGCCTTGTTCGCCGCGTGATACGCGGTGAGGCCGGCGTCGGCGTGGGGGGCAACTTCCTTGGGCGTCACACTCTCGGGAAGCCGGACCAGGTTTCGCTCCTTGACCTGAAGGTATTGAGCGAACCCGCCGTCGCGGTTGATGCCGGGAAACGCACCGCTCTCGCAGTGCATGTCGTTGCCGCGCCGGCATGCGGGGCAGGCCCCGTCGGTGATGAGCGGGTGGACGATCACGGCGTCGCCCTTCTTGAAGCGCCGCACCTCCGGACCCATGTCCTCCACCCAGCCGGCGTTTTCGTGACCTGGAGTGTAGGGGAGCTGAACGCCGACTTTGTTGCGCCAGATGCCCTCGATGATGTGCAGGTCCGTCCGACAGAGCCCCGCCCCGCCGATCCGGACGATCACGTCATCGGCGTCCTGGATCTTCGGTTCGGGAAGATCTTCCAATTTCAGGAACTCGGTGCCCTTAAACGCCGAGTCGTATTGATGAAGCCTCGCGCCTTTCATTGCGCCAACCTCCTGATCGCGGGTCCAGGGTGGATTCGGTCAGGGGATGCCGGGATTGCGTGGTCAGTTTCGCCGTAGCGGGTCTTGAGCATGCCGCGACAGAACGAGGCATTGAACTCTACCGAGAGGCGGGTGCGTTGGGCGTGCGAGAGGTTGCCTCGGAACTCCGGTGGCTGTATCGGTTTTCCGTCAGGGTGCACGAAGGCGGGCGCCGTCCTCCCGCTCGTCAGTCCTCGTTCCTCTAAGATGGCCCGATAGCGTTCCGCGAGAGCCGTCCCCTCGCTGTCCAGGGGCAGAGACGGTAGGTCGCCGACCTGCACTCGCAAGATGGCGTCCTCCGACCACCCCGTCGCGAGCAAGCACCGGATCAGGCGCTCCTGTCGTGACAGAAACGCCTTGACGCGAAAGGTCTCGCGCAGATCTTCCAGGTCACCAGTCGCGAGTTCGGGAAATGATTCGGTGAACGTCTTGCCACAGTTCACTCCGTCGTTGATCTCCTGGCCGAAGAAGTGGTCCTGCAGCCGCACGTCTACCCGCTCTACCCAAGGCAACTCCGACACCCGCTCACGGATGTCGGCCGCCATCATGAACGCGAAGTTGGCGGCACACCAGAACGTGGGCAAGCGAAAGTGAACAGTCACTGCGTTCCCGTCGATGCCGACTCCGCCGATGAAGCCGAGATCCGTGAGCGGTTGATCCAGTTCGGGATCGCTGACCTTCGCCAACTGGCCGTAAACTTCGTCGCGACGCATTCGGCGTTTCCCAGTGGGCGTTCGGCTCACCGCCGGGCGGCACCGGCATCCTGCCCAAGTTGCTTCTTGTGCCCCTGGATGTCGATGCCATAGAGACTGGCGGCGTTCTC
>Ga0066903_100006994_pt1 | contig 10144 bp, 8 predicted proteins | sample PanSoiMetaGPlot1_FD_67491 | JGI IMG/M metagenome (GOLD analysis project Ga0066903, IMG submission 67491) | Tropical forest soil microbial communities from Panama analyzed to predict greenhouse gas emissions - Panama Soil - Plot 1 (version 2) | ecosystem: Environmental > Terrestrial > Soil >... | reverse complement strand
TTGCTCGTGCTGACGTGGTTCCTCGGTCGATCGCTACCGTTCGTCAACCTGTCGTCACTCGCGCAGTTCTATTCCGCTCGTCTGTCCCGCACCTACATCGGTGCGTCCAACGAAGCGCGTCAGCGTCACGGCGCGACCATGACGGAGGAAATTCCCGGTGACGATTTCGAAATGTACGAGTACGCCCCTCAGCAGCACGGCGGGCCGCTGCATTTGATCAACGTGACGCTGAACGAGACAGTCGGCGGGCGGTCGCAGGTGGAAGATCGCGATCGCAAGGGCTTGGCGATGGCGGTTGGTCCCGCTGGCGTCAGTGTCGGCGTGCGACACCATGCCGCGTGGAAGGACGGGACCCGCATGGCCGAAATCGAGCCGATTGCGGCCGTCGAGCCTGGAAGCGACTCGACTCAGGGGTTCCACATCTGGAGCAGCACTCCGCCGCCGATTGCGCCCAAGCGGCTGTCGTTGTCGCAGTGGACGTCGATCTCAGGAGCGGCTGTCGCCACCGGCATGGGCGCCAACACAAAACTCGGACTCAGCCTGTTGCTCGGCATCGGGAACGTGCGCCTCGGCTACTGGTGGGATAGTAAAGCGGAACCCGATCGGCAAGGTGGCGTCGCGCCGAAACCGAGCGTCCGACTGCAGCGGCTCCTCTCCAAAGCGCTGCCGGTACAAAGCTCACTCATGCAGGAACTGCTCGCGCAGTTCCATGGTCCGCGTCGAAGACTATGGTATTTGAGTGACGGCGGTCACTTCGAGAACACCGCCTGCTACGAGCTGCTGCGGCGCCGCGTGCCGCTCATCGTCATCTGCGACGACGGGGCCGACCCGGAGTATGGATTCGCGGACCTGGCGAACCTCGTGCGCAAGGCGCGTCTCGATTTCAACGCCGACATCAAGTTCATGGTCGGTGCCGACAACATCGCCGGACACTTTCAGGATCTCATTCCGAGGGCGCCTCACGGCGAGTCCGGCCACTCGGATCGCCAGCCGAAGATCGATCTCGGCATCCGCGTGTCGGCGTCTCACCTGCTGCTCGCGCGCGTCGACTATCCCGATGACGAGCAGCTGGGACCCGGCTTCTCCTCCACAGACGGCAAAGCCCATTCGCTGCTGGTGATTCTCAAGCCGACGTTGACTGGAGACGAGCCGCTCGACGTCCTGCAGTACGCGGCGTCGCATCCGACCTTTCCGCAGGAAACGACGGCCGATCAGTTCTTCGACGAAGCGCAGTGGGAGAGCTACCGCAGGCTCGGCGAGCACATCGGACACATCGTCACCAAGCTGGACATCGCGTCGCTGTGGGCGAAGGTGTCAGACGACGCGAATCTCTCGGGAGTGGATGCGTAACGTCCGGCTGAAGCCGGACGCTACGGAGGTCCTGAGAACGCGTTGAGGAGTATCGGCAGCAGCGCGTGCATCTTCGACAGGACAGTCCGCGAAGGTGTGAGACCCGGACGGAACCCTTCCGCGACCAACCGATCGAGGACGTCGCGACGGCTGGCGATGACATGCACGGGGACGTCCCATGGCGCGCCCTCGCCGCTGACGAGGGCGGGCGGCTGATGATCGCCGAGCAGAATCATGACGACGTCGCGATCGCGCGTCTTGCGCAGATACCCTGAGAGCGTCGCGTATGTGTAGCTGATGGCGTCGACGTAGCTCGGACCGAGATTCAACCAGTCGGCCTGCTGATCGAACGATCGGTCCAGGTCCGCTTCGTCGTACGGCTGATCGGTCAGCGTCCGGGCCCAGTCGGGTTGGTACGGCGGCGTCGGCCTGAACGGCGTGTGCGTGCTGATCGTTGGAAAGAACATGAACAGCGGCGGCCGCGACCGTTTCTCTCCTTCGAGCGCGTCAAACTTCGCCAGTGCAAACTCGTCGGGGATGTCGAACCACCCGAACTCCGGACCGCGATAGTCGAGGCGCTCGCCACCGTAGATGTCGTCGAAGTGATAGAACGATCCCTCCGGCCAGGCCTGCCAGAGTCCCGGCATCAACGCGATCGCGCGATACCCGCGGTGCTTGAACGCGGTGATGATGGTGTCGCGTTTCTGCGCCATCAGCATCGCGTTCACGTCCGGGTCGCGAACCTCGATGCCGGACATGAGGCTGATGTGCGCCAGCCACGAGTTGCCGCCGAACGTCGGCGACTCCACGTACGCGGACACGACATCGCGATTCGTGTCGCGAATTGCCTCTTCAAATGTGCGCCGTGCCGCCGCCAACCCGTGCGCGAAGGACGGGCGGTCGAACGTGACCGCGCCGTACGACTCGAGAAAGATGAGGTATACATCCGCGCCCGCGATTCGCGCGAGGTCGGCAGTCATCGGCGGACTGGCAGGAACGGTCGTCGTCCCCGCCATCGCCCGGACCGCCACGCCGACCTGGCGCGCGTACGTCAGCGTCACAGGTCGCGCGACGTCGACCCCAGGGACGCGCGCGCCCGTCGTCGACTCAGCGGCGAACAACAGCAACACGATGGCCGACACCGTCGTGAGTAAAGCGCGTGTGCCCGGATCACGCGCGGCGCGAGTCACTTCGCCGATCGCCCATCGCAGGACGACATAGAGCAATGTGAGTACGAGCGCCACGGCGGCGACCACGCCAAGCACGAGCCAGATGTACGCGGCTTTCGCGAGCAGCGACACGACGTCCGGAATGAATCGCAGATCCCAATAAAGGTTGATGTCGCGGCCGAAGAGCGCCGTCGCCGTGACGTCGGCATACCGGCCGAGGACCAGACCAATCCAGACGATCGTGATCACGCGCAGCCACGTCGCCGAAATGGCAGTCGTGGTCGAGCTGGAACGGCGTCGCGCTGCGATCACACCGATCGTGGCTGCGGACACGATGTAAGCCGCGAGCTCGGCCGAGAGTTCGCCGCGCCAGCTGATCGCGGGCGTCGGCCAGACGTTGTGAAAAGTCAGCGACACGTTCAGCAGCAGCAGAGCTGCGACGAGCGCAAACCCTTGCAGCCACCGGGCGCTCATATGGAGTACGCTAGCGTAACTTGAAAGTCTTTCACACAATGCGCGCACGACTGCGGTCCGCCCTCGGCCTGCCGCTCGTACGCCTCGCGGCTCAGGCAAAGTTGCCGACCGAATTCGGCGACTTCGAGATCCACGCGTACGAAGATCTTACCAACGGCAAAGAACATGTCGCGCTCGTGCGTGGCGACATCGGCGACGGCCATGGCGTGCTCGTGCGTCTTCATTCGTCGTGCCTGACCGGCGACGTGTTTCATTCGGCCCGCTGCGACTGTGGTCCGCAGCTCCACACGGCGATCGCGCGCATCGCGACTGAGGGACGCGGCGTCATTCTCTATCTGAACCAGGAAGGACGCGGGATCGGGCTGGCCAATAAGATCCGCGCCTACGCGCTGCAGGATCAGGGGTACGACACCGTCGAAGCCAACGAGCGGCTCGGCTTTGGCGCCGATCAGCGCGAGTACGGACTCGGCGTGGGCATCCTGTCGGATCTCGGCGTCCGGTCGATGCGGCTGCTCACGAACAATCCTCGCAAGCGGGCGGGCGTCGAAACGCACGGCATGTCAGTGAGCGAGCTGCTCCCGATTGAAATCCCCGCCTCGGAGTTCACGCGCAGGTATCTACAGACCAAGAAGGAAAAGCTAGGCCATCTGCTCTCGTCGGTGTAGCACGAGCCACCGCGTATCGACGAAGAACGATCCGGCAAGCACCGCGAGCGCACCCGCGGCAAGCATCGCGCTGTACGGACGGATCACGAACGGCTCGAGCGCGGTAATCAGCGCGACGATCTGCACGACACACACCGTCTGCCTCCGTCGGCTGGGTTCGAGGGGACGCTCCATCCACGGCCACACCCAGCCGGCCGCGACGAAGACATACCGCAGCAGGCCCGACAGCACGACCCAGACGCCGGCTTTATCGTGCGTCCACACCAGGATCGACAGCGCCTGAATCAGCAGTGCGTCCACTTCCATGTCGAATCGCGCACCGAACGCGCTCGACATCCCGCTCCGCCGCGCCAGCCACCCGTCGACGCCGTCCAACAAGGTGATGCCGATGGCCGTCGCTGCGGCCACCGCCGCGATCGCCGATCCGGCGTGTTCACCAATCGCCGCGGTGACGAGCGCGGCGAACGTCGCCCGCGCGAGGGTAACCGCGTTCGCCGACCCGAATTTGGCAAACGGGTGGTTGCGTACGTTGATTCGCACCGTCATCTCTGAGACGAAGACGGCGAGAACTATCGTGGCGCTCACTGGGTAGGCGGCGCTCAGCGCCAGCATCTCGCGCGCGACCTCGGCAAGCGCGACGACACAGCACAGCGCGAGAACGCCGGCCGCTGCCGCCTGCGCCCGCAAGCTGTTCAGCATGACAGAATGTTACCCGTGAGCCACCCCGTTCGCGCGTTCTGGCTCGCCGAGCCTGGGCGCGGCGAGATTCGATCTGAGACGCTGCCCGCGGCGTCGGACGGCGACGCCGTCGTCCGCACGCTCTACAGCGGTATCAGCCGAGGGACGGAGTCGCTTGTTTTTCAGGGACGCGTTCCACCCAGCGAGTTCGAACGGATGCGAGCGCCGTTTCAGTCGGGCGAGTTCCCCGCGCCGGTGAAATACGGCTACGCGAGCGTTGGCGAGATCGAACGGGGACCGCGCGAGCTCGAAGGACGCCGGGGCTTCGTCCTGTACCCGCACCAGACGAAGTACGTCGTCCCCGCCGCTGCCATTTATCTGCTGCCGCCGTCGGTTCCCGCGGCCAGAGCGGTGCTGGCCGCCAACATGGAGACGGCGGTCAATGGCGTGTGGGATGCGGGCGTCAAACCGGGCGACCATGTCGTGGTGATCGGCGGCGGGGCAGTTGGCTGTCTTGCCGCGTGGCTCGTCGCGAGAATTCCAGGAAGCGACGTCGAGCTCGTCGACGTGAATCCAAAGCGCGCTGAGATCGCGCGAGCTCTGGGTTTTGCGTTCGCCGGCCCGATGGTCGCGCGTGGCGACGCCGACGTCGTCATCCATGCGAGCGGTTCAGCCGACGGCCTCGCGACCGCAATGCTCGTGGCCGGCTTCGAGTCCACCGTCGTCGAAATGAGCTGGTACGGCAACAGAGAAGTGCCCGTGCTGCTTGGCGGAACGTTTCACGCGCGCCGCTTGACGCTGAAGTCGTCGCAGGTGGGACATGTGGCGGCCTCGCAGCGCGCCCGTTGGGACACACGCAGGCGTATGGCGTTCGCTCTTTCCCTGCTGGCGCACGACGAGCTCGATGTGCTGATCACAGGAGAGAGCACGTTCGACGATCTCCCGTCGACGATGGCGAGGCTCGCGGCGTCACCTGGCGATACGATTTGCCATCGAATCAAGTACGAATGACGTGATGTGGAGTCCGCATGTACACCGTTCGCGTTCGCGACCACATGATGATTGCGCATAGCTTTCGCGGCGAGGTCTTCGGGCCGGCGCAGAAGCTCCACGGCGCGACCTACGTCGTCGACGTCGAATTCCGCAGCGCGAATCTCGACGAGAACGGCATCGTCATCGACATCGGTCTGGCGACGGACGCCGTCCACAAGATCCTTGGCGAGTTGAACTACAGAAATCTTGACGACGAGCCGGTGTTTCAAGGACGGAATACGACGACAGAGATTCTGGCGCGGTGGGTGTTCGATCGGATCGCCGCCGCCATCACCCGCGGAGATCTCGGCCCTGGTGCCCGAGCTGTTGAAGCCATTCGTGTGACGCTGAACGAGTCGCACGTGGCGTCGGCTTCCTACGAAGGACGCCTGTAGTTGATCGCATTTGTCGCGCCAGGATCTCTTCGGCAACTCACTGGCGGCTACATCTACGACAAGCACATCGTCGACGGCCTGAGACGCGTGGGTCACCGCGTCGCGGTCAGAGAAGTCAGCGAACGGTTTCCCGGCCCGACCACGGCCGACCTTGCCGAGGCGGCCCGCGTTCTCGCGTCGATCCCGAAAGGTTCTGTGGTCATCGTCGACGGACTGGCCGGAGGCGCGATGCCGCGCCAGATCGAGCGTGAAGCCGAGCGACTCCGATTCGTCGCGCTCGTCCATCATCCGCTCGCCCACGAAACCGGCGTGTCGCGCAACGACGCGGTGAGGCTGTGGGCGCACGAGACGTGGACGCTTCAGCACGTCCGGCACGTCGTCGTCACGAGTCCGCGCACGGCGACGCTGCTGACGCGCGAGTACGGGGTGAAGCGGGAGCAACTCACCTGCATCGAGCCGGGAACTGACAAGTGGCCGGCCAGCCGCGGCACCGGGCATAACTCTTTGCTGTGCGTCGCGACGGTGACGCCACGAAAGGGGTACGTGACCCTCGTTCAAGCGCTTGCCCGCGTTGCGCGTCTCGATTGGCATCTGACCTGTCTTGGAAGCCTCGAGCGAGACAAGGTGACGGTGAGACGAGTGCGCCACGAAATCCGCCGGGCAGGGCTGACCGAACGTGTCACGCTCGCCGGAGAAACCGCCAGTCACGAACGGCTGAAGTCGTACTACAACCGCGCCGATCTGTTTGTGTTGGCGACGGAATACGAAGGCTACGGCATGGCCGTGGCGGAAGCGATCGCCAGCGGACTACCCGTCGTAAGCACGGCGACTGGCGCGATTCCGAAGCTCGTCGGACGAGACGCCGGCATTCTGGTGCCGCGTGGAGACGTTGACGTGCTCGCTCGCGTACTCGAGCGCGTGCTCGGCGACCGAAGAGTGCTCGAACGGTTGCGAGCAGGCGCGATGCAGCGCCGCAAGCAGCTGCCGTCCTGGGAGCACGCAGTCCGGCAGTTTGCAAGCGTCGTTCGCAAGGTCGCGACGTCGTGAGTGGATTCAGCGCCGACTGGCTGGCGCTCCGTGAACCGGCAGATGCGGCGGCGCGGTCCGAATCCGTCGTGGCGCACGTCCTTGGTCCACGATTTGTGGGGCGACCCTTTCAGGGTCGCCTTCTAGATCTCGGCGGCGGCACAGGCGCGAACATCCGCTACCTGTCGGCGCGGCTTCCCACTCCGCAGCACTGGACGATTGTCGACGACGACGCCGACCTGCTCGCATGTGCGCCTATTGGAGTCGTGCGACGGCGGGCCGATCTCAACCACGTCGTAGAAGACGACGATCTGTTTCGCGAGTGCAGACTCGTGACGGCTTCGGCGTTGCTCGATCTTGTCTCCGATCGGTGGCTGATGCGACTGATCGACAGATGCCGCGAAGCGCGAGCCGCGGTGCTTTTTGTGCTGACGTATGACGGACGCGTTGTTTGCACACCGGCCGAGCTGGAAGACGACGACGTGACGGGGCTCGTCAACGAGCATCAGCGGCGCGACAAAGGCTTTGGCGCCGCGCTCGGACCTGCCGCTGCAGCGCGTGCCGTCGAACTGCTTACGGCTGCCGGCTACCACGTGAAGCAAGAGCGTAGCGATTGGCATCTGGGTCCGGCGGACGGAGAGCTGCAACGTCAGGCGATCGACGGCTGGACGCTCGCGGCGTCAGAGATGAAACTCGAGCGGGCCGCGGTCTTTGCCGACTGGCGCAAGCGCCGCCTCGAGCACATTAACGCTGGCCGCTCACGGATCATAGTCGGTCATGTCGACATCGGGGGTATCCGCTGACGTCGCGCGTACACGTCGCCAGATCGCCGCTGCGACTCCGGACGATTGAGCGCGTCGAGCAGTGCCGGCCCTTCCAGCCACGACGCGCTCGCGAGTCGATACGACTCTCCCGGCGACCAGTTGTAGAGATAACGATCGAGGTGATTCAGCCGGTCCACGCATAAGGCGACACGGTCGAGCGCTCGGGGCAGGTACTCAAATGCGACCGCGGGCACCGGACGCGTCAACCCCGCGAGCGCGGCGGGTTCGCTGCCTTCGACATCCAGCTTGACGAACGCGGGCTCGCCGTACGTCTTGATGAGGGCGTCGATCGTCGTCACGTGAATCTCGGCGGAGCGATTCCAGCGCACCCGCGCGAAGTCCTCGTCGGCCGTTCGCGCGTCGCGCCAATCCGAAGCCAGGCTGGTCACGGTGGGCGTGCGTTCACTGATGGACAGCGTCGCGCGCCCTGCGCGGTCGCTGACCGCCGCCTCCAGAATGGTGACCTCCGACGATCGACCAAACAGCAAACGGAGGATTCGCGCGAAGTCAGGCTGCGGCTCCATTGCGATCACGCGACACCCGATCGCGTGCAGCGCGCGGACGTGATTGCCGGCGTGCGCGCCGATATCGAAGACGAGGTCGCCGCGGTGAACGAAGCTGCGGTAGAGCCGCCGAAGTCGTCGTTGGCGGAACGGGATCGCGTGATAGATGGCGATCGATCGGACGAGCCCGAACGCGCGGTCGAGCATGTTATAACTTATCCCCTTCATGCTCATTCGTGCCGCGGTCTTTCTCATCACGCTCTCTGGACTCGTGTTCGAAATCGGTCTTACGCGCATCTACTCGGCGACGATCTGGTATCACTTCGCGTTCGTCGCGATCTCGATGGCGCTGCTCGGCTGGGGGCTCGGTGGCTTGGCTGTCCACCTGCTGAAGAAGTCGTGGCCGGCGTCGACCGAGAAGGCTGCGCTCTTCACGATGCTCTACGGCGTCGCCATCCCGGGATGTCTGTGGGTGCTCGTGCGATTCCCCTTCGAGTTCTCGCGGCTGGGCCTGTATTTCGTCGCGCCGCTCGTCCCGTTCTTCCTCGGCGGGATGGCGCTGTCGATGATCTTCGATCTCAACCGCTCGGGCGCGGGCTCGCTGTACTTCGCCGATTTGCTCGGCGCGTCGATTGGCGCGGTGTCCGTGACGGTGCTGCTGCAACTCGTCGGCGGGGAAGTGTCGCTTCTCCTTGCGGCAGTCGCGCCGATGCTCGCGTCGGGGCTGTTGTCGCGCCGTTTCCGTGTCGTGGCGCTTGTCGAGGCGGCGATCGTCCTGCTGTTCGCCGTCACGAACCACAGTACGGGCCGCTTCCATGTGGTTCCGGGAACGATCAAGGCCATGCGTCGGCAGATGGACGAAAACCCGGGCTCGCGTGTGGCGCAAAGCGGCTGGAACTCGTACTCGCGTATCGACGCGGTCGAAGGTGTGTCGCCGAAGTTTCTCGCGAGACTCTACATCGACTCGGACGCGTGGACGAGCATCATGCCGTGGGACGGCCGGCTCGACAGCGTCCATGAAATGCGCGATTCGTACCGCGCGCTTCCGTTTCACTTCAATCCTGGCGGCGAGACGCTGATCATCGGCCCCGGCGGCGGACCCGACGTCGTCGCCGCCCTCGCGTCGGGCAGCCGTAAAGTCACCGCGGTGGAAATGAACCCGCTGATGATCCAGTTCGTTCGCCACTACGGCGCGCAGGCGGGCAGCCTGTACGACCGGCCGGACGTCGAGGTCATCCAGAGCGAGGGCCGCAACTTCATCAGCCGGACCGATCGCAAGTTCGACACGATTTTTCTCGGCTTCGTCGACTCGTGGGCATCCGTCGCGTCGGGCGGTCTGTCGCTGTCGGAAAACTATCTCTACACCACGCAGGCGTTCCGCGCGTACTTCGACCATCTCAAAGAAAACGGCGTGCTCGTGATTCTTCGGTGGGACTCCGACATCCCGCGGCTCGTCGCCAATTCCGTCGCGCTTCTCGGCGCCGACGGCGCGTCGGCACGCATCGCCGCGCTCATGGAGAAGCGAGGGAACCGCGAGGACCCACCGCAGATGCTGTTCATGCTGCGGAAACGTCCTTTCACCAAAGCCGAGGCCGAACAGCTGGAGACATGGCCGCTTGGGCATCCGTTGATCGTGCCCGGATATCCCGCGCCGGAGCCATACGCCGATTTGCTGACCGGCCGGAAGTCGATGGCGGCCTGGGAGGCCGAGTCGCCGACACTCATCGGGCCGGTGTTCGACGACAGCCCGTTCTACTTCGCCATAGAGCGGCCGTGGGGCATGCCCAAGACAATCGCGCGCCGCCTGTTCGAGTGGCTGCTCTTGCCGAACGTCGCGCTTCTGGCGTTGTTCGCCGCGTTCGGAAAGCCGAGCCGCAAACCAGTCGGTCCGTACGCAGCGTCTGTCGCGTACTTCGCCTGTCTCGGGTTCGGATTCATCAGCGTCGAGCTCGCGCTGCTGCAGCACCTGACGCTGCTCCTCGGTCATCCGATCTTCACGCTCGCGATTCTGCTGTTCACGCTGCTCGC
>Ga0066903_100006993_pt1 | contig 10144 bp, 4 predicted proteins | sample PanSoiMetaGPlot1_FD_67491 | JGI IMG/M metagenome (GOLD analysis project Ga0066903, IMG submission 67491) | Tropical forest soil microbial communities from Panama analyzed to predict greenhouse gas emissions - Panama Soil - Plot 1 (version 2) | ecosystem: Environmental > Terrestrial > Soil >... | reverse complement strand
CCGGAGATCTCGATAACAACGGAGCCACTGATGTCGATGCAGCGTTTGTGCCGTGGCTCGATTTCTTTCCTAGCGGAACTCCAGCTCATCCGGAATATCCCTCCGGCCATTCGACTGTAAGCGGAGCGGCAGCTTCCATTCTCGCAAGTGTTTTTGGCGATGACACGACATTCACCGTCACTTCGGAAGTCCGCCCCGGCACCCGATCCTTCCCCAGCTTCTCGGCAGCGACCGCGGAGATCGCTGACGCCCGCGTTTTCGGTGGCATTCATTGGCGGAATTCTTGTGTGCGTGGGAATGCGCTCGGCCAATCCGTAGCCGCATACGTCATGCAACACGCAATGCATTCGGGAGACGACTCAGACCAACAGTAGCTGCAATTTGAGACCGCAAGGAATTTGGAATGAACAGTGGCATTCCGTTTATCAAGATTGCCGACCGCGTAGAAGTGAATGTCGATCTGAAGTGGAAACGGCCCTCCGCTTGTTTTCAAACAATAGCGAGCGGCAACCAATGACGCTCCGACAGCACTAAAATTGTGCAAAAAGGGCGCTTTCGCTCTAGCCTGACATATCCCCTATCCCATCAACATAATGTGGGGATAGCGGATACGGACGGCCAAAAGGGACCACCCCCTGGGAAGGCACATAAGTGTCCAAGGTTTTGAGAAGCATCAACTTTTGCGGGCAGCCGTTGCGCGAGCAAGAGCGACGCTCAATTTTTTAGTTTCCTTTTGTGCGAGGATTAGCCTATCTCGGCTCGCGCGGGTCTATTCTCAGTCCAAGGACAAATGATCATGAAAACTTGGCACTTCTACACGATGTCCCTGCTCGGGATATCGCTTTTGCTGACACATCCGGCCGAGAGCGGGACCTTGCAAGTGGGTGCTGCAAAGACTGACATCACGCCTGCTGCCAACGCTGACCTACCGATGAGCGGTTATGCTGGGCGCCGAGAGGGTTTCAAGCGGATCCACGATCACATCAATGCGCGCGCTATTGTCTTGAGCGACGGGGAGCGAATGGCAGCTCTCGTGGCCTGGGAGCTGATCGGGGTGCCGGATGCGATCTGGGAGGAGCTGTCGCAGCGTATCGCTCGAGAGTCCGGCATACCCGTCGAATACCTCCTGCTTATTGCGGTTCATGACCACGCTGCGCCGTCGCCGTTCGGTATGTATGGCAATAACTCGCCGAAATCCGCCGTTTACACGAAGCAGGTCGAGGATGCGACTGTCGAAGCTGTCCGCAGCGCGAAACAGAACCTTCAGCCAGCCAAAATCGGGATCGGGACCGGCAGAGCTTACGTGAATATAAACCGCCGCGAATACTCGCGCGAGAGTGGGTGGTGGCTAGGCTTCAACCCCGACGGGCCGTCGGACAAAACCGTGACGGTGATCCGATTCGACACGATGTCTGATAGGCCGATCGCCTTCATCATCAACTATGCCGTGCATGCGGTCGTGATGGGAGATGAGAATTATGAGATTAGCGGCGATCTCGCTGGGGCCACGTCGCGTTACATCGAGAATTATTACCGCGGCAGACGCGAAGATGCTCCGCGAGATGACGCAGGCGCCGCAATTCAGCCCCGGGCAGAACAGACCACCGACCGAACTGTGGCGATGTGGACAAGCGGCGCTGCAGCAGACCAGAATCCTATTTCGTTGGCGCGTGGTTCGGACTTCACGATGGTAGAGGCGCTCGGCAGGATTCTCGGCGAGGAGGCGGTGCGTGTGGCAGCCGCCATCCACACCACCGACCAAGTCCGCGTCTGGGGCAAGCAGCAGGTTTTTACATGTCCGGGAAGAAAACTGGAAGCGGGCCCGGTGCCACGTCGCGATTACAAGTGGGACGACGCCGATCCTGTTCACATTCGCTTAAGCCTGTTGATGCTCAACGATGTCGCCTTGGCAGGCGTGTCAGGCGAAGTGATGACAATGATTCATGAATATCTCAAAAGGCAGTCCGGTTCGATCAGGACAGTAATGGTGACGCATACGAATGGCTCCAGCGGATATATTCCGGACGATGCTGCGTTTGCACAGGTCAGTTACGAGATCACAACTTCCCCGCTTAAACCAGGTTGCGCCGAAAGTAAAATCATTAGCGGCTTCTTGGGCCTGATAGAACAGCGACAGCTGTCTGATTCCGACGTGAACCATTCTGATTAGCGGACTTCCACGGCTTCGAGGACTCGATCGAGTTATCTGGCCCACGAGACTGGCGCATGCGATTGCGCACTTCGGCCTGCACGATGCATCTCTAGTTTTTTCATTTTTCGACCCGTATTGCCGCCTGACTCCGCCCGTCAAAAGCGTTGGGGATAGGCTAGAGCGAAAGTGCGCTGTTTGCGGATGCGGGCGAGGCCGGAGATGCGATCACCAGCGGCGCCGAGGAGATATGGCAACAGCACGCCACCAAACACGGCTCCGAGCGGCGCTCCGGATGTGCTAGACAACGCAATCGCTTGCTTCAACAATTGGCTCAGCCCTAAGCTGACCACAGCCGAAGTCCCGCCAATGAACATGCACGCCTCACGTTCGATCACTCGGGTTGCGCGCCATCTCTCGGCATATCTCTTTGCCGTGCTTGCTACGGCTTACGCACTTCTCTGGATCGTGCACATCAGGTATGCGCGCCCCGGACCAGGCTTTACAGATTACGAGTATTCGCAAGCCACTCGGTCCATGACCGTGGGCGCTGTGATCCCAGGCAGTCCTGCCGACCAAGCCGGCCTTCGGCCGGGGAACCAGATCGTCGGCATTGATGGAAAAGCTCTCGACGATCTGCGCCCGTTCTACGACTCAGTGATCATCGGTGGAAACGCGTTTCTCGACCTCGCTATCAAGGATCCCGCTTCAGCTGCCGGCATCAGACAATTGCATGTTGTGCTTCATGGGCGAAGACCGGCGCCCAGGCCCGCAAACCGGCTCGAGCGGTGGTTGACGGTGCCCCTTAATTACTATCCTCTGGGCTTTCTTGTCGTTGGCGTTGCTGTCTTGTTGTTTCGCCCCGACGATCCAAACGCGTGGCTATTGGCGTTGCTTTTCGGCGGATTCGTGGGTGCTGGTCCGTTGTTTGAGGCCGCTGTTCCTATCCACCTTCGAGGATTCGCGGTCGGTTACAAAATGATTGTGGGCTCAGCGGCAGGCGCGTTCTTCTACTACTTCTTTGCGGTGTTTCCCGCCACATCTCATATCGACCGCAATTTCCCCTGGCTCAAACACATTCTCCTGGCCGTGGTGATGATCGGCACGGTGCCCATCGCTCTGTGGTCTCTGATCGCAGGCGGCTCAGTGCCGCTGTACTTCAACACGCATTGGCTGGCTGGCACTACGTTGACTTGGGCTCTCGTGGGGCAGACCGGATTGCCAGTGCCGGGATCCCATCGGTGGCCTTCTCCGCAATTTGCCTTCTTTTCCTACTTTTTTGGCACTTCAGCTCTCGGATTGGCATCATTAGTCTCCAACAGCTTTCTGGCCAGCGATGCGCAGACTCGGCGAAAAGCCCGCGTAATGCTTTGGGGTACGGTGATTGGCGTCGGGGCTGTTGTTCTAATTTTCGGGGCCGCAACCGTTCGGGGTGCAGCAGTCGTTCCAATGGTTGCCTGGGAGATAAGTGTCGTGCTGCTGTCCACGGTGTGGCCACTGTCGTTCGCTTACGCCGTAGTAAAGCACCGGGTTCTCGAAATCCCGGTCCTCCTGAGGCGGAGCGCACGCTATGTGCTAGTGCAGCGCGGGTTCACTATCTCGCTCCTGGTGCTTTGGCTCGCAGCCATTCGACTGTTCACCTACGTTGTTTCTACCTTGGTTGGAACGTTCTCGCACGAAATACACAATCAGTTACCCAGGAGCGACTGGAATACGGTCCTCGTGCTCGGTTTGATTTTCGGACTGGTCCTCGTATGGATTTCCGCGCCAAGCGTCAAGCGGACGACCACCCGAATCGATCGCGCGTTCTTCCGCAGCGCGTACGACGCTCGCGTGACGCTGCAAGAGCTGGCGGAAAAGACGCGTTTGGTCACCAATCGACGCGAACTCGGCAGGTTGCTGGAGATTCAGATCGAAGGAGCGTTGCATCCACAATCCCTGGCTGTTTACCTCGAAGCCGATGATGGAAGCTTCGTCGCGCAACCTGTGTTGCTCTCCGATGAGCGGGACTCAATTGCACCCAGGCTACCTCGACCCACATTCCCGTTCCGTTTTGGCGCGATGTTTGTTCCACGGGAGCTGGGCACCATCCCTGCTACACTGCCGCTGCTCCGAGAAATTTCCCGGCGGGGAAAGGCCTGGGACGTCCCCCAGGCTCACCATGCGGCTGGGGATTTGGGGCCCCTTGCACCGGAATGTGTGGTGCCTCTCTTAGGGCGCAATAGCAGCTTGCTCGGTTTGCTGGTCCTCGGTCCGCGTCTTTCCGAAGAGCCTTACTCCACTGAAGATAAATCTTTGCTGGATTTCGTAGCCAGTCAAGCGGGCATTACCTTGGAAAATATCGATCTGGCGGAAAAGATGGCTGAGCGCATGGAAGCGGAGCGCCGCGCCGCGCGTGATATGGAAATCGCCAAACAGGTGCAGGCTCGTCTTTTCCCACAGAAATCCCCCGCGCTGCAAACCCTGGAATACGCCGGCCGGTGTATTCAAGCCCGCGAGGTGGGCGGCGATTACTACGATTTCTTAAGCCTGGGTCCTGGTCGCATGGGAATTGTACTCGCGGATATCGTTGGCAAGGGTATTCCCGGTGCGTTACTGATGGCAAACTTACAGGCTGACGTACGCAGTCAGTCCCTGATCGCGGCACAAAACTTGGTGCGATTTCTGAAGTCCGTGAATCAATCCTTCTACGACAGCACCAGCGAGGGAACTTTCGCAACGCTTTTCTTCGGCGATTATCAGGACTCCACACGCCATCTGCGCTTTGCAAATTGCGGACACAATCCACCGTTTCTGGTGCGGGTCGGAGGTGCAGTAGAGCGCTTCGGCGCGACGGCTACCGTTCTGGGTTTGTTTGAAGACTGGAGTTCGTCGATTTGCGAGGTCGAAATTGGCAGCGGCGACGTCCTGGTGCTGTATACCGATGGCATTACCGAGGCCGAGAACACCGTTGGGGACCAGTTTGGAGACAAGCGGCTGCTCGACACAATTAGCGCAAATCTCCATTTGCCCCCTGCCGCTTTGCTCGATTCCATCGTTGCCGCCACCCTGGCGTTTAGCGGCGGTGAACGCAAGATGAAAGACGATTTCACTCTGGTCGTCGCCCGTGGTCGTTAAAGTCTTTTTCGGTCACTCGATTGTGGCCATGGTCCGGACGTCTTTGTTCATTATTCTGCAATTCGAGATATCGGATATCGGAGCCTGTCGGAGGGAGACAGCGTCGAGTCGGCCCAACCAAGGTCAAATTTTAATACTTTCGACCTTTGGACATCGTTGCTCCGGAGCAAGAAAGATTCGTACTCGCTACATTTTCCGCTAGATCCACGCGTAGGTCGACGGCACGGGACGACCCAATCTACCGACAGCCGTGATAGTTAGTCGAGGCATGCTCATATATCCCAGGCCGGCTTCGTCCAGCAGGATGTTGACCTACGCTCCCTAAGCTTCGGCTCCAGCAGCGCCTCCGCGGCGGATAACATTAATTAGTTTGAACACCGCAGCGATCGCAGCTCCCACCGTGGCCAAGTATTGCGTCCAGGTCTGCACCAGTGCCCCCTGCGTGTAAAGAAGAAACAGGGCCACCGCTACTCCCGTGACGAGCAGTGACGTGCGTAATGAGGCCCTTCGTGATCCCGCAGCCTCTTTTTCCCACGTTCTAATCCCTTCGCGGGAAATTACGTATTTGAGGGATCTCGCGAACCCGGAGCTGAAGACTTCCAGCAATCCGTGCGATCGCTTCAGCAACCCGTCTTTGATTAGTTCTTGGACCACCGCCTTGCTGTTCGGATTGACGATTTTTTCCTCTGCCAGTTGGGCAAGAACCAACTTTTGCTCCTTAGGCCTGCCTGAAACCAACCAGTCATAATAGGCTTCCTCGGCAATCATGTCCGGGATTTTCACGCAGCCGTCGGGCGCGTGCCAGCCTGGGTGTGAATTCACATCCCTGCGCACAAATGTTTGCAGTGCGGCCTGCCACCGACCATGGCTCTCCTGATCCTTCGTTGACACAGGGTCGACGTTCGACGTGATGATGATAGGCGCATGAACGCGCATCTGAATGGTCTCCAAAGCGGAAAGCGTTTTCCGCCACATAGATTCTTCGAGTCCGCGATCAAAATTCTGGAAAATAACAGCTCGGCCGTCCTGGGTGAGTTGCCTGGCCACGTCTTCAAATGGTTCCTTTGACGACCGCGAGCTCGGCCAACTCCAACCGACTGCCGTTGCCTTCTGCATCGGTGCATTTAGCATTTGACATAAATCGCGCACCTGCACATCGGCTCTCTGCTCTAGGTTGGCGATCGCAGAATTGCAGCGGCGACCTATGACTAGCAGGTTCCTGGGAAGGTCTTCTGGCCTTGTAGGCGGGATTTTCTCTTCTGTTTCTGGCTCCTTCATTCGCAACTGAAAAAGCATCCCCAGTGTGCTCCACACCGCCGCGTACACCACCAAACCGAAGAGACACGCCCCTAGCCACCAGACCCAGTCGCCGGGCGGCATCCGCAGCGGCATCCACACGGAACTCGCGGCAATGGTTTTCCCCTCGGCATTCTTACTGGTGAATTCAAGATACTCCGGGTACTCCCGACCGGGCGATCGCAGCAGCAGCTGATATTGATGATTTTTCGCCGCCGCCATGTCCAGAAAGCGTCCCTCAGAGGCAATCTGGTTAAACATCGGGGTAATCGATCCCAGAAAAAGTTCCTCATAGGAATTCGCCTCCCGAGACCGTCCCTTTCCGCAAGGCCCGACGCTGGCGTCCTGTTCGGCTGGATCAGGACAGATCTCGGTCTTCAAGAGCTCATCCTCGTAGAAGAAAGTAGGCCGGGTCTGCGGGCTTGTTGGCTTCGGCGCTTCCAGTTCACTCGCGATTCTTTCGTAGCCCCGCACGTTCTCGTATTTGGAGCGGATAAATTGCCTTCGCGCACTGACATCCTCAGTCATTTGCAGCTGGTTTCGCTCGATCAGTAGCTTTTCCTCGAACTCCCACGCTGCCTTGAAGAAGCCGAGGCAAGGAAGCACCGCCACCACAGCCAGCAACGTCGCGAAAGTCGCCACATAACCCTTCGCCCAAGAAAACGTCGCTTCGATCTTTGCGTCGTCCTTTGACGGCCCGGAGTCTGGTGCACGCTTTAGCGCCACGAAGTTGTAAACCAACGTCGACAGAGGAATGCATACGATCAGGAAAAGCACCGGCAGGCTGATTCGAAACTCCGGCAGCACCAGGAGCACAAGGATGACAACAGCGTTGACCGCCGCCAAATGCCGGTACTTCTGTGCCCGCCGTGAATCAGGCCATAGCCAGTTTCTCGTCCTTTGTGCTCTCTGCCTCCAGTGTGCCCACGCCAACGCCAATGTCAGTGCCGCAGCGTAAAGTGCAAACAGGGTCGTGGCTAGGCTCAGTGCCACCAGGTTCATGGTTTCTTCGCCATGCATATCGCGCAGCAACACTACCGTCCACGATTCTTGCTCGTTTGTGCTCATCGGTTGGACGTACAATCGGTGTATCCGTCCCATGTATTTCGTCTGCAAGGCGCCTTCCGACTTCATTGCCACTCGCGATCGAACTTCTTGGTTCTGATCCACCTCGGCAAAAAAGTTCTCCCGCAAGTTTCTCGTGCGGTCCGAGTGGTATATCACCGTCCCGTCCGGTTTAATGACCGCAAACTGGAACTCCGCCGGCAGAATCGGAAAGATTACGGAGACAGGTATCGTCGCCAGCGAAGCGCAGTATTTCTTCTTCCCGTTCTTTCCGCCTCCCGTCCCCTCGTCGTCGCTCGTCTCAATCTTCCAGAAAATCGTGACGTTCTCCCCAGTATTGGGAGAGTAAATTGCCCCTATGCCATTTTGGGAAACCGGGTTGGGCATCTTTACCCCGGCATCGGCGAGAGCCCGCCTGACCGCCGGGTAATAGGTTATGGAGGGATCGTCCAGTCTAAGGAAAGGCGTAACTTGACCTTTGACCGTCCATTTCACCAGCTGTTGGCCCGTCTCGTCGCTCCAAGTCAAGTTCTGCGGATGATCGTAGAACTCCAGGCTCACGTCTGGGTCCGCGAGGATTCCTGTTTGGCAAATCCCTTTGGAGGCGCAATCTGCAACCGACAGTGTCTTCGGATCGGATTGTGCCGCACTCAGCGCTTTCACAAGTTGAGGCTTCGTCCAAAGCGCGTCCAGTTGTTGAAGGGCGGCCCTTTGTTCCGCGCCTAGGCTCCTGTCAATGTCACGCGCGAGACTCTTCATCCGCATCTCGTCTTTCTTTTCGACCTCTCTCTGCCAGTGGTAGCTGTCCAGCACCATGAATGTTACGGCCGTCGCGGCTACGCACCCGAGGACTGCGATCGCTGTCACGTCCCGAGGCCGCAGTCGTTCCGCTGGAGCGGAAGTGAACACTTTCAGAAACGGGACCGCCGATAACGCCAGCACAAGGACGAACGACACCCATAGGAAATAGCGATAGGGAATGGCCTGGCATTCCTTCCGGAACTGATCGGCCCGCACCATCCCCAACACAATCCAGGTGCTTTTTGCCGGCCCGGTGTCAGCGCCCTCTTTACCCTTATGTTCGCCGAGAAACGGCGGAAGCGGGAGCGGCAACGGTTCTGTATAGAGACGGTAAACGGTGTTAGCTACGGTTACTTCCGTCAGACTACTGAGCTCCGAGAACGATTTCGCATCGATCGGCTCAACCGCCGTCGGTTTTGTAGCCTGCGGTTTGCCCTTGAAATCTCCAATTTGCGTTACCGATACGCCGGGGGCAGCTCTCTGGAAGACCACTGCTCCATCACTTTGCGCTACCAGAATTACGTCAAACGGATTACGGTCCGCAGGTGGGAGCAGGTTGCGTATCAGTTTATCCAGATCGGTCCGCAGAAAATACTGCGTCGTGGGCTTGTTCAGTTGCCGCCGTCTGTAGGCAAAATAGAGAAAGTGCGCTCCCTCGTCGGCCCGCACCGTGATCCTCGGGGGGTCGTGGTACTCAATGTCGATATCCTCGACGTCCTCTTCATCCACCTTTTGCAGCGAGCGAACTATGTCATGTACGTGATCCGCTTGCAAACCGTTGTCGGCCGCGTTATCCATCATCTTGTCGAAGTTCGTGATGCTCGCGCCGATTTGGTCGCTCAGTGTCTTTAGTAGCCGGAAGTTCCTTCCATCTAGGTACTTCTGTTGAGAGGGGAGCCAACCTAGGTAGAACCAGCCGGCCACAATAGCCAGACCGATTCCAATTCCTATGGGAAGCAGGTAGTTGCGCAGCTGGGCTAGTCTCAACATCTCAACGAACTTCCTGATCCAATGTAAAAGCGCATCGGACTGATGCGGGTACCGCTTTCAGATCCCCAAAATACTTAAGTTCGCATTGGTTCGGGATGACCGGCGCTAGTACATAGTGATCCTTCGGATTGTTTCGTTTCAAGGCCGGTGGCTTGAGCTGAGCTCTTTCTGCCGCATGCCGCCCGGCTCGATGGAAACGGTGGAAGAGACGCTGAACGCGATGCTGGATGCGGAAGCGGATCGGTTGTGCCGGGCGGAGCGCTACAACCAGACCACAGCCTCATCAAAAGTGCGAAAAACTCTGGACACTACACGCCGGAAGAGGAAACTCAATTTGCTACTAGGTTCGGGAGTGTATTGCTTATCTCTTTGGATATTCCTGATTTTCCCTGTTCATGTTCACCCTCAGCGGTCACCCAAAACCGGCCATAGGAAAGGCTGGGACATTGACTCCGAGAGAAGCCCTTATAGGCTCCCTCGGCATGAGCAATGTTTTGAGCGAAGAGAAAAAGCAGCAAGTTATCGCCCTAGGAAAGCTCGGATGGTCTTTACGGCGCATCGAGGGAGCGACCGGTGTCCGTAGGGAAACCGCGAGTGGATACCTAGAAACGGCGGGAGTGGTGGTGTGCCTACCTGGGTGGGGACGCCGAGCGCCGGCAAAACCGGCCATAGGGGTGACCACCGGCTTTATTGCGCCTTTTTCACGAAAACCGAGTCCATCAGCGA
>Ga0066903_100006992_pt1 | contig 10144 bp, 6 predicted proteins | sample PanSoiMetaGPlot1_FD_67491 | JGI IMG/M metagenome (GOLD analysis project Ga0066903, IMG submission 67491) | Tropical forest soil microbial communities from Panama analyzed to predict greenhouse gas emissions - Panama Soil - Plot 1 (version 2) | ecosystem: Environmental > Terrestrial > Soil >... | reverse complement strand
AGCACACGGTCGGCGGCAGCGACGATCTCTGCCCGCTGCACAGGAAACCGCGCGTCGAATTCGCGGACCCACACGTCGCGATCAGATGACGTGAGAAAGAACGGCGCTCGCTGCTGCCGCTCCCACAACTCGTCGACGGAGGCCGCTCCTGCGGCGCGGACGACCGCTCCCGGCGTCAGCAGGCGCGGATAGATGTTCGACCAGGGCCGCCGCAGACGATGTGCCGCGATGTCGCGGAGACGTCCGGCGATGTATCGCGGCGAACGCTTCGACGCACGGCGTGCGCGCCCGAACAGGCTGTCACTCAACGAATCAGCGATCCCACGCGTTCATCGACCGCGACAGCTGTGACCGCTTCACGCACGCGCTCGATCTCCGGCAGTTCCAGCTTCGTCGCGGTGACGATGATCTCGGCGCCGCAGATGTCTTCACACTGATCGATTTGCAATCCGTTGGCGCGCAACTGCTCGATCAATGTCCGACGGGTGTAATGCGTGATGTGCTCCTGCGCGTATCCCGTTGGCTTGAACCAGTCGTACAGGCGTTCGATGACCGGCCACCGCCAGGTGCCGTAATCCACGGTTCCGACGACCAGCGTCCCGCCGGGAGCAACACAGCGAGCCAATTCAGCGAACACCTTCGGATCGGCCCGGAGATGCTCGACCACCTGCGACGAGATGACGACGTCGAAGGCGCCGCTGCGGAACGGCAGGTCGAACGTGCTGCCGTTCACGAGCCTGCGGCCCGGCCGCCGCATGAATCTGAGTTTCCGGAGCGAGTAGTCCATCCCAATCGCGAGTGGCACGCGGTTCAGGAGCTGGGTGGAACCGCAGCCGGCGTCGAGTACCCGCAGGCGGCCGCTCGCATGGCTCGCGAGGATCCGGCATCGCTTCCGCTGCCACCACCGCTGCAGCGGAATCCTGCTGAAGAACGCGCGCGAGTCGTAGTCGCAGCTGTCGATGCTGTTGCGCAGCGCCCACATGGCGCGAAACGTCGAGACGTAGTCGAGCGCAAGGTGTGTGAGTTTACCGACCCCTCGATCGCGCTCCGTCACGCGGACGTAATGCCACGGCACTTCCGCGATCGCGTAACCCTCACAGTAGGTCCGGACGAGAATCTCCTGCAGCGCAGCGTCCGTCGTCATTTTTGGTGCCAGCCGCACGAGCAGATCGCGCCGGTACAATCGGTAGCTGCTCGACAGGTCGTGGATCGGCAGCGACAGCAGACGGCGGAACGCCGCGTTCAGCGACCGGCTCACGAGCCGCCGCCACATCCCCATCTCGTCGAATCCGCCCGGAACGTATCGCGACGCGATCACGAGATCGGCCTGCCGGCGCATCGCACACAGAGACGACAGCAGATCCGGCGGGTGCGCTCCGCTGCCGTCGAGTGTGACGATATACGCCTCGCCGATCGCGTCGACACCAGCGGCGATCACGTCGCCGTAGTCGCGGGAGCGAGAGATGAGAATGGAGGCGCCCGTTCGGGCCGCGATCGACGCGATCCGCTCGTCTGCGCCATCGTCGACGAGGTACACCGCCGCCGGAATCCCGGAATGAGATGCCACGCGACCAATCGCCCGCACCGTCTGATCGAGGGCCGCGCCGTCTGCGGGCCAGACGATCACGGCGACGGTATCGCAGGCGGCTCTCACTTCACGTCAAGCCGGACGGTCGACGAGCAATATGTGGACACGCGTGGCATCCGAGCCGTCCTTCGCCGGCAGCATTCGCGACAGGCGGATCGCATTCGGGTGCGTCCGGAGAAACGCCACCGCCGCCTGGTCGTCGAGCGATGTTCCGATCACGCAGTCGTAGCGCTCGGGGTGGACGGCAATGTCTGCCGCAACCTGCGATCTGACGACCGCGTTCAACGTCATCGTCTCGCGATCGAACGGATAGGCGGCGGGCGTGAGATCGGCGAAGAAATACAGGGCACCCGTCCATGCCCGGTCGCCGAGATCGACGACCAGCGTCCGCCGGCTTCCGACGATGTTGTGAATGTCGGCTGCGAAGGCGAGAAACGTGCGCATCGGCAGTGCGGTTCCGCCAGCGAATTCGGGTTCGTCCGCGAGCAACGGCGTCGCTCGCTGGAGCGCCACATCGCCGCCGGCGGGAGACGTCGCCTCGACCCGCGCGGTGGATCGAAATCTGCTGAGCGGCCACGACAGCGTCGCAGCCCATCGCTGCGTGGCGAGCGTCGGATACACGCCAAGCGACAGCGCAACGAAGAGCACGGCGACCGCGGCCTTCGCTCGCGGCGTCGACGCCAGCCAGCGCGGAAGTTCGACCAGCCCGAGGATCAGCACGAACGGCAGCGCGATCATCGTGTTCATCACGTGCGCGTAGTCACTGCGAAACAGTGCAGTCTGATAGCAGGCGACGAGCACGGCGATGTACGCAAAGAGCCGCACGCGCCGCCAGTCGAGCGGCGCTGCCGGACGGAAATCGGGAAGCCGCCACAGCGCGCAGACACCCAGTGCGAGCGCGAACGGCGCGGTGAAATAGTAAGAGAACCGATCCGGTCTCGCCGCGTCGCCGATGGGCCACCACATGTTGCTGTACCCCGCGGCCACCGCACGCGGCACGACGAAGTAGTTGTGCAGGAACGTTCCGAGCTCACCACGCCATGCGTACCAGACGAGCACCGGAGCGATCGCGCATCCGAAGCCGAGGACGAGGTTCCGGACAGCTGCCACGACGTTCCGTAGCTCGATCGTGCTGGTCAGCCAGAGCGTGAGGAACAGAAGTCCGGCGGAGACAACCGTCGTGGACAGATTCTCCTGCGCGAGCCATGCGCCCGCGCCCCACACCGCGCCAAGGGCGACGATGCGCCAGCTCTTCGAATCCTCCCCGGCGACAAGCCAGTGGCCCAGTGCCGGGACGACGATGACCGGTGCCAGGTAGCGCAGAGCGAATCCCCAGCCGTAGAAACCGCCGAAGGTCCCGTCCTGGAAGGTGAAGAAGAACGCGAACGGTGAGTACGCCAGTGAAAGTACGACGACAGCCGCGGCGCCAATCGCGGTCATCGATCTGCCGGCCGCAATCGCGAGCGCGAGCAGCGCCAAAAAATTCAGGGCCGCGCATGCGGTCCGGAATCCGACGATGTCGAAGCGGCCGAGCCGCACCATCGCCGCGTACAGCAGTAGCTGGCAGCCCGGCCCGTATTGCGTGGACGCCGGGCCGATGTACGGCAGATAGCCCTTCGCCATCGCCTGAAGCGGGCCGAGCAGCGCCTGCTCGTGGAAATCGACTGCACGGTGATGACGATCGATGTTCCACGGCGGGCCGGCGACGTACCACACCAACGCCGCGGCGGCACATGCACCGAGGAGCCATGAAAGATGCCGGCGGGCCGAAAGCTGGTCGACCGACGTCGAAGACCACACCGCTGTCGGCGTCCGCCAGCGCGCCACGGCCAGCGGCACGACGAGCACCGTTGCGACCGCCACGTCGTACAACCCGCTCAGCCAGCGTTTGTTGAGAAATCCGAACGTCCAGCCGGGAATGTCGTCTTCGGGCACGCTCTTCGTGAGCAGCAGCACCGGGACGATCAGCAGCAGCACACCGACATGCAGGGCGACTATCCACGGCGCCCAGCCGGCATGAGGATCGGCCGCTTGCGGAGACACTGTCCGCTGGCGACGCGCGACCAATCCCACGAGCAGCGCGGCGGCAACGGCGGCGCCAGCGATTCCGCTGACCGTCGGCGCATACGCGAACGAGGGAGTCAGTGCGTGCTTCGTGATCACGAGCGAAACCGAGACGAGAGCCGTCACGAGAACCGTATACGGCAGGAACGCGACCAGCTCGCCGGCGGTGGCGGCTCGCACCCGCGCGGTCAGGATGTCGACGCGTGCCGTTCCTGCGCCGGCCGGCAGCGTCTCGGTCATGCCGATGCGGCGGTCTCCAGAAAGCGCGCCAGCACCACTGCCACTCGTTCCGCGGCACGGCCGTCCCACAACTCAGGCAGGCGCTTCGGCTCGGACGTGGCCGCGAGCGCTTCGTCGACGCCGCTGATGATGGCAGCCGCGCGGTTGCCGACCACGCGGTTGGTTCCATCCGTGACCGTGATCGGCCGCTCGGTGTTCTCTCGCAGCGTCAGGCACGGGATCCCGAGCGCCGTCGATTCCTCCTGAAGTCCCCCCGAGTCGGTGAGGATCAGCACTGCGTGCGACGTGAGCGCGAGAAAGTCGATGTAGCCGAGCGGATCCGTGACCAGCGCGCCATCGAGCTCGGCCGAGAGGCCGAATTCATCCAGTCGGGCACGCGTGCGAGGGTGGACCGGAAACACGACCGGCATCCGCGCCGTGAGATGCCGCACCGCCTGGAGAATCTCCCGGAGCGCGTCGGGACGATCGACATTCGACGGACGGTGCAGCGTCAGCACCGCATACGGCGCGTCGCCGACCGGCACTCGATTCCGCACACGATCGAGCTGTGCGAGTGGCAAATGCCGGCGAAGCGTGTCGATCATCACGTTGCCGACCAGATGGATCTTCTCTTCCTCTACGCCCTCGGCGCGAAGGTTGTCGTTGGCATCGCGCGACGGCGTGAGCAGCAGGTCGGCCAGCCGGTCGGTGACGATCCGGTTGATCTCTTCCGGCATCGTGCGGTCGAAGCTGCGCAGCCCGGCTTCGACGTGCGCGACCGGAATCAGCAGCTTCGCCGCGACGATCGACGCGGCCATCGTGGAGTTGACGTCGCCGACCACCACCACCAGATCCGGCCGCTCGGCGACGCAGATCTCCTCGAAGGCGACCATGATCTTCGCGGTCTGGACCGCGTGCGAGGCCGAGCCGACGCCGAGATCCCGATCCGGCGCCGGCAGCGCGAGCTCTTTGAGAAACCCGCCGGCCATCGACTCGTCGTAATGCTGACCGGTGTTGATCAGCCGCTGCCGAATGCCGGCGTACGGCCGCAGCGCATCCATTACCGGCGCGATCTTCATGTAGTTCGGTCGCGCGCCGACGACGTGCATCACGGTCCTATGCACGGAGCGACCCTGAATTCGGCGGGAGCACGGTCAATTCGGAAACGCGGCAGACAGCCGATAGCGGCGCATCGTCCGTGGAGAGATCTGACGTGAAATGATCGCAGCCGGGTTGTACAGGTCCGACGCGCAGTGGTCCGAACATGCATACGACGGTATCGCCGGCTCGAGCCCGTTGCTGCGCGACGCTGCGTCGTCGACCACAATCGTGTTGGCAAGACTCGTGTCACGAAGGAGCGGAGGATAAGCGGTTCCGTCCCACTTCCAACGGTCGTCGGCGGCGACGAGGTTGTCACCGGGCGCTTTGGTCCCGTCGGAATAGAAATACACGCCGGCGACCGGCACGCCCGGGTAGACGAGCCGCAGCGCCACGTCGAACCACATGTCATGACCGAACGGATCGTCGTCTTTTGGCACGTTCGTAAGAATCACGACGGCTTCATGCTTGAGATTCGGCACCGCTCTCAACACGCGTGCCATCGTGATCCGATGCCGATCCCATTGCGAACGATGGACGGCGCCAAGCTGCAGCGCTCCTATCGACCCGCACATAACCACCGCAGCGGCCAGCACCAGAAAAACAACGCCCCGTCCTCTGTTTCCAATCGGCAGGAACTGCGCGACCAGGCCGATCGCAGCTGACAGCACGACCGCAGCGCCTGCGGCTGAGAGAAGTTGCGTTCGCCACAGCCCCCGTGCCGAATCGAGCAACAGGTACACGGGGAAACTCAGGATCAACAGCATGAATCCCGTGGCGAACGTGACCCACCATGTTCGTGGCGACAGCGAGAACGGATCGGCAGGCTCGTCACGACGCGGTCGGATCAGCGTCAGACTGCCGGCGAGAAACACGATCGCGGCCAGACACGACAGCGCGAATATCAAATTCGCGGACGCAGTCGCGCTGCGAATCCAATCCCAGAATCGAAGGCTGGCGCTGACATTGAACCACCAATCGCCGAGTATCGCGGTCAATCGCCAGTCTTTCCGCAGGACCGATTCCTGATACGTGTAACCGCCAGCCTGCGAGTACCGCAGGACCGTCAACCAGATGTATGTCGCCGGAACGGCGTACCACGCGATCGCCATCACCGCAAGTCGACGCCATCGTCGCAGCGGATGCAGCAGGAGAACGATCGGAAAGACGGTCAGCAGCAGGAGCTGACTCTCGTAGCTCCAGAGCGACATGTACTCGGCCGCACAAGCACCGACTGTCAGGAGCGCCGCGACGGCGAACGTATCAGCTTCAAGCCCCGAGGCGAAGAGATAGCAGGAGAGCATCATCCAGAAGATGAACCCGAACTGATTCAGCTGTCCGATCCATTGAAGCGCGCCGTCAGCCGCATTCACGATCACCAACGCGCCGACTGCGTAGGCGACTATCTCAGCCCGCGGCAGAAACTTTCGAACCACGAGGAACGCGAGCAATCCGCGGGCCCACCATAGCAGCGCGTGAACGACCTGATACGGCACGTAGCTGCCGCCGATACCGAAGGCCTCGCCGATCACATAGGGCAGCTGGTAGAACGTGTTCGTGTGGATCCTGAGCGGGTCGAAGCGATAGAGAAAGCCCTCGAAGGGGCCGCTCGTTTCGCTCAACAGCGGAAAGACGGTCTCGGATGGCAAGCCACTGAGTGCCGTAAACGGTGCCCACAACAGCAGAACGAGAATCCCGTAGATCGCTGCGACCGCGGCGCCGCTCCGGTAGCTGGACAAGCGCTCCGCGGTCTCGTCCAGCTCGACGAGGCGTGTCACAGGCAGTCTTCGCGTCCCTCGACCCACGACGCGTGCCAGAGGATCGCGTTCATGACCGTCCACAGCGGGAAGCTGACGTTCTGGCGGCCGGCGATCTGATCCTTCAGGAGCGAGATGAAGTACTGATCGTCGAAGAACCGTTCCTTACGGAGGGCCGACCGCTCGAACGCGGCCAGGCAGCGCGCACCGAAGTCGCCTTCGCGGAACCATTCGTCCATCGGCGCGCCGAAGCCCTGCTTTTGCCGGTAGATCATGTCGTGATCGAGATACGGCTCCGCAGTTTTCTTGAGAATCTTCTTGCAGATCGAATCGGAGAGTTTGTAGGACGGCGGCAGCTTCGTCGCGAACTCGACGACGTCGTGATCGAGGAACGGGACCCGCGCCTCGACCGAGTGCGCCATCGTCAGCTTGTCGACGCGCATCAGCAGATGTTCGGAGAGCCGGAGTCGCATCTCCATGTACGGCATCTTCTGGAGCACCTCGGGCTCGACCAGATGACCGGTGAGCGTGCCGATGTAGTGGCTCACGACCGCGTGGCTGTCGAGTGTGTGGTGCGACGGCGGAAGCAGGCCGGGCACCGGGCATTCGACGTCCTGCGCGAACGGCTTGCGGTCGGGCGTGAGCCGGCGGCGGCGCTCGCCCCACCAGCACACGGCGCCGCCCCAGAACAGCTCCTCACCGTGACGAGCGCGCGCCTCTACTTCGAGCGCCTCGGTCGAGACCGCCGCGCGCGGGTTCGCGAGCGTCGCAGCGATACGCCGCCACCACGGCTGCCGCTGCCGCGCCGGCTGGTACACCGACTCGTACAGGCGCCGGTAGTGCTCGCACCACCAGTAGCCGAGAAAGTGCTCGTCCGCTCCCTCGCCGACCTGGACGACGGTCGTGCCGCTGTCTCGCACCAGCCGGGCGAGGAAGTACAGGGGGATACAAACGTTGTCCGCGATCGGCTCGTCCTGCAGGCGGACGAGCAGCGGCAGGAACCGCTGCATCTCTGCCCGGTTGATCAACGTTTCGTGGTGATCGGTCTTGTAGCGCTGGCTGATGCGCCGTGCGTACTGGAACTCGTTGTAGTCTTCTTTTCCTTCGTAACCGATCGTGAACGTCGTCACGGGGCGCGACATCAGCTCGCTCATCAGCGCGACGTTCATCGACGAATCGACGCCGCCGGACAGCAGCACGCCGAACGGCACGTCGGACACCATCCGCCGCTCGATCGACTGCTTCAGCAGGCGCGTGAGTTCAGCGATCGCTTCGGGCTCGCTGATGTCGCGCTCGGTCAGCGTCGCAGCCGCATCGGGCTTGCAGTCCCAGTACTGATACGCCGTCGCGCGGCCGTCGTGATCGATGGTGAGAACATGGGCCGCGGGCACCTTGAAGACGCCGCGGAACATCGTCAGCGGCGCCGGCGCGACGATGAAGGTGAGGTAGTGCCAGAAGGCAGTCCGGTCCATCTCCACCGAGACGTCGGGGTGCGCGGTCAGCGCGCGGATCTCCGACGCAAACAGCCACTCACCGTCTGCTGTCCGCGTAAAGTAGATCGGCTTGACGCCGACGCGATCGCGAATCAGATGCAGCACCGGCCGTTCAGGTTCGCGCGCATCATAGATCCCGACAGCGAACATGCCGTAGAACTTCTTCACGCACTCGACGCCCCATTCCTCGTAGGCATGAAGTAGAACCTCGGTGTCCGAGTGATCGGTCTTCCAGTGGTACTTCCCGAGCGCCTCCAGTTCCCTGCGCAGCGCGGCGTGGTTGTAGATCTCGCCGTTGTACGTGACCGTGACGGTTCCGGCGCAGTTCGACATCGGCTGTGTCGCTGCGGCGGACAGATCGATGATCGACAACCGCCGGTGTCCGAGCGCGCAGCGCTGGTCGGGTGACATCCAGATACCGACGCCGTCCGGGCCGCGGTGCGCCATCCGGTCGCGCATCCGCGACACGACGTCTGAGCCGCAGCAGGCCTTCGCAGGGTGAAAGCTACCGACGATTCCGCACATCAGGACGATTAAGAGCAGCGAGCGTCGCGAATCTCAGGACGCATCGAAGGCAGTCCACAGTCAGGCACAGATCATTCGAGAACGGCCAGGCCCATACCGGTCCGTCCATAGCCGTTGCCGTTGTAGAGCATGTAGCGGTTTCCACGCAGATCGAACACCGCGGGATAGGTGAGCATGTCGGCGTCCCAGCCTTCGCGCGCAGGCTCGATGCCGGCGGCTGAGTCTCGGCGCCGCCACGTAATGCCATCGAGGGATTCCGCGAAGCCGATGCGATATCGTTCGCCGCGGTACGAGTACCACATGAGATACAGTCCGTCTCGCTCCTTGATGACGCAGGGTCTCCCGAATGCATATTCGTCACGATTGGCGAAATCGATGCACACGGTGCCTTCGCGTCGCCACTTCACACCGTCGGCCGACTCGGCGTATCGAATGTGATAGTAGTGTTTCGCCTTCCCGTTCTCGATCGTCCAATTGGCCGCCGAGACATACCACATTCTCCACACGCCGTTCTCGACGATCACCCACGGCGACGCGGTCAGAAACGGGTCGACCGCGCTGCGCTCGAGGATCGGAGCGGGCGACACCCGCGAGAACTCGATGCCGTTCTCACTCACTGCCAGGCCGACATACAGGTAGAAAGGGACGGTAACGCCCAGGGACCACCCGGTGTAATAGAGATAGCTCCTGCCTTCGAATCTCACGAGACACGAGCTCGTCACACCGCTGTCATCGAAAGCGCCCAGCGGCCCTGGCGCCAGCGCACGCGACGCACGCGCGATCGGCAGCGCAGTCGCTCCGTCGAGTCGGAGATCGGCAACACCAATGCTCGACCTCCCGCGATCGTCGCGAGCGGTGAAGAATACTCTGGCGCCCCCCGCGGTCGCATCGACTACCGGCAACGCGGCGTGGGTCGAGGCCCAATCCCAGTCGTGAGATCCATCACAAATGCGCCCGAGCTTTTTCCAGCATTGTCGGGACGAATTCACGTCACAGCCTGATCTGATCACTGCGCTTTGCGAACAGCTGTGCCGGTCGGGAAAGGTACACCCCTCGTTCGATCGTGTCCTTCATGACGATGGCGCCAGCGCCGATCAGGGTCCGTGGTGCGATCGATATCGAGTTGCGGAGTGTGGCGTTCACGCCGATGAACGAGTGACTGCCGACATGAACATGGCCGGAAATGACGACATGCGAGGACACAAAGCAATGATCGTCAACTGTCGAATCGTGACCGATGTGATTGCCGCTCCACAGCGTCACGTCGTTGCCGATGGTCACGAACGGTTGAATCGTGTTGTCCTCGAGTATGAAGCAGTTCTCGCCAGGCTGCCGGTCGCTCAAGTATGTGCACCGTGAGCTGACGTACGAGACGAGCGAGTAACCGCGGGCCTTCGCCT
>Ga0066903_100006991_pt1 | contig 10144 bp, 7 predicted proteins | sample PanSoiMetaGPlot1_FD_67491 | JGI IMG/M metagenome (GOLD analysis project Ga0066903, IMG submission 67491) | Tropical forest soil microbial communities from Panama analyzed to predict greenhouse gas emissions - Panama Soil - Plot 1 (version 2) | ecosystem: Environmental > Terrestrial > Soil >... | reverse complement strand
CGCGGCATGGCGCTGGGTGTGACCATGCAGCTTCCTGAAACCGACAAGCACAACTACACGCTCGACTACCTCAACACCCAGATCGCGGTAATGATGGGTGGACGCCTGGCCGAGGAGATCTTCCTCAATCAGATGTCGACCGGCGCGGGCAATGACATTGAGCGGGCCACCGAGATGGGACGCAAGATGGTCTGCGAGTGGGGTATGAGCAGTCTGGGGCCGCTCACCTTCGGCAAAAAGGAAGAGCAGATCTTCCTGGGACGCGAAATCTCGCAGCATCGTGATTTCAGCGAAGAGACAGCCCGAGAGATCGATTCTGAAGTTCGCCGCCTGGTCAATACAGGCTACGAAAACGCGAAAAATATCATTCTGGAGAATCGGGAGGCACTGGTTCGCATAGCCTTGGCCCTGCTGGAGCGCGAGGTGCTGGATGCGAACGAGCTCAAGTTGATTATCGAAGGCAAACAACTGCCGGCACGTGTGGTCCCGCAACGGGGCGACGACGGCGTCCAGCAGGTCCTGAAGCCCGAGCCCGGACGGACGCCAGGTATGGCGCCCGGCAAGCCTTCCCCGGCATAACGCCGATCTCCAAAAATCCCGGTACCCAGGGCGGCTCAGGCCGCCCTGAACTTTTGCGCTCAGGTCAAGTTGCGCCAATTGCCCGGAGTCCGCGATTTTTCCTTGCTACCCACCGCGCATTGCAATACATTCCGATTGATTCCTGCCGTTTTCCCCATAGAGGAGGGTACCGCGACGTATGGCGACACCAGGCGTTAATGCGCCCGGCGTTCCACCGGCCATCACCGCGGCCGTTTTCCAGCTGGATTCCTTCGTCGTCCGGCAGAAGACCTTCTCACTGGCGCCGTGTTTTTACATCCGCGACCGCATGGGCAACACCCTTGCATTCCTGCGCCAAAAGGTCTTCACGTGGAAAGACGAAGTGCGTGTCTTTACCGATGCAACGCACAGCCTGGAACTTCTGCGCATTAAAGCGCGCAAGATCGTCGACTGGGGCGCCGCCTTCGATGTGACCGATTCCGTCAACCATCAGAAAGTCGGAACAGTGAAGCGGCCGGGATGGGGATCAGTGATGCGCAGGGAATGGATCATCCTGAACGCTCTGGACCAGGAGATTGGCCGCATGAGACAAGATTCGGCCTCGCTGGCGCTTATCCGCAGCCTCGTGACCACCCTGCTTCCTCAAAGCTTCAGCTTCACGGCGGCCGGAGAAACCGTGGGCACGGCAAAGGGGAGCTGGAACCTTTTTGCGCCCAGGATGGTTGTTGATTTCAGCCGGGATCCCGAAAGGAAATTGGATCGCAGGCTGGCCATAGCCGGGGTTGTGCTCCTGATTGCCATCGAAGGCCGCCTGCGCTGGTACGACTAACCACTTGATTCAAGTCAAAAAATCTGGATCAGCGGTTTTCGCGATAGAATCGCCTCGCCAATTTCTACTGCAGGGACTCCCGCGCTGATCAATGCCCGGGTCAGCTTCTCGGCGTCGTTTCGCGGCACGGAGAGCAACAGTCCGCCCGCGGTTTGCGGATCGTGGAGAAGGGCCCTGACCTCCTCCGGGACGCCACTGTCATAACTTACAGCGCATTCGGCGAAGTCGCGATTGTTGGTCAGGCCGCCGGGAATAAAGCCTGCGCGCGCACACTCTATCGCGCCTTCAAGCAGGGGGACCTTCCCGGCCTCGATGGTGAGCGCAACATGGCTGCCGGCAGCCACCTCACGGGCATGGCCAATCAGCCCGAAGCCGGTGATGTCAGTGGCTGCATGCACGGCAAACTTCCCATTCGTTGCCACCTGCGCCGCCCCCGCATTGAGCGTGGTCATAGACCTGGTTGCGGCATCGATCCACTGCTGCCTTGCTTCGCCGCGCTTGATGGCCGTGGATATTACGCCTGTGCCCAGCGCCTTGGTCAGGATCAGCGCGTCGCCGGCTTGGGCGCCGCTATTCGTCCAAACGTGCTCGGGATGAATCGTGCCCGTCACGGCGTAGCCAAACTTGATCTCCGGATCGCGCACGCTATGGCCGCCGATCACCGAGCAGCCCGCTTCCATCATCTTGGACAGACCGCCGGCAAGAATCTGATGGAGTACATCCAGATCGCCTTTGTCGGGAAAGCAAACGATGGCGAGCGCGCTGAGCGGGCGGCCGCCCATGGCGTAGACGTCGCTCAGGGAGTTGGTGGCGGCAATCTGTCCGAAGGTGTACGGATCGTCAACGATCGGAGTGAAGAAGTCCACCGTCTGCACCAACGCCTGGGTGGGCGAAATTTTGTACACGCCGGCGTCGTCGGCCGTGTCAAAGCCGACCAGAACATTGGGATCATTTTGCCGGGCTAATTTCCCAAGCACCGCGTCCAGCGCCGCCGGACTCAGCTTGCTGGCTCAACCCGCCGCTTTGACCTGTTCTGTAAGCCGCATTGTTTTTACTTCAGACATATCGACATTCTAAAGCATGGCAAGAACTGAGCAATTAGCAACTAGCAAATGGCTGCAAATGGCAATTAGCAAAAGCTGGCCGGTCCGATGCCGCGTCATCCCAAGATGCAGCGCGGTGAGTCCATCTTGAATTGGTTTGTGGCCATCTGCAATTGGCTATTTGCTAGTGGCTTCTCAGTATCCCACGCTCACGACTTTCACCTGCGGCACCTGCCTGTCCCAATCAAGTGAGACATGTTCCAGGGTCAGGCGGAAATCGCGGCTCTGCCCCGGCGCCAGCGGCGCCCGGTCAACGGGTCCATAGTCCACGTAGGGAACATTGGGCAGGAGAACGGTCAGAGGCAGGGCTTTTTCCTCCTGCGCGGTTTCGCCCAGGGAGTTCTTGAAGATCACGCTGACGCGAACAGCATTGACCTTGCGGTCACTTCCGTTGGCGATCTTGCCCTCTATGTAGGTGACGGAGTTGCCGGCAAAATTCTGCGCGGTCGCCATGTGCAGATCGGAGAGCTGGAGCTTCGCCAGATTGGCATCTCCCGAACTGGCGCTGCCTCCGGAGGTACCCGCCCTGGTTGCGAGCACAATGGCGGCGATCGCCACCAGCACCAGCGCTGCACCGATCGCCATTGGCGTCCAATTTCGGCGTCCTTCCTGCTCGCGGATCGGGGAAAAAGGCTGCTCAGTTTCGCCCATGGCAGAGATTTTACTACCTCGTTGTTTCCGCCTGCTGCTCTGATCGCCGGGCCAAACCGAACTTACCAAGCCGCCGGTAGCGTTACGCCCCTGAGTAAACAGATGGCCCGGGATGTAAGCCGGTTGCCGGGTTATTCTCCCGCGATCATCATGCCGTCAATACGCAGCGTGGGAGCTGCAGTGGAACCGCGGAATTCCAGATCATTGCCGATCTCGGAGATGTTTTTTAGCATGTCTTTCAGGTTGCCGGCGACGGTTATCTCTTCCACGGGATAGGCGAGCTCGCCGTTTTCGATCCACAAACCGCTGGCGCCTCGGGAAAAGTCTCCCGTGACCATGTTCACCCCGAAGCCAAGAAATTCGATCACATACAGTCCGCGCTTGATGCCGCCGATAATCTGTTGCGGAGTGCGATCACCTGCTTGCAGGAAAAAATTTCCGGAGCCGATGCCGGGGTTTCCGGCCAGGCCGCGTGAGGCGTTGCCGGTTGTCCTGAGCCCGAGTTTCTTGGCCGTATAGGTGTTCAGCAGATACGATTTCAGTACGCCATTCTCGATCACTGCGGTCCGCTGCGTGGGCACACCCTCGCCGTCGAACGGCTCGGTGCCGAAACCTCCGGGGATAGTGCCATCATCGATAACGGTGATGTTGTCAGCGGCAACTTTCTGCCCCAGCTGACCGGCGAGAAAAGAGGATTGCCGGTAGATCGCATCGCCGTTCACGCCGTCAAAGATGTTATCCAGGATCGAGCCTGCAACACGGGGATCAAGAATGATCGGCACCTGGGTGGAGGCGATCTTGCGCGCCCCCAGCCGGCGGAGGGTTCGGCGAGCCGCCTCCCGGCCTACCGTCTCAGGCGGCTCCAGTTTCGCCAGGGTGCGGGCGAGCGAAAACCAGTAATCACGCTGCATGGCGCCGCTCTCGTCCTGGGCAATAGGCGCGGCGTACATCGAGCAATAGGAGCGCCGGAACTCTCCCACAAAGCCGTGGGAGTTGGCCAGGATCTTGTAGCCGATAGCTGCGTCAAAGCTGCCGCCGTCAGAGTTCTTCAAGCGAGGATCTGCGTCAAGGGCGGCGCGCTCCGCGCGCCGGGCGTAATCAATGCGCTGTTCCGGCGGGAGGGCGTAAACATCGTCGCAGTAAAGCTGGAGATCGCTCTGGAGAGAGCCGAGTTGACTGGGCTCAGGAATCCCTGCGTAAGGATCCTCGGATGTAACCTTGGCCAGATCAAGCGCGCCGCTGATCAGCCGCTGCAAGCCGTCCTCGGTCAAGTCGCTGGAGTAGGTGCTCGCGCTCTTCCCGCCGAGAAAGACCCGCAAACCGATGGCGCGCGAGCCCGATTCCTTGAGGGTCTCCACCTGGCCAAGCCGCACCGCCGTGGAAAACTCCGTGCCCTCGCGGACCACCGCTTCCGCGGCAGAAGCCCCGCGTTTCATGGCGCGGGAAACAACGTCGGTTGCCAGCCGGCGCAAACCGGAATCAGTCCCGCTGATGGTTTCCAGATGAGTGGCCATCGAGTAGTTTATCGTGCAGTCCCGCCCACGGTCATGCGATCGAGCTTGAGGGTAGGAATGCCGACGCCGACAGGCACGGACTGCCCCTCTTTGCCGCAGGTGCCCACGCCCTCGTCCAGTTGGAGATCGTTGCCGACCATGGAGACCCTGGTGAGCGCATCCGGTCCATTGCCGATCAGCGTGCAATTCTTGAGCGGCGCGGTGACCTGGCCGTTTTCGATCATGTAGGCTTCTGACGCGGAGAAGACAAATTTGCCGTTGGTGATGTCGACCTGTCCGCCGCCGAAATTCACGGCATAAACGCCGCGTTTCACCGAACGTATGATGTCTTCAGGCGAATCGTCGCCCGCGAGCATGTAAGTGTTGGTCATGCGCGGCATGGGTATGTGCTCATAGCTTTCCCGGCGGCCGTTGCCGGTGTCAGGCATCCCCATTAATTTCGCCGAAAGCTTGTCACTGAGATAGGCCTTAAGGATCCCTTTCTCGATCAGCATGGTGTTCTGCGTGGGCGAGCCTTCATCATCCACGTTGATTGAGCCGCGGTGTGAAGGCAGTGTGCCGTTATCCACCACCGTGCACTTGTCTGAAGCCACGCGCTTACCCAGCATTCCGCTGAACGCTGAGGTTCCTTTGCGATTGAAATCGGCCTCCAGCCCGTGGCCGATGGCCTCATGCAGCAGAATTCCGGGCCAGCCCGGACCCAGAACCACTTCCATCTCGCCCGCAGGAGCTTCCCTGGCATCCAGCTGGATGATGGCCTGACGGGCGGCATCATGAGCGAAGTGCTCCGGCGTCTTCTCCGTGAGAAAGAAGTCAAGCCCGACGCGTCCCCCGCCACCGGCTGCGCCCCTGGAGGAGCTCTCACCCGATTTGGCGATACAGGAAAGGCTCAGTCGCGCCAGGGGCTGAACATCCGAAGCAAAGGTGCCGTCCGAACCGATCACCAGGATCTGGCGCATCTCGTCAAAATAACCCGCGCGCACCTGCACGATGCGGGGATCATAGGCGCGCGCCGCGCGGTCCGTCCTCATCACCAGCGCGAGCTTCGCGGCGATGTCGGCCTCCGCCAGCGGCGAAGCCACTGGGTACAGCTGATGTCTTATGTTCTCCTTGAAGCCCTCCAGCGGAGTCTTCGCCGGCCCACGCGCAATCAGCGCGGCGGTGCGGGCAGCGCGCATGATCTTTTCGGGGGAAAGATCGTCAGTATAGGCGTAGCCGGTGCGTTCGCCCGCCAGAACGCGCACGCCGCATCCCGCTGAGATTCCCTGCGACGCCGTCTTGACGATGGATTCATCCACGCTGATCGATGTCGAGGTCAAATATTCGAAGTACAGGTCAGCGTAATCACCGCCTGCGGAAAGCGCTTCCGCGAGGTAGCGCTGCAGTTCGTTGGGAGTAATGCCGAACTTCTGAAAGAAAAGGCTCTGGTTCTGTGTCATCTCAACTCTGACTTTGGATGTTCGAGGGGCCGTGAACAGCTCCACAAATCCTCAAGTTCTATTGTCCCATTTTTTCCAAAATACGCGGGGCAAAAGAGTGGTTTATGGTGAAACCAGAAAGCCACGCTTTGGAGGCGCCTTACTTTTATGTCGGTTGATGCGGTTTTTCTTTGTCGATGTGCAAACGGACTGCTGATTCACCCGGGCCGTCACTGCCTACGGCGTTAATTCCCCTTTAAATTCAATGGTTTGCCTAGAGGAGTAAAAGGTACACGAATTGCACCTTAGAGCCCTCGCGCCACCCATCTGGAAGCAGCCGGAAACTTGGTCGATCATCACGCCAGGGACGGTGCGGTGCGCTCGTCCGGTTCCAGCTTCTTCAAAAAAATTACGTCGCCTGGCTGCGGTCAGGCTCTTGGAGGAAGGTCCCCCATGAATCCACACTTGAGACGAGTTTGCTTGACCCTGCTCGCTCTGGTATCCATTACATTCACTGCAATCGCTGCCAGTGCACAAGCTCCGTCAGGGGCCATATTCACCACACTGTCGGACGGCAGCGAAGTCAACCTCAACCTGTTCCCGTCAAAAGAAGCCGTCTACCTAGACGGCGGTCCTGGACCGGGGGCGCCAGCCACTGCTGCCGGCCTTGACGACGGCACTTACGTTTTCCAGATCACGATTCCCCCGGGAAAACTTTTGCTCTCCACCGACCCAGGGCGATGCCGCCAATTCACCGTCAAGGGAGGCATTATCACCGGGGTCGTCAATCAGCCTGATAACTGCCAGCACAAGACCGGGCTGGATATCGACCACAATGCCACTACCGTGCAGATGATGCCTTACAACGATACGACGAACAACGGCGGAGTCTATAAGGCGTGGGCCACACGAGTAGAAAACTACATCCTTGGCTGCAGCTTGCTGGGCGTTCCCAGCGGCCAGGAGCTCAATGTTGTCGATTGCGGCTTCGCGCCGGGAAACGACCACGGGTTCATTCCTGGCTTTAGCAAAACCGATAACTTCAAAGTCAAAACCAACATCAACCGGGAAATTGACACCAAGTTCGTCGACGAGAACGGCCAGCCGATGGACGGCTTTGCGGTGACCTGGATTGACACTCTTGGCGGCAGCAACCGGAAGTGGTCGTATTTCCAGCCGAACTTTGGCGAGCACATTGCGCACATTGAAGCGGTGGAAGACGGCACGCACCTGGTCAGATTTGACGACCAGCCGGGATGCAGCGTGAGTTGGATTGATTATCAGAATCTCACTTACGGCGGCCCCCAGACCATGTCAGTCAATATCAAAGGAAACAAGAGCATGTCTATCTACTTCACGGTGCATTGCATCACCGCACCCTGAAGATTCCAGGCGCTCCTCGGATTGCCGCGGCCCCTCAGAAATGAGGGGCTGTTTTTTTTGGGCAGCTCGCCACTGCAAAACACGCCAATTAAGTTACCAGCATATTTTAAGCTCCCGCGCCGCAGCGTGCAGTTCGTCACAGGATGCACGCGTCCACGGCAGACTCGGCGTAAACTTGTTGGTGAAAAACCAGGACGTTTGAAGGATTCTCATGAAGAAGCTGGCGTTCGTTCTTTTTCCCTTGTTAGCACTTTTCGTTCATGCACAGTCCGCGCCGCCCGCCGGCGGCAACGCTGCACGCTACACTTTCATTCTCTCCGGCAACAAAGCCGGATTTGAGAGCTCCAGCCGCAATGCGGATGGAAGCATGCAGATTCATTTTGAGTTCAATGATCGCGGGCGGGGACCGAACATCGATGAACGAATCGTTGCCGGCAAAGATGGAATTCCGACTGAAATCGAAATCAAAGGCAACGATTACATGAAGGCGCCTGTCCAGGAGCGCTTCACTCTAAGAGGGGCCAACGCCAGATGGAAGAACCGGGCGGAAGAAGGAGAGAAAAGCGTCACCGGCAAGGCGTTCTATGTAAGCATCAGCGGCGCGGCGGAAGAGGCTGCCTTTCTGGCTAAGGCCTTGCTGGCCGCTCCGGGACACAAATTGCGGCTGCTTCCCGAAGGCGAAGCTTCCATTGAAAAGCGCGGTGAATTGAAGGTCGCCGCCGGTGGGCAATCGCGCACGGTGGTCCAATATGCCGTCACGGGGCTCGGATTCGCGCCTTCGCCCGTGTGGCTCGAGCCGGATGGGAAGTTCTTCGCCTCGGTCTCGACCTGGTCCTCGATTGTGCCCGAAGGTTGGGAATCGGCCATCAACGATCTGATCAAGGAGCAGGATAAGTTTGAAAATCAGCGCGCAGCGACCCTTGCCGGCTCGCTCGCCCATAAACCCAAAGGGCCGCTGGTATTTGTCCATGCCAACCTGTTTGACGCAGAGTCGGCGCAGACACTGCCGAAGCGGACCGTGGTGGTAACCGGGAACCGCATCACTGTCGTGGGCAATGACGGCCAGGTCGATCTGCCGAAGAATGCCGAAATCGTGGACGCTGCCGGAAAAACGCTCATGCCCGGCCTGTGGGACATGCATGTGCACGTTCAACCGGGTGACGGCATGCTGCATATGGCCTGCGGGGTGACCTCGGTCCGGGACCTGGCCAATGACACGGAAGGCCTTATGCAAATGCGGCGTCGATTTGATGAGGGCGCGGAAGTTGGTCCGCGGGTGGTGATGGCCGGCTTCATTGACGGTCGCGGCCCTTACCAGGGGCCCACGAAAGTCTTTGCCGATACGGAAGACGAGGCGCGCCAGGCGATCGACAACTATGCCAGGCTGGGTTACATCCAGATCAAGGTTTATAGCTCGCTCAAGCCGGAGCTGCTGCCGAAGATCGTCGAGATGGCCCACGCTCATGGAATGCGCGTGAGCGGCCACGTACCCTCGGGAATGAATGCCGAGCAGTTCGTGCGCGCCGGGGTGGATGAAATCCAGCACATGAATTTCATTCTCCTCAACTTCATGCCGCAGGTAAAAGACACGAGGACCCCTGCCCGCTTTACTGAGGTAGCGGCGCACGGAGCAGAAATCGATCCGAAGTCAGATCAGGTGCGCGCGCTCATTGATCTGCTGAAGGAAAGAAGGATCGTACTCGATCCCACGCTCAGCATCTTTGAGGGAATGATTGATGATCGCCCCGGGAAGATCGCGCCGGGCTTTGCCGCAGTGGCGGCAAACATGCCGGCGCAGGTACGGCGGGGCTTTCTTTACGGCGGCCTGGAGGTCCCTGACGGCATGGACCAGCGCTACCAGGATTCCTTCCAACGCATGCTCGACATGGCCAAGGCGTTTTATGACGCGGGAATTCCTATTGTCGCGGGTACAGATTCGCTGGCGGGTTTCAGCCTGCATCGGGAACTCGAGCTCTACGCTTCCGCCGGCATACCCGCGCCGAGAGTCCTGCAACTGGCCACGCTCGGCGCCGCGCGGGTGGTGAAACGTGATAGGGAGCTTGGCTCAATCACTCCGGGCAAGCTGGCGGATATGATCCTGGTGGAGGGTGATCCGGCCGCCCACATCCGTGACATTCGCCGGGTCAGAACTGTCATCAAAGATGGAGCGATCTACCAGGTGGCTGACCTGGATCGCGCGCTGGGAGTGAAACCCCTTCAGTAATCGCGACCCCGAGCTGACTTCTTGTGCTAATCGCAAACAGGAAGCAGCTCCGCTTCCGGCTGCGGAGGAGTTGAGACTTGGGACGGCGCACTCCCGCTCAGAAAGCTCTCAAAGAATGCTTCCACGCTGGCCAGGATAGCCGGGCCTGTTTGCGCTGCATAGCAGGCGCGGCGAAGCGCGCTGCCGTTCGGGACACCGTGGGTGAACCAGGCAACGAACTGCTTCATCTTGCCCGCGGAGCCATGCTGGGTTTCATCGACCAGCATTTTGAAATAAGTGCGGATCATCTGGTAGCGGTCGGCCTCGGTCGGCTGATCGTAGCGGCCGGTCTCGGCGTGCTGGCGGATCTGGCGGAAGATCCACGGGTTCGAGGCCGCGGTGCGGCCGATCATCACCGCGTCGCAACCGGTTTGCGCAACCATGGCGATAGCATCTTCCGGCGTGCGAATATCGCCGTTGCCGAT
>Ga0066903_100006990_pt1 | contig 10144 bp, 8 predicted proteins | sample PanSoiMetaGPlot1_FD_67491 | JGI IMG/M metagenome (GOLD analysis project Ga0066903, IMG submission 67491) | Tropical forest soil microbial communities from Panama analyzed to predict greenhouse gas emissions - Panama Soil - Plot 1 (version 2) | ecosystem: Environmental > Terrestrial > Soil >... | reverse complement strand
AGCGTGGAGGGACAGACAGTCCAGGACTACTACCAGCTGCTCGCCAATCTGGCCCTGGTCGGCACGGCACAGAACTACCTGGAGGTGTCGAGAGAGAATCTACGGCTCACCGAGACCAAGCTGAGGGCAGGTGCGGCGACCCGGCTCGACGTCGACCGCGCGGTCGCCGATGTGGAGCAGCAGGTCCAGCAGCTGGCCGCGGCCCAGCTCCAGGTCGCGCTGGCCGCTCGGGATCTGCAGTCGACGACGTCAGTGACCCCCGACATCTCCGCCTCGGTGAAGCTGACCGACGATTTGCATGCAGAGCGCGAGCTGTCCTACTTCGAGGCCGAGCTTCCCAACGTCCCCTCGGTCACGGCCGCTGCCGCCGCCACCCATGCGGCGCAGCAGCAGGCCACCGCCCAGAAGCTCGCGCTGGTCCCGACGATCTCCGGATTCTTCACCGAAAACGCCACCAATGCCCCGGGCTTCGAGCCGTCGCACTGGTTCTGGCAGGCCGGGCTGACCGCGAGCTGGACGTTCGATCTGACCTACGTCGGCAACATCCAGAGCTTCGATGCAGCCGCGGCGGCCACGCTGGCCACGGAGGAAAAGACGCGACTGGCCGCAGGTGATGCCATCCACCGATACTGGCAGACCGTCCTCGTCGGAATTGCCCAGAGCCGATCTGCGCGGGCGGGGCGCGACGCAGCGACACACGCGTCCGAGCAGGCACGAGTCCAGTACATGGCAGGAAGCGCCACCCAGCTCGATCTCCTCCAGGCCCGGCGAGATGCCTTCCAGGCGGAGGTGAACCAGATCCAGACCGACGCGAACCTCCTTAACGCCCGCGCACAGCTCCGCCTTGCCTCGGGTTGGAGCCTCCTCGATCAGCGCCGCTGAGCGTGCTTCTGTTCGATGCAGACCCATCACGGCAGCCGGAGGTGGAGGCCGACAGGCGCTCCGGAAGCGTCGCCCGGCACGGTGGGCTTCGCCCACCTCGAGCTTCAGCTCGTTGGAGCAGCACGCTGGGCCTGCTGGTCCAGGAACCGCCGGATGATCGTGCGCACCATGAACAACCCGAAGTCGGGATTCGAGTAATACAGCTCGAGGGCCGTCCGCTCGCCGAGGACGAGGAACGTCGAATCCGTCGTGCAGACGGCCGAGGCCGTTCGTTCCTTGAAGGGCGAGAACACCCCCATCTCACCGATGAGCTCTCCGGCGTGAATGGTCCTGTCCACCTCCGGCAACCACACCGTTCCTCGCTCGAGGTAGTCGAGCTTGTCGGCTGCATCGCCCTTCTGAAAAAGCGGCTCCTTCCCCTTGAAGATTCGCGCTTCACGAAGGGAAGCAGCCACTCGAGGGACAGCTCTCGCTCGAGCGAATGACGGAGCCGCTCCTTGAGTCTGTACATCTGGTGCAGCCGAAAGACGTTCAACGGCAGGAGCACCGAATGGAGCAGGAAGACCGGGTACAGGCCCGCGAAGTACCCGTAGGTCAGGAACGCCACGTTGCTGGCGATCGCCACTGATCGCAGCGGGATCATCGTCTTCATGTAGAAGGTCGAAAACACCAGCAGCGAGGCCGCGTAACCGACCAACTGGACCCAATGGACCGGACCGCTGTTCATGGCTCACCCACCCGGAGGGACAGCACACAGAAGACGGAGCTCGGCTCGGTATCAGGACACTCTCATTCCCGCGCCGCGACGTCGACGTGCGCCGTCAAAAACACCGAGGCCTCACCGCCGCTGAGGGGTCGGTGAGGCCTCGGATGTCAGCCCGTGCTGGGTTTGGCTAGCGGTGCCCGCCGTGAACGCCCACGGGCCCCCCGCCGAATCCACCGCGGCCGACGACGTGCGGCGCGGCGGGACGTGCAGCGGCGTAGTGCGGGGCGACCCGTGAGGGCGCGTAGCGCGGGCCGACCTGCGGAGCGACGGGACGTGGAGCGGCGTAGCGCGGGGCGACCGGCGAAGGCGCGTAGCGCGGGACGACCTGCGAAGTGACTGTGTGCGGAGCCGCGTACTGCGGGACGACGCGCGGGTACACGGCGTGAGGCGCGATCCAGCGACCGCCGCCCCAGTACCCGCGAGGACCCCACGTCACGTACCGCGGCGCGAAGGCGTACCACCGACCGAAGCCGCGTCCGTACCAGACGAAGTGCGTGTAGCCGTAGAAGCCGAAGTACGGTCGGGGACCGAGGCCCCACACCCAGGGGGCGACCACCCAGGTCCAGCCAAAGGACGGGTAGTAGACGTACATGTCAGGGCTAACACCGCCAGCCGGCAGGTACGTGTACGCGTTACCGTACGGCATCCAGATCCAGCCGTACTGCGAGGTGTAGACCCACTGACCCGCGGGACCGGGTGCGGGCGGCGGAACCGGCGACTGCTGGACGTAGGGCGCGGGGGCTTCTTGAGGCTGCGCCGGTTCGGTCACTGGCGGCCCCGGCATGACGTCGGGCGGAGGCGGCGGCTCGCCTTCCGGCTGCGGGATCGGCGGCTCCGAGTAGGCGTCGTAATCGGGCGAGCTGGTCTGCGCGCCGGCGACCAGCGGGGCGAGCAGCAAGAGCGTCGCGATGAGCTTTTTCATGGTTGCGTCCTCAAGTACTCGGACGGACGCCGCGCGTGGGTATTCCAATCGGCCGGAAGAAGCCGCGTGATTCCAGGGTGTTGCATGATGGCGCCGAGCGGGCGGGCGGGCGCTCCGGCCGCTCTGCGGAGCCTCCGTCCCGAGGGGCCACGCGCGACGATCAGCCGCGCCGCGCTGCACGCAAGCGCGAGCAGGCGTTCGTGATCGTGCGCTTGCCCTCCAGCGCAGGCGCCTCGCCGGCGAGGGCCCACGCCAGAGCGTCAACCGCCTGCGATCGAGCGACGGGGGTGCACGTCGCGCCGTCCCGTCACTCGAGCCGCATCTCGACCACTGCGCGCCGCCTCGTCACTTGCAGGCGTAGCTCGCCCTTGCTCCTCACACCCCTTCCCCGGGCCTAGATCCCGCGCCGGCCTATTCAACCGTGAGGCGGTAGGTCAGGGTCGTGTCGCCAGTTCCCCCGAAGCTGTCCTTCTGGTGCCACACCAGGGTGTGCTGCCCTCGGCTGAGCGGCTTCACCATAAAGGCGTAGCTGTCCGCGACCGCCGGCTGCCGTTCACCGGTGATGCAGCCGTCGAGGCTCGTCTGGAGGCTGAGATCTCCCTTGATGTTGAAGAGGTCCTGCGAGGTGAATCGGTAGCGGAGCATGTCCGACTGGGGCACTCCGTCGATGGTGACCTCGAGGAAGTACACGGTGTCGATGAACGCCGTCGCCGGGCCGATCAGGAAGTCGTAGAGCGACTGTCCCGGAGCGGGCTGAAACGAGGGGTCCGGGCAGGGATAGTCGTTGAGGAAGGAGCTGGTCTGGACGAGCAGCGCCCTTTGAGGGGGAATGGTGCAGCTGCGTTCGGCCTCGAAGTGAGGCCCACCCGGGATCACCGACGGAAGGAACCACACCGGCCCGTCCTGGTCGACGCTGCAGTTGGCACCGGACTGATCGAGGAGCGGATTGGTGTCGGTCGGCTGCCGGTAGATCCACTTCCAGATGAGCTCGCTCCATCGCTCCATGGAGGTGCCATACGGGCTGGCTTCCGGATCGAAGAGAGCCGCACCGACCTTCTGGCTCAGGTCGGCGACATCCTCCGACGCCTGTGGTTGCGATGACGGAGGCTCGGCCATCCCACAACCCAAAGCGGTGACGACGACGGACGCGGCGGTGACTGCAGATATCGGGAAGAGGCGCATCGGGTTCTCCTGGTCGGTTGCACCGGGAGCTTCCCGATTGGGCGAAGGGCCCGGATGATCCTCTTCTTCCTTTTGGGATGGACCAGTCGACGGGGATGAACACGAAGCGCCCCTCCCCACACCAGGGACTCTTCGCCGCGTCCGTGGCCCCGCTCACGGCACTTCCGGACGTCGCGCTGGACGGGGGCAACTCGGACAACTAAGTGCGTGCTCGACGCACCTCGACAACTGTTCGACGGACAAACGGCAAGCGCGGTGCGTGGGGAAGGAAGGGATCGTCGTGAGCGGCAGCGTCCCGCATTCGGCGGCAATCACGGTCCTCGCGGCGATTCCCGGCATCGTGGTCTGGTCGTATTCCGTCGGCGCCGTCGTTCTTGTGGCCTGGCTGGTGGCGACCGTCCAGCGCGGGGACTGGGCCAGGGCGAGAGGCTTCGACAAGCTGATCCTGCTCGGACCGCTGTTCTACGCCATGCCCCTGGCCGCCTTCGGGACGGAGCATTTCACCCTGGCCGGGATCATCGCGTCCCTCGTCCCGGCGTGGATTCCGTGGCATCACTTCTGGACCTATCTCCTCGGTGCCTGCTTCATCGCAGCGGCGCTGAGCCTGGTGACGGGGATTCAGGCGCGCCTCGCAGCGACCATGCTCGCCGTGACGTTCTTCCTCTTCGTCCTGCTGATGGATGTCCCGGCCTGGGCGCAAGATCCCCGAGACCGATTTGCACTCACGCTCGCTCTCCGCCAGGTCGCCTTCAGCGGGGGTGCCGTGGCACTCGTCGCCAGCCTCACCCCACCCCAGCAGAAGCACCGGGCGCAGATCCTCGCCACGATCGCCCGGTACTTCGTCGCCGTCCCCGTGCTGGTCTTCGGCGTCCAGCAATTCATGCACGGCGATCACGTTCCTGGCGTCCCGCTGAACCGGCTCACGCCCGACTACGTCTACGGGCACGCCCTCTGGACCTACCTGACGGCCGTCGTCTACGTGCTCGCGGGCCTCCTCTTGTTCGTCGGCAGGAAGACCCGAGCAGCCGCAACGTGGCTCGGCATGACGGTCCTCCTCGTCGTGCTAGTCGTCTATGTCCCGATCGCGGTGGTCGACCGCGCGAGCCTAGGCAATGGCCTGAACTACCTCTTCGACACTCTGATGTTCTGCGGCGTCGTTCTCTTGCTCGCAGGCGCCATGCCTCGCGAGGAAGTGCACCAGGAATCTTCGGCGAGCGCTCTGCAACCGTCGGGATGACCGGGCCCAGGGCACCTGGCGCCCGTATCCTCCGAGGCGCGACATGAAGGCTTCGCTGCTCTACCGCATCGCTGCCGTCCTCCTGCTGCTCTTCGCCGTCGCGCACACCCTCGGATTTCGCCAGTCCGATCCCGCCTGGGGCGTCGACGGGCTTCTCGGCTCGATGCGGTCGATCCACTTCGACGTCCAGGGCTCCAGCCGAACGTACTGGGACCTGTTCACCGCCGCGGGACTGTCGGTCGGCGTCTTCTATTTCTTCTCGGCAGTCCTCGCGTGGCAGCTCGCCAGCTTTCCCGCGGAGACGCTGGCGGGCATGCGCCTCACCGTCTGGGCACTCGCCCTTTGCTTCGCCGCGATCACAGTCGTGAGCTGGAAGTACCTCTTCATCCTCCCTGTGATCTTCGCGATCGTGATCACCGCATTCCTGCTCGCCGGCGCGTGGATTTCCTCGAGACCGCGCTGACAGATCCGCTGACAGGGACACCCCGCCTCAATCCCGTCGCCGTTGTTACCCCGCCTCCGTCCGCGCCGCCGCTATCCCTGGTGACGGTCAGCAACGACCGAACAAGGAGCGGCGATGAACATCGAGAACAAGACCATCCTCGTCACCGGGGCCAACCGAGGCATTGGCGAGGCGCTGGTCACCGAGGCGCTCAGGCGGGGCGCGAAGAAAGTCTGGGCGGGAACGCGCAAGGCGCTTCGACACGCCGACCAGCGAGTCACGCCGGTGACGCTGGACGTGACCAGCGACGCCCAGATCCAGCGAGCGGCCCAGGCCATCGACGAGGTCGACGTGCTCGTCAACAACGCCGGGATTGCTCTCTACGACGACCTGAGCAAGCTCGACGCCATCGAGCAGCAGCTGGCGGTCAACTTCTTCGGGTCCCTGAAGATGTCCCACGCCTTCCTGCCGCTGCTGAAGCGATCGCGAGGTGCGATCGTCAATTGTCTGTCTCTCGCGGCGCTCGCTCCTCTTCCGGTCATCCCCGCCTACTCGCTCTCGAAGGCTGCGGCGGCTTCCATGACGCAGTCGTTGAGGCTGCTCCTCGCGGGCCAGGGCGTGACGGTTCACGCCGTCTTCCTCGGTCCGGTCGACACGGACATGAACCGAGGCCTCGACATTCCCAAGGCATCACCTGAGTCGGCGGCGGCGGGAATCTTCGACGGCCTGGAACGGGGCGAGGAGGACATCTTCCCGGATCCGGCATCGGGACCCGTCGCCAGCGGCTTCCGGAACGGCGTCGCGAAGCTGCTCGAGCGCGAGTTCGCGGCGTTCGTGCCCCCGGCGCGATGAGCCTCCCCTGGGCTCACCGCTGCAACCTGCATCGACGGCGCCCAACCCGCGCGGCCCCTAGTTGCTCGACGCTCGATCCCACCTGAGGGAGGGACGGCGCCCGGGTCCGGGGGCGCGGCCGGACGTGGCCGTTGAGGGCGACCTGGAACTGAGCTGCACGTGCCGGCTGGCGAGAGACATCTCGGCGAAGGTCGGTGACCTTTCCACGAACCAGCCGCGATGAAAGCGAATTGCCGCTGGGAGAGCCTCACCGCTCCTGACTTCACTGCGCGGCGTCGCTCCTGCTCCGGGATCAGGGCGCCTGCCCACGGAACCCCTCCGGAACGACCGCGTCTTCGGCGGGCGCGGCGATGAGCCTGGCTGCACTCCGCGAGGGACAACGCGAATTGAACTGGTCGGAGGAATTCCGCGCCGCGCGGTGACGAACCTGCGTGGCGCACGTGCCATAGCGATGTCGGGCAACAAGTTCGTGCAGCCGCGCACCACTCGTTGAGACCAGGCGTCCTCGCGCTGACCATCCGCGCCGCCTCAGACGCCGCGGCCGAGAGGTCGCACCCCCTGAAAGGAACGATGCATGCGCTTTCGAAGGACGTCGAGCATCCTCGCATCCACTCTTGCCGCGCTGGCGTTGACGTTGCCCGGATCGGGCCGAGCCGACACGGACAGCCCGATCCGTCACGTGGTGATCATCTTCCAGGAGAACGTCTCGTTCGACCACTACTTCGGAACCTATCCCAGCGCTCTCAATCCTCAGGGTGAGCCGGCCTTTCATGCGAGGCGCGGCACCCCGACGGTGAACGGCTACACCCCGGCGCTGTTGAACCACAACCCGAACCAGGTGAATCCGTTCCGATTCGATCGGTCGCAGGCTGCGACCTGTGATCAGGACCACGACTACACCGACGAGCAGATCGCATTCGACAAGGGAGCGATGGACCTCTTCGTCGAGACGCTCGGCGACGGCCCCGGCACCGACGGAAACCTCGTCTGCAAGGCCACCGACGTCATGGGCTACTACGACGGCAACACCGTCACCGCCCTCTGGAACTACGCCCAGCACTTCGCGATGAGTGACAACAGCTACTCGGACACCTTCGGACCCTCCACGCCCGGAGCGGTCAACCTCGTCGCCGGAGACACCAGCGGCGCGAGCGCACCCAAGGGAGGAGCCGACGCGAATCTCGGCGACGGCTCGGTGACCGGTGACTCGCGTCCGTACCTTGACGACTGCTCGCCGGGCGGCGGTCAGAGCGCGAACCAGCTCGTTCTCTCCGGCAGGAACGTCGGGAATCTCCTCAACGACAAGCACCTGAGCTGGGGCTGGTTCCAGGGCGGCTTTCGGCCGACCTCGCGCGGTCCGAGCGGAAATGCGATCTGCGGCGCCGCCCACACCGGAAGCGATGGGCTGAAGAAGGGCGATTACATCCCGCACCACGAGCCCTTCCAGTACTACCCGAGCACCACGAACCAGCATCACCTCCCGCCGACCTCGGTGCATCAGATCGGCTGGAACGATCAGGCGAACCACCAGTACGACATCGCCGACTGGTGGGATGCTCTGAACGCCGGGCACCTCCCCGCCGTCAGCTTTCTCAAGGCGCCTGGCTTCCAGGACGGCCACGCCGGCTACTCGGATCCGCTCGCCGAACAGACCTTCGTCGTCGAGGTCCTCAATGCCCTCCAGAATCGCTCGGAGTGGCGGCATACCGCCGTCATCATCCTCTACGACGATTCGGACGGCTGGTACGACCACCAGATGGGTCCGCTGATCAGCCCGTCGGCAACCGACAAGGACGCGCTGAGTGGCAGCGGGCTCTGCGGGAATCGGAAGCCGGGCAGCCCCGCTGGTTCCAACGGGCGGTGTGGCGTCGGTCCTCGTCAGCCGCTGCTGGTGGTCTCGCCCTGGGCGAAGCGGAACTTCGTCGACCACACCTTCACCCAGCAGTCCTCGGTCCTTCGCTTCATCGAGGACAACTTCGATCTCCCTCGGATCGGTGGAGGGTCATTCGACGCGCAGGCAGCCTCGCTCTGGCAGATGTTCGACTTCCGCCAGAACGGCGAGCACCGGCTCTTCCTCGACCCGTCCTCCGGTCAGCCCGTCGGCGGTGATCGCGACGGGGATCACGACGGGGACTGACCTCCCGATCGGAAGCGGTGGCGCGGATGCCGGCCGGGTGGATTCACTGCTCGGCCGGCAAGCGCTCAGCGAATCGCCAGGCTCCTGCGGATCGAGGTGCCGTTTCGGTCGAGCTCGACCTCGATCCGGCTGGCGTCCTTGAGACGGCTGTAGGCCTCGAGGGCGTTCTCCGGTCTGTCGAGCGCAAAGCCGTTGATCCGCCTGACGACGTCGCCGCTGGCGATCCCCAGCTTCGCGTAGACGGAGTCCGGCCGTACGGAGAAGAACCGGAAGCCCTCGGGGCGCCCGTCCCGGTACGCCGGGATGGCGCGAGCCTGAGTCATGATCTCGTCGAGGTGGCGGAGCATCTCTTCCATCTCGGTCCTGGACACCTCGTAGTTGCTCTCGTCGACCGAGCGAATCCCCGACCCGAGCGACCGATCCGACGGGCTGACCGGGACAGGAGGTCGTCCAGCCTCCACCACGTCCGCGGTCACGATCTCCCGGCGCCCGTCCCGAATGACCACCAGGCGATCGCGCAGGATCTCGACGACCTCGGCATCCCGGACCCGATCCCCGACCCTCACGGTCATGCTCTTCTGCCGGGCGGAGTCGAGCACCGTGGCGAACGACCAGCTTGCAGTCGTGCCGAGCAGCGTCCCGAGGAGTTTGACTTGGATCGCGGCTCGCACCGGTTCTGGGCTCGACGGCTCCAGGGGCGAGCCACCAGGTGGCGTCGAGATTCCCGTGATCCGAGAGAGACCGGAGAGGTCGAGGGAAGCCGTGGCCTCCAGCAACTTCGGACCACGACCCGACCCGGGCAGCGCCGGTGCCGGTGCAACTAGCTGTTCGACGACGAGGTTCACGGTCTTCGCTGCGACGTACGTCGCGAGGGTCAAAAAGCAGAGCTGCACGACCCAGAGATGCCTTCGAAGGGCGAACGACATCGTTGGCTCCCCTGCGATGCGGTGGAAGGTGCGGGCTCACCGAGCAAGCCGGGTGCCAGGAGGCTCGAGCAGCGATCTCACTCGTACAGCGGCCGGATGAAGCCTCCCCCGCCGGACGGAATGTCACGCCTGCCCGCTCACGCGTTCCGACAGAACGTCAGCGCCCGATCGGCGCGTCCGGCAGCAGCGTCTCGCTGACGCTGCCTGCAGCCGAAGGCGCAAGGGCGACAAATCCGTCGCCTCGCTTGGCGTTCCAACAATTTTGTCTGGCGGGCCGCGTCACGACGGAGGAGGCCCACCACGATCGCCGTCTGGGATTCCCGGCCGGCCGTTGGGCGCCATCCAATTTTGTCGCCTTTGGACGAAGCTCAGACGTTTTTGTCACATCGGCGGAGTGTCAGCCTGGGGTGCCCCACAAGGAAGACACGCCGGTCGTTCATGGTCTGGTGATTGCAGCCTCTGCGGCGGCCCCGATCGCGGGCCGAGGGAGGCCGAACGATGAACGGGAGCCGCGGGCTCGTAGCGCTGGCGTGTGTCCTCACCCTCTCTGCCTCGGAGGTCCGGGCAGAGGAGACGATCAAGGTCGGCATCCTCCACTCCCTGTCGGGGACGATGGCGATCAGCGAGACGTCGCTGAAGGACGTGGCGCTGATGACCATCGAGGAGATCAATGCCAAGGGCGGGCTGCTGGGGAAGAAGATCGAGCCGGTGGTCGTCGATCCGGCTTCCAACTGGCCTCTGTTCGCCGAGAAGGCCCGGCAGCTGCTCACCAAGGACAAGGTCGCGGCGGTCTTCGGC
>Ga0066903_100006989_pt1 | contig 10145 bp, 10 predicted proteins | sample PanSoiMetaGPlot1_FD_67491 | JGI IMG/M metagenome (GOLD analysis project Ga0066903, IMG submission 67491) | Tropical forest soil microbial communities from Panama analyzed to predict greenhouse gas emissions - Panama Soil - Plot 1 (version 2) | ecosystem: Environmental > Terrestrial > Soil >... | reverse complement strand
TCTTCTTCTTCCCCTTCACCAGCTCTACGACCTTCTCCGACGGAACCAGGATCTCGCCGAATAGCTGGGGCTTGCCGAGGGACCGGATGCGCTCTTCGAGCGCCGCCTTCACCTTGTGCTCGTAGCCCGAATACGTATGGACCACGTACCACTGCCGCTCGCCACCGTCCTGTTCCTTCGTCAGCATCAGCCGAGCAGGTGGTGGATGAGCCAGGACAGCACGAAGTCGACCAGCCCGAGATAGAGTGCGACGATCACGACGCCGACGACCACGACGACCGTCGCCCCCTGGACCTCCTTGCGCGAGGGCCAGTGCACCTTCTTGAGCTCCGCCCACGATTCCTCGAGGAACTCCCGGGAGCGCGTGACCGGTTGCTTGAGCGAGTCGAGTGCGTTCATGTCGTTGGAGGCAACGGGTCAGGCAGGATTTGAACCTGCAACCCCCGGATTTGGAGTCCGGTGCTCTGCCGTTCGAGCTACTGACCCCCCGCTGGCCCTCAGACCTTGCCCTCCTTGTGCACCGTGTGGCTCCGGCACGACGGGCAGAACTTCTTGAAGGCCAGCTTGTCCGTCGTCCGTTTCTTGTTCTTCGTGCTGGTGTAGTTCTTCCGCTTGCACCCGTCACAGACGAGCGTGATCAAATCACGCATGGCGACACCTCGCTGGAGCCCACGACCGGATTCGAACCGGTGACCTCTTCCTTACCAAGGAAGTGCTCTGCCGAATGAGCTACGTGGGCTAACATTCCTGGGGGCCCGTGCGCTGCTCGCGCGGCTGCGCCGCGCTCCGCTCCTCCGATGCCCCCAGACCCCGCGCCCCGCGCGGCAAAGCCGCGCGCGGCTTCACCACCGTAGTTGCTATGGAGCGGGAGACGGGAATCGAACCCGCGACCCCGAGCTTGGAAGGCTCGCGCTCTACCACCTGAGCTACTCCCGCAGATCATCGTTCACTTCGTTCACCTGGCTGAAGAATGGAGAGGGGAGGATTCGAACCTCCGTAGGCGTTCGCCGGCAGATTTACAGTCTGCTCCCTTTGGCCACTCGGGAACCTCTCCACAGCGGCTCCGCAACAAAGGCGCCCGGCTGGAGCCGATGGTCGGAGTCGAACCGACGACCTGCTGATTACAAGTCAGCTGCTCTACCCCTGAGCTACATCGGCGGGTCGCGTCGCGCCACGACCGGGCGCTGCGTTCGAGACTTTCCCGCAACCTCCTTGGCCGTTCCGCGTCCGAAACGGCAGTGGCGAGGAGCACCAACACCTCTATCGGCGAGTAAACGTGGCTTTATAGCACCGGCCATAGAAGGCAGTCAAATGACCGCGGCGTAGCAACGGTGTTTTAGGGCCGACGCCGGCGGGCGATCAGCTCGTACAGGGCGACACCGACCGCGACCCCGACGTTCAGGGATTCCACCCCGGGCTCCATGGGGATGGAGACGGCAAAATCGCAGGTACGCCGGACCAGGGGGCGCAGACCGTCCCCCTCCCCCCCGGCGACCAGGACGGTGCGCTCGGGCACCGAATGCTCAGGAAGGGGTGTTCCCCCGTGTGGGACCAGCGCCACGAGCCAGAACCCGTGCTCCTTCAGGCGCTCGAGGGCCTGGACCAAGTTGGGGACACGGGCGACCGGCCGGTCGAAGAGCATGCCGGCGGCGGTGGCCGCGACTGCGCCCGTCACCCCCACGCTCCGGTCGCGTGGGAGAAGAATCCCTCCCACGCCGAAGGCACAGGCGGTCCTCAGGATGGCCCCAAGGTTCCGCGGGTCCTGCACGCCATCGAGCGCGAGAACACTCTGGCAAGCGGGGGCGATGAGCCGGTCGAGCGGTGCGTACGAGAAGGCGGGGGACAGGGCGACCGTGCCCTGATGGTGCGGGGAGCGTGCCAGCCGCTCGAGGGTCGCCTGCTCGGTGACTTCCACGGGGACCGCGCGTTCGCGCGCCGCCCGCTCGAGCTCGTGCTGGCGCGGGCCACGGCCCAGCAGGAGGCGCGTACACGGATGCGGGCTGCGCAGCAACTCGAGCACGGGGTTGACGCCGTACACGACGAGGCCCACCTCCGCGTCAGGCGGCGCCCATCCCCGCCTTCGGGTTGTTCGACCCGGACGCATCCGCTACACGTTCCGCCCAGGGTGCCGCGGCTCGTCCATCGCTACGTCTTTCGTGAAGTCATCGTCCCGTTCGCCCTCGGGCTCTCGCTCTTCACCTTCGTCCTCCTCATCGCACGGCTGATCAAGCTGATCGAGCTGGTGGTGAACCGGGGCGTACCGCTCCTCAGCGTGCTCCGCCTGCTCAGTTACATCCTCCCGGCCTTCCTGGAGGTGACGCTTCCCATGGCGATGCTGCTCGCCATTCTGGTCGCCTTCGGCCGCCTCTCCGCCGACTCCGAGATGATCGCCCTGCGGAGCTCGGGCCTGAGCCTCTACCAGCTGGTCCCGCCGGTCGCGGTCTTCGTGGTGATCGCAACGCTGCTCACCGCCGCGCTGTCCTTCTATGCCCGCCCGTGGGGAACCCGCTCCCTCAAGGGGGCGCTCTACGAGATCGCGCGCACGCGGGCGAGCGCCGGAATCAAACCGCAGGTCTTCAACGACGACTTTCCGGGCCTCGTGATCTACACCGAGGACATCGACCCCTCGAGCGATCGCCTGCGGCACGTCCTGGTGTCGGATGAACGCGAGCCAGGACAGCAGCAGACGATCTTCGCCAGTGAGGCGACGATGGTGTCCGATCCACGCCTGCTGACCGTCACGCTGCGTCTTCGGCAGGGATTCATCGCCAGCACGGACACCCAGGGGGGAGCCGACTACCAGACCGACTTCGAGACCTACGACGTCAACCTCGACCTCCGTCAGGTGTTCGCCACAGCTCATCGCGACCGTGATCCCAAGGAGATGACGTTGCCTCAGGTGCAGCGGGCGATCGCCGAGAAGCGGACCGCCGGGCAGCCCTACATCCCCGAGCTGGTGGAGTACCACCGGAAATTCGCCATCCCGCTCGCATGTGTGGTCTTTGGCCTGGTAGCCACCCCCCTCGGGGCACTTCCAGTGCGCGCGGCTCGTGCCCGTGGCTTCGCCGTGAGCCTAGTCATGATCTTCGTGTACTACATTCTGCTCTCGGGCGGAGAGGCGATGGCGGAGCAGGATCTGCTTCCGGTCGCAGTGGGCCTTTGGCTCCCGAACCTCCTCTTCGGTGTCCTCGGACTGTATCTCTTCACCCAGGTCGCCGGCGAGCGGACGGTACTCAAGCTCGAGCGGCTGCAGAGCACCGTCGACGCTCTCCGGAGCAGGCTCCGGCTCCGGGCGGAGGCCTCCTCGTGAGGGTGGCCCGACGGCTGCTGCTGCGGACGGTGACGCTCCACCTGGCCCGCGAGTTCTTGTGGGCCTTCGCGCTCACCCTCGGAACCTTCATCATCATCTATCTGATTGCCGACTTCTTCGATCGATTCGACGGCTTTCTCCGCCACGACGCCCCCGGCGGAGCGGTCATCCGCTACTTCCTCTTCAAGATCCCGCTGGTCATCACCCAGGCTACACCGCTGGCGGTGCTGACGGGGGGGGTCGTCGGACTCGGCCTCCTCGCACGCCACCACGAATTCGTCGCCCTGCGAGCGTGCGGAGTGAGCATCTGGCAGATCGCGACGCCGCTCCTCGGGCTCGCCGCCCTCATCAGTCTCGCCGCGCTCGCGTGGAACGAGACTGTCGTTCCCTACAGCGCCCACCGCTGGCACACGATCGAGACGATCGAGATCAAGAAGCGCGCCCTGCCGACCGCCTTCACGGGACGCGACATCTGGTACCACGGGCGCGCGGGCTTCTATAACATCGAGCGCGTGAACGCGAAGCGGAACGCCCTCTACGGTGTCCGCATCTACCACCTCGGACCCGACTTCCGTCCCCAGCGCGTGCTCGAAATCGATACCGCCACCTGGGGGAAGAGCGGGTGGGAGTTCTCGGGTGGGCGGACCCGGCACTTCGGGCCGAACGGCATCGAGGAATCCCCCGGTCTGCCGGACGGGTTCACGCTGCCCGAGACGCTCGAAGACTTCCGCGTGGCTTCCGTCGAGCCCGAAGAGCTGAGCTACACGATGCTACGCCGCCAGATCCGCGATCTCCGCCGGAAGGGCGTCGACATCTCCGAGAGCTGGGTGGATCTTCACCTGAAGCTCTCGCTGCCGGCCGCGAGCCTGGTGATGATGCTGATCGCGGTACCCCTCGCCGCCAGCGGGACGCGGCTGACCAGCGTCGCCACGAGCGCTGGGATCGGCATCGTCCTCGGCTTCGGCTACTTCATGCTGATGGCCTTCTCGCGCGCGCTCGGGCAGAGCGGCGCCCTGTCACCGATGGTCGCCGCATGGTTGGCCAACGCCCTCTTCGCGCTGGTGGGTAGCTACTACCTGCTCGGGGCCGACGCCTAGCGACCCCGACCGGCTCAGACGGCCAGCGCGGGCGCCTCGAGGCCCGTCGTCTCCGGCAGGCCGAGCAACAGGTTGAGGCACTGCACGGCCTGGCCGGCCGCCCCCTTGCCGAGGTTGTCGATCGCCGTCATCACCACCGCCTGCTCGGCCGACGCGTCCCAGTACCAGCCGACGGCGCAGCGATTCGTCCCCCGGACCTCGCGCAGCTCCGGAGGATTCCCCTCGCCCCGCAGGACGATGAACGGCTCTCTCGCGTACGTCTCGCTGAACAGCTCGGCGAGCGGTGGCCGTTTGCCGCTCACGCGCACGTACATCGTCGAGAGAATCCCGCGACTCACCGGCAGCAGGTGCGGAACGAAGACGACCGGCGCCGTGGCGCCGGCCGCGCGCAACTCCTGCTCGATCTCGGGACGGTGCCGATGGCCGGCGACTGCATACGGCCGGACGTTCTCGTTCACCTCGGCGAAGAGCTGCTCCACCTTGGCGCCGCGCCCTGCGCCGGTCGTCCCCGACTTGGCGTCGACGACCACCGCGTCGTGGATGAGCCCGGCCCGCGCCAGCGGAAGGAGCCCGAGCAGCGCTCCGGTGGGATAGCACCCAGGGGCCGCGACGAGGCGCGCGTCCGGCAGCTGTGCTCGATGGATCTCGGGCAGGCCGTAGACCGCCTCGGCAAGCAGCTCCGGCGCCGGGTGCTCACCGTACCAGCGGGCGTACACTCGTGGATCGTGGAGCCGGAAGTCGGCCGACAGGTCGATGACGCGACGGCCGCGACGGACCACGTCGGCCACGAGGGGTGCCGCGGCTCCGTGCGGTAGAGCGCTCAGGACGATGTCCGCCGCGGCGACGATCGCGGCCGGCTCGGGGGCCTGCAACGTCGCTTCGACCGCGCCGCGGAGGAAGGGATAGACCTCGGCCACCGAACGCTCGCGGTACTGTTCGGACGATAGGAAGGCAATCTCGACCGCCGGGTGGCACGCGAGGAGCCGTAGCAGCTCCACCCCCGTGTAGCCGGTGGCGCCGAGCACGGCGACCGGGACCCGCGTCGACGTCGCCGGGCTGATGGCCATCGTGCGCAGAGTATACGATTCCGGGGGCCCGTCCAGTGCTCGGGCGCTTCGCGCCCTGCGCGCTCGGGGCGTGCGGAGGAGCGCAGCTCGGCCGCGCGCCGCATTCCTGGGCTCTAGCGTTTCGAGTACTGGGGGCGCTTGCGGGCTTTGTGGCGGCCGTACTTCTTGCGTTCGACGGTGCGGGAGTCGCGGGTGATGAAGCCGGCCTTCTTGAGCGTGATGCGCAGCTCGGGATCGGCCTGCAGGAGCGCGCGGGTGATGCCGTGACGAATCGCGACCGCCTGGGCAGCGACGCCGCCCCCGTGCACGTTCACGTCGACGCGGTACCGGCGCTGCGTGGAGGTCACCTCGAACGGTTGATGGACGATCATGCGCGAGGTCTCCCGCCCGAAGTAGGTGTCGAGCGGACGGTGGTTCACGACGATCTCCCCGTCGCCCGGCTGCAGGCGGACGCGGGCAATGGAGCACTTGCGCTTGCCGGTGGCCCAGATGGTGGATGGATGTTCGGCGCTCATGGCGTCATGACCTATTCTCCGGGGAACGGAACGGGCTTTTGAGCCTGGTGGGGATGATCGGGGCCGGCGTAGATCTTGAGCTTGGTGGCGAGGCGGCGGCCCAGCCGATTCTTGGGCAGCATCCCCTCGACGGCTTCGCGGAGCAACCGGGTGGGATGCTTCGCCAGCACTTCTTCGGCGCGCTCCCGGCGCACCCCGCCGGGATAGGTGGTGTGGCGGATGAGCTCCTTCTTGCGGAGCTTGGCGCCGGTCAACCGCACCTTCGCGGCATTCACGACGACCACGAAATCGCCCGCGTCGATGTGCGGAGCGAACTGCGGGCTCGCCTTGCCCCGCAGCACCGAGGCGACGCGCGACGCGAGCCGCCCTAGGACCTGGCCTTCAGCATCTGCCAGGTACCAGCGGCGGGCCGCATGCGCGTCCTCGCGGCTCAGGCTCTTCGTCATTCGTGTCAGTGACATTGCATCTCAGAGATGGCGACGGGACCCTCGGGCAACCCTTGCCGGGGGTCCCACCGCGAATGGCGGGGCCGACGAGACTCGAACTCGCGACCTCCGGCGTGACAGGCCGGCGTTCTAACCAACTGAACTACGACCCCGTGGTTCCCCAGCTCTCGTGATTGTCGGACAGGTGCTCCTAGCGCAGCAGGCGTTGTCTTGCAACGGAACGCCTCCTCGTCCGCGGTGACGGTCAGCGACGGAAGTTGCGACGGTAGGTCAGGTAGTTCGCACACAACACCCCCCCGAGGCCCTCCCCCGTCCGCCGCGATGGCCAGTTGTGATCGAGCACCAGGGTGTAGCTCACCCAGGTCGCCCCGCGACGGACCAGCTCGAGGAAGCCGTACGCCGCGATCGCGTAGTTGACCCCTTGCCCGCGCGCGGCCTCACGCACGCCGATCGCGAGCAGGTTGAGTCGCTCGCTCTCCTCGACGCGGCGTCCCGGCGCCAGCACCGCGTGGCCCGGCTCGTCCGGAACGACGAGACACATTCCGACCGGCTCATCGCCCCGGTACGCGAGCACGGAGGTTTCGAGAAAGCCCGTGGGCTCGAAGCCCGCGAACAGAAATCCGAGTTCCTCCTCCGAGAAAGCGGTGAAGCCCCAGTGCGCCTTGAAGGTCTCGGCCCACGTCGCGGTGAAGTCGCGCACGCGCCGTGACCGCGCGACCTCGCGCAGCGGCGTGATGGCAAAGCCGGCTCGCCGGGCCCCGTCGACGGCGCGCTGCCAACGCTCGGTCAACGCGGGCGTCACCCGCGCCTTGTAGTCGACCCACCCCTGCTCGACCTCGAAGCGGGCCTGCTTCAGGAGGAGATGATAGTAGGACGGGTTCTGGCGCAGGACGCTCGGCGGTAGCGCATCGTAGCTGTCCATCGCGAACGGGAGATCGAAGAGACCGAATCCCGCCCGCGCCGCGACGGTACCCCGGCTCGCGAGCCACTGCGAAGCGGCATCCATCAACTCCGCCACCGCGACCTCGCTGGCCGGCAGGGCCTCGAACATGATCACGTGGCCGAGCGCCTCGCCCCAGTGGCGCTGGTAGCGACGATCGATGACCGCCGCGGCACGGGCGACGATCTCCCCCCCGTCGAGCGCCCAGAAGGGACGGATCTCGCGCTCGTCGCCGAACGGCGACCCGCCGCCGAGAATGGAGAGGTAGAGCTCGAGCGGCGCCGGCCAATGCGCGCTCCGGTCAGCGTACACCCGATCGTGGAAGAGGACGAACTGTTGAAGCGCGTCCTCGCCGGCGGGGGTCTCGATCTTGATGCGCATTTCGATTCCTCGAACCGAACCCGTCCGCAGCACGTACGACGATCGCGGTGTCGAGTTCAACCGGCCGAACCGCGGTCGAGGGCAGCTCCCTGGTCTCTCCGAACCCGGGACACCATGAGGTGATGGGGAGCGATGGGCGGTACTGGGATCGAACCAGTGGCCCTCGGCTTGTAAGGCCGATGCTCTCCCGCTGAGCTAACCGCCCGCGGTGGACGAGGGCGCTCGCGCGCCGATCCCTAGTTGAGGGAGTCCTTCAAGGTCTTGCCGGCCTTGAACTTGGCCGACTTGGACGCGGCGATCTGGATGCTCTCCCCGGTCTTCGGATTCCGCCCGGTCCGCGCCTTGCGCGCCGAGACCGCGAACGTCCCGAAACCCGAGATGTTCACCTTGTCGCCGTTCCGCAGTGCTGCAACGATGTCGTCGAAGATCGTGTTGATGACCCGCTCTGCCTGGCCCTTGGGTAGGTCCAGCTTGCTGGCCACAGACTCGATCAGGTCGGCCTTGGTCATGGCCCCTCCCCTTTTCCCGGCGCGGGCGTCGGCCCTTTACCAACCGACCTGCGGGCTGTCAATGCGTGATGACGTCGGGTGCGTCGGGGGGGACCGGCGCCGGAAAGGCCGCCTGCTGCGTCCCCTCGGGTGCAGCCCCCTCCGGCTTCTTCTGGTAGCTGTCCGGATCCTCCAGCAGAAGGGCCTTCCGCAGGACCTGATCCATATGCTCGACCAGCTCGATCTGGATCGACTTCAGGATGACGGACGGGATGTCCCGGATGTCCTTCTCGTTCTCGACCGGGATCAGCACCTTCTTGATCCCGCCGCGGTGGGCAGCAAGCACCTTCTCCTTGAGGCCCCCGATGGGGAGCACGTGCCCGCGGAGCGTGACCTCGCCGGTCATCGCGAGATCGTGCCGAACCGGGATGCGCGTCAGCGCCGAGACCAGCGCGGTCGCCATCGTGATGCCCGCCGACGGTCCATCCTTGGGGATCGCACCTTCCGGAATGTGAATGTGGACGTCGATCTTCTGGTAGAAGTCGCGCTCCAGGCCGAGCTCCTCCGCACGTGAGCGCACGTAGCTCATGGCCGCCTGGGCCGACTCCTGCATGACCTCGCCGAGGCGCCCCGTGATCAGGAGCTTTCCCTTGCCGGGCATGACCTGCACCTCGGTCGCGAGCAGCTCGCCACCCAGGTCGGTCCAGGCGAGGCCGGTGGTCACACCGATCTTGTGCTCGACGTCCGCTTTCCCGAAGCGGTAGCGTGGCGGACCGAGGTAGGCCGCGAGGCTCTTCGCAGAGACGCGGATCCTCGCGTTGCGGTCCTTCTTGACCACCTCGACCGCGACCTTGCGACACACGGAGGCGACCTCGCGCTCGAGATTCCGGACACCCGCCTCCTTGGTGTAGTGGCGGATGATCGCCATCAAGGCGGAGTCGGAGAAGATGATGTTCTCCGGCTGCAAGCCGTTGGCGTCACGCTGCTTCGGCACCAGGTAGCGCTTGGCGATGTTCAGCTTCTCGAGCTCCGTGTACCCGGCGATACGGATGATCTCCATCCGATCCTGCAGGGGTCGCGGGATGCGCTCCAGGCTGTTCGCCGTGGTGACGAACATCACCTTCGAGAGATCGTAGTCGACGTCGAGGTAGTGGTCGTTGAAGGTCCCGTTCTGCTCCGGATCGAGCACCTCGAGCAGCGCCGACGAGGGATCGCCTCGGAAATCGGTGGACATCTTGTCCACCTCGTCGAGCAGGAAGACCGGGTTCCCGGAGCCGGCCTTCTTCATCGACTGGATGATCTTCCCCGGCAGTGCGCCGATGTAGGTCCGGCGATGGCCCCGGATCTCGGCCTCGTCCCGCACCCCCCCGAGCGACACCCGGACGAACTTCCGGCCCGTCGAGCGCGCGATCGACTTCCCGAGCGACGTCTTGCCGACCCCGGGCGGTCCCACCAGGCAGAGGATGGGACCCTTCATGTGGCCGACCAGCGTCTGCACGGCGAGATATTCGAGGATGCGCTGCTTCACCTTCTCGAGGCCGTAGTGATCGGTCTCGAGAACCTTCTCCGCCTCCTTGATGTCGAGCTTGTCTTCCGTGTACTCGTGCCAGGGCAGCGAGATCAGCCAGTCGATGTAGTTGCGGACGACCGTGGCCTCGGCCGACATCGGCGACATCATCTTGAGCTTCTTCAGCTCCTTCTCGGCCTTCTCGCGGGCCTCCGCCGACATCTTCTTCTGCTTGATCTTCTCCTCGAGCTCCTGGATCTCGTTCTTGAACTCATCCTTCTCGCCGAGCTCCTTCTGGATCGCGCGCATCTGCTCGTTGAGGTAGTACTCCTTCTGGGTCTTCTCCATCTGCTTCTTGACCCGAGTACGGATGCGCTTCTCGACCTCGAGGATC
>Ga0066903_100006988_pt1 | contig 10145 bp, 4 predicted proteins | sample PanSoiMetaGPlot1_FD_67491 | JGI IMG/M metagenome (GOLD analysis project Ga0066903, IMG submission 67491) | Tropical forest soil microbial communities from Panama analyzed to predict greenhouse gas emissions - Panama Soil - Plot 1 (version 2) | ecosystem: Environmental > Terrestrial > Soil >... | reverse complement strand
TTCGAGCCGCAGGATCATCCGAACGTGATCCCGTATCCCGGCGCGCCGCCGACGCGGCCCTACGACAACGCGGGATGGACGCTCGCGTTCCAGATGGGCGTGCAGGTCGATCGCATCCTCGAGGGCTTCACCGGGCCGTTCGAGAAGGTCACCGACTGGAATGTACCGATTCCGCCGCCCACGATGACTCCGGGAAGCGCGTCTCCATGCGACCGCACGCAGAACGATTGCTTCATCGTCCTGAACCGGATGAAGCGGGCGTCGCGGATCGCTCTCTGGGATCAGTACGGCGGATCGATCGAGTCCGGCTGGACCCGCTGGATCCTCGAGCAGTTCGAGTTTCCGTTCGGGCGCGTCTACGCGCCAGAGCTCGACGCCGGGAACTTGAATGCGAAGTACGACGTCCTGATTCTTCCTGCGGGCGCGATTCCGGCCGCGAGTGGTGGCGGCGGACGTGGTGGACGAGGCGGCGGAGCCGGACCGAATCCGCTGGATATCCCCGAAGAATACCGCGCGCAGATCGGACGCGTGACCGCCGACAAGACGATCCCGCAGATTCGCGCGTTCGTCGAGAACGGCGGCACCGTCGTCGCGCTCAGCGACTCGGCGATGAACCTCGCGCAGCAGCTGAAGCTGCCGATCGAGAATCACCTCGTCGAGAACGGCGCGCCGATTCCCGCGTCGAAGTTCTTCGTGCCGGGCTCGGTCCTGACCGGCAAGGTCGATACGTCGAATCCGCTCGCTGCCGGCATGACCGAGCGCACCGACTTCTTCTTCGACAACAGCCCGGTCTTCAAGCTGGGGCCCGGCGCCGAAGCGGCGGGCGTGAAGGCGTTCGCGTGGTTCGATTCGCCGACGCCCCTGCACAGCGGCTGGGCGTGGGGCCAGAAGTACCTCGACGGCGGCGTCATTGCCGTCGAGGCGAAGATGGGAAAAGGACGCGTCGTCCTCTACGGCCCGGAAATCCTCGAGCGCGCGCAGCCGCACGGCACGTTCAAGCTGCTGTTCAATGCGCTGTATGGGAGCGTTGGCGGTTCGCGGTAGACGGTTGGCGGTAGGTGGCTGACGAGTGAACGGTGAACGGTTAACGGTTAACCGTTAACCGTTAACCGCCAACAGCCTACTGCCCACCGCCCTCGTGGCTCGTCGTCCTGGCAGCGGCCGGCTTCAGGTAGGTGTTCCACCACTGAAGCTCGTTGATCATCCGGTGGACGTTGTTCCAGTGCCCGGCGATGCCGTGCGGCTGCCCCTCGTAGCGGATCATTTTCGCGGGGACGCCGCGGCGCTTGAGCGCGAAGTACATCTGCTCTCCCTCTTCGTAGGGGACGCGCTGATCGACTTCGCCGTGGATGAAGAGCGTCGGCGTCTTCACGTTGCCCGCATACGCGAGCGGCGACTGGTGGATCATGCGGTCGCGCGCCTCCTTGTCCCACGGCGTGCCGAAGAACTCGGTTTCCTTCGTGCGGTAGATATCGGCGGTGCCGTAGTCGGACGTCCAATTGGAGATCCCTGCGCCTGTGATCGCGGCAGCGAAGCGATCCGGGTACTGCGTGATCAGCCAGTTCGTCATGAAGCCGCCGTAGGAATGCCCCGTGTGGCCGACGCGCTTCGGATCGATCGGGTACTTCTTCAGGACGTAGTCGATCCCCGACATCACGTCCTCGCCGTCCTTCTGCCCCCATTCGCCCCACGTGGCCCACTTGAACGCGTCGCCGTAGCCGGTGGAGCTGCGGAAGTTCGTGTCGAGCACGAAGTAGCCGTTGGCCGCGAAGTACTGCTTCTTGAAGTCGAAGCTGTAGCCCGTCGCCGCGTGCGGGCCGCCGTGGCTCATGACGATCAGCGGATACGGACCCTTCGCCGGATCGTAGTTCGCCGGGGGCACGATCCATCCTTCGATCGGCGTGCCGTCCTTGCTGTTCCACTGCAGCCGCTCGCCGTCGTTCAGCGCGACGTCCGCCATCAGTTCGTGATTGGCGTCCGTCAGCCGCCGCTCGTGCGTGCCGTCGATACCGGCAGCGTAGATGTCGGCGGGCGCATTGTGCACGCCGACCGTGTAGGCGATGGTCTTGAACGCCTTGTCGATGGTCAGGTTGCCGAGACGACGCGGACCCTTCGTCACCTGCTCGACCTTCGCGCCCGCTGTCGCCGCGATCCTGAAGAGCTGCACCTCGCCGCCGATCTCCGCGGTGAAGTAGATGAAGCGGCTGTCCGGCGACCACTGCGCGTTGGTCGGTTCGAGGTCCCAGTCGGCGGTCAGGTTGACCGGCTGGCCGCTGCCGTCGACGCGGCGGATGTAGAGGTCGCGCGGACCGCCGTGATTCAGCTTCTCCTTGATGATCATGTCGGTGCCGAACGAGCGGACGTAGGAGAGGTATTTGCCGTCGGGCGAGAAGTCCACGTCGCTGTGCACCGCCCCATCGTCGGTCAGCCGCGTGACCTGTCCCTCGCGTGTCACGGTCCAGAGATCCGCGTGGTCGTACTTCAGCTCGTCGCGGAAGTCGGCGTCGGCCGTGAACGCGATGAGATCGTCGCCGGGATGCCACGCGAGGTTCGACGGACGGAGGTCTCTGTCGAGGATCGTCTTTCCGGCGCCGGTGCCTCCGCCCGGGGGCTCCACCACGATCTGCAGCGCGGGCTCCGCGGCCGGATTCGGCACGGGGAACGGAGCGCCGTCGCGCTGGAAATCCTTCCAGTCGAAGATCGCCCCCTTGAACCGTTCCTGGTGGCGCTTCTCGAAATCGCTCGCGTACTTGACGTCGGTCTTCGGCTGCGGTTTCTCCTGCGTGCGCGCCACCCACTTGCCGTCGGGACTCGTCACCCGGACGATCGCTCCGCGCCGGCCGGCCTGTCCCGGCGCGCCGGGAAACGTTCCGCGTCCGCCGCGGCCCTCTCCCGCGCCTTCGGTTGGCATGACGACTTTCGTCGGCGGCGCCGACCCGTCGGTCGGCACGGTGAAGATCTCGGTCCTCGTGCTGTTGTCGGCCTCGATCCGCGTCTGCACGGAGAAGCGGACGGTCTTTCCGTCTGGCGAGATCTGGGGATTGGTGATGGTCAGGACGCGATAGTAGTCCTCGACCGCCAGCGGCCGTTTCGTCTGGCCATGCAGCGTCGAGCAGAGAAGGAGAGCGGCAGAACCGGCAAGCAATCGGCGCATTCGACCTCCCGGATTTGGCACGCATACTACCAGTAAGCCCGACCTTCAGGTCGGGCGTCTTCGAATCGGCTGGTGGCTGATTGGGCGACGCCCGACCTAAAGGTCGGGCTTAGAGGGGTACAATCGTCGCCCTATGCGAACGGTCCTCACGGTCCTCATCTCGTTGGTTTTCATCGCCGCTCCCAGCGCGCAGACGCGTGTCGCGTCCGTGCCCGCGCCGGAATCGGTGTTCGGTTTCAAAGCGGGCGCCGACTACAAGCTGGCGACGTACGAGCAGTCGGTCGAATACTTCAAGAAGCTCGCGGCCGCGAGCCGCTACATCAAGCTGATGGAAGCGGGTAAGACGTCCCAGGGCCGGACGATGTACTTCGCGCTGATTTCGACGCCGGAGAACCTGGCGAAGCTCGATCGCTATCGCGAGATCTGGCAGCGGCTCGCGCACCCGCAGGGACTCACGGACGACGAGGCGCGGCGCCTCGCGGCGGAAGGCAAGGCGCTCGTGCACATCGACGGCGGGCTGCATGCGACGGAAGTCGCCGGGCCCCAGCACACGCCGCTCCTCGCGTACGACATCCTCAGCAAGGTGAACGAGCCGGCGACGAAAGCGATGCTCGACAACGTGGTCCTCATGCTCTGGCCGACGATCAACCCCGACGGTCAGCAGATGGTGGCCGACTGGTACATGAAGAACGTCGGCACGCCGTACGAGCTGTCCGGACTGCCGCGCCTCTACCAGGACTACGTCGGCCACGACAACAACCGCGACGCCTACATGCTGAACATGATCGAGTCGCGGGCGATCGAGCACACGTGGCGGCAGTGGGAGCCGCAGATCGTCTACGTGCACCATCAGTCTGGTCCGTTCCCGACGCGCATCTGGCTGCCGCCGTTCTCGGAGCCCGTCGGCGTCGAAGCGCCGGCCGTCATCGCGCGCGAGGTCAACATGCTGGGCATGGCGATGGCGAAAGGGCTGGACGAGAACGGGAAGCCCGGCGCCACGCACATGGGCACCGCGTTCGACGCGTGGTATCCCGGCTACATCGACTACGCGCCGATCTTCAAGAACATCGCCGCGTTCTGGACCGAGACGGCGCTCTACCAGTACGCGACGCCGCACGAGTACACGATCGACGACTTCCCGCAGAACATGCGCGACCTGCGTCCGCAGAGCCTGTACTCCAGCCCGTGGGCGCCGGGGTGGTGGCACCTGCGAGACGCGGTGGACTACATGGAGACGGCCTCGCTCGCCGTCATCGAGTACGCATCGAAGTACAAGGACTCGCTGTTGATGAACCGCTACCGCGCGGGCCGCGATCAGATCGCGCTGGGCCTGAAGAAGGCGCCGTACGCCTACCTCGTCCCGCAGGACCAGCGGGATCCCGTGGCCGCGGTCGAGCTCCTGCGCCGGCTGGCGTTCGGCGGCGTCCGCGTGTCTCAGTTGACCGCCCCGGTGACGATTGACGACGTCTCGTACCCGGCGGACACGTGGGTCGTGCCGACCGATCAGGAGTTCGCCGCGATGGCGCGCGAAGTGCTCGACGTCCAGCGCTATCCGGATCTGCGCCAGTATCCCGGCGGTCCGCCCGAGCGGCCGTACGACGCCGCCGGCTGGACGCTGCCGCTCCAGATGAACGTGAAGGTCGTGCCGGTCGCGACGCCGCTCACGATGGATGTGCGCGCGAAGACGAAGCTGCTCGGTCCCATGCCCGATGTGAAGGTGAGGCCGACGCCCTACAGCGATTCGAAGCAGGACGCGGAAGCGTTCGACAGCGTTCCCGGTCCCGGCTTCGATACGAATCCGTCCGCGGCCGCCATCGTCCCGCCGGCCGGAAGACTCGGCGGGACCGGTACGGCGCTCGCGCTCGATGCCGCGCAGAACAACGCCTACCGCGCGATCAACCGCGCGTGGAAGGACGGTGCGTCTGTGCAGTTCGCCGACGGGCGGTATCTCGTGAGCGGCCTCTCGGACGCGCAGCAGTCCGATCTCGTGCAGTCTCTTGCGTTGATTGCCGAGCGGACATCCGCGTCGGGCGCCGCCATGAAGAAGCCGCGCATCGGCCTCTTCCAGCCCTGGAGCGGCAGCATGGACGAGGGATGGACGCGCTGGGTCCTCGAGCAGTACGGCTTCGAGTACGTGACGCTGCATCCGGCGGACTTCAAGTCGCCGCTCACCGGCAAGGTCGACGTCGTGATTCTCGCAGACGACGCGCGGCTGCCGATTGAAGGGGCAGCCGGTGGCAGGGGCGGTCGCGGTGGCCGCGGCGGTGCGCAGGCGCAGACCCGTCCGGAGTACGCCGACCGTCTGTCATCCGAGGACCTCGTAGCCTTCGAACAATTCGTCCGCGGCGGCGGAACGGTCGTCTGCCTGAACTCCGCCAGCACGTTCGCGATCCAGCAGTTCAAGCTGCCGGTGAGAAACGTCGTCGCCGGTCTGCGGCCGGAGGAGTTCTTCCTTCACGGAACGATCGTCGAGGTCGCGACCGACGGCAGCGATCAGGTCATGGCCGGCATGCCCGCGAAGGCCGCGGTGTTCGCCGACAGCAGTCCGGTGTTCGAAACGCTCGAGGGCTTCAAGGGTCGTGTGCTGGCGAAGTACCAGGACTCCGGCTCGCCGCTGCTCTCGGGATACCTGATCGGCGAGAAATATCTCAACGGCAAGGCCGCGGCGCTGGACGTGCAGCTCGACGCCGGCCATGTGGTCCTCTTCGGCTTCCGTCCGGAGTGGCGCGGCCAGCCGTTCGGCACGTTCAAGGTCCTGTTCAACGCGGCGCTGAGATCGACGACCCGGTAGCCGTTAACCGTTAACCGTTAACGGTAAACGGTTAACGGTTAACGGTCATGCACGCGCGAAGTCGATGAAACCGCGCGGCGGATCGGTGTGCACCAGCCGGACGCGCACGCGATCGCCGACGTCGAGTCCCTCGAAGCCGCGTTCGAGGCGTCCTTCGATCGAATTGGTCGTCAGCCGCACCCACGTTCCCTTCGGCCCCGCGCCGGTGACGATGGCGTCGAACTGCGCGCCGATGCGTCCCGAGAGCCAGAGCGCCGCGGCCGCCTTCCTCGTCAGGCGCTCGACCTTGTTCGCGGCGTCTTCCTGCTTCGTGCAGTGGTCCGCCAGCGCCGAGAGCTCGGGCATCGCGTAGGGCGTCGGCGCCCCGGCGATCGCGGCCTTCAACAGCCGCTGCGTGACCAGGTCCGAGAAGCGGCGGTTGGGAGCCGTCGAGTGCGTGTAGTTGCCCACGGCCAGCGCGAAGTGGGTGCTCGCGTCGTCGGCGTCGTCGGCGACGTACTCGCCCCTCCCCAGCAGCTTGATGACGCTGAGGGACAGATCGGAGAAGGTGTCGGGCGCCGCCGTCCGCTGCTCCTTGAGGAACTGCTGCAGGGCGAGCGCGTCCGGGGCGGGCGGCAGCGCGCCGCCGCGCTCGCGCGCGAGATCGACGATGCGCGTCCATCGCTCCGGCGACCTGACGACGCGCCTGATGCACGCGAAGCCGCGGCTGCTCAGGAACCGCGCGGTCGCACCGTTGGCCGCGACCATGAAGTTCTCGATCAGCTGCTTCGCGCGATTCGGCACCTCGGTGCGCAGATCCTTGACGCCGCCGTGGTCGTCGAGGACCGGCCGCAGTTCGGAGCGATCGAAGTCGAGCGCGCCTTCTGCATCGCGAGCCGTCTGCAGGAGCGCAGCGATGCGATTCTGCTGCCTGACCTGTGCGTCGAGTCCGGCGACGCGGGCCAGCGCGTCTGGAGCGTGACTCGTTCCATCCAGCCATGCCGCGATAGCCGAATACGTCAGCTGCGCCTTGTTCCTCACCAGTCCGCGGTAGACGTCGGACGCGGCCACGGATCCGGTGGCGTCGATCGTCATGTCGACCACAATCGCGGGGCGATCCTCGTCCTGGTTGAGCGACGTGCGATCGGTCGAGAGCTCGAGCGGCAGCATTGGAAAGATGACGGCGGGCGTGTAGACCGACGTGGTGTTCGCGCGGGCGTGCTGATCGATCGGCGAGTCCCGCGGCGCGAGCCCGTCGACGTCGGCAATGGCGACGAGGACGCGAGCCTGCCCGCCGGCGCCGTCGATGCAGACTTCGAGCTGATCGAGGTCTTTGGAGTCGTCGTTGTCGATCGACGACCATGAGAGGTCACGGAGATCGCGCAGCGCATCGTCGTCCGGGGCGCCGAGGTGCACGAGCTGCGCGCGAAGCGCAGCCGGAAAGTCCGGCTCGAGCCCGTAGCTCTGCATCGCCCGGCGCGCGATGACCTGCAGCTGGTCGCGGTCGGATGTCATCGCTTCGTCCATCGATCCCACGCCGCCTTTGCGATCTTCGCAATCGTGCCCTCGCGTGCCGCCTCGTCGGCGGTCGAATCCTTCACGAGCACGGCAATCGCGAGGTGCCGGCCGTCGGGCAGGGTGATGATCCCGATGTCGTTCGTCGCACGCGTCATACCATTCCTCGTTCCATCCGTTCCTGTCTTGTGTGCCACTACCGTGCCGGGCGGAAGCAGGCCCTTCAGCCGCTTCGGTCCCGGAGTGGAGGCGGTCATGTCGTCGAGCACGATCTGCCTCGATGCAGCCGACAGCGTCCGCGCAGAATACAGCGCCTTCAGCAACGCGACCGCCGCATCGGGCGTCGTGTAGTTCCTGTACTGTGCCATGTGGTCGCGCGACATCGCGGCTTCCGTGGTGACGACCGCCATGTCGCGTATGCCGACGCCTCTCAGGTACGCCGTCACGCGCGCGCCCCCGCCGCCGACACGGAGCAGCACGTCGGATGCCGTGCCGTCGCTGTCGACGATCGCGGCGCGGATCAGGTCCCTGATGCTGACGTCGATCCCGCCGTTGGGGTACCTGTCGCGGATCGGGCTGTGCAGACCCGCTGGTGCCATGTCCTTCGCCGTCAGGCTGATCTTCTGATTCAGCGTCAGCGTCCCGTGCTCCACCTGGTCCAGGACGGCCATCGAGATCGGGAGCTTGTAGACGCTCTGCATAGGGAAGCGCTCGGATTCATTCAGGCCGGCACGCTCGTTCGTGTCCGACGACTCGATGAGCGCTACGCTCGCGCCCACGCGCCCACCACTCGTGGCGGCAATCTCGGCGAACTGATTCGAAAGCGACGACTGAAGAAGGCTCGAGAGCGCGATGACGAGCGAAAGGATCATGCGGCTACCTGGGTGCCGTCACCGGCAGCGGAACGCGCTGCCGCAATTCGCGCAGCCACTGGAGAATGACGATGGCGGAGGCGGTCCGCGGCTGCTGGCGGATCAGCACGCGCCCCGATGGGGTGACCGCGAGAACGCGCGCATCGTCGCGATCGAGCACGACTTCCGGATGGGCGCTGTGCGGTTCGCGCCCGGGATCGAAAGAGGCACGCATCAGGCGGCGTCCCGACTCGAAATAGATCGCGCGGCCATCCGCGCTCCAGCGAGGCTTGCTGCCGCCGTCGGCGGAAACGGGGAAGCGGTGTCCGTCGCGCAGATCGCGGACCACGATTTCGCTGCGGCCCGACTCGTTCGATTCGAGCGCGAGCCAGCGTGCGTCCGGCGAGAAGACGCCGTGGGCCTCGTCGAACGGACCGTCCGTCAGCGGCTTTGGCGCGCCGCCATTCGGCGAGATCACGGCAACCGCCGTGTGCCCCGCAGCGGTCGGGATCGAGTCAACCGGCGCGCTGGCCGGCGACACCGTCGTGACCGCCAGCGTGCCGTCCGACCCGGCAGACGAGGGGAACACGCCGGCCGGACCGTTTCGCGGCGACTGGGCGTCCGCACGATCGTCCACCGGGCGCGACGCGAGCGAGAAGGCGCCCGATGTGCGGGTCGCAAAGAAGAGCCGCTGTCCGTCGGCAGACCATGCGGGTGAGACGTTCGTCCCGCCGAAGGTGACGCGCGTCAGCGCGCCCGACGCGACGTCGGCGATCCAGACGTCGGAGCCGCTGCTGTCGGCGATGACGCCCGCCGCGCGTCGCGAGTCCGGCGAGACGGCCATCGACGCCAGGCGCCCGATCGATCCCGCGTCGGTGTCGGGGCGGTCGGTCCAGACGACGCGTCCGGCGGGCGGAGCGTCCAGCGCGACCAGCGTTCCACCGCGGCTGACGGCGAACTGCGAGAGCCCGCCGCGGCCCGTGATCGACGCCAGGACCGACGCGCCGCTGCTCGTGAGCGTCAGGGTGCGCTCGTCGAACGTGGCGGCCTGCAGATCGTTTCCGCTCGCGAGGAGCAGGTACCCGGGCGCCGCGGCCGCCGCGCGCGTCACGCCGCCGCGCAGGATCTTCGTCGCGCCGCCCCGGATCGGCACGACGGCGAGCTCGCCGGGCGCGTCCGGCAGCGGAGAGGACGCAATCGTGAACACGATCGCCGTCCCGTCCGACAGCCACGAGGGCAGCAGATGGCGCAGTTCTCCTCGTCCCGTGTCGGGCGTCGTCAGGATCGTCGGCGCGCCGCCTTGATCCGAGACGCTCGAGAGACCGCCTGCCGGCGCTCCGGCGAACACGATCTGTCCGTTGGCGCCCCACGCGCCGCCGGCGGGCGAGGGGGCGTCCGTGAGGACGAACGGCGCTCCGCCCGACGCGGCGATCTTCTTCACCTTGCCGTCGGCGAAGAAGCCGATCCACCGTCCGTCGGGTGAGAAGAAAGGAGCCGCCGCGCCGTCGGTGCCGGGCAGCCGCGCCGCGTCGAGCGCCTCGATCGGCCGCACGTAGAGCGCGCACGCGCCGGACGCCGTTTCGCAGGCCGACCACGCGACGATGCGTCCGTCGGCGGAGACGGCGAGGGTGGGGACGCGGGGATCGAGGGAGGCGAACGACGTGCCGTCCGCGGCGCGGATCTCGAAGCGCGCAATCGGGGGAGCGTCGGGCTCCGGCTGGCGTAGCGCGTGCCACGCGGCCGCGACGCCGATGCCTGTGCAGAAAATGGCCACACTCCATGGCAGAAACTGCCAGGTTTTCGATGGCGCGCCCGTGGCAGAAACAGGTCTGGCACCACTTGACACCGCAAAGTC
>Ga0066903_100006986_pt1 | contig 10145 bp, 8 predicted proteins | sample PanSoiMetaGPlot1_FD_67491 | JGI IMG/M metagenome (GOLD analysis project Ga0066903, IMG submission 67491) | Tropical forest soil microbial communities from Panama analyzed to predict greenhouse gas emissions - Panama Soil - Plot 1 (version 2) | ecosystem: Environmental > Terrestrial > Soil >... | reverse complement strand
CGCCTGGTGCTCCGCGGCGAGGTCCAGAGTCGTGAGCAGGAGCGCGACATCGTCGAGGTGGCCAGCCACGTCAAGGGCGTCGCCGAGGTCGAGAGCCTGCTGCGCGTGGCGGGCACGGTGGCCCCCGGCAACGGCGCGGCGCCGTCCATTCCCCTCAGCTAGGGGCGTGGGCCAGGGCGCTCAGCGGTCCGCGTCCGGCTCCTGCTCGGCGACGTGCGTGGCGGTGTCGCTGCGGCCGACGTCCGCCACCTCCAGCGCTCCGGACTCGTCGAGCGCCGCGCGCGCCTCGGCGGTGCGCGCCGTGGTGACGGTGACGAGGGCGCGACCGGACTGGACCTCCTGCGTGTAGTGGAGGCCCTGGTCCTGGCTGGCCGCCCCCGCGAACAGGGCGCCCATCGTGGCGCCGGCGCTCGCGCCGGTCGCGCCCAGCACCAGGACGGGCACCAGCGCGCCCGCCACCAGCACGGGCCCGATGCCCGGGATGGCGCCGGCGGTCGCGGCGCCGAGCAGCGCCCCGGCCACCCCGCCGATCACCCCTCCGGCGCCGACGCCGGCCGCCGCCGCGCGGGCGTAGTGCGGCTCGCTCGCGTCGCCGGGGGCCAGGAAGCCGATCTCGTCCGGCGTGAACCCGGCCGCGGCCAGCCGGTTCACCGCGTGCTCGGCCGTGGTCGTGTCGGGGAACGTCGCCAGTACGGTCGGCAGCGATTTTGTGTCTGCCATGCTTCTATAAAACCATGCATGACCATGGGGATGAATCCTGTAATTACCGCGCATGCGTTCATGCGATATCCTTCGAGGTGGACGCAATGGACGGCTTACGCCATCCCACCGGCGCGCAGCACCGGCTCTGTCATGGCGACCAGCGGGCGACGATCGTGCAGGTCGGCGGCGGGCTGCGGGAATACGAGGTCGCCGGCTTTCCCGTGCTCGACGGCTACGGCGAGGACGAGATGGCCCACCACGGGCGCGGGCAGGTCCTCGTGCCCTGGCCCAACCGGCTGGCCGACGGCCGCTACGAGTTCGGCGGCGAGACGCTCCAGCTCCCGCTGGGCGAGCCGGCCAGGCGCAACGCGATCCACGGCCTGGTCCGCTGGAGCGCCTGGGACCTGCTGGAGAGCGAGGCGGCCCGCCTCCGGCTCGGATACGTCCTGTGGCCGCAGGCCGGCTACCCGTTCACGCTGAAGCTGGAGCTGGAGTACGAGCTGTCCGACGCCGGCCTCCGGGTGACGGTGCGCGCGCGCAACGCGGGCCGCGTGCCGGCCCCGTACGGCGCCGGCATGCACCCCTATGTCCGTGCGGAGCTGGGTCTCGTCGACGGGTCGACGCTGCGGCTCGGCGCCGAGCAGTGGCTGGAGAGCGGCGACCGCCACCTCCCGACCGGGCGGCTGCTCAGCGTCGCCGGCACGCAGTACGACTTCCTCGAGACCCGGGCCGTCGGCACGACCGTCCTCGACACCGCGTTCACCGGGCTGCTGCGCGACGGCGACGGCATCGCGCGGACGGAGCTGACTGGCGGCGACGGCGGCAGGCGGGTCACAGTCTGGGTGGACGGCCACTTCGACTACCTGATGGTGTTCACCGGCGATCCCCTGGCCGCCGGCGAGCGCCGCCGCAGCGTGGCGATCGAGCCGATGACGTGCGCGCCGGACGCGTTCCACAACGGCCTTGGCCTCCAGGTCCTGGAGCCGGGCCAGGAGGTGTCCGGGAGCTGGGGCATCTCGGTCGGCTGACGGCGGTCAGCTCATCGGCAGGTGGGCGTTGACCTCCCGCACGGCGCCCGCCAGCGCGGGCAGCTCGACCACGGTCACGCCGGCCGCCACCAGCGCCTCGGCGCCCCGGCCCTCCACGAACACGGACGGCTCCCGCAGCGCGAACACGACGCGGGGGACGCCGGCCGCCGCGATCAGGTCGGCGCACGTCCGCGGCCGCGAGCGGCGCCGGCCGCAGGGCTCCAGCGAGCTGTAGATCGTCGCCCCGCGCAGTCGGGGGTCGCCGGCGGCCCTGGCGAGGGCGGACTCCTCGGCGTGCGCCACCGGGTCGGACTCGCGCGACCAGCCCTCGGCGACGATCTCGCCATCCGCGGCGACGACGATCGCGCCCACCGAGAACGCCGTGCTCGATGGCGGGCACCGCCGCGACAGGTCGATCGCCACCCGCAGCCAGTGCTCGTCGCGCGCCCGCTGGCTCACCAGGTAGCGCAGCAGCGCGACGTCGCCGATCGGGCGCGCCTCGGCCAGCGTCATCCGGTGGCCGGCGTCCTGCGGGAACGGGCCGCCGCCCACGAACCGGGGGGCGGCGGCCTCGCCGACGAAGAACGGCGCCACCACGAGCTGCAGCTCGTCCGCCAGGCCGCCGGTCAGGAAGGCGGTGTGGACGGCGCTGCCGCCCTCGACCAGCAGCCGTCCCACACCGCGGCCGGCCAGGTCGTCGAGCACGCCGGTCAGGTCGAGCGGCTCCCCGGCGTCCAAGACCTCGGCCGCGCCGCCCAGGCGCGCTCGCAGGCGTCCGGCGGCGGCGCTGGGGCAGTACACCAGGCGCCCGCCGTCGCCCATCGTGAAGAACCGGAGTCCCGGATCGAGGTCGCCGCCTCCGGCCAGCGCCACCCTGGTCGGGTTCGCCGGCCGGCCCGCCGCGACGCGCTGCTCTCGCCTGGCGGACGAGCGGACGAGGAGGCGCGGATCGTCCCGGCGCAGCGTGCCCGCGCCCACGAGCACGGCGTCGGACAGCGCCCGCTCGGCGTCGACGCGGTCCAGGTCGGCGTCGTTGGAGAGCAGGAGCGGCCGCTCGCCGGCCGCGTCGATGTGGCCGTCGACGGACATGGCGCAGCTCAGAACGACATACGGCCGGGGCATCCGGCCCGAGGTTAGCCCGCCTGCGCGTCCGGCGCCGGAGCCAGGGGCAGGGAGAGGCTGAACGTGCTGCCGCGGCCGGGCTCGGACACGACGGTCACGTCGCCGCCATGGCGGCGGCTGAGGTCGCGGGCCAGGTACAGCCCGAGCCCGGTGCCGGGGATGCCGGCCGTCTCCGAACTCGCGATGCGGCCGAAGCGGGTGAACAGCCGGCCGGCGGCCTCCGGCGCGATGCCGATGCCCTCATCGCTGACCGCCACCTCCGCCCGGCCCTCCCTGACCCCGCACGTCACCCGCACGTCGCCGCCGGCCGGCGAGTACTTGAGCGCGTTGTGAACCAGGTTGGTGATGACCATGCTCAGGCGCGCCCGGTCGCCGCGCACGGTGACCGGCGCCCCCGAGACCGAGGTGATCAGCCGGTGCCGCTCGCCGGCCAGCGGCTCCAGCGACCGCACCGCCTCGTGGACCACGTCGCGCAGGTCGATCGCGGCGAGCCGGAGCTGGAGCGCGCTGTCCTCCAGCCGCGCCGTCTCCAGCATCTCGTTGATCAGCCGGTTCATCTCGTCCAGCTTGGCCCGCAGCAGCGGCAGGACGGGGGTCACGTGCTCGCCGGCCGGGAGCGTGCCGTCCTCCATCATCGAGACGTAGCCGCGCACCACCCCGAGCGGGCCGCGCAGCTCGTGCGACGCCAGCTTCAGGAAGTCGGTCTTGAGCTGCTCGAGCTGGATCGACTGCTCGATCTGCTGCCGCAGGCCGGCCGCCTCCCGCTCGCGCAGCTCGGCCAGGGCCTCGTCCGCCTGGCGGTGCTCCCACACGAGCGCGGCCACGGCGGCCGCGGCCTGGAGCACCCAGACGTCCTCCTCGCGGAAGCCCGACCGGCGCGCGGACCCGTAGACGCCGATCGCGCCGAGCCGGCGCTCCCCGGCCCGCCACGGGATCGTGATCGTGTCCTGGACGCCGCGGCCGTTCGACCCGGCGTCGACCTCCCCGCGCACGACCAGGTCCTCCGAGACCACCCGCTCGACCAGGTCGCGCATCGGCTCCAGGTCCTCGGGGGCGCACCCGTAGGCGCCGGCCTGCGGCGTCAGGGTCCCGGACCCCACGCCGGCGAGCCAGAACGCGGCCCGGGAGGCGGAGACCAGGTCGGCGACGGTCGCGCTCACCTCGCGGAAGAACCCCTCGGCATCGCCGTGCCCGGCCAGGTGGCGGGCGACGCCGGCGAGCGCCGTCAGCACCCGCCGCTGGGCCTCCGCCATGCGGGCGCGGGCGGCCGCCTGGTCGGTGACGTCCATCGTGACGCTGAGGACGTGCGTGACGCCGCCCTCCGGGGCGCTGAGCGGGAAGTGGCTGACGTTCCAGTACGCGACGTCGTCGCCCGTGCCGCCCGCCCGACCGTGGTAGGGGGCCGAGCGCCAGTGCAGCGGCAGCCCCGTGCGGATCACCTCGCGATAGGCGGCGCGGATGCCGGCGCGGTCGGACCACGCGAATAGGTCGGGCAGCGGGCGCCCGACGGCCGGCCGGCGGCCCAGCGGCACCCAGCGCTGGAACGCGTCGTTGCAGTACACGACGGTGAGCTCCGGCGTGGCCGCGACGAGCGCGACGCCGGCCGGGTTGGAGCTCAGCAGCTCGACCAGGAGATCCGGGTCGTGGAGCGCGGAGAGAACAGGCGAGAGGGCGGTCGCGATCCGCAGCGGGTCGGGTGCTCGGTACGGTACAGACATGTACGGCTTCTCTTGACAGGTACGAAGCGCAATCACATTATAGTCATGCTGGCAGAAAAGTCACTTCCTCAACGGAAGGAACCCCGGTGCCCTCAGGACGGCAGAGCTGCCAGCGCCTCGATCACCTGCTCCGTCTCGATCTCCAGCAGCCCGCGATCCGGCCGATCCCCGTGGGGATCCCCGTGCCGGCCCGCCCACAGCGCGCGGTGCCGCGCGGAGGCGGGCGGGCCCCAGGCCGCCGGCGACACCGGGCCGAACAGCACGACCGACGGCCGCCCCAGGGCCGTCGCCAGGTGCGCGATGCCCGTGTCGCCGGAGATGACGCGACCGGCGCCCGCGACCAGCCCGGCCACGTCCAGGAGGCTCGAGCCCGCGCGCAGCGCCGCCGGGCCCAGGCCGGCGCCGTCCGCCACGCGCGCGGCCAGTGCCACCTCGCCCTGTCCCGCCGTCACCAGCACCCGGCGGCCCCGGTCCGCCTCGTGCCGCGCCACCTCGACCCAGCGCTCGACCGGCCACCGCCGCGCCGCGGCGCCGGCGCCGGGATGGACGATCGTGGCCCGGCGGTCGGCGGCCGCCCCCGGCAGTCCCTCGGGGTCGAGCTCCAGGCGGCCGGCGTCGGCCGGGATGCCGCACTCCTCCAGCAGCCGGCACCAGCGCCGCACCTCGTGCTCGTCCCTCCGCCACGGCGGCATGCCGGCGCTCTCCGGCACCTCCGGATGCGCGAAGGCGATCAGCGCGCCAGGGCCGGTCGCCAGCAGGCGCCGGTGGCTCTGCGGCCCGGCGCCGTGCAGGTCGACCGCCAGCGCCGGACGGCGGACCGGGACCAGGCCCAGCGGCTCGACAGGGAGGACGCGGTCGACCGCGCGCGAGTGGAGGGCCAGCGGCGCCAGGATCGCCGGCGCCGCCAGCGTCAGGCGGCGCCCGGGGTAGGCCGCGCGCAGCGCCCGCAGCGCGGGCAGCGCCGTCAGCAGGTCGCCAAGGCCGAGGGCGCGGAGGACGATGATCTCGGCGTCGCCGCCGAGCCGCGGGGCCGTCACGGCCACGACGGCTCCCGGGACGGCGCCACCACGAGCTCGCGGATCTCGCAGCCTGGGGGCTGGCGCAGGCAGAAGACCACGGCTGCCGCCACGTCCTCCGGCACGTTGAGCTGGGCGTCCGGGCCCGGCCGGTAGCGCTCCTCGCGATCGTCGAAGAACGCGGTGCGCATGCCGCCGGGGACCAGCAGCGTCACCCCGACCCGGCCGGCCAGCTCGGCCGCCAGGGCCCGCGTGAAGCCGACGACGCCGAACTTGCTGGCGCAGTAGGCCGTCGCCTCGGGCAGCGCCCGCAGGCCGAGCGTCGACGCGACCGTCACCACCCGGCCGCCGCGCTCGGCGAGGAACGGCAGCGCCGCCCTGATCACCGCCGCGGTGCCGAGCAGGTTGACGGCGACCACGCGCTCCCAGTCCCCGGCCGGGACCGACTCCAGCGGCCCGCACGCGTCGATGCCGGCGGCGGTGACCACCGCCCGCAGCCCGCCGTCGCCGGCCGCCCTCCGCACCGCCGCCTCGGCGTCGCGCCCGCGGGCGAGGTCGACCGCCTCGCCGTCGAAGCCGTCGGCCGGCCGGCGGTCGAGCACGTACGGGCGCCAGCCCGCCCCTGCCACCGCCGCGGCGACCGCCCGACCCAGACCGGACGCGCCCCCCGTCACCACCACCGTCTCAGTCGCCGACAACGCGCATCGCCTCCTCCATCAGCCGGGTGGTCGAGCGGCCGGCCAGCTGGGGCAGGAGCACCACCTCGCCATCCCACTCGGCCAGGACGGCGCGCTCGGGCAGCTCGCGGCCGCCATAGTCGCCGCCCTTGACGAACAGGTCGGGTCGGAGCTCGCGCAGGACGGCCTCGGGCGTGGGCTCGTCGAAGACCACCACCGCGTCCACGCAGCCCAGCGCCTCCAGCACCGCGGCCCGGTCGGCCTCCGGCACCAGGGGACGGCCGTCGCCCTTCAGCCGCCGCACCGACGCGTCCGAGTTCAGGCAGACCACCAGGCAGTCGCCCAGCTCGCGGGCCGCCCGCAGCGTGCCGACATGGCCGGCGTGGAGCAGGTCGAAGCACCCGCCCGTGGCGACCACGCGCCCGCCGCGGCTCCGCGCCGCGGCCGCGACGGCCAGCGCGGCCTCCATCCCCTCCCCAGGTGCGGCGGCCGGGTCCGGGTCGGGTCCGGGCGTGGCGGCGGCCCCGCCCGCGGCCACGAACGCCGAGGCCGCGTGCACGGCGCCGATCACCGTCTCGGCCAGCCCGGCGCCGTCCGCCAGGAGGCCGGCCGCCGCCGAGCAGAAGCGGTCGCCCGCCCCGCAGGCGTCGTGCGGCGCCGCCCGCGGCACGGGTGCGACCAGCGGCACCGGCTCCTCCGTGACGAGCAGCGCGCCTCGCTCGCCGAGCGTGACCGCGACGCCGTCCGCGCGCCAGGCCCGGCGCAGCTCGCGGGCGCGGCGGGCCACCCCGGCCAGGTGGTCGCCGCCGCCGGCCTCCCGCCGGCTCGGCTTGACCAGCCGGCAGCCGGCCACCGGCGGCGCCCCGCGCGGGTGCGGATCCCAGACCAGGCGGCGGCGGCCGGCCACCGCGGCGAGCGCGGCCCGGATCGCCGGCTCGGATGTGATGCCCTCGCCGTAGTCGGAGACCAGCACCGCGGGGGCCGCGCGGATGGCGGCGATCGCCGCCAGGGTCGCCGGCCCGACCGGCTCCCAGGCGCCGGGACGGCGTCCGCCGTAGTCGAGGCGGAGCAGCGTCCGGCCCTGCGTGCGCACGCGCACCTTCTCGGGCGTCGGGCCGCGCAGGCCGACGTCGACCACCTCCACGCCGGCCGCGCCGAGCAGGCGGCGAAGCTCCGCGGCGGCGCGGTCGTTCCCGAGCGCCGTGACCAGCCGCACCTGGCGGCCGTCGGCGGCGGCCAGCACGGCCGCCAGCCCGGCGCCGCCGGCGCGTGGGCGCGCGTCCAGGTCCTCGACGACCGGCACGGGCGCCTCCGGGCTCAGGCGCTCGACGCGGCCATCGAGGTCGCGGTCGAGCAGGCAGTCGCCGACCACGACCAGCGGCGTTCGGCTCATGGTTCGACCTCCACTCCCCTCACGAGATCAGCGACGTCCGGCCCGCCGCCGCGGCGTGCAGCAGCGCGTCGATCGCGGCGACCACCAGCTCCGGGTCCATGCCGTCCAGGCAGGGATGGCCGGACACCGGGCACTCGCGCGCGCGGGTCCCGGCGCAGGGGGCGTCCTGCCAGCCGAGGAGCGCGTGCGGGACCTTCCACGGCCGCCAGCGGACGGCCGGCACGACGGGCGCGAACAGGGACACCACCGGCGTCCCCACCGCCGCCGCCAGGTGGGCGGGGCCGGTGTTGCCGCACACGACCACGTCGGCGGCGGCCACCACCTCGGCCAGGGTCGCCAGGTCGGTGCGCCCGGCCAGGTTCAGCACCGCGGGCCGCCGCGGTCCGGCCACCCCGGCGCACAGCGCGATCTCGCCGCCGCCGCCGGTCACGACCACGCGGCCGCCCCTGGCGACCAGACGGTCGACGAGCGCCGCGTGGCGGTCGGGAGACCACGCGCGCGCCGGCGCCGCCGCGCCCGGGTGGACGACGGTGAACGGCGCCAGCTCCGCGGCGGCGGTGGGCAGGCTCCCGTCCCGCCGCACGCGCAGCCGCCCGTCGTCGCCGGGGAGCGGGTGGAAGCCCATCGCCGCCGCCAGCGACAGCGACCGCTCGACCTCGTGGACGTCGTCGTCCACCAGGTGGCGGACATCGAGCAGGGAGCCCGGGTAGTCGACGCTGATCGCGCCGACCCGCGGCACCCCGGCCATCCGCAGCAGGAGCGCGAGCGGCAGCGGGCTCTGGTGGAACGACGTGGAGATCACCGCGGCGTCCAGGCGGAGCGCGGCGAGCCGGTCGACGAGGCCCATGACCGCGTTCCGCCCGACCGGGCGCGGATCGTGGTCGATCCACTCCGCCGCGTGCACCAGCACCTCGTCCACGCCGGGCAGCAGCGCCGCGGCCGCCTCGCCGCGCGGCGAGCAGAGCATGCTCACCCTGCGCGACCCGGCCGCCACCGCGCGGATGGCGGGTCCCTGCAGGAGCACGTCGCCGGCGCTGTCGAGCCGGGCGACCAGCGTGTGCGGGTTCACCGCGGGTCCCCGAGCAGCCGCGTGACCGCGTCGTCCAGGTCGGCGGCCACCTCCCGCGCGGAGGCCACCTCCTCGGCCAGGGTGGCCGGCGTCGGCACCAGGACGCCCCGGGCTCCGGCGGCGGCCGCCGCCTGGACGTCGGCGCCGATGTCGCCGACCACCGCGCACCGGTCGGTCGGCACGCCGAGGCGCGCGGCGGCGGCCACGACCAGGCCCGGGCGGGGCTTGCGGCAGCCGCAGCCGTCGTCGGGCGCGTGCGGGCAGATCGCCCACGTCTCGATCGGCCCGACCAGCTCCTCGATCCGCGCGTTGACCCGCGCGACCTGCTCCAGGCTGAGCAGGCCGCGGGCGACGCCGCTCTGGTTGCTGACCACGCCGATGCGCAGGCCGCGCCGGCGCAGCCGGTCGAGGGCCGCTCGGGCGCCCGGCCGCGGGCTGACCCGCGCCGGGTCGCCGTTGTAGGGCACGTCGTCCACCAGCGTGCCGTCGCGGTCGAACAGCACCGCGCGGGGCCGGTCGAGCGCCGGCGGCCGCAGGTGTGTCGCGACGCCGCGCATCCACTGCGCCGTCGCCGGCGGCGGGATGGCCAGGCTGGTCAGTGCCATCGTGGCCACCTCGTCGGGGGTCATCGGGCCGGGCAGGATCCGCGCCGCGCCCAGCTCGGCGGTGCCCGCCAGCCACGCCGCCGCGGCGGCCGCGGCCGTGCGGCGGCGGCCGCCCAGCGCCGCGGCGACGGCGGCGAGGCCGGCGGCCGTGATCGCGAGGTGGCGCAGGCGGCGGCCGGCCGGGGCCCTCGCGCGCCGGCGCCAGCCGCGCCCGTGGCGGAGCCACATCAGGACGTCATCGGCGTTGCCGGCCTGGCGGCGCAGGCTCTCCCAGCGGCCGGCGGGCGGCACCGGGTGCACGACGAGCCGGTCGCCGGCGGCGATCGCGTGACCCGCGTCCCGCAGGCGCAGGCAGAGGTCGGCGTCCTCCCGGTACGCGCGGGTGAAGCGCTCGTCGAAGCCGCCGGCGCCGGCGAGCGCGTCGCGGCGGAAGGCCATGTCGGCGGTCACCCAGCGGGCTCCCTCCAGCCCCGCGACCATTCGCTCGTGGTCGGTCGGCCGCCGGCCGGCGGGCCGGGGCACGACCACGCGGCCCTGGCTGGCCGCCACGTCGCCGCCGAGGCCGGCCAGGTCCGCGGCCAGCCGCTCCGGCCAGTCGTGCGTGGGCAGCACGTCGTCGTCGAGGAAGGCGACCCACTGCGCGCACGACTGGCGCCAGCCCGCGTTGCGGGCGGCGGCGGGGCCGGCCCGGCGCCGGTCCTCGACCACGATGACCCGGCCGGGCCGCGGTCCGCGCGCCTGGCGCAGGGCGCGCAGCAGCGCGTCCAGCGAGGGCCGGCCCGCGGTCGGCACGACGACGTCGTACGTCAAGCGGC
>Ga0066903_100006985_pt1 | contig 10145 bp, 4 predicted proteins | sample PanSoiMetaGPlot1_FD_67491 | JGI IMG/M metagenome (GOLD analysis project Ga0066903, IMG submission 67491) | Tropical forest soil microbial communities from Panama analyzed to predict greenhouse gas emissions - Panama Soil - Plot 1 (version 2) | ecosystem: Environmental > Terrestrial > Soil >... | reverse complement strand
GAGTTGTTCTCGGGCTATGGACTCGACGCGGAGGAGGCGAGTTCGGCCCTTAAGCGCACCGGCGGGCGCGCGGCCGATTTACACGCCGCGGCGATCCACGCTCTCGCGGCCTGGGAGGCGGAGGCGTCTTCGCCTGCCTGCTTTCAGTGACAGACTTTCTCAGGGATCGGAGGCGCCTCGATTTTCTGATTTTAGAGATTGCCTGTTTATATGAAACTGGTAAAATGCATCCGGCGCTTGATCCCCACTATTAAGACGCCGCTTTGTCCGGTTCGAAGCCGGCGTCGAAATCAAGCGCATAACGGTCGCCACCCAGACGACTTTATTTCCGCGCGACGTAAACCCCTCGAAATAATCTATTAGCGTATCGGGAATAGCTCCGTGTAACCAGGCCCCCGAGTTCGAATCCATACTGAGAGGCTACGGCCAATGATTGACAGCCCACATCGTCCGGAAGTGGCGCGGCCAGCATCGTCACAACCGCCAGCCGAGGCGATGACGCCTCAGCCGGCGTTCTTCCTGCGCACAAAATTAGCGCCGCCGCGCCCGGCCCCCGCATTGTTGCCGAGGCCGCGCCTTATGGAGCGGCTCGCGGCCAACCTCTCTCGCGCGGTCACGCTCGTGACCGCCAACGCCGGAGCGGGCAAGACGACGCTCGTGGCCGATTTCGTGCGCGAGTATGCGCCCAGGTTCGTCTGGTATCAATTGGATCACACTGACGCCGACCCGGCTGTCTTCCTCAGCTACATCGCCTATGGCATCCGACAATTCGTCCCGGATTTCGGCCAGGCCACACTCGCCTACCTGCGGCAATCGCCGGCCGAGGTCGGGCAGCGCCCGGAACGCGCCGTGGACGCGCTGCTCAACGAAGCGCTCGATTACATTGACCAGCCTCTGGTCATCGTCCTCGACGATTACCACCACCTCGGCGACGCGGAGGCCGTGCATGCGGCCGTCGACCGGCTCCTGGCGTATCAGCCCGACGTTTTGCACACGATCATCGTCTCGCGCGACGCCCCTCCGCTGCAGTTGGCGAAGCTCCGTTCGCAGGGCGCGCTCGCCATCATTGATCGCAACGACCTGCTCTTCACCGACGATGAGACGCAGGCCCTCTTCAACCAGGTCTTCGGCCTGGAGGTCACGGCGGAGCAGTTGGCCGAATTCCGCGAGCGCACCCAGGGGTGGGTTATGGCGTTGCAACTCATCAGGCAGGTGGCGCAGCGCCAATCCAGGAATGGCGCCGGCGCGGCGGAGCCGGACCTGAGCGAAATATTGCGGCGGTCCGAACGCGACGTCTTCGATTACTTCGCAGAAGAAGTCTTCGATTTCGAGCCGGAGCCGACGCGGAAACTACTGCTCCGCGCCTCTCTGCTGGATCGCGTCGAGCTGGACACCTGTTTGCGGCTCTATCCGGATTCCGGCTGCTCGACGATTTTCCCGTCGCTGGTCAGCCGCAACGTGTTCATCACACTCGCCACCGACGGGAGCGGCGAAGAATACCGGCTGCACCCCCTCTTCCGAGATTTTTTGCGGCGCAGACTGCTTTCTGATGTCGGACGGGCCGGAGTGTTGGCCGAACATGCGCTGATAGCCGACTTCTTTCTGGGCCGCGGGAATTGGGAGCGAGCCGTGCGCCACTTTCTGGAAGCCGATGAGTTCGGCCGCGCGGCCAAGATGATAGCCGACAGGGGGCAGGAGTGGATAACTTCGGGCGCGCTCGGCAGCCTGGCCGCTTCGGCAGACGCGCTCCCGGTGGAGGCAATGGAAAGTCATCCCCGCGCTCTCACTTGCCACGCGGAAGTATCGCGATTGCGCGGCGAATACGACAAGGCGCAGGCCATGCTCCGCCGCGCGTCGGTTCTGCTGCAAGGTCAGAACGATCGTGAAGGCGAGGCTGAAGCGGCCCACTCGTTAGCCACAATCGTCCGACGTCAGGGCGATTTTACGACGGCCTTCGCGCATCTCGACCGCGCAATCGAGTTGAGCGACGAGCAATCTCCTGTGCGGGTAAAATGCGGTAATACGCGCGGCATATGTTTGTTGTTACAAAGCAAATGGATAGAGGCCGAGAGCGAGTTCCGCGCCGCGCTGCAATTGGCTGAAGAGCAACGTGACGAATATTACGCCCGCCTGATCGTTCACAACCTCGGAGCGCCGCTATTGATGCGCGGTGATTTCGGCGAGGCGCTACGCTGGTTGCGACGGGCGCTGGACGATCAGCGCAACACCGCGCCAATGCCGCAAGAGGCGCTGATGCATGTGAATGCGGCGCGCTGCTATCTGTACTGCGGCGATTTCGGGGCTTGTGAAAGGCATCTGGAACGCGCCATGGAACGATGCCAACTCTTCAATTTGCAAGAAGCGCGAGCCGTAGTGTTTGAGACTTACGGCATGCTGCACTCCGAACTCGGCGCCTTTGAGCGGGCCAGGGAGTTCTACAAACGCGCGGCGAGCGATTACGACAGGGCCGGCGTCGATCTGGCTCGCTGTGAGTTGCTTGACGAGCAATCGCTGTTAGAACTGCGGACAGGCGACCTCGTGACCGCCCGCAAGTTGATTGATCAATTGATCTATGCGCGCCGTGGCCTGGGCGATGAATTCCGCAATCGGGCAGCGGCGCTGACTCTGGGGCGCATCCTGATTGCTCAAGGCGAAGAAGGGTTGGCGAGCTCTGAACTTGAACCTGCGCTCGGATACTTTCGCCAGAACGCTTTTTATTATCATGAAGCGCAAACTTGCGTGGCGCTGGCGCTGTGCGATTTTGCGGCCGGCCGTGACGTGCAGATGTTGGAGAAATTGCGCCGCGCGCTGGACTTGGCGGCGCGCTATGATTATGAATACTGGCTACGACGGGAATTGACCGCGCATCCGCGATTATTCGCGGCGCCTGAAGCGACCGAACTGTTGCCGCCTGACGCGCGCGAGTGTCTTGCTTCTCAACTGGCGTTACGAGAGCCGGTCGCTGCCAAATTGGTTCAAGAAGTATCGCCCGTCCCGCTTGCCGATCTGACGATCAACTTGCTCGGCCACGTTGAAATATTCCGAGAACCGAAGCGTCAGTTCGCTGCCGACGCCTGGACGACCAGGCGGGCGCACGACATCCTCTGTTTCGTCGTCTCTCGCCGACACCGCCGCGCCTCCAAAGATACGATCATCGACACTTTCTGGGGCGAGTCGGATTTCGACGTCGTCGCCAAGAATTTTCACCCGACGGTGTCGCACATTCGCAAGGCGCTCAACAGCAATCAACCGCTCAAACAGAACTTCCTACTCTATCGTGACGGCGATTACCTGCTCAATCCGGATTTTGAGTACTCGATTGACATCGAGGAATTCGACCGCCTTGTGACCGAAGGCGACGCGGCTCGCCGCGCCAGAGAGCAGGATCGTTGCGTCTCTTGCTATGAGGCCGCAATCAAACTCTACCGGGGCGAGTTTATGCGCGGTTGCTATGACGAGTGGGTTGAGGAACAAAGGTCTTATTACAACGAGCAGTATCTACATATGCTCGAAATTCTGGCCGTGGCCGCTCTCGGCCAGAAGGAATGGCCCCGCACGCTCCAACTCGCTAACCAGATCCTCCGTGACGACCCCTACCGCGAGGACATCCATTGTTTGGTCATGCGCACCCACGCCGCGCAGGGCAACCGGGCTGCGGTCAAAGAGCAGTACGAGACTCTGCGCGATCTTTTACGAAAGGAACTGGGAGTAGAGCCGGCGTCCGAGACGCAGAAAGTGTATCGGGGGCTGATCGGATAGCTCGACACTGTAAAACCCAGAAGTTTAAATACAGGAGAGCCACGTTATGAACACTCACTTTCATAAACTCAGTGAGAAAACCAAGCGGGTTATCACTCTAGTTTTAATTGTCGTTCTCGGCGTTAGCGCAGCGAGCGCCGGTCTTCTTATCACGCCGGGCAGCGGAATCACGGGGGCTGGCCCTGACGGCGCCGTCACATACCAATCCGGTGTCGGGCTCACGGCGTTCCCCGTCGATCAGTTGCTGGATTTGCGCACTAACGGCATTACAGCGCCGACAATTCCGGGCATTGTAGCGGCCGGCGTGGATGCCCTCACCTACACTGGTCACAACGCTCTTACGCTGACCGGGGTGGGTGGGCTGACGATTGGCCAGGGGATGGGGATAACCATTACCGGGGACGGGCTTACAATTAACTCTGGCGGCAATAGCTACCAGGTGGATTCGGTCTTGATCCATCAGGCTAACGGCATAACGGCGACAGGCGTTGACGCCCTCAGGTTGATTGGCGCCGACGGTATTACGGCGCCCGGGGGCGCTAACCGTAATGTTGGGCACGCCGACGGCCTTTCAGCCAGCGGCATTGACGGGATTGCGATTAGCGGCGCCAGCGGTATTTTAGCTACCGGCACTGACGGCCAGACCTTTCCGATTGCGCCGAACGGTGTCACTCTCGGCGGCAACGGCGTCGGCCTCACAGCGTTTCCCGTCGACAACCTTAGCATCAATAACTTTCAAGGTCTCACAGCGTTCCCCGTTGATAACGGTGGACAGACTCTCCCGCCGGGTTTGCATAGCCTTGATCCTGAGCTGGCAATCTTGCTAGAGCGTGTGACCGATGACAGCAACGTCAACGCTGCAGTGGTCTACCACCAGGCGGTGACGGACTCGGATATTGCGACTCTGCGGCAGATTGGGGTTCTTCTGGGACAGCGTTATCACGTTTTGCCCGTGGTTTCGTTGACCGCGACAAAGAGGCAGATTCTGCAGATTTCGCAACTGCCGACGGTGCGGGCGATATACAGCAATCGGACGTTGAAGATAGTCAGTGAGCCGGGCAATGGGTTGACGGGCACGGAGCGGGTGAAGACGGACGCGGAACTGACTGCAGACAACGGAGGGCAGACGGTCAATGGCCGCAACGTTACAGTGGCCGTGCTCGACACGGGGTTGGACGGCACGCACGGAGACCTGTCGGGCCGAGTCGTCAGGAACGTCAAGATGGTGGGCGTTGCAGGGCTGGGCGTCAACTTTACTTATCCGACCACCGTCGAGGGGTTGCCCAACACCGATCTGGTCTCCGGGCACGGCACGTTCGTCGGTGGAGTGATAGCAGGCAACGGCGCGCTCTCAGGCGGCAGGTACACCGGAGTCGCGCCCGGCGCCAAACTGGTTGGGCTGAGCACGGGCGACTTGAGTTTGCTCTCGGTCATCGAAGGCTTCGATTACATTCTCTGGAAACAGCAGGAACTGGGCATAAAGGTGGTCAATTGCAGCTTCTCCGCCGACACCCTCTACGACCCGGACGATCCGGTCCAAGTCGCCACCAGGATGCTCACCGACCGAGGCGTCAGCGTTGTCTTCTCGGCGGGCAACAACGGCCCTGGCTCGGACACGCTCAATCCTTACGCGATGGCGCCGTGGGTGATCAGCGTCGGGGCGACTGATGAACGAGGGCGGCTGGCCGACTTCTCATCGCGCGGCTCTTTCGCAAAAATGAACGGGCCTTCGCTGGTCGCGCCGGGCGTCAACGTCGTCAGCCTGCGCGCCACAAGCGTCGGCGTGGAGGGATTGCTCGCTCTCGGACTGCTCGGCGACCTCTCGCGATTGTCGCTTACTGATCAACTCAGTTACACCGTCGGCAGCGGCACCAGCTTTTCGGCGCCGCAGGTGACAGGAACAATAGCGTTGATGCTCGACGTCAACCCGTCGCTCACACCGGCCCAGATCAAGGACATCTTACAGCGCACAGCCACCCCATTGCTGAATTATTACAGCTACGAGGTCGGCGCCGGGATGCTCAACGCGTATGCGGCGGTGTTGGATGCTGCTTTCCCGCAGCGCCACATGGGAATTTTCCGCGCCTCGCTCGACCAGGGGCAGGCGCGCTACGTCAACGACCCGCCGCGTATGTTCACCGGGACTGTGCCGCTGGGGTTGCTCGGACTCCTCGGCTCCTACACGGCCAATATAAATATCCCACAGAACACTTTGACGGCCGCGGTGCAGGTCGCGTGGGGGCCGGAGACCTCCATTAACGACCTGTCTATGCAATTGACCGATCCCAACGGCGTGGCGCGGTCCGTAGTGAACACGCTCAACCTTCCGGTCTTGACCGGACGCCACGAGCGCGACGTGGTCAGGAATCCGACGCCGGGAATGTGGCGCGTGAAGCTGACGCACACTCTCATCGGCACGCCGCAAGATTTTACAGGCACGCTGGAGACCACTCATGCCGAATACCCGGCGCTCACCGACCTCGGCGGTTTGACTATGGCGCAGCAGGTCGAAACCTATCAGAACCTGCGGTCGTTCGTAATGTCGACAAGGGGAAGTCGCTTCCGCCCGCAATTCACCATCTCACGCTCCGATCTGGCTTCCGCGCTGGTGGTCGGCGGGCGCGTGCCGCAATACCTGGCGGGGCAGCCGAGCTTCACCGACGTGATTGACAAGCCGACCAGGACCATGGTCGAGAGCGTCCAAGCGGCCCCGGGCGGTCCGTTGTTCACCGACGCGTCGCCCGGCGGGCCTTTCCGTCCCGACGACCGCGCCGCGCGGCTCACGGCGGCGATCGCGCTGGTGCGCGCCGCCGGATTGCGCTCCCAGGCCGAATCTCTGGCCGGAACGTCGCTGCCGGTGAGCGACGCCTATATGATCCCGTCGAGCCTGCGCGGCTACGTCAAGGTTGCGCTTGATCGCGGGCTGATGACCGCCGACGGCGGAGTCTTCCGCCCCAACGACGCGATGAAGCGAGTCGAACTCGCGCATGCGATGTCTGGAATAGCCAGGCTGGCTATGTAGTGAAAATTGCGGATTGCGGATTGCGGATTGCGGATTGACCGGACCTGCTCGGCGCTTATCGTCAATTCTATTCAATCTGCAATCCGCAATCCGCAATCCGCAATCCGCAATCCCTACTGGCGTATGAACAATTCCTCCGCGTTCCAGAGCGAGAAGGGGAGGATGGCGCTAGGGCTGTAATTGCCGACGCGTTGATTGGCCGCCACAGGCGCATGGCGCGCGACGATGGGGATGACCGGCGATTGTTCGGCGAGGAGCAGTTGAATTTCATTGAAGGATGCGCGGCGGCGCTCCGTGTTAGTCTCGCGGGCTTGCTCCGCCAGCAGATCGTCAATTCGGGCCTCCCAGGTGGTAGCGGGTTTCGATTGCTTCGGGCGCCAGGGATTCGTGGGGCTACGGCTGCTCAGGAAATTGATGTAGGTGGACGGATCCGGCTCGGTTGGGGCCGTTCCGAGAAGCGCCGCGTCATAATCGTAACTTTCCGATATGCGCTTCTGGAAGTCCCCGAAATCGATCGGGGCTACCTGCATCCTGATTCCCAGCCTTGAAAGGTCTTCCTGGATCACTACCGCCATGTCTTTGCGCTGCTGGCTCACTGATGGGGTGATCAGCGTAAACTCCACGCGATTACCTTTCGCGTCATACAACTCCGGACGATCCTGAGGGCCTCGCGTTGTAAAACCAGCATCGCGCAAAAGCGCCCGCGACCTTTCCAGGTCGTACGCGATGGGCGGAAGGTCTGCGGCAACCCACTTTTGATTGCCTGGCGAGACGAAACCGTAAAGCGGCGTGGCCAGTCCTTGCAGAGTGATCGAAGCGATGTTCTGGCGGTCGATCGCTCTCGACACGGCTTGACGGAATCGTCTGTCGTTAAACCAGGCGCGTTTGACGGGATTCAATACCGGACGGCCATTCGATTCGGCGCCATTCAGGTTAAACCAGAGGTGGTCGGTTTGCAGTCCCGGGCCGAGATCGGAGGCCTGCGTCACGCCTGTTTGCGAACGCAACTCCGCATAGTCCGACGGGCGGAGCTTGTCATAGATGTCCAGAGAGCCTTGCCGCAAACGCACAAAGGCGTTGTTCGCGTCCTTCACGACCTCGATCACCAACTGATCCAGGTACGGCAGCGGCATGCCCGCGCTGTCTTTTTTCCAGTAGTGTGGGTTGCGTTTGAGCGTGACGCGTTCGCCCGGCGTGGCCGATTCGGCGGCGAACGGGCCGGCGGTGACGATCCGCGACGTGTCGGCGGTCAAGCCGTAGGCCTCACGCAGCGCGCCGCGGTTAAAATCGGCTTCGAGGACATGGCGCGGCAATACGGCCAGATTTGAGAGATAATCTTCGGGCGACGCGACGGCGTCGGGGAAGACAAAACGCAACCGCCGCCCGCCCTGACCGTCGGTCCCGTCGGGTATGCTTGCTTCAATCCGGCGGTTCCCGATCATCATCACTTCGCGGAAGATGGGAGAGGCCGTGCGTTCGTCGTAGATCGCGCGAAGAGTGAAGATGACGTCTTCGGCGGTGATCGGGTGGCCGTCTGAAAACTTGATCCCGTCGCGCAGAGTCAGTTCGACCGTTCTCCCGTCGTCGAGCCGCCGCAATGATTCCGCCAGCCCGGGGACGTATTGCTGATTCTTGTGATCGAACTCGATCAGCCGCCCGCCCATCAGGTAGAAAGCTACGGTCAACGAATTCTCGTCGGTGACCAGCAGGTAGTTGAACGTCGCCGGCGCCGACGCGACCCGATAAATGATCTTGCCGCCACGCCGGCTTCCCGCGCGTTTACTGACCGGGCCGCAGGATCGGCAGGCGGACGAAGTCCAGACCAGGGCGAGTAAAGCAGACAGGGCTAATAGCCGCAGGTTTGTGAATCTCATTGTTTGCGAAGTCTGTGGGCATCTCCGCTCGGACCCGTGTGGCCACCCCATCAAGCCGACCAAGCCGAGCGGGTACTACTATGATCACCGTCGGCGTCTGTCTCGCGACATGAACAGCAGTCGCGTCTGGGTAGAAGACGCCGCAGCAAAGAGGGAGCATTCGTTGGTCGAGCGATCTGCAAAGGTGTGGGGTCTTTCAGATCTACGATTAACCTAAATCGAGCCACACAAGATCGGTACCGCTACCGCGCGCGTAAGCAAGCGGCCGACCGGTGAGTCCGCCGCGCAGCAATCGCGCGCGGTAGCGGTACCGGTGTCCCAATGTTGCTTGGCCTGATTTAGATCAGTTTGCGATTGCGTGTGAGGGAATGCACGCTGGATCAGTACCGCGAGCTGTAGCGAGCACGCTTCAGGTCGGGGCGCGCTCGCTACAGCTCGCGGTACTGACCCGTACACGCATTTCAGTGCGCCATACATTGATTTGCAATTCGATCTAAAAACTTGACAATTAGTTGCGCCCTGGCTTGGGCGCCGACATAAGATTAGCATCTTTGCTCGGTTATGATAAAGCTGATTCTCGCCAGATCGTCGCAGGAGGCGCCCGCCCGCTACCGATCGCAGTACTGATTGTTATGATAAAGCTGATTCTTTCCAGGCTGCTGCAGGGCGCCCTGGTTCTGCTAATCATTTCGGTCCTGATTTTTTGGCTGCTCACGCGCGCCGGGGGCGACGCGGTGAGCATGCTCGACAACCCTCGCGGCTCGGAAGAGACGGTCAAGAAGATTCGCAGCATCTACGGTCTGGATCGCCCGTTGATGGAGCGTTATCGGGACTGGCTTGCCGAGGCGGCGCGCGGCGATCTGGGCCACTCACTTGTTTTGCAGGCGCCGGTGTGGAGCCTCATCCGGCTTCCCTTGTTGCGCACCGGAATGTTGGCGACGGTCGCGTTGTTGATCGCCTGGTCGGTCTCGCTCACGCTGGGGATCGCCGCCGCCCGGCGCCCAGGCTCTTTGGTTGATCGCCTCTGCTCGGTGATCATCCTATTGGCGTCCTCCATACCAGGACTCGCGCTGGCGCTGTTGGCTCTGGCTCTCATTTACTCCACGCCGCTGATAAGCGTCGTCGGCCCGGCGACGAATGAGGACGCCGTGGTTTTGTCTTTTCGGGTCATCCCGCCCGCGATCATCCTCTCAATTCCTCTCCTCGGACTCTTTCTCGCGCAAACGCGCGTCGCCATCAGGGAGGCGCTCGATGAAGAATTCGTTCGCGTCGCGCGCGCGCGCGGCGCGCCGGAATGGATGATTTTGCTGCGCCACGCGCTGAGGCCGGGCGCCGGGGCGCTGATTACAGTATTAGGACTCTCGCTAGGCGGCGTTATGAGCGGCTCGGTGGTTGTCGAGACGGTGATGGGCTGGCCGGGGTTGGGTCAACTGACCGTCTCTGCCGTCGAGACGCGTGACATTCCGCTGCTGCTGGGAGTGACGCTAGTC
>Ga0066903_100006984_pt1 | contig 10146 bp, 10 predicted proteins | sample PanSoiMetaGPlot1_FD_67491 | JGI IMG/M metagenome (GOLD analysis project Ga0066903, IMG submission 67491) | Tropical forest soil microbial communities from Panama analyzed to predict greenhouse gas emissions - Panama Soil - Plot 1 (version 2) | ecosystem: Environmental > Terrestrial > Soil >... | reverse complement strand
TCGAAACCGTTTTCCGGAAACTACCCGACCTCGCCGAGCGCATCGATTTTCTCCGCCGCGTCGATCAGACCCCTGTTTCACCCTCTCGTCGAGGAAATTGTTTTGCATTTTTTCGGTATCGCTGACGATCGGCGTCGAGACGTGCCGCAATCCTCACTAGAGTAGTGTTCCCGTCGTATGCGGATCTCTAAGGCTGGTCCGGGCTTGCGGCGCGCGGGCCGAGCAGCTTTCCCGGCTTACGATCTGGCTGTCGGGGATCGGCAGGAGAATGCTCCTGACTTAGCCGCGTCAGAATCTCCTCAAACATCCCCTTGAGGTCACCGTGACCGTCGGTCATCGCGTCGGTGAGCGGCCGGCCGAAGGCATACTGCCACAACAGCGCCTCCATGCTGCCGGCCTCGCCTGCCAGCAGTCGCTGCCTCAGACGCTCCTGATATTTCGTTCCAAGCAGGTCTCGCGCGAGCTCGCGCGCCTCCACCGTTGCCTTATTCGGCGTTCCCTTGATTCGCCCACCGACCTTCCGGTGTCCGGGTTGAAATGGCATCTGGTCCTCCTTTCGTTGCGCTGCGTGAATAGGTATTGCGCTCCTCACCACCGCGGCGGCCTGCCCACAACCCAGGCCGCCTGACCGCCGTATGGGCTGCCGAGCGAGCGGACCCCTTTCGGCAGAACGGCCCCGTAGAAGGGCCGAATGCGGGTGCTGGCCGCCAATGTCGCGGCCAGCGCGAGGGCGTTCGCGTAGTCATCATGACCGCCGGTGGGGTGATCGACGAGCATCCGGCCACCCGCTCGGGGACGGCGCTCGAGGAGCATCAACTCGCGGGCGAGCTGCGGATGGTCGAGGAGTTCGATGCGCCCCTGGGTAAAGAGCGGCTCGGTCTCGAGATAGGCGAGGCTCTTGTCGACGTAGCGCGTCGCCGTCGGGTCGTTCGGCACTTTGACCTCGGGGTCCAGGTAGCGGATGCCCTCGGCGCGGAAGCGGTCACGGATCCAGGCGGCGGCATAGCGGTCGCCGTGGACAGCGGAAAGCCGGTAGCGTCTGCAGATGTCGGCGATCTCCTTCACGACACCCTCGAGGTCGGCGGATTCGTGGCCGCGCCGCCTCCAACCGCGCATCACGTCCTGGACAATCCGGCGATCCGACTCTGGGCCCTCGCTGTGAACGATCGCGAGGGTAAAGGCATCGGTTCCCCCGCCAGACGGGTCCACCGCGGCGATGTATCGCAGATCGTCGCGTGGCGACAGTTCATGCCGGCCGCGCCGCACCGCCTCGTCGACGTATTGAGCCGGCAAGAAGGCGTCCACATCCTCGGTAAACTCCGCTTCGTACTCCCGAGCGAACCGGGTTGGGTCAAGTCGTCGCTCCTTCTCCAAACGTTCGGCCGTGATCGTCGACGGATTCATTAAGCGCGACGATGCCCTCCACACGAGGAGATCGGGATCGTCCTGACCGAAGCCACGCTTGAAGTCCTCGTAGAGGACGCCGCCCCTCATAAAGGGCGTGCTGATCTTGACCAGTCGGGTGGTGGGGAATGCGATCATGCCACGGCGGATGGACGCCTGAACTTCGACGTCGGCGTCCGCCTGACCTTCCAGACGAAAAAAGGCTACCTCATCCAGCACGCCGGCGGGCATGGACCATCCGCGCAGCGACCGCAGAGTGCATGGGAAACACTTGATCGTGATTCCATTGATCAACGTGATCTCGGACGTGCCCACCTCCGCGACCAGGGCGTTGAGCAGGCGCGAACGGGTCAGGTACTCCCGGATGTAGCCAAAGGCGATCTGGGTGGCTCGCTGATCCTGCGCGACGAGCGGGATCACGCCTTGCTCGCCGCGGGCCAGGTGGCGCTCGTGTCGGCCAAAGACGGCCTCGAAACAGATAATCGGCGCGGCGATCCGGCTGTCCTTGCCCGCGCGGGCGCCCGCGATCACTGTCGCTTCCGCGAATGCGCCCGTCGGTGCCGTCTGGCGTCCAGTGCACGCGCGATAGAGTTCATGCTGCGCATCGGAGAAAGGCAAGCCGTAGATCGCGCGCAAGAGGGTCTCCTGGGCGGGCGACAAGGCTAGGTCGAGGAGGTCGCGATCGGTGGCAAACTGAACAATGTCCGGCAGTCTCGGCGTCCCGCTCCGCACTTGCCGGCGCCTCTTCTGAAGGGTATGGATACCCGTTTTCATAGGGTGATCTGAGAAGACCACGTCCCGGAGACGATGAAAACGAAGGTTTGGCGAAGGCTTTCAGGAGGGCGGAACGCTGCTATTTTTTCGTTTCGGACGTCCGCGGGGGGCCGATCGCAACGGCACGCCCAATTGCTTCGCCCACGCGCGCACGGAGACTTCAACCGCACGCGGCGTGATGCCGGGACCCTCAGCGGCCGCGATCTGCTCCCACCGCCAGCGGAGGACCGCACATTGATACAGCCGACGAGCCATGATCTTGTTTTGTACGCGGTCTCGCCGTCGTGGCGGCACGGGTCGCCATCCGTGTTTGAGGAAGCGCTGGCGCTGGAGCTCCATCTGCTGCCGGAGCTGTTCGCGCAGCTCCCTCGTCACGCGCTTCGCTTCGGCGTGCGGATCGAGGCGGGGATCATAGATGAACGGCTCAATACGCGGTCGAATCGCCGGGGCGCCGAATGACGCCGCCATATGACCCTGGACCGCGCGCAGACGAAGCGGCTGGCCATATTGCGCTGCGTAAAAAGCGCACCACACTTCGAACGCGTGGGCCTGAGGAAGACTCCATCGCTGCATGAACGCGTTGACTCTTGCGTCCAGCTCATGGGTCTCTTCCGGCGCATCATCCCCACGAATGGCGTCAAGGGAGTGCTTCGCTGTGCGCGACTTCGAGACGGCCGGGGAAATTGTCTTGAAGAGGGTACCGAGAGCCCGGACAAACTTTGGATCGTCTTGCAGCACGTCATAGTAGGCGCGTCGCTGCTCAGCGAGGCCGGCCGCCTGGCCCGCCCGCTCTGGCACGCTTGTTCGCTCAATCCGCCGCCCGGTCTGCTTCATTTCACGAGTGTATGCGATACGGGACGCCGTGGTCTCGGCTGGTCAGGCCGCGAAGGCTGCGTCGCTTTTGCCTTCGCGCTCATGGGCCTCGCGGTCGCCTCGGCGATCGGCTACAGTCATCGTGCGCCAACCCAGTTTTCGGCATACCAACCGTCGTCGAGGCGCGCAATGCTCACGCGCTTGCCAGTCTGCCTGGCATGGATGAAGCGGCCGCCGCCGATGTAAATGCCGCTATGGCGAAGGCGATCGAAGAACACCAGATCGCCCGGCTCAAGGCGGTCGCGGGAGACGGGTGAGCCGTACCGATACTGCTGCGCGGGGTTGTGCGGAAGCGAGACACCGACTTGCGCATGGACGTACCGAACCAGACCGGAACAGTCGAAGCCCATGCGGTCCTCTTCGCCGCGTTGTCGAACTTGGACGGACACAGGCCACGGCAGGCCGTCGCGGACATGGATTCGCAGACTGACTACACCTGTGTGGGCGTCGTGCTCGAGCATCACCTCACCCAGACGCTCGAGGAACCCTGCAGCGTCAAACGCTTCGTGATCCAATCACCGATCCCTGTGGATCTAGGGCAAACTCGATACGGGCCGGATACGCCCACTCGGTAGCGGGCATCCTCTCGCCACCTGCCGACTACCCGTGCACGGTGGTCAGCACCTCCGTGGAGATTGCGCCCTCGATCCCACCACCGAATCACACAGTCAGCGTCCAGTGCTCAGGTCACAGGTCTGACGACTGGCTCGAGCTACGCGCGTCCCAAGTCACCGCTGCAGATGCTTAAGGGAGCGAGAGGGCATGTTCCGCCATCGCCGTCGCGTAGGACGATGGCGCCACCGGTCCGCCGGCATGGGCATCCCACGTTCCCCGCCGGGACGCTCACCGAACGCCCAGGGCCGCAGCCCGATCTGGCCGGAGTCTAGCCAAGAAGCGGTGCTCTCGCCCTCGGACGTTGGTCCTACTTCGATCGTCCCCCAAAACACGGACGAGTCACAGTCATCGTGGAAGGGCTGGATTTTTGCCCACGTGGACAAACGCTCGGACCCTGGCAGGGGGAGTGCCAGGTTCGACCCGCGCGACGACCTCGAACGTAAACTGGCCGGCGCCCAAGGCGGTCACCACGAGGCGCCCCCGTTCATAGGGCGCGTCCGTCTGGTCGTGGCACCAGCGGCACAGCGCAACCAACAGATCCAGGTCGAAGTCGGAGCCGCCTTGGGAGCGCTTGAGCACGTGGTGGACGTCTAAACGCCGCCGCACACCGCAGGCCTGACAGCGCCAGCCGGCGCGCGCCAGGACCTGCTCTCGGATCGCGGCCCATTCGAGCCAACTCGCCGCTTGGCGACCGCGTGCCCGTGGGCCTCCCGCACGCCTGCGACGGCGAGCGCTCAAGCCCAACGGTGTGCCACGTCTCAGCGTGGTGCGTTCGCGCCCTTTTGCCCACGTGGGCAAAAGTCGTGGTCCGCCTCGACGGAGACATCGTCACGTCGCCCGCGAAGGGCGCGCCCACGGCCCGCAACCTGAATCTCCCATTCCGGCAAACACTCACGACACCCCGCGAGAAAGATCGCCACGGGATGAGGCGACCCCACGACCTTCGCGCCGATCTCGAAGAATCGCTCCACCAACTCCATGGCCTCGATGTCGGGCATCGCCCCGAGGACGGCGCGGCGGAAGCTCTCGCCCGGCGGGCTCGGTTCCCGGCCTCGCGGGAGCGCCTCAAGGGCCTGGGAGACCCGAGCTTGGAGCACGACCATCGAGCACTGCAGCGCCAGCTCGAGCCACGTCTTCCACTCCCCAAACCGCTCAATCGCGGGGGCGACTACCGAGGCCTTCGCGAGCCCAATCTCCGCGATGGCGGCGCGGAGCACACCACGCTCGGATTCCTCGAAGCTCAAGAGCATGCGTCCGATGGCGAGCCGCTTGTACGCGGTGCGCCACGACGCGAGCCCCAACACCTCCCGAAAATAGGTCTCCTCGCAATTGTAGGCGGTCCCATCGGGTCGACGGACCTGACTCCAGTATCCGTGCCGGTGGACTTCCCACGCTAACTCACACGCTAGGACGCGATCGGGTTCCACTCGGGCCCGTAGGGCTTGTAACGCGAGATGGATCGCTTCGGCACGACTCATGGCCGAGAACTGCGCGACGAAACGTGCCACGGCCTGCGCAGAGCCGCGGTCGTCTAGCCGCGTATTCATTAGAGCGTGGCCACCATCCGCTCGGACCGAATCCGTTGGTCGCAGGGTCGCCCCAATCCACGATCGCCGACCGGCTTGCCCTCCATCTGTCGCTGCCACCGCCACAGCCTCGCCGCGGCGAGGAAGTCATCGAGGACCAGAGTCTCGGGAACGGCCATCACCTCCCACGCCGGATCCTCCACGAGCTTGGGCACCCGGACGATGAGCCCTTGTGCGGAGGGCAGCCCTTGGCGAGCGGCCGCGTGCCGATAGGCGACGTTCTGGAGGAACGCTTCGGGATAGATCGCTCGACCGCTCTTCCAATCCAGGATTGTTAGCGCGCCTTCGACCCGCGCATAGAGGTCCAGCGTGCCGGCATAGCCACAGGCCTCGCAATAGACCGTGCGCTCGATGGCCAGGGGCTTGAGGGCGATGGTCTTGGCCCAATCCTTCCAAGATTCCACCGCCCAGACTGCTGCGTCCGGGAGGACGGGCTCCGGACCGGCGTCCTCGCCGAGGCGCGTTCGCAGCTGCCACTCGATGCCTGCGTGAATCGCCGTGCCGATGGTTGCCGCACGTTGCTTCTCCCGATCGGCCGCCTTGACGCCGCCTACGGCATCGACCACCGCGGCGAGCACATACTCGGGGTCCCGCGCTCCCGGTTTGGACAGCACCTCGAGCATTGCCGCCTCGAAGTACCGCCGCTCCTGCTTGGCGTACCACGGGGCGAGGGCCGGTTTGGCAATCACGTCCAAAATGGTGGTTACTGACGGCAACGGGCGCCCGTTGATCGTGTAGAACCGATCGCGGGTCCAGGAGCGCGGAGAGTCCGACGGTGTTGTCGCCATCGCCTTAGCGCTCGTCGCCCACGATGAGTCGGTGGGGGAGATCTGCCATGTCCTTCAGTGCGCCTTCACCGGCCACGAAGACCTCAAACGCCTTGAAGATGCGGCCGACCCTGGAGGTCTGCTTGCCGGTGTAGCGGATGAGAACCTCGGCGCCCTCGCGGACGAGCTTGAGGCGCTCCAGGAGGGCGGCATGGAGAGGGAAGGTGATCAAGCCCTCGGCGGTCTCCAGAGTGCCGAGAGGGCCGAAACGGCCGTCGTGCGTTCCGCGCCAGGTATCCTCGAATTCCTCTCCAGGTGTTTCCCACTTGTGAAACCGCCCCTGTCCGATCTGTCGCCAGCGTTTCAAGCTCGCCATCGCTTTCTCCTTGCTTACTAGCTCACCAATCCGTATATTATCCAAAAGGATAAATTATGTCAAGTGTAAACTTATCCAATGGATAATAAGAAACTCTTGCCTGATCATGCGAGTGTCTCGGCTATTGTTTTGCCGAAATGCGGGACACCAATGTCGGGCAGCGGATTCGTTCAGTGCGAAAGGGCTTGAAGCTCACGCAAGCACAGTTCGGAAGGAGACTTGGCATTATCCCACTATCTGTGGCGCGGTATGAGGCAGGACGAGTACCTAGGGCAGACGTGCTTGAACGGATCGCCCGCGTCGGCGGCGTAACGACGTCCTGGCTGCTTCATGGCGGACGCCGCGTGGACTCATCGTTCCAGACTGAGCCTGTAATATCAGAAACTGCTCAGAAGATTCTTGACCTAGTCCAGCCCGACTGGAAGGCGACGCCTTGGGGACGACTGTCTTCCCGTTACCGCAAACGGTATGAGGAGAGAGCGAGAGAGGCCGTTGCCAGATTGAAGCAAGAGTTAGAAGACTACCGAGCTCTGCTCGAGATGAAGTCGCGCGCCGAAAGCGACAAAAGAGCCAAACGACAAGGCTCCTAAACCAAAATCCGCCGAATCAATGTGGAGGGGGTGCGGGTACGCAGCAGACAATTCGAGGAACCGGACCCAGCGGCCGGCCCGCTTTTTGCCGACGCGACCCGCGCCCAAATCGATTCCGCTGCGACGCAGATTTTTCGATGCGCATCGACGGGGGTACGGAGTCGCAAGGGAGAACCGTGACCCCACGCACCCGTAGTGGCGGTGACAGTTGGGACAAAGCTCGAGCAGTGAATCCACAACGGAGAAAACCCAAGGAGGCTCGCCCGCGCGGCACCAAAGGCCGAACCCAGCCGCAGAAGTCGGTGGCCGACTCGGCGACATCATCTGGGGGACGAGGTGAATCGCCGCGCTGGTGACTCGCGCTCCGCGGCTCAGATCGTTACCTAAGATCGATCCGACGCTCGGTCCAGCCGACTGCCTCGGGAAACCGGAACTGCGTGATCGTATCCGAGCCCTCCGCGCGTCCGGTGAACCACTCGCTCTGATTCCACTCGACTCCGAACGGGAACAATATCCGCGCGGCGATGCCGCTTGCTCCCGGCCCAATCGGTACTGGGCGCGCGTTGCGCACGGAGAACTGACCGTTTAGCAAATGGTAGAGACGTGTAGAAACGGTGCTGCTGGGGGCGAGGCCCCGACCGCGGAGGATAAAGCTGAAGACGCCGGCGCTGGAGTGGCGCATGTAGAAGAACGTCGAAGGCTCGACGTCACGACCCGCGTCGAAGCGATGGAGCGGGATCCCATTGATGACGCCGTCGAACCGATCGGCGAGCGGACGCCACGAGGCCGTCACCTGGAGCTGCTCGCCGCTGTTCAGCGGCGACTCGATCGCCAGGACGCTGACGGGCCCCGGGGCCGTGTTGACCACGGTGATCTCGCCGCTCTTTCTTGGTGGCTCGCCAGCCGCTGCCTTCGCCTCGATCCATAGACGCGTCGTGCGCTCGAGCACCGGCATCGCATGCCGGAACCAGCCGTCACGCACGCGAACGGGGGCTCGGTAGCCGTTAGCAACCAGCCACACTGTGGTGTCTTCCGCGTCGTCGACGGAGCCTTCGATGACGACGATCGGAGCGTCCTCAGCACCCAGCGTCAACCCGTCCCGCGGCGCGACGACCCTGAGAGCGCCCGGCCCGCGTGACTTCTGCGGTCCGGCGACACCAGCCCCCGAGCGCGCGAGTCCCGGTGAAGCGACGGCGGCCCCTTGCGGCTGCGTTGCGCGCGCGGGTGGCGTGCCGGTTTTCTGTTGCGGGTCGAAGATGCCTGGCCCCGGGGAAGGTGTAGCAGTGGCTGACGGAGGTGACTGCGTTCCGGGGCGTTCGGCTGCGCCTCCCCCAGGCGTCCGTTCCGACTCCGATGGCTGTAGAGTCCTCGCGACTGGCGCGACGAGTGTCGATTCCGATGTACCGCGAACCGCCGGTGCCCCGCTCTGGCGGATCGTATCGTCGGTGTCACCGGAAGATCGTTCGGCACGATCTGCTGCTTCGCCCGAAACATCGCCACCGGTCACACCGCCCGCGATTTTCGGTGAGGCGGACCGCGAATCCACGCTCTGACGCTGCGCCGATGCCGCAGTCGTCGGTTCGGCCTGCGGACTCGGTGCTCCCCGCAGTGCCTTGAGCGGAGGTCGCGCCTCGACATCACGAACTGGTGCTGCGTCGACCCGGCCTTCGCCTGACACCGGCGCGGGGGGTGGAATAAGGCCGGCACTTGTCGCGAGCCCTTCGTCGGCTGGTGGGCCGACTGGCGGGAGCTGAGCGGTCTTCTCCGATGGGTCTGGCGGCGCTTCCGTCGTTGGCGCAGGCGCAGGGATAGGCGCCCGTGCAACGATGTCGGACGTCGGCAGACCCATTGCCGGCATTTGCCCGCTTGGCCGCGGTTCGGGGATAGGAGGCAGAACGGGCTCCGCGGCAGTCGCCGTCGCCCTCGCCGAAGCGGACCGCGACGGCGATTCCGATTCCAGCGTTGCGGAGACAGCGGGGGAGACAGTGGGCAAATCGGTGAGCGCCGCAGGAGTCTCTCTTGGCGGCTCGGGGATGCGCGCGACAGTCTCTGCTGTCGGAGTGGGTGTTGGCTCAAAAACCCGCGTCGTCGGCTCTGGCGGTGGTATCGGCGACGAGTTGGGAGAGGCAGGAGGCGTTGACGGACGTTCTCCATCGGCTGATCGCGCAACCAACTGATCAAGCGGCGACCCCGATTCTATCGGCGGTGCTGGCGTCGGTGGCGAAGTGGCGGACGGCGCAGACAGCGGACGGCTTGGCCTGGGCTTCGGCGGCGATGCGGGTTCACGCGTTGCGACCGCCGGAGCCGTGCGCACCGACGCAGTCTTTGGCGATGGTGTTGCGATTACGACCTCGTCAACAGCCTCCGGGTCGGCTGCGAAGACCACCCATGGCGGCCCCGGACGAAACCCGGCCGTCGCGACAAAGACTATGAACCAGGCGGTGTGCAACAGGACAGACATCATCATCGCGACGATGAGCTCAGACACCGGCCACGAGCGCGTGGCGGTGACGGTGCCGGCTCGCAGTGCGTCGTTCGACGTAGCACGCGGCGCCGAGTCGGTCGGCTGCGGACTATCGGCAGTCGGCACCTCGCCGGCGTCCTGGTGTGCGGACGCGAGATTCGAGGTTGGCCCGGCCGTCTCTAGACGGCGCCGGCGGAGCATCTGTGCGACGCGGCGCAGCTCAAAGCCGATTGGCGCACCTCAGTAGGTACGGATGTGACACTCGATAGGCGGGCGAATGCATGGTCGACCAGGTAGCTGGCAGATCGAACATCATGAGGCGGTGCCTGGTCGAGAAGGGTTGCATCGCAACGAGGTTCGATTCTGTCTCCAACGTTTGCTTCACCGCTTTACCATTTTCGGAAGGTCATACTATAGGAACTTTGGTTCTTGAATCGTAAGTAGTCGCGTCTGCCGTGTCAAGCACAACCTCACGTGGATGGCATTCATTTCCTGGAATTCTGGTCTGTTGGATAGCCTGTCTTTGATGCCGGGTGACTCACGAGAGGATCGCGCACACGATCCGATCTCCGGCGCGCTTATTTAGGACGTCGCACAGCGAGTCCCGCTTGCTCCGTCATTGCTGGCGCGCATTGAGTCGATGCTCGATCCGTCGTTATTCATTGTTGCATTTGTGGGTTCTCGGGATGAATCGCGG
>Ga0066903_100006983_pt1 | contig 10148 bp, 8 predicted proteins | sample PanSoiMetaGPlot1_FD_67491 | JGI IMG/M metagenome (GOLD analysis project Ga0066903, IMG submission 67491) | Tropical forest soil microbial communities from Panama analyzed to predict greenhouse gas emissions - Panama Soil - Plot 1 (version 2) | ecosystem: Environmental > Terrestrial > Soil >... | reverse complement strand
GGAGCGAGGCGGAGCGCAGTGCCGGCAGCAGATCCGCGGCCGCGTTCTCCGCTTCCTTGAAATGCTCGGGCGTGAACGGCATGATTGCCGGACTCGGAATCGCCTCGGGATCGACCGGCAGCGGCTCGTGCCGGTAGGAGCCGAATCCGTACCCGTCGGCGTGCTGCCGGAAATACATCGACCGGTCCTGGTGGCGCAGGATCGGGTGCACGACCTCCCGCGTCTCCCCGGCAAGCTCCGCGAGCGCTCCCGTGCGGACGTAGAGATGCTGCATTGGTTGAAGCGGCACCGCGATCCCGGCAAGGCGTCCGACGCTCGGGCCCCAGATGCCGGCGCAGATCAGCACCGTCTCGGCCTCGACGCGGCCCCGAGGCGTTGACACCCCGCGGACCCGACCACCCTCGACGTCGATCGCGATCGCGGGCGTCTGCCCGCAAAAAATCACACCGCGCGCCTCCGCCGCGCGGGCCATACGCTCGCAGGCGAGCACCGCCTTGGCGATGCCGTCCGTCGGCACGTAGTAGGCGCCGAGGATCTTGGAAGCGTCCAGGAGCGGCAGACGCGCACAGGCCTCCGCCGGCTCCAGAAGCGCTCCGTCGAGCCCCCATGACTTGCCGAAGCCGCGGCGGCGCCGGAGTTCCGCCCACCGCGCCGGCGTGGCGGCGACTTCCATGCTGCCCACGGGGTAGAAACATGGCCCGCCGCTCTCCTCGCCGAGCCGCGTGTACAGCGCGACCGTCCGTTTCGCGAGTTCCGTCATGGTCCGCGAGGGGTTGGTCTGGAATACGAGCCCGGGCGCATGGCTGGTGGACCCGCCCGTTTCGAACAACGGGCCCTGTTCCAGCACAAGGACGTCGCGCCATCCATGTTCGGCGAGACGGTAGGCGGCGCTGCACCCGACGATGCCTGCGCCGATGATGACGAGCCGCGCGTGCTGTCGCATACGCTCTGGCGTTCCAGCGCGTGCACTTTCATCCCTGCGCGTTGTCCCGCTCGGGGTGCGCGCGGCAGGGGTTCGTGCCGGCCGTTCCTGAAGTTCAGATCCATGCTCATCGTGGACGGCCACCTCGATCTCGCACTCAACGCTCTGCAAGGCAATCGGGATCTCCTTGCGTCCGCCTATACGGTGCGGGCGCTGGAACGCTCGATGCGGGGTCCCGGCCGCGGGCAGGGCACCGTTGGATTTCCTGAAATGCGGCGCGGCAGGGTCGCGCTGTCGTTCGTCACGGTGCTGGCGCGCTCGACGGGCCGGCCCGAGCCGCACATCGACTACGCGACGCCCGCGCAGGCGTACGGGATTGCCAAAGGCCACCTTGCCTACTACCACGCTCTCGCACATCAAGGCCACCTGCGCATCGTGCACGACGCCGAGCAGCTCGACGCCCACCTCGCCGAATGGACCGAGTGGGACCGCCGGCATCCCGGCGAGGAAGCCGGTTCGCCACCGCCGCTGGGCGTGGTGGTCACGATGGAAAGCGCGGATCCGATCCTCGAGCCTGCGGCGCTCCGGGAGTGGCGGGATGGCGGCCTTCGTCTGCTCGGTCCGGCGCACTTCGGCCCGGGCCGCTACGCCGGCGGCACAGGCTGCGAAGACGGATTGACCGATCTCGGCCGGGCCCTCCTTCCCGAGATGGCGCGCCTCGGCATCATTCTCGATGTGACCCATTGTTCGGATCAGTCGTTTTGGGACGCCCTCGCACGGTACGACGGCCCCGTCCACGCGAGCCACAACAATTGCCGGGCGCTCAACCCTCACCAGCGGCAGCTGTCCGATGCGCAGATACGCGCCATCGCCGGGCGCGGCGGCGTCATCGGCATCGTCCCGGGCTGCTGGCAACTGAAACCGGGCTGGCGAAACGGGGACGGCAACGGGAACGTGAGCTTGGCCGACGTTGTGCCGCATATCGATCACATCTGCGATATTGCCGGCAGCAGCCGCCACGTGGGCATCGGCAGCGACCTTGACGGCGGGGTCGGCCGCGAGGGCTTCGCCCATGATTTGGACACCATCGCCGACCTGCGGAAGATCGCGGATCGGCTGGCCGATCGGGGCTACAGCGAGGCCGACGTCGCGGGGATTATGCACGGCAACTGGTGCGGGTTCCTCCGGTGGGCCTGGACCGGCGCGCCGGCGGCGGTCCGCGGCTAGGGTAGGCCGGAATGCCTGCGGTCGTCTACGTGGCGTGCGCGGACAGCAAAGAAATCTACGTCGCCCACCTCGACGATGGGACGGGCGTCTTGGAGGTGATCCAGCGCGCCGCGGTGCCGGGGGCGGTGATGCCGCTTGCGATCGCGCCCGGCCGGAGGTTTCTCTACGCGTCTCTCCGCTCCGAACCGTTTTCTGTCGCGACGCTCCAGATCGACCGGGCCGCCGGGACGCTCCGTCTCGTCTCGACGGTGCCGCTGCCGGACAGCATGGCGTACCTCTCCACCGACAAGACGGGGCGATTCTTGTTCGGCGCGTCGTATTCGGGCGACAAGATCTCGATCAACACGATCGGCGACGACGGCCTGGTAGACGCCGAACCGGTTCAAATCGTCGCCACGCCATCGCACCCGCATTCGGTGCTCGTCGGTCCGTCCAACCGGCATGTGTTCGTCCCGTGCCTCGGGTCGGACGTGATCTCACAGTACCGGTTCGACGCGGCGACAGGCCGCGTCGCTCCCCACACCCCGCCGGCCGTCAAGGCGAAGCACAAGGCCGGGCCGCGGCATCTCGTGTTCCATCCGGGTGGACGGTTCGCGTACTGCACCAATGAGCTCGACGCCACGGTCGGCGCGTTTCGCGTGGACGCAGCCGCGGGGACGCTGTCGCCGATCGGCGCCCAGAGCCTCCTCCCGGCGGGGCATCGCGGGCGCCCGCCCTTTGCGGCCGCGGACATCCATATCACGCCCGACGGACGGCGTCTCTACGCCTCGGAGCGGGCGTCGAATTCCCTCACCGGCTTTTCGATCGACGGCGTGACCGGCGCGTTGACGCCCGTCGGCAACGTCCCGACGGAGGAAACGCCGCGCGGGTTCAATGTCGATCCGCGGGGGCGGTTTCTTCTGGCCGCCGGCCAGGTCTCCAACCACCTCACGGCGTACACGATCGACCCGGGCGGCGGAGGATTGGTTCCGCGGCACCGGTATCGCATGGGCGAGAATCCCAATTGGGTGGAGAGCATCGATCTTCGGTAGAGGACCGCGGACGCCCAAACGGAAATGTTGCCGTACCGCCGGGGCGGAAGCCGGCCGCGCCGGCATATGGGACATCAGGAGGACGTGTCTATGTCTGTTCCTACGTGGCTGAATGCCCCGACGAGCCGCCGCGTGTTGCTCCGCCGCGCCGCCGCCGGGTTTGGACTCGCGGCCCTTCGCGGCGCTCTCGGCGCCGGAGGCATGGGCGATACCGCGTCCGCGGCAATGCCGCTCACACTGTCGTATCCGAGCTGGATGTTCAGCGAACCCGCCACGGGCAAGTACTTCCGCGACCTGAGTGCCGCCTACAATCAGGCGCATCCGAACGCCCGGGTCGACCTGGTGCAGCTGCCGGCCGGGCAGTACGTCGAGAAAATCTTCACGGAAATTCAGAGCGGTCAGGTACCGGATATCCTGCCGCTGTTCACCACGCAGATGCCGCAGTACATGCACCTCGATTTGCTGGAGCCCCTCGATCCCTGGCTCGACAAGGCGCCCTTCAAGAACAGGCTGGTGCTGCTGCAAAAGTTCGCCCAGAAGGACGGCAAGAATTACGGCGTCGCGCTCACGGCGTCCCCGCAGGGCCTGCTCTACAATCAGCTGCTGCTGGAACAGGTCAAGGCCGATGTTCCCAGGACGCTCGACGAATTGTATAGTACCGCCGACAAGATCTACAAGACTACGGGCGTCTTCGGCTTCGGGGTCCACGTGGATACCTCCACGATGCTCCTCGCGTACGTCTCGTGCCTGCAGTGGGTGCTCGGCAACGGCAGCGACTTCAGCCGGACCGACGGTACCATTACGTGCAACGCGCCGAAGACGATCCAGGGCTTTGAGCAGATGATGCGGTTCGTCACGGCCCCGTTCGCTCCGAAGGGCTTGGGCTGGTACCAGCTGCGCACGATGTTCGCCGAGGGCAAGCTCGCCATGCTCTTCGACGGCCCGTGGGACCTCGGCCAGGTCAAGGCGGTCAATGCGAACCTGTATCCGCACATCGGGATGGCGCCCTGTCCGACCGCGACGCACGCGGCGATCACCGGCGGCGCCTTCTACACCATCCTCAAGAAAGAGGCCAACAAGCAGGCGGTCTGGGACTATATCGCACTCGCCACGAGCGCCGAGTGGCAGCAGCGGTGGATCGAGGTCGAGGTCCAGGTGCCGGGGACGACGATCGAGCCCACCGCGGCGTTTCTCCGGCAGAACCCCGGCTACCGGTTCGTGACGGAGATGGCGGCGAAATATGCCACGGGATTCGGCTACCTGCCGCCCGGGTACGAGCGCGTCGCGACGACGCTTCAGACCAAGGTCATCGATCACGTCGGCGACATCTGGTCGGGTGCGAAGCCGCCGAAGACCGCCATGGACGAATGCCAGAAAGAACTCGACGCGTGGTCGAAGACACTGGCGCCGGGTGACCGCAGCTAAGCGCCGGACGTGAGGCGGGAGCGCCGCGTCTTCGCCGTTGGGTTGATGGCGCCGACGGCCTTGTGGATGGTGTGCGTCCTCGTCTACCCGGTGTACGTGACCATCCGCAACAGCCTGCACGCCGTCGGGGCGGGCTTCGACCCCCATCCGGCGTTTGTGGGCTTTCGGAACTACGCCGCGCTGCTGGCCGACCCGATCTTCTGGCATTCGGTGCGCGTTACCGCCCTGTTTACGCTGGGCAACCTGCTCGGCTCGTTCGGCCTCGGCCTGCTGACGGCGCTGCTGCTGCACGAACGGTTTCGCGGCCGGCCGCTCGCACGCACGATCCTGCTGCTCCCCTGGGCGCTACCCCAGGTCGCGGCGGTCGTCGTCTGGCGCTGGCTGCTGCAGGTCCAATACGGCGCGTTGAACTACGTGCTGTGGCGCCTGCACCTCGTCGCGACGCCGTCGATTCAGTGGCTCGTCCGGCCGAACCTCGGCCTGTACGCCGTGCTGATGGCGGCGGTGTGGTGGCAGTATCCGATTGCGACCACGTTCCTCCAGGCCGGGATCGAATCGGTCTCCGTCGATCTGTACGAAGCCGCCGGCATCGACGGCGCAAACGGCTGGCAGCGGTTCCGTCACGTCACGTGGCCGGGGCTCGGTCACGTGCGGAACGTCCTGCTGCTCATGCTGCTGTTCTGGTCGCTCGGGCAGGTCATCATCATTTGGACGCTCACCGGCGGCGGGCCGGCCCGCGCAACCCAGACGCTTGCGATCCTCGTCTACCAGCGCGCCTTCTCTGACTTTCAGTTCGGGAGCGCGGCCGCGCTGGCAACGATCGTCCTGACCCTCGCGCTTGTGATCGGCGTGCTGTACTACCGGTTGACGCTTCAGCCGGTGCGGGAGGCCTAAGCGTGGCGGCGTGGCGGCCCGCCCGCACCGCCCGGGGAGTGCTCTTTTACGCGGGCACGGCGCTGGTCTGCGCGATCGTCGGCTTTCCCATTTACTGGATGGTCACGAGCGCGCTCGAACCCGGCAACCTCTTCAACTTCCCGCCGCAGTTCTTCCCGTCGCATCCCGCGTGGGGCAACTTCACGCACATTTTTTCGGTCAATCCGCTGGGGCGCTGGCTCGCCAACAGCCTGTTCGTCGCGGCCGGCACGATGATCTGCTCGCTGGGGCTCGGCGTGCACGCCGCGTACGGGCTGTCGCGCTTCCGCAGCCGGCCGGTCGACGCGCTGGGCTTCCTGATGCTCGTCGGACAGATGATCCCGGTGACGGTGCTCACGATCCCGTTTTACATTCTGTTCCGCAGCCTGCACCTGATCAACACGCTCACGGGGATCGTGATCGCGACCACGACGTTCAGCGTCCCGATGTGTCTGTGGATGCTGAAGGGCTTCTTCGATAGCGTGCCGCGTGAACTCGACGAAGCCGCGCTCACCGACGGCTGTACGCGCCTGACCGCACTGTACCGCGTGATTCTGCCGGCCGCGCTTCCGGGCGTGGTGGCCGCGGCGACCTTCGGCTTCATGCTCGGCTGGAACGAATTCTTCTTCGCGAGCACCTTTCTCGGCACGGAGACAAAGTGGGTCGCGACCGTCGGCCTCGTCACCTACATGGGCCAGTATTTCGTAGAGTGGTCGGCGCTCATGGCGACCGCCTTTGTCATCACGGTTGTGCCGGCGATCCTGTTTCTGGCGACCCAGCGGTACATGATGGCCGGCATCACCCAGGGGGCCGTCAAGGCATGACGGGCGTGCTGACGGCGGCCGTGGTCGGCGCCGGGCTCTTGGGCGCCCGCCACGCCCGCGTCTACGCCGAGATGGCCGGATGCCGTCTCGCCGGCGTGTACGACGTGGACGCCGGCCGCGCCGGCGCCCTCGCCGCGCGGCACGGCGTCCGCGCGTTTGCGTCGCTCGAAGAGCTGCTGCGCGCGGATGTGCACGCCGTCTCGGTGGTGACGCCGGATCATGCGCACTACGCACCCGCCTCGGCCTGCCTCGAGGCCGGGGCGCACGTTCTCGTCGAGAAGCCGCTCGCGCTCGAGCCGGCGGAGGCGGACGCGTTGATCCGCCGGGCCGCCGAGCGGCGCCGGGTGCTCATGGTGAATTACAGTCAACGCTGGCTCCCCGAATCCCGGCGCATCGAGCGACTCGTCCGGGCCGGCGACCTCGGCGAGATCGCCTTCGTCGAGTCGCACCGCTGGGACGCCGCCTGGGTCCCGCAGCGCATGATCGCGGGCTGGGCCGCCCGGACGACGCCGATCCATTTCATGTCGAGCCACGACATCGACCTCATCCTGTCGTGGACGGGCCGCCGCGCCCGGCGCGTCTACGCGGTTGCCCACCGCGGCGCGCTCCGGACCGACGGCCTGTTAGACGGCTTCGACGCGCTGGTGACGCTCGAGGGCGGGACGCGCGTGAGCCTCCACTCGTCCTGGATCCTTCCGGAAACATTTCCCGCGGCCGCGGACACCCGGCTCGAGATCCTGGGCGCCCGGGGCGGGCTGTTTCTCGACGGCAACCGGCGCGAGCTGTCGCTCTTCATGCCGGACCACAGCGAGCGGATCACGTTTGCCGGACCGCGGACGGCCGACGAGGTCAACGGCCGGATCGCCGGAGCGTTCGTCGAGTCCCTGTCCGCCTTCGTGCAGGCGGCGAGGACGGACGATCTCGAAGCGGCCACCTCCGCGGCGCGGACACGCCACGTGGTCGAGGTTCAAGCGGCCATTGTCGCGTCCGCCGCCCGCGGCGTCGAGGTCGCACTCCCACCGGACGGCGGTGCGCACCGGCCGGTTCGCATCGCGGGCCCCGGCGACGTCACGATCCCCGGAGGGGGCCCCGCATGAGGATCACGGATCTCGAGGTCGATCTCGTCAACATCACCTACACGCATGCGATGTCCTCGGCGACGTCCAAGGCCGAGGGCACGAGCAAGTGCATCGTGCGCCTGCACACGGACGAAGGGATCGTCGGGCTGGGGGAGGCGCCCGGCGGCGCGGAGACGCACGAGGAGATCCTGCGCGCGCACGACGGCCTGCGCGGCCAGGACCCATTTCGCATCGAAGCGCTCGTCGAACGGCTGCCCGGGCCGCACCGCGGGTTGTACGGCCCGACGCCGACCGCGGTCTCGGCGCTCGAAATGGCGGTGTGGGACATCATGGGAAAGGGCTTCGGCCGTCCGGTCTGCGACCTGCTGGGCGGCCGGTATCGGAGCGCCGTCCCCGTCTGCGCGCCGTTGTTCACGCACGAGGACGCGGAGGACGACGTCGCATCCGCGACGGTCGCCGCGGCGGAGGAAGCGATCAGCCGCTTTGGGTTCGACACGGTCAAAGTGAAGGCCGGCGTCTACCGTCCCGGGTCCGAGCTCGGCGCGCTGCGGGCGCTGCGGCGCAAGTTCGGCGATGCGCTGGGGCTGCGGGTAGACCCGAACGGGGTCTGGTCGCCCGAAGAGAGCATCCGGTTCGGGCAGCGCGCCCTGGACCTTGACCTGGAGTGGATGGAGGATCCGACGTGGGGCATCGAAGGCATGCGCCGGGTCCGCGCGGCCGTCCCCATCCCGCTCGCGACCAACATGTGCGTCCGGAACTTCGACGAGGTACCGGTCGCGCTCCGCGCCGATGCGGTGGATGTGATCCTCGGGGATCACCGGATCTGGGGCGGGATTTGGCCGACGCGGAAACTCGCGGCATTGTGCGAAGGCATGAACATCGGGTTCGGTCTGCATAGTTCGCACGAGCTGGGCATCGCCACCGCGGCGCGTCTGCACCTGGCCGCGGCGACCGCTCACCTGAGCTACCCGATCGACGTCACCCACTGGTTCCACGCGGACGATGTGATTGCCGGCGGCGCGCCGCACATCACCGGGGGCAAGATAGCCGTTCCCACCGGGCCCGGCCTGGGGGTCGAGCTCGATCCGGAGGCGCTGGAACGAGGCGTCGCGCGCTACCGACGTGACGGCCCGTACGTCGCCACCTTTACCAATCCGTCCCGCTACCGGTGGTGGGTGTGACGCCGGAGAGGTGACCTACGCGGAGCGCGGGGGAAGCACGGTCCACTTGTCGAGTGTTCGCCACACCTGCTCGAACGCCCGGACGATCATCGGATCGAATTGCGTGCCGGAGCAGCGGACGATCTCGGCCATTGCATCCTTCGGATCCTGGGCCGGCCGGTACGGCCGCTGGCTCGTCAGCGCGCCGTAGGAGTCGGCGACCGCAATGACCCGGGCCGCGATCGGGATCGTCTGGCCGGACAGGCCGTCGGGATAGCCGCCTCCATCCCACCGCTCGTGGTGGTGGCGAACCGCAAGTTTGATGGCGTGCGGAATCGCCACCGGCAGCAGAATAGTGTAGCCCATCACGGCGTGCCGCTGCATGGCGGCCCGTTCCCGCATGGTCAGCGGACCGCGTTTGTCCAGAATGTCGTCCTGAATGCCGATCTTGCCGACGTCGTGGAGGAACGCCGCGATTCGGACGTCGCGGACGTCTTTCGCGCTCAACCCGGCAGCCCGCGCGATCTCCACTGCGAGGTCGGCGACGCGATCAGAGTGGTTCGCTGTCGCCGCGTCACGCGCGTTCACCGCCCGGGCGAGAGACTGCACCGCGCCTTCGAACGCTCGACGCAGTAGCAGCTGCTGTTCCCGCAGGTCGCGCGACGCCCGGCTGACGATGGTGAACAGGGCGACGTACAGGATCACAATGCCGGCGGCGACGCTCCCCCAGACCCACCGGCGCAGGTTGTTCAGCGTGGCATCCAATTCTCGCAGGTCGGACACAATGTCGTAGACCGCGACCGGGGTGGGGCCGGCGGGGAGGACGACCGGGACAAAGACTTCCATGGCGCGGCCCGCTTCATTCTCCTCCGCGCGCGGCAGGATGCGCGACCCCGTCTGTCCGTGCGCCAGCGCGGCCCGTACCTGCGGCGGCATCGGAAACAAGCGGCCTATCAACGCCCGATCATCGCTGTAGAGAATCTGGCCGCGGCGGTTCCACACGGAGATCCGGAGGATCCCGGCGTTGCCGATTAACCCCCGCATCGCAAACTCGAACTCGATTCGCCGAAGCGGCGGCCGCGCCAAGAAATCCTTCGCCACCAAGCGGGGCGCCAGGAACTCGGAGACGTAAACCGCGGCGCTGTCCGCGTGCTGAGTGAGCGCGTAGTCTTCGACGAGATGCACGGCGATCGCCCCGAACAATACGCTTACGGCGACGGTGGTCAGCAGGCTCACGGCGGTAAACCGCTGGAGCAGGGAAAGTCCGGACGCCCGCGGGAGGCTGCCCGCCGCAATTGAGCGCGCCAAGCGCGGCAGAGTCGACGCGACGCTGATGAGCCACCTCCCGCTGCTGGAATCGGATGGTGGTCATACCATGCCCGCGGCTCCGGCCCAGTAGACCTGCGCGGCCGGCCGTCCCGTGCGCGATTGCCCGAGGGAGGTCACATCGACGGCAGACGCAGCCCGCGCGTCTTCGCGACGTGGCGGGCGATCTCATACCCGGCGTCCGCGTGGCGCGCGACGCCGATGCCCGGGTCCGTCGTCAGCACGCGCGCCAGTTTCTCGGC
>Ga0066903_100006982_pt1 | contig 10148 bp, 7 predicted proteins | sample PanSoiMetaGPlot1_FD_67491 | JGI IMG/M metagenome (GOLD analysis project Ga0066903, IMG submission 67491) | Tropical forest soil microbial communities from Panama analyzed to predict greenhouse gas emissions - Panama Soil - Plot 1 (version 2) | ecosystem: Environmental > Terrestrial > Soil >... | reverse complement strand
TATTGCGAGACAGCTCAAATCTTTCGAAAGCTTCGCAGCAAAAAACCGCACGCAGTAATCATCGGCAAGCACGTCTCATGCTACGCAGGCTGCTCATTCGCGATCGGCGAGAGCGGCCACTGCACGGTCGGCGATTTCACGCTGCTCAATGGTGCGCTCATTATGGCCGAGGAAAAAATCGAGATCGGATCGTATTGCCTTGTTTCATGGAATGTCGGTATCGCCGATTCCGATTTTCACCCCCTTAAGCCCGCGCAGCGCCTGATCGACGCGCAAGCGCTTGCGCCCTATTTCAAAGCTCGGCCAGCCCGCCCAAAATTGAAAACCGCTCCCGTCAAGATTTGTGACAACGTCTGGATCGGCATGAATGCGGTGATCTTAAAGGGCGTCACCATCGGCGAAAACTCGGTTGTCGCGGCGGGCTCAGTCGTTACGAAATCAGTCGAACCAAATATGGTAGTGGCCGGCAATCCAGCTGTTGTGGTTCGGAGATTGTGATCAGTGGTCGGAGATCTGTGATCAGGTTAATGCATCGCCGGCACTCACTCTGATCACTGATCACCGTTCACCTTTTTCATTGTGAAGCGAAAGAAAATAGTCGTGATTGGTTTTATGGGCTCGATGCCGATCGCGGGCGTGATCTGGCAACACATTCATTACGTCGTCGGACTGAAACGGCTGGGTCACGATGTTTTCTACATCGAAGATTCAGCGCGTCTTCCGTACAACCCGGAAACATTCGAAGTCACCGACGAGTTCGATTATGCGGCAAAAGTTCTCGCCCGCCTGGCGTGCGACTTTGATTTTAGAAATCGCTGGGCGTATTGCGCGCGCTATCTGCCTAGCAATCCAACTGCCGGTCTGCCACTAAAGAAAATCCGGCAACTCTATCGCGAGGCTGATGCGATCCTGAACGTTTGCGGCGCGCAGGAATTTAATGACGACCTGCTCGTTTCCGATCGAATTCTTTACATCGAGAGCGATCCCGGCGTTGAACAAATCAAGATCGACAAAGGCCTAAAATCCACAATCGAATATTTGCAACGGCATCGCGCGCTTTTCACATTCGGCGAGAACATCGGCACGAAAACTTTCCCTGTGCCCCTGCGTGGCTTCAATTGGTTGCCCACACGGCAACCGGTCGTGAGCGATTTCTGGAAAACGGCACGTTCTTCTTCCCGCTCTGCTGCCTTCACGACCGTGGCGAACTGGTCCACCAGCGGTTTGAAAGATATTATCTGGCGCGGAAAGAAATATCTGTGGAGCAAGTCGCGCGAATTTCTCCGGTTCATCTCCGCGCCAAAAAAAGCCGGCGAAACATTCGAAATGGCGACCAACATCGACGATCTACGAACGCGCAAGAAATTCGAGCAAAACGGCTGGCGCCTGCGCTGCCCGCTCCAAATGAGCGTCGATTACTGGCTTTATCGCGATTACATCCAGTCCTCCAAAGGCGAGTTCACTGTGGCCAAGGACCAATACGTCCGGCTCAATACCGGCTGGTTCAGCGACCGCAGCGGATGCTACCTGGCAGCAGGTCGCCCGGTTATCACGCAGGAAACCGGCTTCACCAAAATTTATGGCGGAACAGCGGGATTGTTATCCTTTCGATCCCTCGAGGAAATCGTTGAAGCAGTAAAAGGAATTAATCACGATTACGCGAAACATTCGCGCGCCGCTTATGATATTGCCCGAGAATTCTTCGAATCAGAAAAGGTGCTCAGATCGATTCTCGATCGTGCTGGCATTTGAGCTCGCTGCGCACGCACATACAATGGTGGTTGCTTCGAGACCTTGCTTGGGTAAAAGTTTTGTTGCCTCGTGACACATTTGAACGCCCGTAGCATTTCGAATGTCTGTGTGTCCCTAAAGGGCCAAATGCAAATTCCAATCCGAATCTTGATTTTGGATTACGCTGTTTAAGTTTTCAGGCTTTCGCCGATGAAGCGCGTTCTTATTGCTATCACAGTCGCCTTGCTGCTCCCGCCGATTTTACACGCGCAGGAAGGCACGCCGGCGCGGCCTCCAATGGAGGCGCAAGGTCCACAGGCACCACAGGCCCCGGGACCGTGGAGATCGAGCCCACCCGCACAAGAAGTAGTTCCGATTCCCGTTCCGATTGCGCCGCCGAAGCCGAACGGACCGGTCCAGAAAAGTCTTGTCCGAATCACAGCCACCTCGGTGGAGCCGGATTACAGAGCGCCATGGAATGCAGGTGCACTCCAGCGCGGAGTTGGCGCCGGGTTTGTCATCAGCGGCAATCGCATCATGACCAACGCGCATGTGGTCGCCAACGGCCGCTATATCACCGTGGAGCGCGACGGCGATCCCAACAAATACCCGGCAACAGTGCAATTCATCGCCAACGATTGCGATTTAGCGCTCATCACAGTGCCAGCTCCCGACTTCTTCAAGAACATGATCCCGCTAAAATTTGGCGGGATCCCAGCGTTGGAATCCACCGTGTCGGCCTATGGTTATCCAATTGGCGGCGAACGAATGTCGGTCACAACCGGGATCGTGTCGCGAATTGATTTTCAGCTCTACACGCATTCCTCGGTTGACCAGCATCTGGCCATCCAGATCAGCGCGCAGATCAACCCGGGCAACAGCGGTGGCCCCGTTATGCAAGACGGAAAAGTGGTCGGCGTCGCCTTTCAAGGGTACAGCGGCGACGTCGCCCAAGGCGTCGCCTACATGATTCCCACACCGGTGATCAACCGGTTTTTGAAAGACATCAGCAACGGGAATTATGACGAATACCCTGATCTAGCGATCACGTATGCGAAATTGCAGAATCCGGCCCAAAGAAAATTTCTCGGGTTAAAAGATGATGATCGCGGCGTGCTGGTGAGTTCTGTGGTCGCGGCCGGGCCATCGGACGGCATTCTTTGGCCGGGGGACGTCCTCCTTACAATCGACGACCATCCGATCGCGAGCGATGCGAATGTGGAGCTGGAAGGGGAACGCGCCCAGTTCGAAGAAGTCGTCGAGCGCAAGTTCAAGGGTGATTCGGTCAAGTTCGATATTTTGCGTGACAAGCAGCCGATGACCGTAACAATCAAACTATACAAACCCTGGCCATACTCGGTTCAAGGCCATAGCTACGATGTGCGGCCGCGTTACGTTCTTTATGGCGGCTTGCTGTTTCAGCCCCTGGGCCTGGACATGCTCGAAGCGTATCGCACTACGGATCTGCGGCTCCGTCATTTCTTCGAGTATTTCATTCTCGACCAAATTTATTTGCAGCATCCCGATGTAATTGTGCTGAGCAACATTTTGCCGGATCCGATCAACACTTATCTGGCGCCTTATCGCGGCAGTATCGTGGATGAAGTCAACGGCAAGAAAATTCGGACGCTGGATGAATTGGCAGAAGTTTTTGCGCAAGCACCTGAGCAGATCGTCATTCGCATGATCGGCGACGGACCTCCCCTGGTGCTTGATCGCAATAAGGTGGAAGCTGCGCGGGAACGCATCAAGACGCGTTACAATGTAGCGAAGGACCAAAATCTTTTGGAACGGCCGGAGTCAGGCGCGCCTAGACAAGCGAACAAAACCTAGCATGATGAAACACTCTCTTATTGCTTTCGGCATCATTCTTGTCGCGGTAAATGGGACTCTGGCGAAAAAGGAACCTGTTGTTTCGGCGTCGGCAGCTAAGCAAAAACAGCTGGCGCTGGTCCGCGTAAATGTGACCGGGCAGACGTATGATTACTTTCGCCCCTGGCAAAAGAAAGCGCCGTTTTCAAAACGAGCGCTAGGAGCGGTTTTGTCCAAAGGCCGTGTCCTGGTCACTGCCGACCTTGTTGCAAATCAAAATTATGTCGAGCTCGAGCGCGCTGAATCCGGGGAAAAAACGGCGGCTAACGTGCAGGTAATTGATTACGAAGCCAACCTGGCGCTTCTTGAACCCGCCGAGAAGACATTCCTCGACGGAATTACGCCCCTCGAAATCACACCTGATACGGTGGTCGGCGACCGGCTTGCCGCGTGGCAATTGGAACCGACCGGCGCATTGCTGGCAACGGAAGGCTTGGTGACAACCATTCAAATGACGCCGTACCCCATCGACGTTGGGCAATTCCTCACTTACCGGGTCAGCATCCCGATGCAGTATCGGGAGAACAGTTACACCGTTCCCTTGGTGAAAAATAACAAACTCGCAGGATTGCTACTGCGTTACGATTCGCGCTCGCAATTACTGGATGCCATCCCCGCGCCCATTATCACACATTTTTTGAAGGAGGCCGAAAGCCAGAACTATCGTGGTTTTCCCTCGGCTGGATTCTCATTTTTTCCGACACGCGATCCAGAACTACGCGAATTCGCCGGAGAAAAAGATAAAGGGGGCGGTGTGTACGTTACAAATGTGGAACCGGGCACGCCGGCAATGAAGGCTGGACTCCAGGTTGGCGACATCGTGACTGCCATCGCCGATCATCAAATCGATCAAAATGGCAACTATGTCGATCCACTCTACGGCAAGATCGAATTCACAAATTTACTGACAGCGCACGCATACGCGGGCGACATTGTCCCTTTCCATGTTGAGCGCAACGGCAAGCCGATGCAGGTAAACGTCACTCTCGAACATCGTGATGCAAAGGATTACGTGAGTCCGCCGTATTATCTCGATCAGCCGCCGCGCTATTTTGTCCTTGGCGGTCTGATTTTTCAGGAGCTATCCCGTCAGTATCTCAAGGAATGGGGACCGAACTGGCAACGAGAAGCGCCACAGCGTTTGGTTTATTTCGACCATTTTCAATCCGAGCTCTTTCCACAGAGGAACCGACGCATTGTAATCCTCAGCCAGGTTCTCCCAGCCAACAGCACAATCGGCTATGATGACCTCGCGTACCTGACAGTGACGAAGGTGAACGGAAAAGAAGTTAAATCGCTGGACGACCTGGCTGACGCAGTAAAACATCCAATCGAAGGCTTCATCAAAATCGAGACCGAAGAAGATCCTAAACAAATCGAGCTCGATGCGGCACAAGTCTCTGCAGAGGCGCCAGAGCTTCAAGAAAACTACGGTATTTCTTCCCTGCAAAGGCTGCAGTGATCATCTGCCACCAGCCCCCCTGTAGAACTTTTTAGCGATCAGCACAATCGCTAGCGGGATTTATCGCGCGCGGCTTTTCCAGAAAATGTTCTACTTCGTCATTGTAGGTTTCGAACGGGTTGCCCATGACGAGAAAATCGCGGCTGTCACAAGCGATCGAGTCCCAGTTGATGATGTAGGGGAAATTGCAGTTCTGAAAAAAAGCTACTGCGCGCGCGCGACCTGATGCGCGCGTATTAGTCGGTGGAAGATGCGTCGCGTTGGGGCGTCGCACACTATTATTCCACTCTGCAATTCGTTTCCCAGGTGTGACGCCAAAGAACAATCCGCGCTGGGGGTCGATGTTGTGATATTCGAGGTCGATGCTTTGCAACCATGGATCGTCCCAGCTCAGTCCTTCGGATTCGACAAATGTTTCCAACAACCATTTCTTTGTAATCCAGTCAACGCCGCCGATAAGCGCTTGGCGATTGTGGGGGATTGCTTCAAGAACGAATCCCCAGTTTTCCAGTAACCAGTTCGTTTCAGGGCTGGTATTGTGCAGGTACCTCTGCGCGAGCTGATGGAACTCCCATTGCACGTCGAGCGCCCCGATGGTTTTGCCGTTCTCAAGACCGACAATCCATTGTTGAGTAGGATCACGAGAGATGTCACGTGTGCTCTGCACCGCATCCCCCAGGACAAGGTTTCGGAGCAAACGCCCTTCTTCGAGCAATGATAAAACGCAGGCAGTCGTGCCGATTTTTAGCGCAGTCGCGTAGGGGCTCATGTTGGAATCGCCGATCAGCAAATGCAGCCGGCGATATTTTCGGTAATCAGCAAGCGGCTCGTCGCGCGCGTTGATGATGGCACGATTAAATTGGACCCACTGATAAATGTCGTTCACAATGTGATCGGCGCGCTGGCTGAGCTGAAAATCGACGTGCGCCTCCGATTTTGGCGGCTCGAAGTCGAACGCCAGTGGATTCGACTGCCCAACTCGGCCCGACCCGGTGAAGATCTGCCTCGTTGCTAAAAAAGTCAGCAGCGTGCCGAGAATTGGAGGCGTGAACTGCGCCTCCCTTTTCATTAGATAATTCTCGTGGCAGCCAAACGTAGCTCCGGTGTGATGATCAACGTTGTTCTTGATAAAGGACACGCGATCCTCCACGCCTAGAGCAATGAGTGAAGACTGCAGCAGGTCGTCTCCGGCCAGCTCATACGTGACAAGATCGTGCAGATGCAGGCATTCAGGCGACGCGTACTCGATGTGACCCATGTCAAGGTAGAGACGGCCGCCATTGAGAAGAAATCCTCCGTTTCCCGGTGGTTCTTCGTAGTCCCGGTAGTGCAAATCGATCATACCAGCATCCGCCTTTCGGAAGAGATAGTTCTTAACCTTCGGTGGCCACAGCTCCGAATTGACGTGCGGTTCGTCTTCACTTACAAGGCAGCCATATTCGGTTTCGATTCCAACGATCCGATCCATCGGAGCCAATTACGCACTGAATCGAGATTTGGCTAAGTGTTTTCTGTGAACCAAAGCGCCGCCTCAATGGGTCGAGCTCGAGATGGCTGTAGAGTCCGCTGTCCGCATCGGATTATCGGCCTATGATTGGCTGAGGACAGCGCACGCTACAGCCCCAGCTAATAAGATGACGCATTGGCCTCATGTGCTTGAACCGCGCGCGAAGAGGCTCAATTTACTCTCAATGGCTGAGTTTCCGCTCCGCAGTCCGAAAGAAAAGGTGGGTGGCCTTTTGTACTTCGGCCGGATGCTCGATAAAATCCGACTGCATTCCAAAGGCGAATTACCTTCAGACTATCACGCCAACCTTGGAAAGGGGTTCGACGAGAAATGCGTACGCTTTCTCCGAGTCAGTTACGATAAGTTAGTCGAGCGCGTGAAAGAAGGGGGCGCCAATGAGGAAATTTTGCAATGGTGCTTCAGCGTTGGGCGCAGACCGTCTGAAGACGACATTTATGTCTGGAACGAATTTATGCGCAAGCGCGGCTGGAAGGACGAAGTGTCCGAAATCTTGAAACGCCGTAAAGCGGAAGCAGGAATGGCTGACAGATCGGACATTGAAACGTCGTTCCAATTTATCGACGCCGACGAAGGGCGTTTGCCAAAATCCGGGTAAGGTCGGCGCTCCGCGTCGACCGAACGCCGCAGCACGGCGTCCCTACCATATGCCTATTCCGCCAGTGTATCGATTCGCTCAGCCAGACCAAAATCAAGCTCGGTCAAGCCGCCTTTGCTGTGCGTTGAGAGAACCAGACGCACTTTGTTGTAGCGGATGTCGATATCGGGATGATGCTCTTCGTCCTCAGCCACTTCGGCCACAGCATTTACGAAATCGATCGCATCGGCAAAATCATCAAATTCGAAAGTGCGCTCGATATGTTTCTTCTCCAGCTCCCATTCCGGGATCTTTTTCATGCGGTCTTTAAGGTCCGCAGCTTTGATTAAGTCAGCCATAACGGCACAACGAGTATCACCCGAAAACCGTTTTGCAATGCCAAATCGATCGGCTCTTTGGTAACAGTCATGTAACGCCGGCAGGCGTCTCGTCTGCCGGGGTAAAAACTCTTAAAGCTCCAGAATGTTGCGAAGATTTTTGACTGAATCGAAAACGTCCACGGCACAGTGGCGCGCTTGCCCCGATAGGCGCGGCCAATCTCGGAGCACCTCTTTCACCGCTGCGTCCGCCTCACCGACGTTTCGGACAAAACTGAATCCACTCTTCGCTGGTAGGTAACGTCCGGCGCCGGTGTCTTCTGTGATGACCGGCCGCCCAAGAGCAAGAAATGCGGCGGCGCGATCGCTAATCCAGCCGGTGCGCCATGCTACGTCGACGCCCTTGATCGCGGTAAATTCGGCGAGCGCACTGAACAGGTAACGGCGGTACGCAGCTGGTGTGCGCGCGACCCGGTGAGGATCGATAATCGTCCAGCCGAGTCGCACTAGCCGTTCTCGTTCCGGATCATCTGCAGCGATGTTCATTGCCAGCTCGAAGCGTGCCTCCGGCACCCGGCTTGGAAGATTCAGATAAGGCTCGAACGCAAACTTTTTTGATAAGTCAGGAAATTCGCCAGCAACTTCAACGGCGCCACCCCAGTACCATTGACCAACAGTCGTAAATTTCGGTATGCGAGGGCGCGGTCGTGGCCGGAACAATTTTGTGTCCACCAGCGGGTAAAACGTCTTCCAATGCAGCTTCTGTGCCGGCAGGCGTGTCGCCTGCGCGGGACAATGTGCCGCCGGCACGGCCGCCACAACAGGCTTTGGCAATCGGCAATCGTCTGCGTAAACGTTGAGGCCAATGGTCCAGAATTCGTGATGGTACGACTGCCCTATCTCCAGTTTCGTCATCCAGTAGAAGATTTCGCTCGGATCGAGATCGCAGAAGATACGGCGTTCGAACGTCAATAGCAGCGGCGGATGAATCGAGTAAGCGAGATTGAGCAGAACATTCGGTCCGACGAGACGATCGAGCAGTTCACGTTTCGAAATTCCGATGCAACGAATCCCGTCCAAATCATGCGTGTCTGAAGCAGGTTGTTGATAAAGTAAACAGTATCGGCCAGCCAATCCGTGCGCGCGCAGTTGTCTCTGGAAATTCTCAATCCTGTCCTGATCAGAACGCGCATCCTTCGTTCCCGGCAATAGTTCCAACCAAAGCGCATCGAGCTTCAGTCGTTGCAATCCGAGCATCCATTGGAGCGGTACGGAAAAATTTCCGCCGCCTTCGCGATACTTCGCCGCAAAACCGCAGCCGAGGAAGATTGTCACGCGAGCAGAATCGTCATTCTGCTCGCGTGCTCAAGCTCGAAGGGGCCCAGATTCTAGAAGATCCGCGGCAGATGTGCTCCGTCTATAAGCATTTGGGGCTGCCTTGGCTGGCCGGTGCAAAATCCGCCGTTCGGGATCGGGATAATCGAGCCGAGGAACTGCGGCTGCTGCCGCACATTTAACGCCTGCTCCAACGCGTAGCCGAAGCCGATTAGCTGCGGTTCATGCAGGAAAGTGCTGTACATGAGCATTCCCGCCGGCCTTCCATTATCGCGAATGCCCACCGGAATTGATAGGTTCGGATAACCGGCCACCGCTGGCCCGGTCGAGTTCGTCAGGTGCGGCGCGACGATCGCATCGACCCCCGAATTAATTACACTATCAATGCCAGACTGCGCGGCGGTGCGGGCATGCGTTCGGGCAGCGATGTAATTAGGATCGTTCGGATAACCTGGGAACTGTTCCGACAACAAGAATGTGTCCTGGTCGTAGTAAGGCATTTCTTGTGGACAATTCGCGATATTGAAGGCGATCAGATCAGCCAACGTCCGCATGTTCGTGTGCGTGAGCGTCGCGAGGTAGTCCGCGATTTCCGCCCTGAACTCGTACAGCAGCGCTGTGAACTCGTCGCCGTTGTAAGCGAATACGTCCCCCGTATCAACGTCAACGACAGTCGCGCCGAGGCTTTCCATCACGCTCAGCGCATTTTCCGCAAACGCGACGGTCAGCTCATCGCCCGGAATGCCGCTGCCGTAGTAGCTGTAATCGAAAAAGCGCACATCGCGTCCGATCACCGCGCCATCGAGTGCGTTCGGATCGAGAAATTGCGTGTAATCATCGGGCAGCTGGTGTCCGATCACGTCGCCCCACGGCGACTGTAATACGCCGAGCAGGATCGCAACATCGGTCACGCTGCGCGCCATCGGTCCCGCTGTGTCCTGCTCATGGGCAATTGGAATAATCCCGTCTTGCGAAACCAGTCCGAGGGTTGGTTTCAAGCCGACGATGTTCTCAACTGCTGATGGCCCAGTGATGGATCCATCTGTCTCGGTGCCTACTGCCACTGAGCACAAATTCGCAGCTGCGCCGTTAGCCGAACCAGAGCTCGATCCCCACGATGTATAGCTCAGGTCATACGCGTTATTCGTACTTCCGCCTCGCGCGCTCCAACCGACTGCTAGAGGATACGTCTCAGCCTCATCGTCCCGGAAATTTGCCCATTCGCCCAGATTCGCTTTGCCGAGGATTACAGCGCCTGCTGCGCGCAACTGCTGAATGATCAACGCATCGGCTGGCACATGGCTGCGC
>Ga0066903_100006980_pt1 | contig 10148 bp, 9 predicted proteins | sample PanSoiMetaGPlot1_FD_67491 | JGI IMG/M metagenome (GOLD analysis project Ga0066903, IMG submission 67491) | Tropical forest soil microbial communities from Panama analyzed to predict greenhouse gas emissions - Panama Soil - Plot 1 (version 2) | ecosystem: Environmental > Terrestrial > Soil >... | reverse complement strand
CGAAGATCAGCTCATAGGCAAGGAGAAGCTTTGCGGTCCCGAGTCGCTTCTCATCTCCGTTGACGCGGCCGTGGAGCGTGCCGTCGCCATTCATGAGCGTGCGGCGGAACAGATTCGTGGCGTAGAACGCCCGGAGCTGGAACGGGAAGAGCGCCGCGCCATACTCTTGCTCCCAGAAGCCCGGCGGGAACATAGCGCTCATCATGAGGTCCACGAGCTGCTGGTGCTTGGCGATCACCGACACGTCGTCGATGACCGCGGAAAGCTCGGGCGCCTGCTTGATCCTCTCGCGGATTATCCCGGGCAACGGCCCGCGGCCCAGCTCGCTGTAGGCCGAGAGCTGCGTCCAGAACCGGACGAGTGGCGCCAGGCTCAGCTCGGTCCTGAAGGGCAGCGCGGTCGAGTGCTCGCCGGGCCGGGCCCCGACGTCGACCGAAGGCGATACGAGCCCACCGGTGCCGGCCATGACGTGCTAGGCGCGCACCCCGCCGGTTTTCGCGCCGACGTCGCTGCCGAGGCCGACGGCCTGCCGGATTTTCTCGAGCTGGCCCGCATGGTCGTTCCAGTGATAGTCGAACATGGCGCCGATGTACATATCGATCGTGATCTCGTCCGTGCCCATGAACTGCTTGAAGAGAGGAATGCGTGCCTTGCGCCGCTCGAAGGCCGGCTCTTCGAGCCCGTCGACGTACTCCAGGACGCGGCGGCGCTGGGCATCCAGCGCGTCCCGGAACTGGGAGAGCGTCAGCTGTCGGCGCTGTTCGTCGAGAAATGTGTCCCCGGGGGCGATCTCTACGACAGGATAGTCGCGTTCCGAGAAGGTTGCGAGCGTGACCGGCGGGTCGAAGCCCGGCTCGAAGAGGAGGTGCGAAAGCACCTCCCGCGTCGTCCACTCGCCCGGGGCGTCCGCGCGCTCCATGTAGGCGTCCATGCCCTGGAGCTGTCGGCTCAGGTTCTCGAAGGCCGCGTCGATCCGGCGTCTCAGGTCCTGCGCGTGCTTGCTGGCCATGGGTTCCTCCCACCTCGCGGCCGCCCGGGGGGGGCCGGATCAGTTGTTGCTAGCTATCCTCCGGTCATGGCCGCATCGTGTCAACTGGCCCGGGCCACGGGGAATTCGTCGCCGGTCACCTCTCGAAGCGCGACAGGCTCGACTCGCGCGCGTACCCCGGGAACCCCGGCCGAGCAACGACGGGGCAAAGGAAGACGGTGTGCCGCTGATCACGCGGTAAGGGTGAACGATGACGACGCCCCCGTGCCAGTTGACAGGCAGCCGCAGACCCGTTAGCACGACGAGGCGCGGCACGAATGGGCAACCACAGACACCATGAGGCGATCTGCCCTTCGTGAAGTGGACTGGCGAAGTTTGCGCGGGCTCTCCGCGTTCGACGCACGCATTGCCGCAGCAGGTCTGGTCCTCGACAGCGATGGTAGCGTACCTTAGCGGGGCGAGATCGAGACGCCCAGTGTTTCGCCGCGGACGCTAACCGCAGGAGCCGGTCATGAGCGACGCGCTTCCTCTGACGTACCTGGCGAGGCACGGTGAGACGGCGTGGACCATCTCGCGCCAGCATACCGGGCTGACCGACCTTCCGCTGACGAAGCGGGGCGAGATCGAGGCTCTCAGGCTCAAAAAGCGGCTCGAGGGCTTGACATTTGCGGCCGTGCTGACCAGTCCTCTGCAGCGGGCGGTTCGAACCTGCGAGCTGGCTGGCTTCGGCTCGGTAGCGGAAGGCCAGCGCGACCTCACCGAGTGGGACTACGGCGACTATGAGGGCCGCACGAGCGCCGAAATCCATGTCGAGCGTCCGGGCTGGGATCTGTTCCGCGACGGCTGCCCAGGAGGCGAGTCGCCGGCCCAGATCGGGGCGCGCGCCGATCGGGTCGTACGCCTGGTCCGATCGATCGAGGGAAACACCTTGGTGTTCTCGAGCGGGCACTTTCTCCGCGTGTTCGCCGCGCGCTGGCTCGGCCTCGAGCCGGCGGCGGGCCGGTTCTTCCTGCTCGGGACGGCCAGTCTGAGCGTGGTGGGGTACGAGCACAATCGGTCGGAGCCGGCGATCCGCCTCTGGGACGAGATGCCTCACGAACAGACGCGCGGGCGTCAGGAGAAGGCAACGCGATGAAGACGAACAAGGGCGCTGCTCCCCGAGCGACCAGCAAGGACGCGATGGCTCCGCTGCGTCGACAATACGGATGCGGTCCGGTGGAGCTGACGGGCAGCGCGGACGCGCTGTACGAACGCCACTTGCTCTTCGACAACGTGGCCGATCCGGCGACGATCGGGGCCCGCGAGCGCTACGAAGCGTTTGCCCGCTCCGTTCGCGACGTCCTCTCACAACGATGGGTGCGCACCGAGCAGACCTACGAGAATCAGGATCCCAAGCGCGTCTACTACCTCTCGATGGAATTTCTGATTGGCCGTTCGCTGACCAACAACGTCACGAACATGCTGCTCGGTCCCTTCGCGGGCGACTTCGTCAAGCAGGCGTCGCTCGACTGGGTCGGCCTCCTCGAGGAGGAACCCGACGCCGGCCTCGGCAATGGCGGGCTGGGCCGGCTGGCCGCGTGCTTCCTCGACTCGATGGCCACGAGAGAGCTTCCGGCCATGGGGTACGGGCTCCGCTACGAGTACGGGATGTTCCGGCAAGTCATCGAAAACGGATGGCAGCAGGAGCAGTCCGACAACTGGCTTCGCCGCCCCGACCCGTGGGAGGTCGTCCGCCCGGAAGAGATGGTCGAGATCCAGCTCAACCACTCATTCGAGGTGCGGGAAGGGACTCTGCGCGCCGTCCCGGGCCGGGCGTCCACCTTGCTCGGCATCCCGTATGATCGGCCCGTCGTCGGCTACGGCGGCAAGACGATCAATACGCTCCGGCTCTGGGCGGCGGCCGCATCCGACGAATTCGATTTCCAGACGTTCAGTCACGGCGCGTTCGTCAGCGCTCTGGCCGAATCGCTCGCCGCCAAATCCCTCACGCGGGTTCTCTATCCCGATGACTCGACGACGCGGGGGCAACAGCTGCGGTTCGTCCAGGAGTACTTCCTCGTAGCCTGCTCGCTGGCGGATCTGATCCGGCGATTCCGCCGAAGCAACTCCAACTGGAGAGCGCTTCCCGAGAAGGCGGCCATTCAGCTCAACGATACGCATCCCGCGCTCGCCGTGCCCGAGCTGATGCGGATCTTGCTCGACGACGCGCACGTGGGATGGGACGACGCCTGGGATCTGACCCAGCGGACCCTCGCGTACACGAACCATACGCTCTTGCCGGAAGCCCTCGAGAAATGGCCACTCGAATGGCTCGAGGCCTTTCTGCCGCGTCATCTCGAGATCGTGTTCGAAATCAATCGCCGGCTGCTCGATGCCGTGAGCCGACGCTTCCCCGGCGACAACGGCCGCCTCGCGCGCACGAGCTTGATCGAGGAGGGCCCGGCCAAGCACGTCCGCATGGCCAACATCGCAATCGTGGGCTCGCACAGCACGAACGGTGTCGCGGCGATCCACTCGGCGCTGCTGCGCTCGACCACGGTGAAGGATCTCGCCGAGATGTTTCCCGAGCGCTTCAGCAACAAGACCAACGGCGTCACCCCGCGGCGCTGGATGCTGCTGGCCAACCCGGCGCTCGCTGGGATCATCACCGAGGCCATCGGCGACGGCTGGACGACCGACCTCGGCCAGCTTTCGCGCCTCAAGCCGCTCGCCGGCGATCAGGGCTTCCGCGACGCGGTGCGCGCGGCCAAGCGGTCGGCCAAGGCGGCCTTCGCGCAGTGGCTCAGATCGACCTCGGGTCAGACGGTGGATCCGGACACGATCTTCGACAGTCAGGTCAAGCGCATCCACGAGTACAAGCGGCAGCTCCTCAATGCGCTGCGTATCGTCGTGCTCTACAACCGCCTGCGCGAGAACCCGGCGCTCGCCATGAACCCGCGGACGTTCCTGTTCGCGGGCAAGGCCGCGCCGGCCTACCATCTGGCGAAGCTCATCATCAAGTTCTTGAACAACCTGGCCGAGACCATCGATGGCGATCCGGCAACGCGCGGCCGGCTCAAGGTCCTGTTCCTGCCCGAGTACAACGTCTCGCTGGCCGAGCGGCTGATCCCGGCCACCGACGTCTCCAACCAGATCTCGACCGCCGGCTACGAGGCCAGCGGCACGAGCAACATGAAATTCATGATGAACGGCGCCTTGACCATCGGCACGCGCGACGGCGCGACGATCGAGATGGCCGAGGAGGCCGGAGAGGAGAACTTCTTCCTCTTCGGTCTGACCGCGGACCAGGTGGCCGGAAGCCGCGGCTGGTACAACCCGCAGTGGCACTACGACAACCAGCCCGAGGTCCGGGCGGCGCTGGATCTGATCTTCTCCGACTACTTCAGCCGCAACGAGCCGGGCATCTTCACACCGCTGCGCGACACGCTGCTCACGCGCGGCGACTACTACATGCACCTCGCGGACCTCGCCTCCTATCTCGAGGCCGACAGTAATCTCCGCGCGCTGTACACCGACCCGGAGGCCTGGACGCGCAAGGCCATCCTGAACGTTGCGAGCTCGGGGAAATTCTCGAGCGATCGCACGATCGCCGAGTACGCGGCCGACATCTGGCACGTGAAGCCGTGCCCGGTGTCGTGATGGAGACCGCAATGGTTCACGAGATGCACGACAGGAAGGAAGTCCCACATCGGATGCTTCACGGCGATCGACCCTCCAACACGATCCTGGCCGAGCGGCTCACGCCCGAGACCCTCGGAAAGCTGGTCGCACTCTACGAGCACAGCGTGTTCACTCCGGGCGTCATTTGGGACGTCGACTCGTTCGACCAGTGGGGGGTCGAGCTCGGCAAGGTGCTGGCCCAGCGCATCATTCCGCAGCTCGAGGGCCAGACGGAGCCTGCGCTCGCCCACGACAGCTCGACGAACAACCTCATCCGGCGCTACCGAATGCGCAGGAAAGCGGAGTAGAGCGATGCGCAACGCCGAACAGCTGCAGAAGATGAAGAGACACCCTGGGTTCATCGCGGCGCTGGATCAGAGCGGCGGCAGCACGCCGAACGCGCTGCGCGCCTACGGAATCAAGGACGGTGCGTGGTCCAACGAGGAGCAAATGTTCGCGCTCGTGCACCAGATGCGCACACGCATCATCACGAGTCCGGTCTTCACCGGCACGAGGATCCTGGCGGCCATCCTGTTCGAGAACACCATGGACCGCAGCGTCGAAGGGCAGCCCACCGCGGACTATCTGTGGACCGTGAAGCGGATCGTGCCGTTTCTGAAGGTGGACAAGGGGCTGGCCGACGAGAAGAACGGTGTCCAGCTGCTCAAGCCCATGCCGGCGCTGGCCGCGTTGCTCGACCGCGCCAACGCGAAGCGCATCTTTGGCACCAAGATGCGCTCGTTCATCAAGCAGGCCAACGAAGCCGGCATCGAGGACGTCGTGAGCCAGCAGTTCGAGGTCGCCGGGCAGATCATCGCCGCGGATCTGGTGCCGATCATCGAGCCGGAGGTCGATATTCACTGCCCGGAGAAGGCCCGGGCCGAAGAGCTACTGAAGGCGGCCATCCTGGAAAAGCTTGACGGGCTCACACCGGATCAGCTGGTCATGCTGAAGCTCACCCTGCCCGAGAAGGACGATCTGTACGCCGAGCTCGTGAAGCATCCGCGGGTCGTCAGGGTGGTCGCGCTGTCCGGCGGCTATTCGCGGGAGGAGGGCAACCGGCGCCTGCGGCGCAATCACGGTGTGGTGGCGAGCTTCTCCCGGGCGCTCGTCGAGGGGCTTTCGGTCACGCAATCCGACACCCAGTACAACGCTCTGCTGGACGGGGCCATCCAGAGCATCTTCGAGGCGTCGAACACGTGAACGACGGCGGCGAACCGGACGACGAAGCCCAGCTCGCTGGACCATCAGCTTCGCAAAGGAGTCGATGGAGCAGGACGAGTCGGGTGCGGTGCTGCCGATGCCACCAGTCCTGTGGGACATCGAGTCGGACCGGGTGCTGGCCGGCACGAAGCTCATCGCCGAAGCGTTGGACCCGGCCGGGCTCTACCAGGTCGGCTCCTTCGTCGGTGACAGTTGGAAGGAGTGGAACGGGCGGTTCCGTGACGATGTCCGCAGCTTCTTTCGCGGCAAGTAGGGACGATCGAGCGGCTGGCCGACCGGCTGCTCGGAGCGCCGCCTCCTAGTCTGCACAATCCGCTCTCTTCAACGCCTCCTCCGCCCTCAGGTGATCCCCGCAAATGGCCGTGCGGTATTTGCAGTTCTAGACAGCCGGCGGCACCGTGTCGATGCTAACCAACAGGTGGCATAGATGCGATCCGTGTGACGCGCGGGGAGATATGATCGACCCAGCCGAACGGGCTGAAAGAATCACGCGGTCAAAGGCGCTCCGCCTCGTCGCGATAGAGACGAAAGCCGCTGCCCGCAAACTATGTCATAGGGCCGGCAATCTGTGTCAGATGGTCGTTCTTCGGCGGGCTCTGGACAGCCGCCTACACCTGCCCGGCATCACGCGCCCGCGCTAATCCGCCGCTGCCAGCCATCCTGTTCGACGGTCCAGCCCTTCTGCTTCATCTTGGCCATCGCCTTGGCCATCGCCGCGTCGGCCAGCCACCGGCGCGTGTATTGGGGCAGCACCAAGGGGCAGCACCAATCGAGTCTACCTGACGACGACCAGCCTCCAAGTAGCAGACCCGCCCGTTTATCCGAGTCGATCAGCGAGCCGTTGCTTGGCCGCTCTTACCCAGTTCAGCCGCGCTTCGGCCCTCTGGAGCGCGGCATCGGCACGCTCACGAATTATGCGGGTCCGCTCTAGTGCGCGCTTCACCGCAACGTGCGTCCTTTCCGCGTTCTGTCTAACGTGGGCCGTGTAGAGGAGGACAGCCTCGTGATCGTACCGGCGGACTGGTGTGGCTGGCATCCGGGAGCAGTGTATCGCTGATCTGGAACCTGAGGAGCGCCGCGTGCTCCGACGAGCCCGATCACGCTGGCCTACCGGCGGCCATCGGACAACTGCGAGTTCGGCGGCTCGTCTGGCTTAGAGACCACGCAAAACAGGTTGCCGCCGGGATCCTGAAGCACGACGAAATCCGCACCAGGCCGGTACCGCCAGGGGTAGCGCGTCGCCCCGAGGTCCAACAACCGGTCTACCTCGGCGGCTTGGTCAGCCGTATAGAGATCAAGGTGGATCCAACTCCGAGCCCGCGGGCGTCGGTCTCGCGCCTGAAAAGAAAGATTAGGCCCCTTGCCCTCCGGATCACGAAGGACCACCCAACCACGCTTTGCTGGCTCACGCGGTACGTAGTGGAGCGCCGTCTGCCAGAATGCGACCGTGCGATCGAAGTCAAAGCAATGAATGACGATGGCCCCGATCTTCATCCGCAGATAAGCAGATAAGTTAATAGCATTCGGGCGACTCTGTTCAGCCGAGAAACTGTCCCGCCGGCGAGATTACGTGCGTTGACGCATCGGGATCGTGAATGTGAATGTTGAGCCCTCACCCAGTTCGCTCTTCACCCAGATCCGCCCGCCGTGGAGTTCCACAAACTTCCGGCATAAGGTGAGCCCTAGCCCGGTGCCCTCGATCTTCTTTGCCGCCGTTCCCACCTGGCGGAACTCCTCGAAGACCTTTTCCTGATCCTCTGGAGCGATGCCGGTTCCCGTGTCGCTGACTGAGACCTCCACAAAGCCATCCTTTGGCACGGCCCCGACTTCGATCCGCCCACCTTCCGGCGTGAACTTGATGGCGTTCGATAACAGGTTCAGCACGACCTGACGGACCTTCCGCTCGTCCGCCTGAATCTGCCCAAGCCGGTCATCGATGTTTGTCTGAAGGCTGAGTGACCGTCGCCCGGCTCTTTCGCGGACCAGCGTCAATGCATTCTCGATGGCAGGGGGGAGGTGGAACTCTGTCGACTCCAGCTCCATCCGCCCGGCTTCGATCTTGGAAAGGTCCAAGATGTCGTTGATCAGGGACAGGAGGTGCGTGCCGGATGCGTAGATGTCCTTCAAATACTGGTCCTGCTTCTCGTTCAACTCACCGAACATGCGGTCTGTCAGCACCTCGGAGAAACCGATTATGGCGTTAAGCGGGGTGCGTAACTCATGGGACATATTCGCCAGGAACTCGGACTTGTGCTGGCTGGCGACTTCGAGGTGGCGACTCTTGTAGGCCAGTTCCCTGAAGAGGCGAGCGTTCTGGATGGCCAGGGCCGACTGGTTCGCGAACGTGGTGAGGAGCTCGATCACGCCTGAGGTGAACTCGCCCGCTATTTTGCGCCCCATCACCAGCGCACCGATGAGTCGCTCGTCGCGGAGCAACGGGACGGCCAGAATGGCGCGATAGCCGGTTCGGAGCAATACCTCACGGACTGGCTCTGATAGGCGGCCGGGCGGTCCTGCAGCACTCTGCCTTCGGCTCTCGTGGATGTGGAGCTGGGCTCACTGGCCGTCGAGCTTCTGCTCAGCAATGCAGCCGAGTTCTTCTGGTCGAGGCACTTTGGTGAGCCGCTCGCAGAGCATGGGCGGGATGAACTGAGGCACAGCCCTCCGGTCGTACCAAAGCGTGCGAGCGAGCTTGCTTCAATCCGTCCCTCTGATGGACACCGTTGCACCGCTTACCATGCCACCCCGGCATCTCGATTTCGGAAGTCTGCGGCGCTGTTAACACGGCGCCTGGCCGTCCGCTTGCAGCCTAGATGGACCGAGGATTGGAGGAGCGCTATGACGACACGAAGCCTGCTTATTACTGTACTGTCGGCATCGGCTCTGGCAGCTTTGCCAAGCACTGAGACCGTTGCGGGTGATGTGAACGTTGGCGTCCATATCGGCATCCCAGTACCGCCGCCGCCGAAAATTGTCTTGCCAGCGCCTCCGGCCGTCGTCGTCGTACCGAACACGACGGTCTCGTATGCGCCCGGCGTTGACTTTAATCTCTTCGTCTATGGCGGCCGGTACTATACCTTCCACGACGGCTCATGGTTCTACGCCGCCCGTCACAGTGGTCCCTGGGTCTTTGTCCCAACGGAGCGAGTACCCCGGCCGGTCATCGGCGTGCCTATGAAGTACTACAAGATTCCGCCCGGGCATGCGATGAAGGCGGCGGCGCCACCGGCGGCATCTGGAGGCTTCTGTCCTCCCGGACAAGCAAAGAAAGGGCGCTGTTAATTCAACAATGCGAGCTGGAGGAGGTCGTCTCTGCCTCCTCCGGCGCGTAGAGGGCCACCAACAGTGGCTCCACCCTCTAGGGCGCGAACAAGACTTTGCCGGCGGCCCCCTTGCTGGCCAGTTCGAATGCCTCGGCATGTTGTTCGAGGGCGAACGTGTGCGTCATCACTGGGTCGACCGACAGCCTTCCGGCTCGTAACAGGCGCTCGACTTGGAGCCAGGTCTCGTCGATAAGCCGACCATAGAGTCCACGGACAGACACCTCGCGAAGAATCACGTCTCGGGCGAGGTCGATGCTGACGGGCTCTTCGGGAAGTCCGAGCATTACAAGACGCCCACCAGCCGCGAGGGCCGCGAGCGCCTGCCCGATTGCTTCAGGGTTGCCAGATGTGTCGATGGCACAGTCGGCGAGCTCACCCAAGTTCGCCGCGCGCACCGCATTCGCGAGCACCGCGCGGCGAGCGTCGATCACATAGTCGGCCCCCACCCGTCGCGCCAGGTCGAGACGGACCTCCGAGACGTCGGACGCGAGGACACGCACGGCCCCGAGGGCTTTGGCGGCGCCGATCGCGAACAGGCCGATCGGTCCGCACCCGGCGACGATGAGAACTCCGCAACGCGCATCAGCCTCGATGACCGCGCGCACAGCGATGCCAAGAGGCTCCATGATGCACGCGTGCTCGAGTGGAAGTTCGTCGCGAACGACGCGCAGAGTCGTACTGGGCACGACGGTCTTCTCGGCGAAGCACCCTCGGCCGAGCCGACTGAACAGCCCGAGACGGAGACACGTGTGGCGCCGGTTGCTCGATCACCTCGCCGACGAATTCGTGGCCGAGCGGCAACGGGAGCTCGTACGTCCGCGCCGCCCACGCGTTCCAGCTGTACAGGTGAAGGTCCGTGCCGCAGATGGCCGCTCGGCGAATCCGGACCAGCGCCTCACCGGCGGCGAGACGCGGCAGGGGCCGCTCCTCGAGCTCGACACCGCCGGGTCGGG
>Ga0066903_100006979_pt1 | contig 10149 bp, 10 predicted proteins | sample PanSoiMetaGPlot1_FD_67491 | JGI IMG/M metagenome (GOLD analysis project Ga0066903, IMG submission 67491) | Tropical forest soil microbial communities from Panama analyzed to predict greenhouse gas emissions - Panama Soil - Plot 1 (version 2) | ecosystem: Environmental > Terrestrial > Soil >... | reverse complement strand
CTTTTGCCCGCGCGCCGGCAGACGCGCTGACGGGCAGCATGAGAGACTTCCGCGTCCCCGGCGGCGCTGATCTGCTCGGTCGAACCGAGGGTTTCTTCCGCTGGCAGGACATTCGCCGCCAGAACGGTCTGTGGCCTTTCTCCCGCGCAACCGAGGACGGACCCAAGACGGTTTGCGCCGCACAGGACGACAGCGGCAATAAGATGCGCGGCGTCAATTTCGCATCTCAGGATTATCTCAGCCTTTCGTCGCATCCAGCTATCAAAGCCACCGCCATCGAAACGATCGAGCGGTGCGGCGTCCACAGTGCCGGTTCACCGGCGCTGGTGGGCAACACCTCGCACTCGGTTGCGCTCGAGCGCGAGATTGCCCAATTCGTCGAGATGGATCACGTTGTGCTTTATCCGACCGGATGGGCGGCTGGTTTCGGGGTGGTCAAGGGCCTGGTCAGGTCGGCTGACCACGTCGTGATGGATATGCTGGCGCATTCCTGCCTTCAGGAAGGCGCGCACGCGGCCACGAACAACGTTCACTTGTTCCGGCACCTGGACAACGAGTACTGCCGCAACATCCTCGCCAAGATCAGGGCCAAGGACGCGCAAAACGGCATTCTGGTGGTCACCGAGGGATTGTTCTCGATGGATTCGGACACCCCGGATCTCGGAGCTCTGCAGGCGCTCTGTCATGAATACAATGCCACGCTTGTGGTCGATGTCGCACATGATCTCGGTTGCCTTGGCAAGGACGGCCGGGGGCACATCGGCATGCAGGACATGCTCGGCAAGGTCGACGTTGTGATGGGCAGCTTTTCCAAGACTTTTGCTTCAAACGGCGGTTTCGTTGCCTGCAAGAGTCGTGCGGTGAAGGAGTATTTACGATTTTATAGCGCGCCGGCAACGTTCTCCAATGCGCTGTCGCCGGTGCAAGCCGCGACAATCCTCAAGGCTTTCGAAATGGTCGAATCGGTCGAGGGGCGCGTGTTGCGTTTGGAGCTGCTCGCAAACGTCGTTTCGCTCCGTCGCGAACTGCAGCAAGCAGGCCTGGACTATTACGGCGATCCTTCCGCGATCGTTTGCGTGAAGATGGGTTCGGAGGGTCTCGCTCGCCTCGTCAGCAGACGCCTGCCCGAGTTCGGACTGATTGCCAACCTCGTGGAATTTCCGGCGGTTCCGAAGGGCGCCGCCCGCATCCGCATGCAGGTCATGGCGAGCCATACCGAGAAGAACATCGCCGACGCTGTCACAATCCTCAAGACGGCGAAAACCCAAGCTGAGCATGAACTCGAAGACCTTGGTCAGGCAAGCCAAGCCGACAAGTATATTGCTGCGTAAAGAGCGACCTATCGCACTTCGGAGCGTGATAGCGATTTCGCGGTGTTCATCGTGATCGAGCATCCGAGCGACGAGCTCATGGCTTTCGATCATTTAGACGGTCTCGCCCACGCCGAGCTGCTCGATGTAGAACGGCCGGTCTTCTGCTGAAAACGTTTGTCCGCTAGTACGCACGCAGCTCAGGAGCGGTGTGAGATCGTCCCACATCTCCGCTCAGTTCTCGCAGGCGGGACGTCCAAGCGCGCGAGGATGCTTGTTGCCAATCGTCGGCGCATAGGCCTCGTTGTAGAGCGCAACATAGTCCGGACCCCAAAACAGTACGATTTCGGCCCGGGCGGGAAGGATCAATCCAAGCGTCGCACAAAGCGCCGGCGACAAGCTTTGCAGTGACCCCAGAGGGCTTGTGTCCCAATCATATGCGACGATGAGCGGCGCCGGTTCGCCGCCGTCACTCAGGAACGACCAACCAGCGTCATGGGATTGATCGGACATGTCGGCAAACGCCCCTCTGAGATCCGCCAATCTAGAGGAAATGCGAGTCTCACTGGGTTCCTTCGCCATCAAAACTCAAAAGCAGTCAGCGAAACGGAAGGTAGCGGACGCTTATCGCTACGCTCTCCATTGGCGCATAGCCCGCATCATTTGCTCATTTTCCGAGCCAAAGCCCACGCCGCTCGCGCATGCGGAACAGATGACTTTCTTCACGCAGCTCGGAATCGACGCTCTGGCACGCGGCATAACACGTGCCAAGCAAAGTGATGGCTGTTACTCCCAAGGTAATCCCAAGCACTGCTTCCACGCTCATTTGTGAGAGCCCCTTGTCTTGCTTTTCCGATGTCGTGGCCAAGAGGAGGCCAAGTGGAACAGCACGATTTAACGCCAAACAAACCTTTCGGTTCCTGCACTTTTTCCTGCACTCTTAAGATGGGCCCATGCAACTTACCGGCCCACTCCGGAACCCAGGCGCATTTCTTTGCGGGAGAACGTCCTGGTTAGATTTTGAAGCGTCGGTGTCGAGCGGAGGTTGACCTCTTAAAGTTAACTACTGCTCGGCGAAGGTTGCTGCCGCCTTGCTCGAACTGTCTCCGTTGATTTCGCCTACGGGCCAATCACGATGGTGAATACGAACCAGCCGAACACATCCTGAGTTTGAGGTGAAATTTCGACCAAGTCACAGACAATCTGAAAGGCGGCCTGAGAGCTGGAACCGGGCTAATTAATTATATCTGTGATTTTTAACAGGAACTTGTTGCCCCTGCTTGGCAGGCCATAACGGCAAAATGCTAGACTGTACCGTTTCTGTCGGCCGACCGAGGCATGGTCGATTATTTACTTTCGATTGGCGCCGGAGATTGAATCGGTGAATGGCTTCGATAATTTTGTGATGAGCTTGATGGCCGAATATTCGCAGAAGTCGGTCATCTTCAATAAGATCATCGTCCAATTTCTCGATTTCTACTCGATCAAGATCCTTCCGGTCTTCTTTTGTGTTTGGCTGTTGTGGTTCGGTGTCAAAGCGGAAAAGTATCGTCCTGCGATTGTGCGGGCCCTTCTTGGGATGTTGTTTGCCGTCTTCGTATCAAGGACGATACAGGATTTTTTGCCAGAACGCCTGCGCCCGCTGAACGCCGGCGATCCTCATTTTGTTGCGCCGCTTGGCGTACGGATCGATGAGATGGACCATTGGAGTTCCTTTCCAAGTGATCATGCCGCATTGTTTTTCGCATTTTCAACCGCGCTGTGGCTGACATCGAGAACGCTTGGCGCGATCGGTTATGCGTGTCTGTCTTCATCATTTGCATACCGCGGATCTATTCGGGGCGGCACTACGCCAGTGATGTGGTCGCGGGGGCCACTATTGGCGTCGCGGTTGCGCTGCTTTTCGCGCGCCCCGTCTCAACAAAAGTGATGCCATGGGTACGCCTCGCAGAGGAGAAGTACAGAGCGCTGTTCTACGCGTCGTTCTTTGTCATCTCATACCAGTTCTGCACAATGTTCGACGACATCCGGCACGTTGGCAGCGCCCTCAAAAAATTTCTTTCGGTGACTTCTTAAATTCTTCGAAGGTACATGCATTCATGCTACCCCGCGTGGACCAGCATGTCTCTCGTAAGAAGCAACTAAGCGCGCAACGAGTTAAACAAGACGATTCAGAAGGCATTTCGCTTTCGCAAGACTTCAAAGAAGGTCTTGAGCAGTATTTGGATGTCAAGCCACAGGCTCCAGTTATTGATGTACCACAAATCCATTCGAACCCGCCGGGCGATCAGATCCACTGATGGAGTGGCACCGCGCAGCCCGTTAACCTGCGCCCATCCCGTCATTCCCGGCTTGACATGATGCCGGAATGCGTAGTCCTGCAACAGGCGCTCGAAATGGTTATCATGGACCACGGCGTGGGGCCGCGGTCCGACCAGCGACATATCCCCGCGCAGAACGTTGATAAGCTGGGGCAGCTCGTCGACGCTCGCAGCGCGAAGAAATGCGCCAACTCTTGTCACACGCGGGTCATTGCGCGTCGCTTGCGTGACCGTATCTCCATTTTCCTGCACGCACATCGTTCGGAACTTGAACATCACAAACTGGCGGCCATTGAACCCTTTTCGATTTTGGAGAAAGAAGACAGGACCCTCTCCATCGAGCCTAATTGCCAGGGCCGTGATCGCCATGATTGGACTGAAAAACACCAGAGCAAATGCGCCGATCGTAACATCCATGATACGCTTGACGATCTGCTCGGCCACGCCCAGCGGCGCCCGCTGGATCTCGAGTGAGACGATCCGCTGCTGCTCCGCCGAAGAGACATAATCGCTCAATGCGCGGATCTGCCTGTCAGGCAGAAGCTTCACCGAGACAGGAAGCATCTTGAGGTGATCACGAACCAGGTCAATCCGGTCGGAGTCATTCCACGCAAGAGCGAGCAGTATCTCCGATATATTTTGCTTCCGCATGAAGCTGGCCACCAGGTCGAGCGTCTCGATGTCGGACGACTTCCGGACGGGCGGCTCGACGTCGGCGCCAAGTGCAAACCGGTGAACCTCGGCGGCTCCGAAGAACGCCAATAAATCTCTCGGCCCGAGCGCGTCCAGTTCCTTCGGGTCGCCTAGCAAAACCAGGTTGCGTCGTCCGATGACGCCACGGACAACAGCCTCTTTCAGAAGGGACTTGGCGAATTTTCGCGCCGCCAGCAATCCGGCCGGAGCCGTCACCAAAAACACGAGAAACGCGCCCCGCGAAAACGATCCGCCGATTTTGAAGAGGAAGGCGAAGAAGGCCAGCATCAATGCAGTCGTCAGCCATGACACAAGAATTTCGGCGATCTCGACCGTGGGCTTGGCCGCGCTCTCGAAGTCGTAATAGCCGTGGCCGCTCAATCGGACGATATGAACGAAGCTCGCAGTCAATCCCAATGCAAAATACGCGGAGAGGTCGGGGATCGGTGTGTCCGTTATCCAATGATAGACAAAGCACCCGCACAGGCTTGCGAGCAATATGATGATCGCCTCGGCGGTCGACAGCAAATAGGGAACGGCTTCGCAGGGAAATGCCAGATACGTTCCATCTGAAGATGAGGCATCGACCTCCGGCTCATGATCGCGAACGTCCGATCCGATGGGCATGAAATGGCTTTCTGCGGCTATATCTCGAGCAGGAAACATCCCGCTCAGCCAGACGAGTAATATTTCGTTAACGGCGGCGAGACTAAGCTTGCTGAAATTGCATTGCAACAAATTGTCTTGAAATTGTCCTCGGCTGGAACGCGGCGGGCAACGCAAGGGTTCATAATGCTGCTGAGTATCGCGAGCCTGGTTGGAATATATTTTGGCCTCTACCACACCGTTTTCGCCCTGCTTCCGGTCACGCTTGTTACGACCTTTGCCTGCTGCGCAAGCGCAATGGCTTACGGTGAGGCGATGTCATCCGCTTCGCTTGAAGGCCTCGTCGCCGCAATCGGCCTCCAAGGAGGCTTCATGATCGGGCTGACCGGTCGCGACGTCCTAGGGCAGTTCGTCTCGCGCATGAGAGCATGACCCGGAAAAGCATGCGCCGGAACCCGTACAGGTACGTGGTTCAAAACGTCATTCGCGCGGTATCAGCCTGCCCGCACTACCATTTGCTCGACCGGACACGTTCAGAACCGTGACGTTGCGGATCCACGGCCGCGCCGAAAGGCTGGATCGAGGCTCAGCGATGAGCGCTGCTTTTCTTTAAATCGGTATCGCGGATCTCGAAATCCTCGATCGTCTTGCCGGTCTTCAGCGCTGAAACCAGCCAGCGCGGCTGCTTGCCGCGCCCAGACCACGTCTCAGAGGGAGCTGCCGGATTCTGATACTTGGGGAAAACTTTTGGATATCTTCGTCGTGGACGCTCGAGGTCTGCCTTGCTCGTCTTGAATTCGAGCAGAACTGACGCGTCCAATTCCTTGCCGCCATTCAATTGCGCGAGACGTTTTTCGAGCTGTTGCTTCTCGGCAACAATTCGCGAGGAAAGGACGGTACCAATTTGCTCGTAAAGGGCCCATAGATCATCCAAGGGCATCCCTTCAAGGTTCAGTTTCTTCATCGGCTTTTGGTGAGACCGTCGCTGATTCGTACAAATTATATTACATTTATGAATTAAGTCCCATTGACTTGCGCCCCGAGAGCTTGGCAGCGCAAGAACTTAGCCTCCAAAGACTTGATAGCAAGCGATTTGATAGCCAGTAGTTTTGCGGCCACGGACCGGGCGCGGCGGGCAATTTGACGGCCGAGCGTTGCGGTGCAATAGCCTTTGATTTAGGGTCGCTTCCGTCGTTCTGGGCAAAGAAATTAGACCAATTCGATCGGCAATTTTTTGGTGCCGCCGCAGCCAAGCCGGTCGATCGCCGTTCTTGATTTCTGTTGGGTTTTCGAGATGCAGATTGAGCGATTGGGGATCGAAGGCGTCTTAGCGCTCACTCCCGTCAAGCACAGTGACAGACGAGGCTCCTTCTCCGAAGTGTACCGGCGTGAAATCCTCGCTGGCGAAGGCATCGACGCCGATTTTGTCCAGGAAAATCACGTTCATTCGGCTGCGCGGGGCGTGCTGCGAGGACTGCATTTTCAAATCCCACCTCATGCGCAGGGAAAGTTGGTACGTTGCACGAGAGGAACGATCTTGGACGTCGTGCTCGATATACGCTCCGGATCACCCACCTTCGGCCGGCATGCCGCCGTGGAGCTCTCCGAGGCAAACCGCAAGCAGCTATGGGTACCTCCCGGTCTCGCCCATGGCTACGTGACCCTGGAGCCGAATTGTGAAGTCATCTACAAGGTCACCGAATACTGGGCTCCCAATTCCGAACGCGGCATTGCCTGGGATGATCCCGCCATCGCCATCGACTGGCGCATCCCAAAAGACGAGTTGACATTGGCAGATAAGGATCGGACCAATCCGCGCCTCTGCGAGCTCGAGACAGTGTTTCACTATCGTGGAAATTCGAGCCCATGAAGATCATCGTCACGGGAGGCGCGGGCTTCATCGGGTCGGCTGTTTGCCGCCACCTGGTGTCCGATCTTCGGCATCACGTCTTCATCATAGACAAGCTGACATATGCTGGAAATCTTGCATCGTTGGGGCCCATCGCATCGAACTGCCGGTTCGCGTTCGCGAAGATCGACATCTGCGATGCCGAACGGATAAGGGCAATTTTCGCGGAATTTCGTCCGGATGCGATCATTCATCTCGCCGCGGAGAGCCATGTTGATCGTTCTATCGCTGCTCCGACTGCTTTCATTCAAACGAATGTAGTCGGAACGTTCACGCTGCTCGAAGCCGCGCGCGACTACCTGCGCGGAAGCGGTCATTCGAAAAAGGACAGCTTTCGCTTCATCCACGTTTCCACCGACGAGGTTTATGGATCGCTCGGCGAGGTCGGCCTGTTCAGCGAGACGACCGCTTACGATCCGAGCTCGCCCTATTCCGCCACCAAGGCCGCATCCGACCATATCGCGAAGGCCTGGCATCGTACCTACGGCGTTCCCGTCATAATATCCAATTGCTCGAACAATTATGGGCCGTACCAGTTTCCTGAAAAGCTCATTCCCTTGACGATCCTCAATGCCTTGCACGGGCGGCCGCTGCCGGTTTACGGCAACGGCTCCAACATCCGCGATTGGCTGTTCGTCGACGATCACGCGCGCGCACTGGCGCTGCTCCTCGAGAAAGGACTGCCGGGAGCGACCTACAACATCGGCGCAAGAAACGAGCGACGCAACATCGATGTCGTCAGACAGATTTGCCGCTGCCTTGATGAGTTGCGGGCTGCCGAAAAGCCGCACGATCGCCTGATCACCTACGTCACCGATCGCCCGGGCCACGATCAGCGCTACGCGATCGACGCGACCAAGTTGGAAAATGAGCTCGGCTGGCAGCCGGAGGAAACCTTCGAAACCGGAATCGAAAAGACCGTGCGCTGGTACCTGGAGCGCCGGGATTGGTGGAAGCCGCTTCGTGATAACATCTATGGCGGCGAGCGGATCGGAGCTTCGATTTAGCCCTTGCGAACTCTGCGTATATATGTGTTCGGGTCTCAGGGACAGGTTGCCTGCTCGCTGCGGGAAGCAGCGACCGGTCAGCCAGACATCGCGTTGGGATTCGGCGGACGCCCGGGCGTCGACATTCTTCGGCCCGATCTGGTCGAGAAGGCACTCGGCGAATTCGTCCCTGATATCGTGATCAATCCGGCGGCCTACACGGCCGTCGATCGCGCGGAGTCCGAGCCCGAACACGCCTTCGCAGTCAACCGGGACGGCGCAAGGATCGTTGCAGAGGCATCCAGCCGCCTGGGCGCTCCGATCGTTCACCTGTCGACCGACTATGTTTTCGACGGCAGGAAGAAACAGCCCTATGTCGAAACCGATGCGACGGCGCCACAGAGCGTTTACGGTCGATCCAAGCTGGAGGGCGAGCACGCCGTCGCCGCGACCAATGAGCGGCACATCATCCTGCGAACGGCATGGGTGTACTCGCCGTTCGGAAACAACTTTGTCCGAACGATGCTCCGCCTGTCCAAGAGCCTTGATCAATTGAGGGTGGTCGATGATCAAATTGGCTGTCCGACATTCGCGCCCGACATCGCCGTCGCGATCCTGTCTATCGCGCGCAGAATAGACCATCTCGGCTGGAACCGAGAATTTGCCGGCATCACGCATCTTGCAGGGCCAGACGAGGTCACATGGTGCGATTTCGCGCGGCGCATCATGCGTGCTCTGGAGCAACATGGCGAACGCTCGGTGGCCGTCGAAGCAATTCCAACCGCAGCCTATCCAACCGCAGCCGTTCGCCCCGCCAACTCGCGATTGTGTTGCGATCGACTGGCTTCTATCTTTGGCGTCCGGATGCCATCTTTGCAGCGGTCGCTTGAACATTGCATCACGCGCCTTCTTGCCACTCAGCAATAAGCGTCGGAGGTCAGCTTGAGAGGAATTATCCTGGCGGGTGGAAGCGGGACCCGGCTCTATCCGATGACGATGGCAATTTCCAAGCAACTTTTGCCGGTCTACGACAAACCGATGATCTATTATCCGCTCACAACTCTCATGCTCGCGGGCATCAGGGACATTCTGATCATCTCCACGCCTGATGATTTGCCTCGCTTTCAAACGCTGCTCGGGAGCGGCGAACAGCTCGGCATGGCGTTTTCGTATGCAGCGCAGGAACGTCCTGAAGGACTGGCGCAGGCCTACGTCATCGGCGCGAAATTTGTCGATGGCGGACCATCGGCACTTATTCTTGGCGACAATATCTTCTACGGTCACGGCTTGTCTGATCTGTTGTCCCGCGCCGTCAACCGGACCCGTGGCGCGACTGTCTTTGCCTATCGCGTGACGGACCCCGAACGATATGGCGTCGTCGGCTTTGACCAGACGGGGCGAGCGACGTCGATCGAGGAAAAGCCGAAGTCGCCCCAGTCCAATTTCGCCGTCACCGGACTGTACTTCTACGACAGTCAGGTGGTCGACATCGCGGCCAATCTTCGTCCATCCGCGCGGGGAGAGCTTGAGATCACGGACGTCAACAGAGCTTACCTCGCGCGCGGTCTTCTGACAGTTGAGCAAATGCGCCGTGGATTTGCCTGGCTGGATACCGGCACCCCGGACAGTTTGCTGGCGGCCGCGGATTTTGTTGCCTCGCTGGAAAAAAGGCAGGGCTTGCGGATCGCGTGTCCCGAAGAGATTGCCTTCAATCGAGGCTTTATTGACCGTCATCAGCTCGAGAAGTTGGCTGCGAATTTGGGCAAGAGCGATTATGCCAGATACGTGCAGGCGCTGACCAGGGACGACGCTTAACGTGGACACCGCCTCATTCTCCCGTGCTAATCTCGACGATCCGCATCAGCCACATGAACCAAGTGAACTGCCAAGTGAACGGCGCACCGGGACAACAAGGCAGGACGCTTGAGCGAATGGTCGCAACTTCCGAGACATTCCTTATCGCCCTCTCCTACTACCCGACCTATTTCTCCAGCCTTGTCAAAAGCATTGAAGCATTTCGCTCGCGGCTGGAGATAGCTGCCGCCGTCATCGTCCTCAATAGCCGCGCCGTTTCAGTTCACGGCGTCCGCTCTGCCCTCCGCTCCAAATCAGGTCCCTTCCATGTCATAGAGCACACCAACGAAGGCGGCGAATTTGGGGGCTACCAGGCGGGGCTTGATTTTCTCAGGCACGATGCCGGCAAGATCGGCAACGTTCTCATCCTCAACGATACGCTCGGCATCCACTACGAGTTTTATCCCGAACACATGAATGCGATGCGGCGGCACATCGATGACGAGGCCCCATCGCAAAGAATAGTCGGT
>Ga0066903_100006978_pt1 | contig 10150 bp, 7 predicted proteins | sample PanSoiMetaGPlot1_FD_67491 | JGI IMG/M metagenome (GOLD analysis project Ga0066903, IMG submission 67491) | Tropical forest soil microbial communities from Panama analyzed to predict greenhouse gas emissions - Panama Soil - Plot 1 (version 2) | ecosystem: Environmental > Terrestrial > Soil >... | reverse complement strand
ACCCCGAACGGCAGGATCCGGACCCCCACCGCCTCGACGTCCAGGCGCATCCGCGGCCCGACGGCGACGCCCCTGGCCAGCGCCTTCTGCACCACCTCGGACCAGTTGACCGCTGACATGAGCGCGCCCGACAGCAGGGGCAGCACCTGCTCCGCCCCCGCCTCCTGGTTCAGCACGGCGAGCAGCGCCGACGCGTCGAGCACGTGCGGCCCGGTCACGGCGCCCCCGCCGACTCCTCGCGCCTCGCCTCCGCCCGGCGGTCGGCCAGCAGGTCGTCCACGAGGCTGACGCCCTCGGGCACCGCGTCGCGGAACGCGCGCTGGAGCCGCCCGAGCGCCGCCCGCGGCCGCTCCAGGATGAGGCGGTCCGCCTCGACCCGCGCCATCAGCGTCTCGCCCGGCTCCAGCCGGAGCGCCCGCCGGAGCGGCGCCGGAATGACCAGTCGTCCCTGCGATCCCACGTGCACTGCCATCTCTTCGGGTGCCACGATACCGACAGTGTGGCATGACTTACCGTAGCCTGGCACATAAAAGTCAGACGTGCCAGCCATCCGCGACCCGCCGTAGAATCGAGGGGAGAACGCGGGAGCTCCACCGGGGGCTGAGAGGGCCACAGGGCCGACCGCAACAACCTGATCTGGGTAATGCCAGCGGAGGGAAGAAGACGTGAGCACCGCCCATCCGGGTATCCCCGAGGCGTCCAGCGGCGACCAGTTCCTCAGGATCGAGGAGCACGGCATCGAGCCCATCCCCGCGGGCGAGCGGCACGGCCGCGCCCGCGAGCTGGCCTTCCTCTGGGGAGGCGCCTTCGTCAACTACGCCAGCCTGCTGACCGCGAGCCTGGCCACCAGCTTCTTCGGGCTGGGGGTCTGGGACGGGCTGGCGGCCACCGTCCTGGGCACGGTCGCCGGCGCCGTCGTGCTGGGGCTGCTCAGCCACACCGGCCCGCGCTCGGGCCTCCCGCAGATCGCGTACACCCGCCGGGTGTTCGGCGCGGCCGGCATGCGGATCGGCGCCTTCCTGACCCTGTTCCTGGCGGTGGGCTGGTTCGCCGTCGGCGTCGTGATCGCCGCGCAGGCGGGCGTCCAGCTCTTCACCCTGGCCGGCGTGGACGCCGCCACCGCCGGCAAGCTGGCGTTCCCGCTCGTCGTGGTGGTCGCCGGCGTCACGTCGCTGGTGGCCGTGTACGGGCACGCCACGATCAAGGTGTTCGAGACGGTCGGCGCCATCGCGTTCGCCGCCCTGTCCCTGGTCCTGTTCCTGCTCCTGGCGCCGCAGTTCCACTGGGCGGCCGGGCCGGCGGTCCACGGCGGCGACTACGCCGGCGCGTTCGTGCTCGGCTTCATGGTCTGCTTCGCGCTGGTCGCCTCCTGGTACCCGTTCGCCAGCGACTACTCGCGGTATCTGCCCGCCGACACCCCGGGCCGCGGCCTGACCTGGTGGCCGGTGGTCGGGGTGACGCTGCCGATGGCTCTGCTCGGCCTGTTCGGCCTCCTCCTCCCCACCATCGATCCCACGCTCGCCACCAGCGCGAGCGGCGGCGTACTGGCCGTCATCACCCGGCACGCGCCCGGCTTCGTGGCGATCCCCTTCTTCGTGTTCGTCGTGCTGGGCGAGATCTGGGCCTGCTACCTGGACGTCTACACCGCCGGGCTGGTCACGCTGACGCTGGGGATCCGGCTGGAGCGCTGGCAAACGGCGCTCGGCTGCGGCGTCCTGGGCGCGCTGCTGGCCGCGTACGCGGTGGTCGTCCAGGACTTCCACACCGCGTATCAGCAGTTCCTGCTGCTCACGTACCTGTGGGCGCCGGCCTGGGCGGTGATCGTGCTGCTCGCGTTCCGGGCCGGCGGCAGGGGCCGCGCCGCGCCGGCCCTGATCGCGTGGGCGCTGGGCACCGCCGTCAGCCTCGCGTTCGTGAACTACCCGAACCTCTATCCGGGCGCGGCGGTGCCGAACCAGCCGCTGATCCACGCGCTCCACGGCGCCGACCTGTCGGGCCTGGTCAGCGCCGCCGTCGCCGGGGTGACGTACCTGCTGCTGCGGCGGCCGGAGGTGGCATGACGATCCCGGTCGCCCTCACCATCGCCGGCTCGGACTCGGGCGGCGGCGCCGGCATCCAGGCCGACCTGAAGACGTTCGCGGCCCTCGGGGTCCACGGCGCCAGCGCGATCACGGCCGTGACGGCGCAGAACACGCGGGGCGTCAGCGGCTACGTCGAGCTGCCCCTCGACATCGTCGCGGCCCAGATCGACCAGGTGGTGGACGACCTGGCGCCGGCCGCCGCGAAGACCGGGATGCTGTCCAGCCCCGAGATCATCGAGGTGGTCGTCGCCGCGATCCGGCGGCACGGGATCACCGACCTGGTCGTCGACCCGGTGATGGTGGCCAAGGGCGGCGCCAGGCTCCTGCGCGACGAGGCGGTCGACGCGCTCCGCACCCGCCTGCTGCCGCTGGCCGCGGTCATCACGCCCAACCTGCCGGAGGCCGAGGTCCTGCTCGACCGCACCATCGTCAGCCGCGACGAGCGGGAGCGCGCCGCGCGCGACCTGGTGGCGCTGGGCTGCCGGGCCGCGGTCGTCAAGGGCGGGCACGCCGAGGGCGGCGCCGACGACGTCGTCTTCGACGGCGAGCGGGTCTGGTGGCTGAACGGCGAGCGCGTCCCGACCGGCGACACGCACGGCAGCGGCTGCGCGTTCTCCGCCGCCGTCGCCGCCGGCCTGGCCAGGGGCCTGGACGTCCACGACGCGCTGGGCGAGGCCAAGGCGTTCATCGCCGGCGCGATCCGCCACGCGCTGGCGATCGGCCACGGCCACGGGCCGGTGAACCCCATGTGGCGGGTCGTACCCTGAGCCTCGTGAGCGAGTTCCACTTCTCGCCGAGGCCCAACCGCGCGGCCGAGATCGACTGGCGGCCGTGGTCGGCCGAGGCGTTCGAACAGGCGAGGGCGGAGGACAAGCCGATCCTGCTCTCCATCTCGGCCGTCTGGTGCCACTGGTGCCACGTGATGGACGAGACCAGCTACTCCAGCGACCGGGTGATCGAGCTGATCAACCGGGAGTACGTCCCCGTGCGGGTCGACAACGACGTCCGGCCCGACATCAACCAGCGCTACAACATGGGCGGCTGGCCGACCACCGCGTTCCTGACCCCGCAGGGCGACATCCTGACCGGCGCCACGTACCTGCCGCCCGACCAGATGGCCGACGCGCTGGGCAAGGTCGCGTCCTACTACCGCACCAGCAAGCCCGAGATCGTGGCCAGGGTGCTGGAGGGCCGCAAGCGGGCGGGGGCCAGCGTGGCCGCCAGCGCCGGGTCGCTCGACCCGGGCATGGTCGACCGGCTGCTGGGCAGCGTGGAGACCGCCTACGACCCCGAGCACGGCGGCTTCGGCTCCGCGCCCAAGTTCCCGCAGACCGACGCGATCGCGCTGCTCGCCGAGCAGTCGGCGCTGAAGGGCGAGCCGCGCCTGCTGGAGATGGCCAGGCACACGCTGCGGCAGATGGCGGGGGGCGGCACGTACGACCACGTCGAGGGCGGCTTCTTCCGCTACTCGACGACGGCGGACTGGAGCGTCCCCCACTTCGAGAAGATGCTCGAGGACCACGGCGGCCTCCTGTCGGCGCTGGCGCTCACCGGCGAGGCCGAGATCCTCGACGACGCGGCGCGCTACCTCGACACCGTCCTCCGCGATCCCGAGACCGGGCTCTACGCGGGCAGCCAGGACGCGGACGAGGAGTACTACGCGCGGGACGCCGAGGGCCGGCACGACCGGACGCCGCCCTACGTGGACCGCCGCATCTACGCCGCGTGGAACTGCGGGCTGGCGGTGGCCTACCTGGAGGCCGACGTCCGGGTTGGCCGGCCGGTGCTGCGCGAGCGCGCGGCGGCGCTGCTGGAGCGCCTGTTCGCCGACCTGCTGACGGCGGGCGGCGGCCTCCGCCACACGCCGGAGGGCGAGGGCGGCCAGCTCGTCGACCAGGTCTGGGGCCTGCTGGCGGCGACGCGCGCGGCCGCCGCCGGCCTGGGCGACGGCTGGCGGAGCCGGGCGGTGGCGCTGGGCACGCACCTGGAGGCGGCGTACGCGGACCCCGAGCTGGGCGGCTATTTTGACCACGCCGGCGCCGAGAACCTGGGCCGGCTGGAGGAGCCGATCAAGCCGCTGGCCGAGAACGCGGTCGCGGCGCTGGCCCTGACCGACCTGGACGCGCTGCTGGGCGACCCGGCGCTGGACCTGCGGACGCGCGCCGCCCGGGCGCTGGAGTCGGTCGCCGCGCTGCCCCGCCGCTACGGCACGATGGCCGCCATCTTCGGCCGCGCGCTGGACCGCGTGCTGCGGGAGCCGGTCAAGCTGACCACGACGGACCCCGAGCTTTCGCGGGCGCTGCTGGCCGCATACCCTTACGCCGTGATCGAGCGAGCGGGCGACGACCGGGCTGTCCTGTGCGTGGGCACCACGTGCCTGCCGCCGACCCGGGACGTCGAGGAGCTGACCCGCAGCCTGACGGCCGCGGTTCGTGGCTGAGAGCCGCAGGCACTTCCAGCGGCGCGTCGACGACGCGCTCGGCAACCCGCGCCTGCAGCAGGCGCTGACCGACGCGATGACCAGCCTCCGCGTCGTCCGCGAGCGCGGGTTCGAGACGTTCGACTTCCACGCCGGACGCGAGGAGCTCAAGCGGAGGCGCCGGGCCAACCTGACCCGGCTGCCCGAGCTGGTGGACCAGTTCCGGGAGCGGCTGGAGGCGGTCGGCGGCCAGTTCCACCATGCCCGCGACGCGGCCGAGGCGCGCCGGATCATCGGCGACATCTGCGCGCGCGCCGGCGCCGGCATCGTGACCAAGAGCAAGTCGATGGCCACCGAGGAGATCGGCCTCAACCGCCATCTGGAGCGCCTGGGCATGGAGGTGGTGGAGACCGACCTGGGCGAGTACATCGTGCAGCGGCTGGGCCAGCACCCCAGCCACCTGCTGGCGCCGGCGATCCACCTGACGGTCGAGGACTGGGCCGAGGAGCTGGGCGTCGAGCCGGACCGGGACGCGATCATGGCTCACGCCAGGCGCGAGCTGCGGGAGAAGTTCATCGCCGCGTCGGTCGGGATCAGCGGCGCCAACGCCGCGATCGCCGAGACCGGCACCGTGATGATCGTGACCAACGAGGGCAACGCGGACCTGACGATCACCCTGCCCCGCGTCCACATCGCGGTCTTCGGCATGGACAAGGTGATCGCCAGCCTCGACGACGCGGTCGCGATGCTGCGCATGCTGCCCCGCTCGGCCACCGGCCAGACGATGAGCGCGTACGTGAACTGGGTGACCGGACCCTCGCGGTCGTCCGACATCGGCTTCCACCCCGTGATGGGCGCGCACGGCCCGCGCGAGATGCACTGCGTGGTCCTGGACAACGGCCGCACCGAGATGCTGGCCGACCCGGTGTTCGCCGACGCGCTGACCTGCGTGCGCTGCGGCGCCTGCTCGAACGCGTGCCCGCCGTTCATGGCCGTCGGCGGCCACCAGTTCGGGCACATCTACAGCGGCCCGATCGGGCTGGTGCTCACGCCCTTCCATCACGGCATGGCGGCGGCCGAGCTGCCCAACTCGCTGTGCACGCAGTGCAACGCGTGCCAGGAGATCTGCCCGGTGGACATCCCGCTGCCGCGCCAGATCCTGGAGCACCGGCGCCGGGGCCACCGCAAGACGCTGGCCAAGCGCGCCCTGCTCCGGCTGTGGTCGCGGCCGGCTCTGGCGCGCGCCGGCATGGGGGTGGCGCGGTTCGTCCCGGTCGGCCCGATGCCGCTGGCCAGCCGGCCCTACCGCTCGCGGGCCCGGCCCGGCGGCGAGGGGCCGCCCGTCACGGTCTTCGCGTCCTGCCTGGTCGACCGCATGCTCCCCGAGGCAGGCGTGGCGCTGGAGCGGATCCTGCGCGCGGCCGGCCATCGCGTCGTGTACCCGCGGGCGCAGTGGTGCTGCGGCCTGATCTCCAGCAACGCCGGCGACTTCGGCCGCGGCGCCCGCCTGTTCCGCGGACTGGTGGCGGCGCTGGCCGGCTCGGAGGGCCCCATCGTGACGCCGTCGGCGTCCTGCTTCGGCGCGGTGACGATCGACTCCGCGGAGTGGGACGGACGCGTCCCGGCCGCCGCGGCGGCGGTGCGCGGGCGGATGCGCGACTCGACGCGCTTCGTGCTGGAGCTGCTGGAGGCCCATCCGTCGCTGGTGCGCGTGGCGACCGCCGCGCGGACCCGGGTCGCGTACCACGACTCGTGCCAGAGCAAGCGCCAGCTCGGCCTGGTCGCCGAGCCGCGGCGCGTGCTGGAGCTGGCCGGCTACGAGGTCGTCGACCTGCCGGACATCGCCAACTGCTGCGGGTTCGGGGGCACGTTCTCCATGGACTGGCCGGAGGTGGCCGACCGGCTGGCGCAGTGGAAGCTGGACGCGGTGGCGAAGACCGGCTGCGCGGTGGTGGCCTCGGACAACCCGGGCTGCCTGGCCCACGTCCGCGCCGCGGCCGCCCGGCGCGGCCTCGACCTGCGCGTGGCCCACGTCCTCGAGCTGGTGGCTGAGCGGCTGGCGGAGCGGCCGGCGTAGCGATGGACCTGGACTTCCTGCTGGTCGCCGACCGGGCCGAGGCCCTGAACGGCAAGCTGTACCTGATGGGCGGCGGCTGGGACCGGATCACCCTGCCCCAGTTCCCGGGCGCGGCGAGCTTCGACGTGGCGCTTGGCGTGCTGATCGGCTACACGGAGACGAACGTCCGCCACGAGTTCCAGCTGACGCTGGAGGACGACGACAATCAGGTCGTCCTGGGCCCGGTCACGGGGCAGTTCGAGCTGGGCCGCCCGCCCGGCATCAAGCCGGCGCAGGCCCAGCGGTTCATGGTCGCGGTGCGCGGCCCGTTCCCGCTGCAGGGCCCCGGCTGCTACCACTGGGTGGCGACGCTGGACGGGCGCCGCGCCGGCCGGACGACGTTCTGGGCGGACCTGATGCCGGCCCAGCAGGGGCAGCAGCTCTGATCGACTGGACCGAGGCGCCGCCGAGGGCCGTCAGGATGGACGGCGCGTACCTCGCTGCCGCCGTGCGCTGCGCCGGCGACCAGCTCGGACGCCGGCGCGCCGCCGGCCAGCTGGTCGTCCTTCGCCGAGGCCGGGTCGTGCTCGACCGCGTGTTCGGCGCCGGCGTCGACCGCCGCAGCCTCTTCCTGATCTACTCGTGCAGCAAGCCGTACGTGGCGCTGCTCACCCACCTGCTCGTCGAGCGCGGCCTGCTCTCGCTGGACGAGCCGATCGCCGCCCACTGGCCGCGGTTCGGGCGCCACGGCAAGGGCGGGATCACGGCCCGTCACGTGCTGACGCACCGCGCCGGCGTGCCCGACGACTGGGCGTTCTGGGGCCTGATGACGGCGCCGAGCTGGCAGGCGAGCGTCTGGCGGATGGAGGAGCTGCGCCCGATCTGGCCACCGGGCGAGGTCACCGCGTACCACGCCCTCACGTACGGCTGGATCCTGGGCGAGCTGGTGCGCCGCGTCAGCGGCACGCCCGTCGAGGGCCTGCTGCGCGAGGCGCTGCTGGAGCCGCTGGGCCTGGAGGACACGTACCTGGGCCTGCCCCGCGCGGAGACCGCGCGAGCGGTGCCGATCGTGCCCGCCGGCGGCCGCGCCGAGCTGGCCAACGCCGCCGTGTTCAACCGCCGCCGGTACCGGCGGGCGGTGGCGCCGGCCGCCACGGTCTCGTCCACGGCGCGCGACGTCGCCCGCTTCTTCGAGATGCTGCGGCGGGGCGGCGAGCTGGCCGGCGCCCGGGTGCTGGCGCCCGAGACCGTCGCCGAGGCGCGCCGGCCGGCCGGTCCGGCGTCCGAGCCGGACCGCGCCCTGGGCCGCCCCACCCGGTGGGCGCAGGGCTTCCACCTGGGCGGGCCCCGGTCGCGCCGGGACCTGGGCCGGTTCATGGGCACGCTCAGCCGCCCGGCCGCGTTCGGCGCCATCGGCAGCGACTGCTGCACCGCCTGGGTCGACCCCGAGCGCGAGCTGGTGTTCGCGTACGTGACGAGCCTGCTCCTCCCCTCCCCGGCCGGCATCGTGCACCACGGCCTCGTCGCCGACTGCGTCCTGCGCGCCTGCGGGTAGTTGTCGCGGTCGCCACCGGGACTTCCGCCCCACGAGGGCCGGCGGCTCCCATGGCGCGGAGGCGCCGCTCCCCCGAGCCTGGTGCCGGTATCGAGGAGACGGCGTGTCTCATCGCATGGCATCAGGGAGGTGAGCGACGTGGGAAGACTCGTGGGCGACGACGCCCTGCGCGGCGAGCCGGCGCGGCCGGCGGCGATGGTGCGCTGGGACCGGAATCGCCGCATCTGGATGTTCGTGCCCGGCCGCCGCGCCGGCACCGCGAACGTGGTCAAGGCCGTGATCTACGGCGTCGCGATCGTGACCGGCGGTCTGCTGGCCGACTTCGCCGTGAACGTGATCACCGGCGGCAGCCTGCCGGGGCCGCTCGACCGGTACCGCACGTTCGCCTGGCCGACCATGATCGCGATGTTCGCGCTCAGCCTGGGGGCCGCGGTCCGGGAGCGGCTGGGCCGCCGCGACCCCGCCGCCGCGCCGCCGCCCGAGGCGACGCCCGACATGGCCGCCGGCTACTCGAACCTGCCGCCTGTCTCGGGCGAGTTCACCGGGCGCCAGGTCGACCTGGAGCGGCTCCGGGCGCTGGTCCCGCCGGCCGAGCGTGACCTGCCCGTCGCGCCGGTGGTCGCCACGATCTGCGGGCTGGCCGGCGTCGGCAAGTCGACGCTCGCGGTCCGCTTCGCGCACGAGATGCGGCGGCGGTTCCCGGACGCCCAGCTCTACGTCGATCTCCAGGGCTTCGACGCCGAGCCGCTCGACCCGGTCGACGCGCTGAGCCGGCTCGTGCGCGCGCTCGGCGTGCGCGGTCGCGACCTGCCCATGGACCGGGAGGGCCTCACCAGCCTGTACCGCGAACGCCTCCAGGGCAAGCGGGCGATCGTCGTCCTCGACCACGCCGCGGACGAGGCGCAGGTGAGGGCGCTGCTGCCCGGCGTGCCCACCTGCCTGGTGCTGATCACCAGCCTGCAGCCGCTGGACCAGCTGATCAGCAGCACCCAGCTCCGGCTCGGCGTGATGTCGGAGGCCGAGGCGATCGACCTCCTCGCGCGGATCGCCGGCGACCACGTCAGGAGTCCGGAGCACTTCGAGGCGGCGAAGCGGGTGGCGGGGCTGTGCGGCTACCTGCCGCTGGCGCTCTCGATCGCGGGTGTGCTGCTCCGCCGGCACGGCCGGCGATCGGTCGCCGAGCTGGAGCTGGAGCTGACGGGCAAGCGCAACGTGCTGGAGAAGTTCCAGCTCGGCGGCGGCCTGGGCGTGCGCGTCGGCTTCGACGTCAGCTACGAGCACCTGGAGGAGCGCGAGCGGACGCTGTTCCGCCGGCTCAGCCTGCTGCCGGAGCCGGCGTTCGGCGCCGACATGGCGGCCGCCCTCCTGGACTGCCCGGACGAGGAGGCCGAGCGGCTCCTGGACGGCCTGGTGGACGAGCAGGTCCTGGAGCGGGTCGGCGACCGCCGCTTCATGCTCCAGAACCTGCTCGGCGTGTACGCCGGCGAGCGGCTGCTGGAGGACCCGCAGCACGAGCAGCAGGCCGCGCGCGAGCGGGCGCTCCGGCGCTCCCTCGTCGAGGCGACCCGCCACGCGGCACTCCTCGACCCGGCCATCGCCGACCTGGCCGATGACGGCGCCCCGGACGCCGGCGGCTCGCTGGAGGACCAGCTCGGCGCCCTCGACTGGTTCGAGCGCGAGCGCCCCGTCCTGCTCAAGGTCGTGCGGCTGGCCGCCGAGGCCCAGGCGCACGACGTCGTGTGGCGGCTCGCCGCGATCCTCGTGCCGTTCTTCGACCTGCGCGGCCACCGGGTGGACTGGACCGAGGTGCAGGAGGCCGCCATGCGGTCGGTGGAGGCGGACAGCGGGCTGCTCGCGCGGGCGTGGACGGAGCTCGGCACCGGCCGGCTGCGCTGGCTCGACCGGGACCACCGGGGGGCGCTCGCGCACCTGGAGGAGGCACTGGAGACGGCCATGGCCGGACGCTGGCCGCGTCTCGAGGCCCGCGCGCGGTACCTGATGGGGCGCGTCGCGCACGAGATGGGCTCCCTCGACGACGC
>Ga0066903_100006977_pt1 | contig 10151 bp, 6 predicted proteins | sample PanSoiMetaGPlot1_FD_67491 | JGI IMG/M metagenome (GOLD analysis project Ga0066903, IMG submission 67491) | Tropical forest soil microbial communities from Panama analyzed to predict greenhouse gas emissions - Panama Soil - Plot 1 (version 2) | ecosystem: Environmental > Terrestrial > Soil >... | reverse complement strand
ATGGCGAGTGCCCGATCGAGCCTGGTCAAGAGCGTCCCGGCCGGCGACGCCACCGGCTATCGCATCATCTCTGTCGATTACACCACGGCGCCGCACGCACGGTGGCCGCAGATCACCGACCAGGTGATCGCCGTCGTGCAGGCCCTGCTCAAGGAGGGGCACACACTCAAGGACATCGCCCTGTTCGGCGACTCGGCCGGCGGCGGACTGGCGCCGGGCTCGACGCTGAAGATGCGCGACCAGAAACTCGGAATGCCCGCGGCCATCGTCCTTTGGTCTCCCTGGTCGGACATCACCGACACTGGCGACACGTATGTAACCCTGAAGCACGCCGAGCCGACGTACCTGTACGACACGATCCTCAAGCTTGCGGCCGCGGCCTACGCCGACCCGAAGGACCAGAAGCACCCGTACGTCTCGCCGGTCTACGGCGACTTCTCGAAGGGCTTCCCGCCGACGCTGATCCAGGGCGGGACGAAGGAGATCTTCCTGAGCAACTTCGTCTGCCAGTATCAGGCAATCGATTCCGCGGGCGGCACGTGCAAGCTCGACCTCTACGAGGGGATGCAGCACGTCTTCCAGGGCCAGTTACCCAAGGCGCCGGAGTCCAAGCTGGCGATGAGGAAGATGAAGGAGTTCCTGGACCAACATTTGGGGCGGTGAACCCCCGCAAGGGTGCCACTGCCTCACTTCTTCAACACCTTCTCCACAAACCCGAACATCGCCGTCGTCGCCGGGTCGTCCGGCTTGCCAAGGTCGGCGTTGACCTTGCTGTGTGTCGTCTCGCGGGCGCCGAAGACGGTGACGGGGATGCCGTTTTCCTTGAGCACGTTGCCGAAGCGCTGAGCCTGGGCGGTCGTGTCGGGGTGGCCGGAGACGTGCAGGATGAAGAACGGCGGAATGCCCTTCCCCTTGGCCACGTGCGTGACGGCCGAGAAATCCTTGTGCTTCTCCGGGTCGTTGCCGAACTTCTCGCGATGGCTGGCTTTCGCTTTCGGCAGATTGTGGACCCGCCAGCGCGTCTCCGCAACCTCGATGATCGCCGGCACGTCGAACGTGTCGCCGTCCACTGGTACACATCCTTTGACAATGTCGAGCGACAGCCCCTCGGCCTTCAGGTAGCGATCGTCAGTGCAGATAATCGCCGCGAGCTGCGCGCCGGCCGAATGACCCATGACGAGCAGCCGTTTCGGGTCGCCGCCGAACTCAGCGACGTGTTCGTGGACCCAGTGGGCCGCCTTGGCGACATCGCGGATCAGCGTTCCCATATCGACGGCCGGCCACAGTCGATAGTTGATGGAAACGAACACGAACCCTTTGTCCATGAACGCCTGCGGCTTGATCTGGACGTCCGATTTGTCGCCCGTCTGCCAACCGCCACCGTGAATCCAGAAAACGACGGGCAGGTTCTTCGCGTCCTTAGGCGAATAGACGTCGAGCACCTGGAGCTTGTCCGCCTTGTCGGCGTAGGGGATGTCGCGTTTGACGTCCTGGCCTCGTGCTTGTGGCAGGAAGACAACAACGACGAGTAAAACAGAGAAGCGTTTCATGGAACTCCTCCATCTGTGTTAGGTACGATTCGAGTGGCGCTCAGCTTGTGTACCCGATGAAACCCGCGGGCACAAGAGGCTGCCATTGTCACTTCTTCTTGCCCGGCGGGTACGGCAGCACGTTGCACCGCTTCGCCCACTCGTCCCACTTCGCGGCGAGTTCTTTCACCCGGTCCGGCTCCTTCGCGGCCTGGTCGGTGAGTTCCACCGGGTCGGTATTGAGGTCGTACAGCTCCCACGCCGCGGTCGCCTTCGCCACTAGCTTCCACTTCCCGCTGCGGGTCGCTCGGTTGCCCTCGTGTTCCCATGCGAGGTAATCGCGGTCGAGTGGCTTTGCCGCGAACGCCGCGATCAGACTTTTGCCTTCCATCGGCGTGACGGCCGATTCGCCTCGCTTGGCCGGGTACTTCGCGCCGCCAACGTCCACGCACGTTGCCATCAGGTCAATGACGTGGCCGACCTGGTCGCGGAATTCCCCCTTCGCATGGAATCCCCTGGGCCAGTGGGCGATGAGCGGCGTACGGATTCCGCCTTCGTGGCAGTAGTGCTTGTACATCCGGAACGGCGTACAACCGGCGTTCGCCCAGCCGCTGCCGTAACTGTGGTACGTGTTTGGTCCGCCCATGGTGGCAAGCTGGTCGCCCTTATGGAGGATGTTGTTCGGGCCGCTCGCGCCGTCGAACCCGAAAGGGTCCCACTCGGCGCACGCACCGTTGTCACTCAGGAACAGGACGAACGTGTTGTCGAGTTCGCCGTTCGTCCTCAGGTCGTCGATCACGCGGCCGATGTTGCGGTCCATGCACTCGACCATCGCGGCGAACACGGCCATGCGATGAGCGAGGTCGGCGCGGCGGTCGGCGTCGAGCGTGTCCCAGGCCGGGTTCTCTCCGGTCCGCCGGAAGTCGTTTCGCGTCGTGAACGGCGATCGCGGCGAGAGTGGTGTGCCCTTCGGGAAGACGCCGAGGTCGAGTTGACGTTGGTGGCGATCTTCGCGGATCTTGTCCCACCCGACGGCGTACGTGTCGGCATACTTCTTGATATCCTCGGGCTTCGCCTGGAGCGGGAAGTGGGGGGCGTTGAACGCGAGGTACTGAAAGAATGGTCTCTTTTCCTTGCGGGCGAGCGCGAGGAAGTCGAGCGCGTAGTCGCCGAACACGTCGGTGCTGTAGAACCCGTCCTTCGCATACTCGCGCTTCTTGCGATCTGCCGGTAGACGCGTGAAGAACGGATCCTCCCGGAAGCACGAGTTGAATCCGCCGATCATGCCGTAGAACTCATCGAACCCGCGGTCTTTCGGCGTCGGTCGCTTCGGCCCGCCCAGGTGCCACTTGCCGACCATCGACGTGTGATACCCGGCCGACCTGAGCACCTCCGCAATCGTCACCGTGTTCGGCTGCGGGAATCCGCGGTAACCCGGCTGCCCCGTGTCATTGTTCATGTCGCCGACACCAGCCTGGTGTGGGTACAGTCCGGTGAGCAGGCTTGCCCGAGTCGGGCAGCAGCGCGTGCAGTTGTAGAACTGGCGGAACCGCAACCCATATTTCGCCAGCGCGTCGAGATTCGGCGTCGCGATCTCGCCGCCATAGCAGCCGAGATCGGAGAACCCGAGGTCGTCCGCCAGGATGAGCAGGATGTTGGGACGGGCGGCCGGTTCCGCGGCCTGGATTGGACCGGCGAATGCTAGAAACGCGAGAGCGGCCAATCGGTGCATTTCAACCTCGAGTGGGCGTCATCGCTTCGGCTCCGCGGGCACGTCCGCCGGAACCTTGTAGTCGAGTTCCTTCGCGAGCCGGTCGTGCTCCTTCTCCAACTTTGTGCGGGCGTCGATGTTCGGTCGGCTGATCGTGCGACGCCCCAAGCGGCCAGGGAGAAGAGCGAGGAAATCAGGCGGCGCATTACGACTCCTCATTTGAGTGCGTCGGATTCACTCGATATCCCAGACAACGATTTCGTCCTCGCCGCCGACAGCCGCAAGCATCCCGTCCGGTGAAAATGCCGCGACGTTCAGTCCACCGATGTTCCAATCGAAGCACGCCCGTTCACGCCGACCGGTGATGTCCCACAGCCGCGCCGTGCCGTCGTCGGCCGCCGAAAGGATCGTGCCGTCAGGCGCGGCGCCGAGCGCGCAGACGTGCCCCGTGTGGCCGGTCAGTTCCCCGCACGGCTTGTGCGTGGCGAAGTCGTACAAGGTAATCTTCTTGCCCGCGGACACGGCGACGAGCGTATCGTTCGCGAAGATTGTCACAGCAAGGACGTTTCCGGCGCACTTGAACCACACGGCCTTCGCCTCCGGCTTTACGCCCCAGACTCGGAGCGTCTTGTCCGCACCGCCGGCCGCCAGGAACCGTCCGGTGGGCGAGAACGCCAGGCACATCGGCCACCCGTAGCCCCCGACGAAGAACTTCGCCAGCCGGCCCGCCTGGGCGGGGCGGAACAGGTCCACGCGGAAGCGGTCGGCCTCGCCGCGGCGGTTGTAGCATAAGGCCGCCAGCAACGATCCGTCGGGCGAATATGCGACCTGCCAGCAGTAGTTCGAGCCCCGGAACCACCGCTCCGTGATTGTCCCAGTAGCGATATGCCAGCGGCGGAGGTGGCGGCCGGATGCGATGAGCATGCTCTCACCGTCCGGGGCGTATGCTACCGACTGCACCTCGTCCGCGTCACCGAGCGAAAGGGTGCGTGTACCCGCCGGCAGTTCCCACAGCGAGGCGTGCCGCTCGCGCCCGGCGACCGAGGCGAGCCGGCGGCCGTCAGGCGAGAACGCGAGCGCGCGGACCTTCCCGCGGTGTCCTTGCAACTTCAGCATCGCTAACTTCACCGGCGTCGGACGGTTCACGGCTTGTCTTTCTTCTTGGATCGCGGATCGGGCAGTGCCCGCTCTGTCTTCAGCCCCTCGTCGCCCTGGTCCTTCATCCACGCATCCAAGTCTGTCCGCAATGTCTTCAGTCGCTCCGCATGCTTTGGGTCGCCGGCGAGATTCTTCAGCTCCCAGGGGTCCGCCGAGAGGTCATACAGTTCTTCGGCCGGTCGGACGTGGTAGCGACGGACGACGGCCGCGGCGGCCGGGTCGCTCTTCGCCTTCGCGACCCACGAGTCCCAGTAGTCGCGGCCGTCGCCGGCTGCGGCCTTGTCGACGTGCGTGTGGTGCTCGGCGTCCGGGTCGAGGTTTCGAATGTACTTCCAGTCGCGCGTGCGAACGGCCCGGAGCGGATAGCGATTCATGTCGCCGTCGCCGCTGTGCGTGACGAAGACCTTATCTCGGTGTTTGTCCGTGCCGCCACAGAGCACGCCGAGGAACGACCGGCCACTCAGCGCTTCTGGCGCCTTCCCGCCCGCGACCTCCAGACACGTCGGCAGAATATCGATCCAGCTCACCATCGCAGCGGCAATCGTGCCCGGCTTGATCCGACCAGGCCACGAGGCAACCAGAGGAGTGCGAACGCCCGCGTCATACCCATTCCACTTGCTGAACGGGAACTGCGCGCCGTGGTCGCTCGTGAACAGGAAGAACACATCTTTACCGAGGTGCTTGCGGGCAGCGTCGTAAACCAGGCCGAGATCGCGGTCGACGTTCGCGACGGCCGCGAGATAGCGGGCGCGGGCCTGCCGGGTCTCCTTCGTGTCCACGAACGTGGGGGGCAGGTTCAGCGTGTTCGGGTCGAAATTGGACTCCTTCGGCCACGGGACGTGTGGCCAGTTGGTGCCAACCAGGAGGCACAGCAGCTTGTCGGACTTCCGCCCGGCAAGCCACTTCACCGCTGCCTCGACGCAGTCGTCCTCGTGGTACTTGAAGTGGCTGGCGTGGTCGAACCCGTACTCGGTCACCTGGGCGTAGTGGGCGACCTTTCCAATCGCGACGACTTCGTACCCGAGGTCTTTGAAGTACGCGGGCCATTTCTTCACCTGGGCACGGGGCCGGCTGTGGTTGAGCATGGCGCCATTGCGCATCGGGTCGAGCCCGGTGAGTAGCGCGGCCCGGGAGGGCGCGCAGCTGGGGGAGGCGACAAAAGCATGTGTGAACGTCATGCCGTCGGCCGCGAGGCGGGCCATGTTTGGCGTCGGCAGGTCCTTGCCGCCATACGGCGAACAGTCAGCCCAACTGAGGTCGTCCGCGATGAAGACAACGATATGAGGCGTATCGGCGACACTGGCCATGGCCGCGAAGGTCAGCACGCAGAGTAAAGAGATGATGCAGCGCGTCATTCGCTCTTGCCCGCTCCCTCCTACCGCCCCGCCCCGCCCGGAACGGACCAGATCACGACCTTCCGGTCGGCCGGTCCTCCGTAGTCCGCAGCGCTTGATGTCAGCAGGCGGCCGCCGTCCGCGGTGAACCGCACCTGGATGACCCAGAATGGCGCGTCCAACTCCTTCAGCTTTGTCAGCTTGCCCGGCTCCCACAAAATGATCTTCCCCTCGCGGCCGGACGTCGCCAATACGTCTCCCTTCGGGCTCCAGTCCACCGAGTAGATCTCTTTGCACCCAGAAGCCTCCGAGTGCAGCAGCTTGCCGGTTGCCACGTCCCAGAAGCCCACGGTGCCGTCCACGTATCCCTCCGCCAACACTTTCCCGTCGGGACGAAATGCCACCTCCTGCGTCATCCGCCGGTCGAGCTTGTGCAGCAGCTTGCCAGTCGCCACGTCGAAGAGCTGCGTCTCGTAGTTCCGGTTGCCGACGGCCAGAGTCTTGCCGTCCGGGCTGAAGACGGGGTGGACCGCGCCGGCCCCCGTTTTCTCGAGCGTCCTTACGAGCTTGCCCTTGAGGTCGTAGAGCCGCGTATCGGAGTAGCCTTCGCCCGCATTCCCCGCATTCTGGGCCCAGTGGGTGAAGCCGATCGCGAGAAGTTTCCCGTCCGGACTAAATGCGGCGTAGCCAGGGTTTCCGCCGATTTCGATTTCGAACGACTTGTCGCCGTCGGTCTCGCGGACGGTGTAGCCCGAACTATTGCGCTCCATGAAGGCCACGAGTTTTCCGTCCAGACTGATCGCGAGGTCGGTCGGCCGGTGGTCCTTCAAGAGTTTCCGGATCGGGCGGAGAGTGATATCGTCCACGACTTCGGCGGCGGCGGAGCGGTCGTAGAGAATGAGCGCGCCGCGGTTCGGCCCGCGGACAATTCGGTTGACGGTCTTGGGCACCTCCAGAATGGGTTTGACCTGGCCCGCGTTCTCGGCCGAGATCGGCGTCACGGGGACTTCCTTCGGCGCCGGGGCTGCAATGACAGGCGCCGAAACGAACGCCAAAACGGCGACCGGTGAGATGAGGCAAAACCGGGTCATAGAATCCAGCCTCCAATCAGGCGCGCAGTCACCAGCGGAAAAAGCGGTACGGGTCGTCCCATTCTTCCGGGACGTCGAGGTAAAGACCATCGAGCCAGCGACGTTCGTCTACCTTCGCGGGGCTACTGAACTGTGCGAGGACAGGAGTCTCACTGGCCGCGCCCAGGTTCGCTGCCAATCGGCTCACCAAGTAAGACGATCTGCGGAACGTCCGCTTCAGATTCATTGACTTTTTCGGGTCGAACTGCCAGGGGACGAGTTGGCAGAAGACGACACTGGACCTCTCGACTGCTGCCAGAACGCCATTCCCAAGGGTTGTGACTCCGCCCGACACGAGCGGCAATTCCCGGGGGTCGCGATTGTGAACGTCGGCAGGACCCACTCCCGCGAGCGGAGACTTGCCCGAAGGCGGCTCGAAGTACGCGGCGATGTGTTCCCCCTTCTTCATCTCGACCTTGAGCGGCAAGATCGCGCGAGCATCGGACTGCTCCAAGCCGAGCGCCAGCACGCGACCGCCCCCATTGGTAAGCCACTTCTCGATTGTGCTGGCGTCGCTCGCCAAACGCTTGGCGCCGCCCGGCCCCACAATCAGGAGATGACCGTCGTCGAGCTTCTCCTTCGCGTAATCGATCGGCAATAACCCGGTAGCTTCGAGGTGCTTGTTCCCGACGGAGTCGCCGGCGTAGAGAACCTTGCGCCGCGGCGTCGGCTTCCATGCCGAGACATAACGCATGATGTTGGCTACAAGCGTTTCGGCGGCGGGGTCATTTTCCGTCCGTCCAGTCACGTCCGTCTGGCAGAACAGCACCATTCCCTTCCCCTCGCGGAATTCGAGAAGCGGGCTGTACTGGAGGGCATAGCCGCCGTCGAGGAGCGGCAGGAAGTCGCCGCGCGCGGGCTTTTCGATCAGCACCGACGCGACATTGCCGCGATTGCCGCACCGCCAGGCCCGCGGAACATCGATCCCACACCATTTGATCGTCGGCCCGTACCGCGGGCGCATCGCGTACGTGAGCCGCGACGGGAGAAGCGTGGCTTCGCCGCGCCAGTCGCGCAGGTGCTGCGGTTCGATCCGCGCCAGCAGCGGATGGTCCGGTACTCGCCGGAACACTTCGCGCAATCCGTATTCCGCGACGCGGAAACCCAGCCGTTGTTCCAGCACCTTCGCGGACTGTTCGAAGACGATCACTTTGAGGCCATCGCGTACGCGGGCAATGTCCGGCCCCGGCCCGTCCGCGGTCAGCACCCCTTTCCCGACAATCAGGGTGTCGAACCCCTCGAGATTCGCGTTCGACTCGATCTGCCGGAACTTTACCCCTTGTGCGCCGAGAAGCTTGCTCGTCTCGCCTTTCGGGTCGAAGACCGCGATCGTCCCACCGGCGGGGATTGCTTGCGGTCGCGAGGTGACATGGATGGTGAATGTATCGCGTTCCCACCTGCGGTTGCCCCACCCAGCTGACGCGGCGATCTCGTAGGTGCCGGGCGCGAGGTTCTCCGGCAGGTCGAAGCGGATTGGCACGCGGCCTTGCTCGCCCGGCTTGACCGGCACGGTCTTGTGACCGGAATCTTTACTCGGGACATTGAGCGACCAGTTGCAGACGAAGTTGTCCTCGTGACGGCTGTTGTTGATGACGATCAGTTGTTTCTCGACCGTCTCGCCCGGAAAGTAATTGTGGTCCTTGCTGGTAAAGCTCGCGCCCTTGCCCCCAATGTAAGCCAGCACCTCCTGGTTGTTGCAGACGAGTGCCTCCGCGGCCGGGGTGGCGACCCAGTCGTTATGCTCACCATCGACGCTCATCCATCCCTGTCGAGGCTGTACGTAGTCGGGGCTGAACCCGGGCTTTTGAAGGTTCTCCCAATCGACCTTCAGTTCCTTGCGACGACGATCCAAACCGGGCCGCGGCTTCCAGTACGCGGCGTACTCCCAAGGCGAATTGGCTGAAAGTCCCCAGGTGCGGTGCGCACGCCAGTTGTCGGTGATGTACCGGGCGATGACTTCCAGCCGGTCGTCGAACTCACTCGAGCCGACCTGGACGGGGTAGTCCCAGCGGTGCCACAGGTTTCCCTTGCGGAACTGGTCGGCTTCCCAGCGGAGATTGCGCTTTTCGGCCTCGCTCACTTGGTACGCCCGGTCGCCTAGGAACTGGGCGTTCCACTCGGCCAGGCAGAACTCCCACGGCACCTTCGCGCTGCCCCACTCGCGCTGGCCCTTGTACCAGCCGCGATACATGGTCCAGTCCCAGGTGAACGGCACGCCGTACTCGCACAGGAACACCGGCTTGACGCCCTTCGTCGCCCAGTGCTCGAACCAGTCCGACATCTCCTGGATGGGGACGAAGTTCAGGTAGAAGTTGACCGTGTGCATCGACCCGAGGTTGCCGGACGAGTGGTGATAGACAATGCGGCCCGGGTCGAGTTGTTTGACGATGGCTTCGGCCCGCCGCGCGAGGTTCGCGTTGTTCCGGCCCCAGGTGTCGTCGTGGTAGTCTTTGAGTCCGTCGATCAGGTCGGGATTCATGTCCTCGCCGTAGCCGGTCGCGTTGTGGCTCATGCTGTAAGCCACGACGGACGGGTGATTCTGCGCCACACGCACGTAGAACTCCGCGTGCCGGGCGTAGCCATTGGTCGTGTCCGCGTCGGCCGCTTTCCAGTCGTAGTGACTGAAGTGCGGTTGCGAGAGCGCGACGAGCATCCCGGTGTCGTCGGCCGCGCGCAACACTTCCTCGAAGCTGACGTGCGAGCCAGGTTCGCAGCCGTAGTTGTGGGTGTAAACGAAGTTGATGCCAAAAGTGCGGAGCCGGCGGAACGTCTCGACCGCGCCGGCGTAACAGGCCGTGCGGGCACTGATCTCGGCGTTGTCGAGCGGGACAGCCGAGAGTTGAAGACGCATGCCGTTCAAGTAGAAGTCGCGGCCGTCGATCCAGAACTCGCGGTAGCCGAAGCGGACCGGATGAAAGGTGTCCTGGGTCTTGCCGCCCGCGACGAGCGAGACGGACGCCTCGAAGATGTTCCCGTACCTGATGACATCCCAGATCCGATATGGCTCCCACTTCTCGGAAAAGGTGACGCGACCACCCACGACGTCCGCGACTTTGAAAGGTTTGCCGGTGAACGCCCGGTCAACCCCGCCCTCGCTGCGGATTTCGACTCGGAGCGCATATTCCACGTCCGCCGCGAGGCCCGCGAACGCCGTACTGAGCGTGATCTCGCCCTTGCGAGTCGACGTGTCGATCTTCACATCGGTGATGCGGGCAGCGGGCGTTCCGGTGAGCCAGACGTCTCCACACAGGCCGCGACGGTCCACTGTTCCCTTCACCTCGCGAGCCGA
>Ga0066903_100006976_pt1 | contig 10151 bp, 11 predicted proteins | sample PanSoiMetaGPlot1_FD_67491 | JGI IMG/M metagenome (GOLD analysis project Ga0066903, IMG submission 67491) | Tropical forest soil microbial communities from Panama analyzed to predict greenhouse gas emissions - Panama Soil - Plot 1 (version 2) | ecosystem: Environmental > Terrestrial > Soil >... | reverse complement strand
TAGTTCTATCCAAACTTTTAATGCACCGCCATCCTGAGAGAGAGATTTGAATCCGAACATCCGCAACATTGCCATCATCGCTCACGTAGACCACGGCAAGACCACGCTCGTTGATGCCATGCTCCGCCAGAGCGGCGCGTTTCGCGCTAACGAGACCGTGATCGAGCGCGTGATGGATTCGAACGAGCTGGAGCGCGAACGGGGCATTACCATTCTCGCCAAAAACACCGCAATCCTGTATCACGATGTGAAGATCAACATCGTGGATACTCCCGGCCATAGTGATTTCGGCGGGGAAGTGGAGCGCGCGCTGAAGATGGTAGACGGCGTGATGCTTCTTGTCGATGCCAGCGAAGGGCCGCTCCCGCAAACGCGCTACGTCCTGAGCAAAGCGCTCGAAGCCGGCCTGCCGCCGGTCGTGGTCATCAACAAGATCGACCGCGCGGATGCTCGTCCGCAGGAAGTGTTGAACGAGCTCTATGATCTGTTCATCGACCTGGACGCTCGCGAAGACCAGCTCGAGTTCCCCGTGCTCTACACCAACGCCAAGGCCGGGACGGCATCCCCCAGCACTGATGTTCCCGGCGAAGACTTGCGCCCGTTGTTTGAGGCGATTCTCTCCACCATTCCTCAGCCTTCCGGCGACTCCGTTAGCCCGCTGCAGATTCTGGTGGCCAACCTCGACTACAGCGACTACCTCGGCCGGCTGGCGATTTCCCGTGTCTTCAATGGCGCGTTGCGCAGCGGAGAAGAAGCTTCCATCGCCAAGCTGGACGGGTCATTCCAGAAAGTGAAGATCACCAAGCTGTTTTCGTTCAGCGGGCTCAAGCGCGTCGACATTGATCAGACCGATCTGGGCGACATCGTGGCCATTGCCGGCGTGGAAGGCATCAACATCGGCGAGACTATCACCAACGTGGAGAATCCGGCGCCACTGCCACACATCGTCATCGACGAGCCGACGATTGCCATGCAGTTCACGGTGAACACCTCGCCGTTTGCCGGGCGCGAAGGTACATATGTGACGTCACGTAACTTACGCGACCGCCTGCAGAAAGAGTTGCTCACCAACGTTTCCTTGCGCGTCGAGGAAACTGACAGCACGGACTCTTTCAAAGTTCTGGGACGAGGTGAGCTGCAACTCTCCATCCTCATCGAGACCATGCGCCGGGAAGGCTACGAACTGATGGTGGGCAAACCGGAGATTGTCACCAAGCGCATCGACGGCAAGTTGATGGAACCGCAAGAGAAGCTGATGGTGGATATTCCGGAAAGTTTCGTGGGTGTGGTCATCGAGAAGCTTGGTTCGCGCAAAGGCCAGATGATCAAAATGCACAACCACGGCTCCGGCCGGGTTCGCATGGAATTCACCATCCCCAGCCGGGGAATGATCGGCCTGCGCTCGGAGCTGCTGACTGATACGCGCGGCACCGTGATCATGAATTCACTCTTTGACGGCTACACCGAATGGCTGGGCGAAATCCCGCACCGTATGACCGGTGCTCTGGTTGCCGATCGCGCTGGATTGTCCACAGCCTATGCTTTTTATGGATTGCAGGAGCGTGGAGTGCTCTTCGTTGCCCCGGGCGTAGAGCTATATGAGGGAATGATCGTGGGCGAGAACGCAAAGGAAGTCGATCTTGATGTGAATGCGGTACGGGAAAAGAAACTCACGAACATGCGCGCCTCCACAGCCGACGACGCCATCCGCCTGGTCCCGCACAGAGTCCTTACCCTGGAGCAGGCCATCGAATTCGTCGCTGATGACGAAATGGTGGAAGTCACGCCCAAGTCGCTACGCCTTCGCAAGAAAGTGCTCCAGGCCAACAAGAGGCCGAAGAAGAACGCGATCCCGGTGGGAGAGCCGGTTTAGCCTTTCTCTGAAATCCCGAACGGAGTGAGGGATCCCTATAGCAACGACGCATGTCAGGCAGCGACACTCCCCGGTCGACATCTTCCGCGTGAGTTGTGAGTAAACTTCAGTTGTGGGCAACCCCGCAAGCCTTCGCGGCTATAGGGTTCCCTCGCTTCGCTCGGGACAAAGAAAAACGGCTAATCCAGTTGCTTCCCCATCGTCTCGGGCAACTGTGTGGCCATAATCGAAGCCAGCAGAAACGCAATGGCGCAGATGACAAACGCCCAGCCCAGGCCTTTGCTGTCGCCTACGCGGCCGATGGTGTAAGGAGCAATGCAGCTGAGGGCGCGAGCGCCGTTGTAAGTGAATCCCAGAGCCCGGGCGCGGACAGCGGTAGGGAAGATCTCACTGCCGACCAATCCTGAGCCGGAAAAAAATCCAGTGCCGAAGAATCCGACGAGCGCTCCCAGAATCAGGATCAGCCACTGTGCCCGGGCGATGGCGTAGAGGGGAATCAGCAAGGCAGCGCAAAGGGTGAACAATGCCAGAGACCGGCGGCGGCCGAGTTTATCGGCAATCCAACCGAAACAGAGATAACCCGGAAACATGCCCACGAGGTTCAGCGTGACCAACAACCAGGTGGTGTTCATCAGGCCGATGCCGCGGCCGCCTTTTTCCACCGGCAAGGTCAAGTAAGGCGGCATCCAACTGAACAGACCCCACCAGGCGAACAGGCCGAAGATATTCAGCAGGAGCAGGACAAGCGTGTTGCGGCGCAAGCCGGGAGAGAAGATCGTCGAGAACGGGACTCTTTCTTCGGAGCGTGCCTGGTGTTGCTTCCACAGTTCAGACTCAGGAACGCTGGTTCTGATCCAAATCGTTATCAACGCTGGCAGCAAGCCGACAAAGAACACGAAACGCCAGTTGAGGTGCAGCACGTCGAGCACGATCCATGCGGTGAGCGCTGCGCCGGCCAATCCCCATGCCCATGCGCTCTGTACCAGGGCGATGGCCCGGGAGCGCAAATGAGTGGGCCATGTTTCCGCCACTAGAGTCGCCCCGGTGTTCCACTCACCGCCCATGCCCAGGCCCAGGACGAAGCGAAAGAAGATGAGAACGCCGAGCGAAGTCGAAAGGCCGGAGCCGAGCGAACATAGAGAGTAGGTCAGGATGCTGAGCATCAACGCTTTGGTGCGGCCTATGCGGTCGGCGATAAAACCGAACAGGATACCGCCAATGCCTGACGCCAGCAGCATGAACGCATTGGGCAGGCCGGCAATCGCCTTGGAATGGATCGCGAGCGCCGCCATGACATAGACCTGCACGTTGCTATAGAGGAGTACGTCAAAGCCGTCCAGTCCCCAACCGAGCGCCGCGGCGATCAGCGTGCGCTTCTGCGCAGGAGCGGCTTCAGAGAAGGTGATTGTGGGTGCGGCCATTGGCGCTGCATTCTACCATCGAAGGGGTTATTTCACCGCGGAGACGCTGAGGCGCGGAGAAAAACCGAAGCAAGACTAGCCGCAGATGAACGCAGAAGGACGCAGATCAAAGACAAGGGCCACTATAGAATCTGCGTTCCTCTGCGTTCATCTGCGTGAATCTGCGGCCCCTGCTTTTCTCCGTGCCTCCGTGTCTCCGTGGTAGGTTTTAGTTTCCCAGCAGCTGGAAATATCGCTGCGCTCTTCGTACATCTTTTCCAATCTGCTCCCGCAGCGCCTCGACCGACGGAAATTTGATTTCCGGACGCCGCCAGCGCAGGAATGTGATCTCGACCTCGGTTTGCGCGGTCACCTCCAGGGGATGGAAGTCGAGCAAGTGGGTCTCGATGGCAAAGGAATCCGCCCCGAAGGTCGGCCGGTTTCCAATGTTGGTGACCGAATCGAAAGTTTCCTGATCCACGCGGGTACGCGTGAAATAAACGCCGTCGCCAGGCACCAGTTCGTCATAGCGGCTCAGGTTGATCGTCGGAACCGTGTACTTGTGTCCATAACCACGGCCGCGGCCGGGGGCGGCGGTGATTGAGAACGCGCGGCCCAGCAGGTGTCGAGCGCGGCTAGCCTTGCCTTCACTCAGCAACTTGCGGATGTGGCTGCTGGATACAGGTTCTCCGCGCAGCATCATCACCGGGTAGGACTTGACGGCGAAGCCGAATTCGCGGCCGAGGGCGGCCAGGTGCCCGGTGGTGCCTTCCGCTTTATGACCAAAGTGGAAGTTCTCGCCTTCGTGAACTTCTTTGGCGTGCAGTTTGCCGGCCAGAATATGGCGGGCGAAATCCGCAGCCGTGGTCATGGAAAAATCGCGGGTGAAGGGAATCACCAGCAACGCGTCCAGACCGGTCTGAGAAAGCAGGGCCTCCTTGCGCGGTGATGGCGTAATCAGCTTGGGAGCCGTGTCGGGACGCAACACTCGGAGCGGATGTGGCTCGAAAGTTACGGCTACTGCCCGGCCGCTGGTTTCACGCGCGCGCTCGACTACGTCTTTGAGAACTTGCTGGTGGCCGCAATGCACACCGTCAAAGTTTCCTACACTGACCACCGTCGGCCCGAAGCCGGCGGGGATTTCTGCAAGGGAGCGGAAGACCCTCATGCGATCTCAAACTCCAATTTCAAGCCGTCGTGCGCCAGCCGGATGTGGTCCGGGAAGCTCTGATTCGTGGCTTCGTGCGGCAGGTCATGAGAAATGTGTGTGAAGAAAACGCGTTTGGGCTTGAGTTCCTCCGCTAGACGTACAGAATTAGCGACGCTGGAGTGCGTGGGATGGGGCCGGTGCCGCAGCGCGTCAAGGAAAAGGATATCGAGATCGCGCAAGCGGCCCATGGATTCCGGAGGTATCTCACTGAAGTCGGTGAGATACGCGGCCGTTCCGAAACGGAAACCGTGGATCTCAGCATCGCCGTGAATGACTTTCACCGGTTCGAACGCCGCGCCGAACAATTCCAAGACGCCGTTGATCCGCTTCATCTCCACGCGAGCGATGCCGCCGTACTTGTAGTTGGCCTCAAAAATATAGCGGAACACGTTTTCGATGGCCTGGGCTGTTGGATCGAAGGCATAGAGCGGGATTTTGCCTTCGTGGCGAAAACTGAGTGGACGCACATCATCCAGGCCCAGGATGTGGTCGGCGTGGGCGTGCGTGTAAATGATGGCGTCGATGTGGGTGATGTTTTCGCGGATGGCCTGTTCACGGAAGTCGGGTGTAGTGTCAATGAGAACGCACCGGCCATCGTACTCGATCATGACCGAAGGGCGGGTGCGGCGGTCCCGGGGATCGGCGGAGTGGCAGACTGCGCACGAACAACCGATGGTGGGCACGCCCATGGACGTTCCGCTGCCCAATACGGTAAGGGTTGCTTTCATTTCTTGTTGGGCGCCGGTCCCGCGCTGGATTTCGCCAGGGCGTTGGTGATCTCGACCCAGGCCATGCGCAGCTCGAACAGTACATGTTGCAAGACTTTCTGTTCGCGGTCTGTGAGATTGCCCTTGGTCTTCTCCTGCAGGATCGTGAGCGCGTCAATGGTCTGGCGCGCACCCACGATGTCCACCGCCGGGGGCTCGTTCTCCTGGCGCATGGCTCCCAACTGGATCAGCGCCGTCATGTAGAACTGCTCGATCAGGCGTTCCAGGGTCATCTCCGGCAGGGTCTCGCGCCGCGCGCCCGTCTTGCCTATCATCTCTTCCAGCTTTTTGCCCGACGCGCGGTATGCCTCATGCTGCTCTTGCTGCTCGGCGACAGTCGGCGGCTCCGGCATTTCATGTTCCGCGGCGCCCTCAGCGGCGGGAGCTTCCGGGGGTTGGGGAGCTGCATTTACCGGCGCCGCAGGCTGCGCCGGAGGGGCAGCCGGTGTCTCTTTTTCTTCTTCGCTCGTTGAGACATCGGTACGCAAATCGCCTTCCGGCGCAAATCGCCGGCGATCGCTTACGACAAAATCCTGTTTTTTTTCAGCCATACCTTTCCCCAATTCAATTCAGATTTAGATTACGAAGGGCAGGTCGACGATTCGCGCCTTTTGCCCACCCAAGTCCACTTGCGGTCCGGCCTCAGCAACTTCCCGGCGAACGTAACCCAACCCGATGTTTTTTTCCGCCGAACCGGACGGGACTCTCACCGCGCTGGTGATCTCCGCCACTGTACGCCCTTCCGACTCCACCTTGCCTGGTGCAGGAAGGTCACCATCAAATTCGAATCCCGCAAACTTGCGATGCACCTGGCCCCGTGAGCGAATACGCTCCACGATCTCCTGGCCGATGTAACAACCTTTGGTGAAGCTGAGGGCCTGCATCTGTCCGGTTTCCTGAGGCAGGTCGCGATCACGAATGTCCTGGCCGTATTGCGGGATTCCGTGCAGGATGCGCCACCACTCCAAGGCTTGGGTTCCTACCCCTCGAGCTCCGGCGTCCAATTTGATGCCTGTCATCCCTTCTTCCGCCATAGACAGCCAAATTTCGTACCAGCCCGGCTTGCTGGCTGGTCCGCGAGCGATGACCATTCCCGCTTCAAGTTCGCGAATTTCTAGCGGATCCATGCCTTTCACTTCAAACCGATTGGCCGTGAGCACGTGTTCCGCCTCGGGGCCGCAGATGCCGAAGCAGATCATCATCGGGCGAACCCGGTTCATTTCCACCTTGTCCATGATGATGAACCGCTTCATGGCAGTGAGCAACGGTTCCACCTGGGCGCAGTCGGTATCAATCACAAGCGACTCGCCGCGATTGTAGATGTACATATCGCCCAAGATGCGGCCCTGGGCGTTGAGCACAAAGTTGTAATTGCCCCGATTCACAGGCAGATCGCGAACGTTGTTGGTCACCATGTTGTGCAACCAGCGCACGCGGTCCTTGCCGGTAACGCTTATCTTGCCGCGCCAGTTGAGCCGGAAGAAACCACATCCCCCCAGCAGGGCGGCAAGTTCTCCCCGAGGATCCCCGAAATCCGGCGCGCTCTCCACACCAAGGTAAAGACGGGGATGAGAAGCTGTTTCTTCCATAGAACCGAATCCCTGAACACGTAGGACCGAACCTTTGATTATAGCCAACCAGAATGTGAGGCACCGGCAACAGGGTTGTGCGGGATGTCCTTCTTGAGGAAACAAACACCGGCAGGAGTGCCGAGGCCACACAGCAGCTGAGTCTTCTCGAGCTGCATCGAGCCCAATCGCTTTTGGCTTTCTGCACTGCTAGACTGACCATATGCCTGACCAGACACCGGAAAAGAACGACGGCGAGCGGAACATGTGGCGGCAGATTGGCCGCTACAGCCATTTGGGGTTGGTTCTTCCGGCGTCGGTGGTGGTGGGATTGGCGATCGGCGCCGCACTGGATCGGTGGCTTAAAACCTCGTGGATCACATTGGCCGGCTTACTGGTGGGATGCGTGGCAGGATTCGCGGAGATGATCCGCACCATCATGAATGCCAGCAAAGAAACATGAACCAGCCTCACGATGGGACCCGTCCGGATTCAGTAAATTCCATGGAAGCGTTTCTTTCCGGCGCCTACCGGCGCATTCTGTGGATGGCTTGTGGGTTAAGCCTCGCCGGGACAGTGGTCGCAACCACGATCGCCGGCTGGCGGAGCGGCCTGGCGTTGGCGATTGGAGCCCTGGTCGCTTGTCTCAATTTTGTATGGTTGCATCACGGCGCGGAGCTGGTGATCCGGCGCATGGTAGAACCAGTCGGGTCCGCGCCTTCCAAACTCAGCTTATTGCTCGCGTTCTCTGCGCGGTATGCGTTCGTGCTGGTGGCTGCCTATGTTATATTAAGAAGTTATCCCCAAGTGTGTGTCGCATTCATAGTGGGCCTGGCTTGTCCGGTGTTCGCGGCGATGGGCGAAGGCCTTTACGAAGCGGTGCGCTCACATCCGACATCCAATAGTTGACAACAATGCCTGAGCAACTCTGGTTTACCGAGCTTCTAAACCACTACTTTGGCGGGGTCGCGACATCCCTGTTGCACCTTGTCGGCGTGCAGCCTGCCTATCCCGCTGCGCCCATTACCAATACGGTAGCCATGGAGATTCTGGTGGTCTCCTTGCTCATCCTTTTCTTCGTGGCCGTGCGCGCGACTCTGTCCGTGGAGAGCCCGGGCGGGTTGCAACACATCGTGGAGATGGCCCAGGAGTTCGTCGGGGAACAGGCCGAGGGTGTGATCGGGCACGGTTACGAGCGCTACGTGCCGTACGCCATGGCCGTGGGATACTTTATTCTGATTTCGAATCTGCTGGGTTTAGTGCCGGGATTTGAGTCTCCAACTGCCAGTCCCACGGTCCCGTTGGGCTGTGCTCTGGTGACTTTCTTCTACTATCACTATCATGGAATCCGCCAACATGGCGTGCATTACATCAAGCAGTTCATAGGCCCGGTATGGCCTCTGGCCTGGCTCATGCTGCCCATTGAGTTAGTGAGCCACCTGGCCCGGGTTCTGTCACTCACCGTCCGTCTTTACGCCAACATGTTTGCCGGGGATATGGTGACCGCTGCGTTCTTTTCGCTAGTGCCGGTTTTTGTCCCCGTAATCTTCCTGGGGTTGCACCTGGGAGTGGCGATTGTCCAGACCTTCATTTTCGTCATGCTCACACTGGTTTACCTGGGCATGGCCGTGAGCGAAGAGCATTAGACGTTTTGTTATCACGCGGCCAGCGTGAGGGCGCCGTCCCCCAGGACGGACGCCAACCACCCACTGGCGGCGCATTCATGAAGAGGAGAAACTATGCGTAAACTTTCGTTGCTATTCGTCGCGCTGGTTGTGGTGCTGTTAGTTGCATCGCCGGCGTTCGCTCAGGGAGCTGGCGGGGCTGCCGCCAAGCCTTTGACGGTTCCTATCGGCATCGGTATCGGGATGGGCTTGGCCGCCGGTCTCGCAGGACTTGGCCAAGGCAAGGTGGCTGCGTCCGTGGCTGAAGCGTTAGCTCGGAACCCGGGTGCGCGCCCTGGCATCCAGCTGGCGCTGTTCATCGGATTGGCGTTCATCGAGTCGCTGGTGCTATTCACGTTCGTGCTGCTCTTCATTCGAACGTCCTGGTAAGGGAGCCCAGTCTTGAAAGCCCAGCCTTGAAGGCTGGGCTTTTTCCTTTTTTCGGACATTTCTGTAGGTCAATCAGTGGTTGCGCGGCAAAGCATAGTAGCCTTTGCGCGAGAAGACCTTGTATCCCTCTCCCTGCGCGGTGATCTGGATCTTGCGAAACTTGCTGTCGAACGACTGGTTCTGCGGGTAGTAGCCAAGGCTGTACTGGTGGTGGAGCTCGTTGGAGATCTCATCCAAGGCTTCGGTCAGCTTGTCGATCCCGTGAACTTCCAGCATCCGCCCGCCGGTGGCTTCGGCCAGCTTCTTCAGCACGTACTCTCCATGATCGTCTTTTTCATAGGTGTGGACGACATCGCAGCGATCGAAGTGACTGCGTTCACGCGGGGGATCATAGATCTGTAGCACGTAGGCGATCACGTCATTCTGCAGCAACACCTCAAGAGCATCTTCCAGTGAGGATTCGCTCTTGCCGTCACCGGAGAGAGCAATGACCACAACGGCTTTGCGCCCCACCTCGTGCTGCAGATAGCGCAGTGTGCCCACGCGAAGCGCGTCATAGAGATGGGCTTCGCGCTGCTGGTTGTAGGGTCTTCCCGTGGGCCCAGTCTGCGGTATGGGTCCGGGCCAGCCTCCACCCATGCCCGGCACTCGCGACGATGGAGGCGGGGGTGGCGCCTGATCGGGCGTTCCCATGGCCGTACCCCAGCTGCGAATCGAGTTTACCTTCTCCTCGAGCAGGGCTATGTCCGACGTGGGAACTTGCAGGGTTTCCACGCGAGTGGCGTAGTTCAGGACAAATCCCAAATCGGTGGGCCGCACCACATGCTTCAGAAAGAGGCTGGAGGCCTGCGCTTCCTCGCCCAGAAGCCAGGCCATGTTGGTGCCGGTATCGAGCAGCATGCCTACGTTCAACACCACGTCGCTATGGTTGGCAAAGAACTTGATCGGCTGCTCTTTCCCGTCTTCGTAGACCCGGAAGCGGTTTTGATCAAGCTCGCTGGCGAGTTTCTTCTTGTTGTCTCGAACGGTGAAATAGACTGAAACTAGATTCACCTCACTGCGGAATACGTTTTGCTGCTTGTCAGGGTCGTCTGTCTTGGGCGCGTCCTGCGCAGACAGAAAGGCCAGGTTGAGGGACCCGGGTAAGACCAAGGAGACCAAGAGAAACGAGAGCCTTCTCTTCCACATTGCAAACTCCTCCCTGTAATGTGCTATGCCGGTGCCCATATTCGATGCCCGCCATCGTGCTCAGGTTGGCCATCGAAGTCGCCGGAATCGC
>Ga0066903_100006975_pt1 | contig 10151 bp, 3 predicted proteins | sample PanSoiMetaGPlot1_FD_67491 | JGI IMG/M metagenome (GOLD analysis project Ga0066903, IMG submission 67491) | Tropical forest soil microbial communities from Panama analyzed to predict greenhouse gas emissions - Panama Soil - Plot 1 (version 2) | ecosystem: Environmental > Terrestrial > Soil >... | reverse complement strand
CGTCGCCTCCACGTCAGCCGTGTCGGTGTTGGTCATCGACTGGACGACGATCGGCGCACCGCCACCAACCGTGACGCCACCGACATTCACCGCAACCGATTTGTGACGCAAAGGAGAGGCTGTACTCATGTCGTTTTTTGCTTGAACCAACAGCTATGCGGGCGCGGCCTCTTATAGAAGAAGCAAAAGTTCCGCGTAAACGTCTAATTGTATCGAGTTCCGAGGGCTAGTGGGAACCCGGGGACTGGCTTGTCTTAATTTTACCCGCTTCGGGCGCCTCGACAGCCTCGGCGGTGCGCTCGAAACAATCGGCCAGCCGTAGCAGTTCCTCGGCGAAAAAGGGGTCCGGGCAGGTTGCCGCACGCTGGCGGCAATAGGTGCTTTCGCTCAGAAGAAATTGTCTGGCCGTCATCGTTTTTGGTCTTGGTCACTCTGGCGCCGCGAACAACGCGTTCCGGACGACTTGGTTCCTGCCTTGGTGCTCTGGTTGCCCTGTGGCCTATCATCCGCACCGACCGGTCACCGCACGATTTGTTGGAGCAAGGCACGCAGCTTTGCAGCCTCGATCGGCTTCTGCAGCACCGGCGCATGCGCGAAGGCGGGAACGATGGTGTCGGGGCCATAGCCTGTGACAAAGGCAAAGGGGATTTTTCGGTCTTTCAATATGTCGGCCACCGCGTAGGTTTTCTCTCCGCCCAGATTCACGTCGAGAATACCCGCCTGCAGATTATTGCTTTTCGCCGCAAGTATCGCGTCGCTAAAGCGGCTATAGGGGCCGTCGACCTTATGTCCGAAGGCGGACAACATGTCTGCCAGCATCATCGAGACCAGCGGCTCGTCTTCGACCAGGAGAACGCGTTTGTCGGTAGCATCGGTTGCAATGTCCTGCAGCGGGGCGCCGTCGATCTGGCCCCGTTCGAGCGAACGTCTCGATGCCATATTAGCGTCATGCGGTATACACAAAGCGCAGCGCAGTCCATTTTTTTGCCAATCGAATTGCACCACACCGCCAAGCTGACGCTCGATGCCGGCAGTAATGGCGCGGCTTCCGTAACCACGACGTGATGGAGCGGAAATTTCTGGACCGCCTGACTCGATCCATTCGAGCGCTAGCTTTCCGGGCTCGGTCCGCCAGGTCAGCATGACGCGACCGCCACTGGTCGACAGCGCGCCATATTTTGCGGCGTTGGTCGCGAGTTCGTGCAAAGCGAGCGCAATGGTCTGGGCGGTCGCCGGCGGTAGCAATACCACGGGCCCGCGAGCTGAAACCCGTTCGCTGCCCCTGGCGCGGTAGGGAGCAAATTCTTCCTCGACGAGCCGCGTGAGATCCGCGCCTTCCCACCGCGAGTTCGCCAGCAGCCGGTGCGCGTTCGAAAGCGCGCCGATGCGGCCATCAAGTGCACCGATATATTCGTCGATACTGTCCGCACGGGTAAGCCGCATGATCGACTGCACGACCGCGACAACGTTGCGCGCGCGATGATCGACTTCCTCCGCTAGAAGGATTTGGCGCTCTTCGGCGCGTTTGCGTTCGGTGATATCGGCGGTGACGCCGCTTAGCCAGACGAGCCGCCCATTTTCGTCAAAACTCGCCGCTGCCGTGCCGGTGCACCAGCGTCCTTCGCCGCTTGGCCGCACGACGCGGAATTCGGTCTGAAAGGTGTTTGCGTCCTTGGTGACTTTGCGGAAAGCACGCACTAGAAGTTCGAAATCCTCCGGATTGATTAGCGGTTGCACGGTCTCAAGGGTCGGCACGAAGGTGTGCGGATCGACGCCGAAAATCCCGCATTGACCGTGGTCCCAGACGGTTGTGCCGCGCGAGACGTTCCATTCCCAGCTGCCCATCTGGCCGGCTGCCAGTGCAAGGCTCCGCAGGCGCTCGCTCTGGCGGAGCTGAAGCGTAGATGCCGCGAGCTCGGCGGTGCGTTCTGCCACCCGGGCCTCGAGTCCTCTGTTGAGCTGTTCAAGCTGACGCGTCTTGCGGAACAATTCGACGAAGACTTTGACCTTCGCGCGCAAGACTTCCGGAATGACCGGCACGGGCACATAGTCGACCGCGCCCATCTCGTAGCCGCGTAGACGATCAACATCAGTCAGCAAAATGGCCGAAATGAAGATGAGCGCGGTTTTTTCGAAGCGGGGATGATTGCGGATCATTGCCGCGAGCTGGAAGCCATCGATGTCCGGCATGTAGACGTCGATGAGAACAACGGCTACGTCGTGCTTGAGGAGAAGTTCGAGCGCTTCGGTGGCATTGTTCGCGCTCAGCAGGTTTTCACCGACATCAGCCAGGATGGTGCGATAGGTCAGAAGCTTCGCGGGCTGGTCGTCGACGAGCAGTATGTTAACTTTGTCGTCAGCCATTGCGGTTTCCAAAATTCAGCGATGCAGCCAGCTGCGTAGCGCGGACAACAGTTGCTCCGTATTTACCGGCTTTGCCAAATAGTCGGACGCACCCGCATCAAGACACTTCTCGCGGTCGCCCTTCATCGCCTTGGCGGTGAGCGCGATGATCGGCAGCCGGCGGAAGTTGGCGTTCTTCCTGATCTGCTCCATGGTCTGATAACCGTCCATCTCTGGCATCATGATGTCCATGAGCACGATTGCAATGTCGTTGTTGCACTCGATGAGTTGGATGGCCTCGTTGCCGGTCGTCGCGGTGAGTACCCGCATGCCGCGTCGCTCAAGGACGCTGCTGAGCGCGAAGATATTGCGGGCGTCGTCATCGACCAGCAGGACCGTCTGGCCAATCAGGTCCTCGTCGGAAGTGGTCAGCCGCTCGAGCATGAGCTGCTTTTCCGGCGGCAGTTCGGTCACCACCCGGTGCAGGAACAGCGACGTCTCGTCGAACAGGCGTTCGGGGGATTCGACACCCTTGACCACGATGCTGCGCGCCATGGTGTGCAGCCGCGCATCTTCCTCGGCGCTGAGCTCGCGCCCCGTAAATACGACAACAGGCACCTCTGACAGGGTCTGATCCGCGCTAAGTTCTTCAAGGACGTCAAACCCTGTCATGTCAGGCAGCCGCAGATCGAGAACCACGCAGTCGGCAGGTTTCCGGCGCAGTGAATCAAGCGCGTCGCGCCCGGTGCCGGCTGTCTCGATCTCGACGTCGTCGTAGCCGAGCAACTCGGAAATGCTCATCTGTTCAGCCGGATTGTCTTCTACGACCAGCAGGCGCTTACGCCGCGGCGTCGAATATTCCTTGATACGGCGCAGCGCCGCTTCGACCCCTTCCGTGGTCGTCGGCTTGGTGACGAAGGAGAAGGCGCCGCGCGCCAGCCCGTGGTGCTTGTCTTCGTCGAGCGTGATGATCTGCACTGGAATGTGGCGCGTGAGCGGGTTCTGTTTGAGTTGGCTTAACACGCTCCACCCCAGCATATCAGGAAGGAACACATCGAGCGAAACGGCGCTCGGCTGGTATTGCTTGGCAAGCTCGAGCGCATCGGAGCCGCGCGCGGCGACCAGAACCTTGAAGCCCTTGTCGCGCGCGAGATCGATCAGAACGCGCGCGTAGTGAGGATCGTCCTCCACAATCAGCAGGATAGAATCGCCAGGCTGGATTTCGTGGCGGTCGTCAGGCATCTGCTCAATGATGCGCTCCGGCGGCAGAATGATTGCGGGCGCCTGGACCGGCGTCGGGTTGCCTCCAGTCGCCGGCCGGGTCGCAGCGGAAGGTCCAACGTAAGCTATTGGCAGATATAGAGTAAACGTGCTGCCGACGCCGGGCGCGCTGCGCAGTTGGATTTCGCCGCCGAGCAAATTCGACAACTCGCGGCTGATTGCGAGCCCGAGGCCGGTGCCGCCGTATTTACGACTGGTGCTGGCGTCGGCCTGCTGGAACGCCTCGAAGATGATCTTTTGCTTCTCGGCGGGAATGCCAATGCCGGTGTCGGCGACCTCGAAAGCGACGACGCTCTGTGCCTGGCTGAGGATCGGGTGCGTCGAGGTCCAGCCGGCGGGGGCGGAAGAAACCTTGAGCTGAACGCCGCCGCGCGCCGTGAACTTGAACGCGTTCGACAGCAGGTTCTTGAGCACCTGCTGCAGGCGCTTGGAGTCGGTGATGAGGCTGCGGCCGAGCGAGGGGTCGAGATCGACGTTAAACGAGAGTTGTTTCGTTTCCGCTTCGTGGCGGAACGGACGGCTGATCGCATCCAACAGGTTGGAGAAAAAGATTTCCTCCGCCTCTACGGTGACCGTTCCCGATTCGATCTTCGATAGGTCGAGAATGTCGCTGATGAGGTTGAGCAGATCAGTGCCGGCGCCGTGAATCGTGCGGGCGAACTCGGTTTGCTTGTTCGTGAGATTTCCGTCCGGATTGTCGGCGAGTTGCTGGCCGAGAATAAGAATACTGTTAAGCGGCGTACGCAGCTCGTGCGACATGTTGGCCAAGAATTCGGACTTGTACTTTGATGTGAGAGCAAGCTCCGCCGCCTTTTCCTCGAGCGCGCGGCGCGCCTGCTCAATTTCCTGGTTCTTTCTTTCGACCTCGACGTTGCGTTCCGCGAGTTGCTGCGCCTTCTGCTCGAGCTGTTCGTTGGTCTGTTGAAGTTCGCGCTGTTGCGTCTGCAATTCACCGGCCAGTTGCTGCGACTGCTTAAGCAGCCCCTCGGTCTGCATCGTCGCCTCGATCGAGTTGAGCACAATGCCGATGCTTGCTGTCAGCTGTTCGAGGAACATCGTCTGCAATGCGGTGAATTGGTTGACCGACGCGAGTTCGATCACAGCCTTGACCTGGTTTTCAAACAGCACCGGCAAGACAATGATGTTGGACGGCTGGACCTTGAACAGTGCCGAGCCGATCGGGACGGCATGCTTCGGCATCTCTGTGATCAGCACTCGACGCTTGTCGGCAGCGCATTGCCCGATCATGCCTTCGCCGATGCGCAGCCGCTGCGGATGCCCGTTGCCGCCGTCGTCGGCATAGGCTGACAGTAGCCGCATAGTCTGGAGCTCTTCGCTCTCCACCTGATAGATCACGCCTTGTTGCGCGTTGACTAGCGGCGTCAATTCGCTCAGCAGCAGGCGACCGACGGTGGTCAGGTCGCGCTGGCCCTGCAACATGTTCGTGAAGCGGGCGAGGTTGGTCTTCAGCCAGTCCTGCTCGGTGTTGCGGTCCGTGGTCAGGCGCAGATTGTCGATCATCGTATTGATGTTGTCTTTAAGCTCGGCCACCTCGCCGCGTGCATCGACTTGAACCGACCGTGTCAGGTCGCCCTTGGTCACGGCGGTGGCGACCTCAGCTATCGCGCGTACTTGCGTAGTCAGGTTGGCCGCCAGCAGATTGACGTTGCCCGTGAGCGCCTTCCATGTACCGGCAGCTCCGGGCACGTTGGCCTGACCGCCCAGGCGTCCGTCGACGCCCACCTCGCGTGCGACGCTCGTCACCTGATCGGCAAAGGTCGCTAGCGTGTCGGTCATGTTATTGATGGTTTCGGCGAGCGCCGCCACCTCGCCCTTCGATTTCACCGTGAGGCTCTGCTTGAGGTCGCCGTTGGCGACTGCGGTCACCACTTTGACGATGCCGCGCACCTGTTCGGTCAAGTTCGCCGCCATCACGTTCACGGTGTCGGTCAGATCTTTCCAGGTGCCGGCGACGCCCGGCACGACGGCCTGGCCGCCGAGCCTGCCCTCGGTGCCGACCTCGCGGGCGACGCGCGTCACTTCCGAGGCGAAGGCGTTGAGCTGGTCCACCATCGTGTTGATGGTGTTCTTGAGCTCGAGAATTTCACCTTTCACGTCGACGGTGATCTTGCGCGACAGGTCGCCGCGCGCCACAGCCGTGGTCACTTCAGCGATGTTGCGGACCTGTGTGGTGAGGTTTGCCGCCAGCAAGTTGACGTTGTCAGTCAGGTCCTTCCAGGTGCCGGCGACGCCGGGCACGTTGGCCTGGCCGCCGAGGCGACCTTCGGTGCCGACTTCGCGCGCGACGCGGGTCACTTCGCCTGCGAAGGAGCGCAGCTGGTCGGTGGTTGTATTGAGCGTTTCCTTCAGTTGCATCAGTTCGCCGCGGACGTCGACGGTGATCTTCTTCGACAGGTCGCCATTGGCGATAGCGGTCGCCACCTCGGCAATATTGCGGACCTGGGCCGTCAGGTTTGATGCCATGAAGTTGACGTTGTCGGTGAGGTCCTTCCAGGTGCCGGCCACTTCCGGCACTTCCGCCTGACCGCCCAGCTTGCCTTCTGTGCCAACTTCACGCGCAACGCGGGTCACCTCCGAGGCGAAGGAGTTGAGCTGGTCCACCATGGTGTTGATGGTGTTCTTGAGTTCGAGAATTTCGCCTTTCACGTCCACCGTGATCTTGCGCGACAGGTCGCCGCGCGCCACAGCCGTGGTCACTTCCGCGATGTTGCGGACCTGGGCGGTGAGGTTACCCGCCATCGAATTCACAGAATCGGTCAGGTCCTTCCAAGTACCGGCGACACCGGGCACGTTTGCCTGGCCGCCGAGACGACCTTCAGTGCCGACTTCGCGCGCAACGCGCGTTACTTCTCCCGCGAACCGGTTGAGCTGGTCAACCATCGTATTCAGCGTTTCCTTCAACTGAAGGATTTCGCCGCGCACATCGACGGTGATCTTGCGCGAAAGATCGCCGCCGGCGATAGCGGTTGCCACTTCGGCGATGTTACGGACCTGGCCGGTGAGGTTGCCGGCCATGGAGTTCACGGAGTCAGTCAAATCCTTCCAGGTGCCCGCGACACCCGGCACAGCAGCTTGGCCGCCCAGCTTGCCTTCGGTGCCGACTTCGCGCGCGACACGCGTCACTTCGCCGGCAAAGGCGTTGAGCTGGTCCACCATGGTGTTGAGCGTTTCCTTCAGCTGCAGGATTTCGCCCGACACGTTGACAGTAATCTTCTTCGACAGGTCGCCTTGTGCCACCGCGGTCGCGACTTCGGCGATGTTGCGAACCTGCCCGGTGAGGTTGGAAGCCATCGAGTTCACCGAATCGGTCAAGTCTTTCCAAGTGCCCGCGACGCCCCGCACCTGCGCCTGGCCGCCCAGCTTGCCTTCAGTGCCGACTTCGCGCGCGACGCGCGTCACTTCCGAGGCGAAGGCGTTAAGCTGGTCAACCATCGTGTTGATGGTGTCCTTGAGCTCGAGGATTTCACCGCGCACGTCGACGGTAATCTTCTTCGACAGGTCGCCGTTGGCGACTGCGGTCGTCACTTCAGCGATGTTACGCACTTGGCCGGTCAAGTTGCCGGCCATCGAGTTCACGGAATCAGTCAAGTCCTTCCAGGTGCCGGCGACGCCGAGCACGTTGGCCTGGCCGCCGAGCCGGCCTTCGGTGCCAACCTCGCGCGCGACGCGCGTAACTTCGCCCGCGAAAGCGTTGAGCTGGTCCACCATAGTGTTGACGGTTTCCTTCAGCTGCAGGATTTCGCCCGACACGTTGACGGTAATCTTTTTCGACAGATCGCCGCCGGCGATGGCGGTCGCCACGTCGGCGATGTTGCGAACCTGCGCGGTCAAGTTGCCGGCCATGAAGTTCACGCTGTCGGTCAAGTCTTTCCAGGTGCCGGCGACGCCGGGCACGACGGCTTGGCCGCCCAGCTTGCCTTCGGTGCCGACTTCGCGCGCGACGCGCGTCACTTCCGAAGCGAAGCCATTGAGCTGGTCAACCATCGTGTTGATGGTGTCCTTCAGTTCGAGAATTTCGCCGCGCACGTCGACGGTAATCTTACGCGAGAGGTCGCCGCGCGCCACAGCGGTGGTCACCTGTGCGATATTACGCACCTGGTCGGTCAGGTTGCCGCACATGGCGTTGACCGCGTCGGTCAGCTCCTCCCACGTGCCGGCGACGCCGGGCACGATGGCCTGGCCGCCGAGCTTGCCGTCGGTGCCGACTTCGCGCGCGACGCGCGTCACTTCCGAGGCGAAGGAGCGCAGCTGATCAACCATCGTGTTGATGGCTTCCTTGAGCTGCAGGATTTCGCCGCGCACGTCGACCGTGATCTTCTTGGAAAGGTCGCCGTCGGCGACAGCGATCGTGACTTCGGCGATGTTGCGTACCTGAGCGGTCAGGTTGCTCGCCATCGAGTTCACGCTCTCGGTGAGGTCTTTCCACACGCCGGTCACTTCGCTCACCTGCGCCTGGCCGCCAAGCTTGCCCTCGGTGCCAACTTCGCGCGCGACGCGGGTCACCTCCGAGGTGAACACGCTCAGCTGCTTGATCATCGTGTTCACAATGGTGGCGGCTTCGAGGAATTCGCCTTTGAGCGGGCGGCCGTCGACCTCCAGCCGCACGGTCTTTAGCAGGTCGCCTTGGGCGACAGCAGCGACGGCGGTCGCGACTTCCTTGGTGGGCCAAAGCAGATCGTCGATCAGGGTATTGACCGAGGACTCCATTTCACCCCAGGCGCCGTTGGAAATGCCGAACTTGACTCGGTGCCGCGTCTTGCCTTCGCGTCCGACCACCTGTCCGACACGCTCGAGCTGCTGCGCCATCCGTTCGTTGGCGGTAACGATGTCGTTGAAGGTATCAGCGATCTTGCCGAGGATGCCGTCCTGCTCGACGCCCATGCGCACCGAAAAGTCGCCCGAGCGCATGGCTCGAAGCGACTGCAACAAATTCTGCAATTCGACGCGGGAGGCCAATTCTGCCGCGTTGTCGGGCGGACGGCCTGAGCGTTTCTTTGTTACGCCATTGACCGACTTCTTGCCCGTTGTTGTGGCTTGATCCATCGACGCCTCCCGAATAACCCACGTCAATCCGGCGCACCCGAATGCGCCGAAGGCGAGCTAAGGCGATAAGCTCCGAACCTCATGGTCGGCTATCGAAGGTCCGCAGCGCAACTCCATGAGCATCCGGCACGCTTCTTTGGGGCAGAGTACCCTCCCGCCCGCTCCAGCAACTTTTTCATCCTGGAGCGTCCGCCGGCAATTAAATCCGCTAAACGGCAAAAGTTCCATCCTACGGTGGCTAGCCGGTAAGCACCTGCCATCGGCTCATGCCTTTGATTTTACGATGGAATCCCGTTGCGGCTGCGCTGGTCCATGGGCAGCCGGACCAAGCAAAATTCCAAAAAAGTGGCGCGAAGACGTAGCCATCGGGCATGAGGCGCCAACCGTGCGAGAAAAATCGGCTATGGTCTCCGGCCCCGACAAGGACGAGACCCATGTCAAGACACGCGGCTTACATACCTCACGGCGTCATCCCGGCTGTGCTGTTGCCGTTCGACAATGATCTTGCGATCGACGAGGCAAGTTTTCGCAAACACCTCCGCGATGTTGCAGCGACCGAAGGTCTCTCCGCCGTCACAATCAATGCGCATTCGACCGAGGTCGCCTCGTGCACCTTCGATGAACAGAGACGCGTGCTTGAAATCGCACAGGACGAGATCGGCTCGCAGCTGCCACTGGTCAATGGCATCTGGGCCGACGGCAGCATCGAGGCCGCGCGACTTGCACGCATGGCGACACAGGGTGGCGCTTCCGCGCTGCTCGTCTTTCCGCCGGCACCGTTCACGCTCGGGCAATCGCCGGCTATGGCGCTTGCACATGTGAAGTGCATTGCCGATGCGACCGATCTGCCTTTGATCGTATTTCAGTATCCGCTCGCCACGGGGCAGGGCTATCCGAAGGATACGCTTCTCAAGATGTGCGAGGAGGTGCCGTCAATCCGCGCCATCAAGGACTGGATCGACAATGTCCCGCATCACGAGTGGCACATCCGCACGCTGCAAAACCTGCCGCGGCCGGTGAACGTGCTCACCACGCACAGTTCGTGGCTGTTTCCGTCACTAGTGCTTGGCTGCAATGGTCTGTTGTCCGGTTCAGGCAGCGTCATCGCCGATTTGCAGGCCAAACTCTTCCGCGCGGTGTGGAAAAACAACATGGCCGAAGCAAAACGCCTCAACAACCACATCGAGCCAACCGCTCGTGTTTTCTATGCCGATCCGTTCGTCGACATGCACAATCGCATGAAGGAGGCATTGGTGCTGATGGGCAAGCTGCCGCGGGCGGTGGTGCGGCCTCCACTGGTCAAGATCGAGCGCGCCGAGATCAGGCGCATAGGCCAGGCTTTAGTCGAGGCTGGATTACTCGTTAAGAATGCGAGGGACGCGGCGTAAGTGTGCCGTCATCCTCGGCCTTGTGGCAGATCCACATCTTCAGAATCGAACCGCAAGCAATACTGGATGGCCGGG
>Ga0066903_100006974_pt1 | contig 10151 bp, 4 predicted proteins | sample PanSoiMetaGPlot1_FD_67491 | JGI IMG/M metagenome (GOLD analysis project Ga0066903, IMG submission 67491) | Tropical forest soil microbial communities from Panama analyzed to predict greenhouse gas emissions - Panama Soil - Plot 1 (version 2) | ecosystem: Environmental > Terrestrial > Soil >... | reverse complement strand
CGTAGTCGGTTCGATGGCGACCCAGCTCGCACGTGAGGCCGGCGCGTACGTCATCGGCACCGGGCACGCTGCCGGCCGTCAGACGGCTCTCGACTTCGGCGCACAGGAGTTCGTCGACCTTGATAACGACGCCCTAGAAGATGTCGGCGGGGTCGATCTGGTTTTCGATGTCCTCGGCGGCGACATCGCGAAGCGCTCCGCAGGCCTGATTCGACGCGGGGGAACGCTGGTGACCATCACCGGCCCGACCGAGGCACGGCCCGCTGAGGGCCTGACCGTTGACTTCGTCGTCGTACCCGATCGCGCTCAACTGAGTAAAATCGTCCGGCGGGTCCGGGATGGTCGCCTGCGGACAAACATCGGCAACGTGGCTGTGCTCGACGATGCCGTCGCCGCCTTGAACCCGACCGGGCGACGCAAGGGGAAGACGATCATCCGCGTTCGTCCGTGAGGACTCAGGGACTGCCCACCGGCCGCTTCCATGCGTGTCCGCGCACGGCGGCAACGTCTTTCGCTAGCGCTTCGACCTCGCTCCGCGTCGCCTCTTCCTGAAGGGAGGATGCAGGAGAAGGCCAGGCGACGGGAGAGCGTCCGTCAGTTGAGGGCGCGGGCGATTGTGCGGATGCGGGGTCTCCCGCCCCTATCAGGGAGGCAAGGAGAAACGTGATGCTGGAGTTGACCATCGCCCCCACGACTCGACTCCACTCGCAAACGGAGTTGAGCGTACCTCATGAGACCCACTTCCTCATAAATGCGAAAGGGCCGAAGGTGCGCGGTCAAAACCCGAGCAACCCCGACCCTCCCGCGTGCGCGCGATACAGGACTCGAACCTGTGGCCTTTGGCTCCGAGGCCAACGCTCTATCCAGCGTCCCAGCAAGGCCTCGTCCAATCCACGGAGCTTCACCCGTGACGAGAGAGCGGCGCAGACTCGCGCAACCCTCGCGTCAGGCCGCTGCCTTGCCCCGCCCCGTGCTTGGCATCGAGTGATTCCCGGCCTCATGTCTTGTCGGCGGTTGCGCCCATTTCTTGATTTCCGCGTTCGCGGGTTAGGTGCCCTCGAGATGGCAGGCCAGCGCGCGGTGATGAGAGCTGCGTTCCGCGTTGCAGCCGCCACGCGGGAGGCTCGCAGTCAAGAATTGTAGCGAGGGTCTCTACAAGAGACGAAGAAGCTTGCGCAGAACGCAACGGCCTCGAGGAAGGAGTTCCAGCAGCAGCCGATCGACGTCGCGGAGACGGCGCAGGCGCTCCGCAAGTCCAGATTCGGAGACGGCCTGGATTCCGTCGACACGGGAGTTTCATCCTCACGGATTCCAATCAGGTAGGTTTCGCTCAAATGAAGGGCTGGACTCCCCCCACGGAGTTCGACGGGTACCGGTTGTTGCGTCCTCTGGGTGAGGGCGGGATGGGGAAGGTCTTTCTCGGTGAGGACATCCTTCTCGAACGCCGCGTGGCGGTGAAGTTCATCCTCGAGAGCTTTGCCAGCGAGCAGCGGCGCCAGCAGTTTCTGCTCGAGGGGCGAGCGATTGCCCGTCTCTCGCATCCGAACGTGATCACCGTTCATCGCGTCGGCGAAGTGGACGGGCGCCCCTACCTGGTCTCGGAATTCGTCCGTGGCCAGAGCCTCCGGGAGTTGCCGACGCCGCTCCCCTGGGAGCGCACGCTTCGGATCGGTCTCGGCATCACGCGCGGGCTGGCCGCCGCTCACAGGAGAGGTGTCCTCCACCGAGACATCAAGCCGTCCAACGTCGTGGTCACCGACGAGGGTGAGGTCAAGCTGCTCGACTTCGGGCTGGCGAAACTGCTCCTCTCACCTGAAGCGTCGGCCCAGGACAGTCTGACCGGAACCAGTCGCGGCCATGCGCTGCTCGAGAAGACGCTCTCTCTGCCCTGCACTGTTGAGACGAGCCAGACAGCCATCACGCTCTCGTCGGGCCTGGTCGGGACACCGCAGTACATGGGTCCGGAAGTCATCGCCGGCGCACCGGCGACGCGGCGGAGTGACCTCTTCTCGGTCGGTGCTGTCCTGTACGAGCTCTGTACCGGGAGGTCCCTGGAGCGAAATCCGGACGGATCGGTCGGGCGTCTCCTCGATCCAGCTCCCAATTGCCCGATGCCCCTCTGGCGCGCAATCGAGCGGTGCCTGGCAGTCAATCCGCTCCAGCGCTATGGCACCGCCGAGGAGCTCCTGGACGCCCTGGAGCAGCTCCTTCCCCGCCCGACCCCCTCTGCAGCGCAAACCGGAAATCCATATCGTGGGCTGCGAAACTTCGAGGCCGAGCACCGTTCCCTTTTCTTCGGGCGGGAGAGCGACGTCCGCATGGTGCTGGACCGGCTTCGGTCCGATCGCCTGGTCGTGGTGGCGGGGGACTCGGGAGTCGGGAAGTCCTCGCTCTGCCGCGCGGGCGTGGTCCCGGCTGTCCTCGAGGGGGCGCTGGAGGACGGCTTCAACTGGCGGGTCGCCAAAGTGTTTCCCGGCCGCCAGCCGATCGAGGCTCTGGCCGTGGCGCTCGAGCCGGTCCTGAGTTTTGATCCGGAGAAGACCGTGGCGCTCGCCCGGGCGGAGCCGGATGCCCTCTCCCGCGAGGTGCAGAAGCACCGGCGCGCGCATCCCGGTTTCGCTTTCCTGTTGTTCATCGACCAGGCTGAGGAGCTGTTCACGCTCGCCAGTTCGGGAGAGGCGGCCGAGTTCTCCCAGCTCGTGGCGCGATTGAATCAGTATGGCCGGACACCGCTGTTGATGGCGGCGCGGGGAGACTTCGTCACTCGCCTCGCAACGCTTCCGATGCTTGGCCCGGAAGTGTCGCGGGCCCTCTATCTCCTTCCGCCGATCTCCGACGAGAAGCTCCGCGACGTGATCCTCGCGCCGGCCCGGGCACGCAACGTGCATTTCGAGAGTGACGCCTTGGTCCGAACGCTCATCGATTCGACCACCAATTCACCTGGTGGTCTGCCGCTGCTGCAATTCGCGCTCGCCCAGCTGTGGGAAACGCGGGACGCGGAGCGAGGCATGATCCGTCAGGAAGCCCTTCAGTCCCTGGGTGGGGTGGGGGGAGGGCTGTCGCGCCACGCGGACGCGGTGATTGCATCCCTGCCGCCAGAGGAGCAGGCGGCGGCCATCCGGATCCTTCTGCGTCTGGTGACCGTCGAGGGCACGCGTGCCCGACGCCCGGTGGAAGAGCTGGCGCCAGCTGGTGGGGTCGAGCGGGCTGCCCTGGAGGCGCTGATTCTTGGGCGACTCGTGGTCACCCGCGCCGCGTCAGGTCACAACACCTGCGAGCTCGCCCACGAAACTCTGCTGACGGCATGGACCACCCTCCGGGAGTGGCTGGACCAGGATGAGGAGAAACGCCGGATCGCAACCCGGATCGAAGGGGCTGCGACCGAATGGGAGCGGTTGGGCCAGTCCTCGGAAGTCCTGTGGTACTCGCGGCAGCTGGTCGAGGCCGCTCGAGTAGACCCGGCGGACCTGGATCAACGCGCGAGATCGTTTCTGACCGCTTCTCGGAGAGCGTCCCAGCGCAGGCGGCTTGCCACCATCGGTCTCGTCGTGGCCGGACCGGTGTTCATGCTGGGCGCTGTCGGGATCGCACGGGGCCGCGCGCGGGCTGAGATCTCCACCCGGGTCAGCGAGATCCTGCAAGACGGTCGGGCGGAGCTGGCCAAGGGCGTGGCGGCCAGCAAGAGCTTCGAGGGGAGCGCGCAACGCGCGTACTCGCTCTACGACCTGAAGCTCACCGCGCCGAACCTGCCGCCGGCGGAAGGGATCGAACGCTGGGATGAAGCCGACGCAGAATGGACAAGGGCTGTCCGGAGCCGCGAGCTTGCCGACGCGAGCCTGAGCCGTGCTGCACAGAAACTCGAATCGGGGCTGATGCTCGCTCCAGGCCGGGCGGACCTGCGCAGCGAGATCGTCGAGGCGATCTATCAGCGGATCCAGCTGGCGCGCCGCGCCTGGCGGTCGGAGCTTGTGGCTGAGCTCCTGGATCGGCTGTCGACCTGGGACGCGGGAGGGGTCCGTTCACGAGAGTTCCGTGAACCCGCCACGGTGGAATTCCATGTCGGCGCCGGGCCGGTTCAATTCAAGCTGGAGGAGTACGAGCAGCAGGGCAAACGGCTCGTTCCCAAGGAGCGGGCAGCCGGAACGCTTCGCGCCGGGGAGCGATTCACTCTCGCACCCGGAAGCTATCGGTTCACTCTCGAGGCGCCCGGCCGAGTTCCCGTCCGCGTCCCGATCCGGGCGGAACCGGGAGCAAAGGTCCCGATTGTGCTGGATCTCCCAAGACCGTCAGACATTCCTGACGATTTCATCCTCGTCCCTCAGGGTCCATTTCTCGTCGGGAGTCGCGACGAGGAGAGTCTGCGGACGGCGCTCATTGCGGTGCCGATGCATCAAGTCGTCGTTCCAGCGTTTTTGATCGGTCGCCACGAGGTGACATTCCGTGAGTGGATCGAGTTTCTCGAGGCACTTCCGGAGGGGGAACGCACCCGGTACACGCAGAGCGGGCGGCCCCAACACGGTCAAGTTCTCCTCAGCAGGGGTCGAGGAGGCCTGTGGAGCCTCACGATCTATCCCGCGACCCGAGCGTACGTCGCGGGGTGGGGTCAGTTTGTGACCTACCCTGACAGGACTCGCTTATCGACCCACGACTGGCGATTGTTTCCTGTTTCAGGAATCTCCCCCAATAGCGCCCGGGCCTACGCGCAATGGCTGAATGTCACCGGCAGGGTCCCCGGGGCTCGGCTTTGCAGCGACTTCGAGTGGCAAAAGGCTGCTCGCGGAGTGGATGGGAGAACGTACACGACGGGCGAAGAGATCGGCCGAGAGGATGCCAACTTCGATGAAACGTACGGGAGAAAGGACCTCGCGTTCGGACCTGACTCGGTCGGCTCCCACCCGACCGGCGCGAGTCCTTACGGAGTCGAGGACATCCAGGGCAACGCTCTCGAAATCATCGAGTCGGCTCGATGGGATGACGAAGCCGCAGTCAATGGAGGGAGCTGGTACAACGACGTTGGATTCAGTGGGCGCCTCATGACGCACGGGTCACTCGAGAACAACACGAAACTCATCATGTACGGCACCAGGATGTGCGCCACGCCCCAGCTTTGATTGAAAGGGGAGAGCACGTGCACAAGCGCATCGGCAGTTTTGTCATCATGCTGAGCTGCAGCGTGGCATTGGCCACTGGAGGAGATAACACTCACGGGCAGGGGGTTCGCTACGCGGGGGCGGGGTTTGACGAACAGAACCCACTGCAACGCCCTCAATGGGTCCCATGGTTTAAGATCCAATGGCCGCTCAAACCTTTGGGTATCTATAAATCGGAGGGTGGCGGGGATGCCGTCATCATCGAGGCAAATTGCCCCCCGCAGAAGCACGATCAGCTCTTCGCGAAATGTTTCGGAAAGGTGAAGAATGCCCAGGGGGCCCATAAGCCGGTCTGCGGCCATGACGATCCGGTGCCGCTGCTGGCGATCCGCGGAAGACTAGATGTGAATTCCGGAGACTTCATCCGAGATGACCCGGCGGTCACCTTTGCCTGCGCACCACAGTTCAAACCCGCTGGTGAGTTTATGACCAGAGTCGAGCCGATCAAAGGAGTAAGAAAAGACGAGCCGGCCAAGGGGCTAAAGAAAGACTCAATGACCGACCTTGATACGTCAGAGGACCTAGGAGTCTTGGCTAAATGTTATTTCTGGGGATTCGCTGAGAGCAGGGATAGAGATCAGGGCGACCAACAACGGTTCTTAACTTATCAAGCGTGCATCAGAGCCGCTAGAGCTGAATACTGCGGGGAGGGAATTTCGCAAACTATTCCTAACACTTTGATTCAAATTTACCTACCAGGTGGCTTTCAGGGCGACAAGAAAAGGGTCTGGATTGAAGGAGATGATTGCCCTGTCCTCAGGACGAAAATTCAAGCACAGAAAGGTATCGACGTCGAGCCATGTTTCGAAGCGCTCTGGAATGAAAAGCGCGCCGTTTGTGTGAGTCATGCTCGGTTTGAGGAGATGCCGGCGAATTGTCAAAGTCAGTTCGGTAATAAGTTTAAGAGCCCCTCGACGGTGGTGCATGACGGCGGGACATCCCACGGTTCGCCTCACCTGAGCCACAGTGCGCCTCCCAGCAGCGACGGCGGGGTCGTAAGCGGGCCTCTCGCAAGCGCCCCTGTTGCGATCGTCGGAGGGTCTTTTCCGGTATTGATCCCTGCGAATCCGGGGGACCTTGTCGTTGCTCATTGCACACCCACCAACTACCAAGAGATCGTGGTTAAGTCGCGAATCCAGAATCGGAGCGCGATCAACATGCTCGACGGCGGAGTCAAGGGCTGCATGAGCGACATCCCTTGTCCCTAGCGCGGCTCAGCTACTGAGGGGAACTCGACAGCTGAGCGAGGCCCCTAAGGGGCCGGAAGCGACCGAGGAGACCTCGTGCTTCCGACCCCTTCAGCGTGCGCGCGATACAGGATTCGAACCTGTGGCCTTTGGCTCCGGCGACGGCGTCTGGGCAATCCACGGTCTCCACCAGCCCGCTAAGGGAGGGCGAATGAGCACGCTGCCCGCCCGAGGTAACCGGATGAGAGCCTTCCTTCGATTCCTCGCATGGTGCTTTGGCCTGCTGCTCGTCTCAGTGCCGTTCAGCTGGCTTCGGCGCTACATCGAAGGCAGGTATCACGGTTCGCCGCTGCACACGTTGTTTGGGCTCCTCATCTTTTGGGGATTCGGCGGCGGGGTCATCGCCCTCCTCGACTGGACCGGTCGGCGGCGGCGAGAGGAAGTCGAGCTAGAAAAGAAGGCCGAGGCGAAGAAGGAGGAAGATGGCGGCTCTCGGCGTTAGCGAGCTTGTTCATGGGCTGTAGACTTCTGTCGTGCTCCCGCCCCAGGACTTCATCCTGGCTGCCTTCGTCACACGCCTCGAGGGGATCTTGAAGACGAAGGAGGTTTGGGTGTTCGCGCGGATCGACCACTCCCGCGGGCCGGCGAAGGTCGGCCTGACCACGCGTCCCAGCCAGCTCCTCGGCGGAGGGTGATCTGGTCCTTCCGTACTTTCCAAAGACACCGACCTGCCGGGAATGCTGCGTCGTGCGCTCGCTGACGCCGCCAGGAGTCCACGGTTCGATCCCGCGTGCGCCCAATGGTTCTAGCGGATCGTCAGGGTGCGGCGACGAGTTCCACGCCTTCGAATCTGAGGCCGGTCTTGGCCAGCGTCTGTTCGAGCGCCCGCGTGGGTGCTCGGGTGTCCGGCTGCGGGAGGGGACGTAGATCCCAGTGCGTGTCGGTCCAGACGACCTTCGCTCGGAGGTCAGGCCGGATGGCCGTCCGGCTTCGGAGCACCGAGTCACTCGTGGCCAGGAAAAGGGCGAGCCGCTCCCCCGAGTTCGCGTCGAGCACCTCCGTCCCGAGCGCTTGGTGCTTGACCAACAGCGCCCGCCCGTCCGCAGACATTTGAGTCTCGGCATTGTCCGAGGCCGCGTTCGCGACACTCCATCGCAACCGTCCGCTCGATGCATCCCACAGCGCGATGCTGTCGCTCGTGGTAACCACGAGACCCGAAGAATCGCGTGTGAACTCGAAGTCACGCACCCGAGCCGTGACTGGCCTGATCAGCTCTCGACCCGAGTCCAGTGCGTGCACGATGACGGTCACGTCGTGCGCCCAGGCAATGACCCGTCCATCAGGCGAGATGGAACAAGGCGTCTCGAACGGATTCAGCCGCTCGGTGTCCCTGAAGACCAAACGATTCGCCGGCACGTCCCACACGCTGAGCCCCTCCCAACCGGCGTGCAAGAGACGCGTTCCGTCGTCAGAGACGGAGAAATTCGGGTTGCAGCCAACACAGGGAACCTGCCAGAGCGTTCGACCTTGCTCCACGTCGTGGAGAACGACCTTGTTCGTCAGGAAGTCGCGGAAGGCAACGAGCGAGCCGTGACCTACGAATCTCTGGAACTGATCGTAGTAACCCTTCGGACCGTTTGCGACGAACTCGCCATTGGCTCCATACATCATGAAGCGTGGCGCGTCGGAAAAGCTTTCAACCGTGGTTGCAAGAAACCGGTGCCCGGTCGAAGAAAAGGCAAAGCCCTCATAGTTGAGTGTCGTCGGATGGCCTTCCGGGCTCTCGGGCTCGGCGAGACGCCAAGCGCCGAGCGTTGCGCCCTCGTTGAGCCCTGCGGCAAGGACGCGCCGCCCGTCGAGGGAAAAGGCGAAGCGCGGCCAGTCGGGGCCATGTCGAATCGTTCCGACGATGGTTCGCGAACGGAGGTCCACGACGTCGGCGCGGTTGGAGCTGAGACGAGACACGACGACCAGATGGCCGTCTGGGGAAACCGCCTGGCCCTCGCGTCCCGCGGCGATGCCGTATTTCTTTTCGAGCACCTCCCCGGGAAGACCGATGGTGAAATCCCCATCTGGGCCGCCGAACACCTCGAGTGGACCTACCTGGATCAGCACGAGCCCATGACGGCTGAACTGGAAGTCCCGAGTCCAGCCGGAGGGGAAGTGAGTCGCAAGCGCCCGTCCGTCGTCGACCGCGAGAATGTGCACCCTGCGGTCGAGGCCCTCGTAGGCGACCCGATGCCCGTCGTCGGAGACGACGCAACGCTCTGACGGGGACACGTCGGTCGCGAGAACCCGCTCCGGAGCTCCAGCGCGACGGTGAACCAGTCGCTGCCGCAGGATGAAAACCGCGGGAGGGTAGGGACCTGGACAGGGGCGACCCTCGCTCCGGGCATGCATGCCCAGCTCTCTCCCCGTCGCTCCATCCCGAAATGCCCAACCCCCTCCGACGGACAGTCGGACCTGACCACCCGGGAGCAGCGCGGCGTACGCGATGGGATTGCTCGGCTCCATGGGGAGGGACCAGAGCGTGTTCCCGCTTTCGAGGTCTCGTATCTCCACCCGGTTCGAGTTGAGCCCTAGGGCGACGATCCGCCCGTCCGGCAGCGCTCCGGCGTCGATGAACGACCCTACCGGTCCGTTCAGGAAGAAGGACCGTTCCGGAGCGCGGTCGCTCGCGATCGCGAGACCCCATTGCGCCTCATGCGAATCGTGCTGCGTGCGCGCTGCGGCGAAGTAGGCGGCGGCGGCCGCCCAGTCCGCGTCCCGTTCGGCAGCATAGGCGCGGTCCACGGATGAACGGGCCAGGTCGAGCCGTGCTGCGTGCAGCCGGAATGCCACGACGCTCCCTGCCACGAGCAACGCGCCGAGGGCCACGGCAACCCCTGCGGTCAGCGCACGGTGGCTCGCAGCGAACTTCCGCACGAGCTGCCAGGTTCCGTACTGATACGCACGAACTCGCCCCCCGGCGAGGTAGGCCGAGAGCTCCCTGGCCAGCTCCTCGGCATCTCCGTATCGCGCCGCCGGCTCCGGGCGGAGCGCTCGCTCGGCGATGGCCGCCAACTCGGGCGGGGCGTCGGAGGCCAGCGCCTGTACCCGAGGGAACTTCCCCCTGCGAACGTTCTCGAGGATTTGCTCCAACGTAGCGCCCTCGAACGGTGGCCGCCCGGTGAGCACCTGGTAGAGGATGGCTCCCAGGCTGAATACGTCGCTTCGGGCATCGATGGCTGCGAGGTCTCCGCGTGCCTGCTCCGGGCTCATGTACGCCGGCGTCCCGAGCGCCACTCCGGCGATCGTCAGTTCTGGCTCCGGTGACGAGGGCACCAGCGGGACCATGTCATCCGGTTCCTCCCGGTGTTTGGCCAGTCCCCAGTCGACCACGACTGTCTCGCCGTGCTCGCCGACCATGATATTGGAGGGCTTCAGGTCGCGGTGGATGACGTGCTTCGAATGCGCGAAGCCCACCGCCTGACAGGCATCGAGTACGTGGCGCAAGAGCGCAAGTCGGTCACCCAGCGAGCGACACTTGCCTAGCCTCAGCTGGAGATTCTCTCCGCGAATCAACTTCTGCGCACAGAAGACCGTCCCGTCCTCACGCCGGGCCAGTTCGTGGATGGAGACGATGCCCGGATGATCGAGCCCTCCTACAAGACGCACCTCGCGGAGGAAGCGAGCTTCGGCGGCGCGTGAGGAGTCTGTGTCTGGCCCTCCTTCGGTGACCGACAGCTGCTTGAGCGCAACTTCCCGGCCGATGTACCGGTCGAGAGCGCGTAGCACGACCGATTGCCCGCCCCGACCGATCTCCCCTAGCCGG